>ERZ1036435.89-NODE-89-length-85596-cov-11.344291_pt1 | contig 85596 bp, 53 predicted proteins | sample MGYA00514223_ERZ1036435 | MGnify/ENA primary metagenome ERZ1036435 (study PRJEB33795, sample SAMN09464927) | human gut metagenome | host: Homo sapiens | place: USA: Stanford, California | collected 2016-08 | study: EMG produced TPA metagenomics assembly of the...
CATATTTACAAACCGGGGGGTGGGGCAAGGGGGAATATTTACCTGTGTATCTGAACTTTATTCATACCCCCTCCTTCAATCCTTGTGATTACATTACCATAGTAGAGGACAGTTTCCTTTAAGCTTACAGACACGAACAGTTAAATCTAAACCAAAACAACAACAGCAACAGATACAACAACAGGGGGGATAATGAGCCGGGTATATCCAACAAATTGTAAACTTAGCATGGTGTTCTTATTTGCACAAAAATCCCTCTTGCAGTTATTCCAGTTTTTCCAGTTTTTCCAGTTGCTCTAGTTGTCTGGTTTTTTCTTACTCTGTACAGATTAGTTGTAGCAGTTGTAAAGAATAATCGCAAGAATAAAAAAAGAAAATGTCAGGATTGTACGACTAATACTTATTCTCTATGGAATCCTCGAAAGAAAACAAGGGATGATGAACAAGCAGAGGAGAGGGGTGGAATCCACTTTTCCCATTTTATGTTAAAAATAATCCTGGGGGAGGGACGACTAAGTACACTCTTTCTACAATGGTTATTTAGTATACGCAAAATGGGATAGATTGAGATGTCAATTGAGAGTGTGTAAGAAAGAGGGGCACTTTGTTCTCACTGATCCTAGCAAAAGAACGTATGGCAAAAAGAAATTAATTGAACTCTTTACAAGATATTCTCTAACTCTTGTCAGAAATAAAAATGTATATAAGGAGGATAAATTTTCCAGTTTTATTTTTTTTTTCATTGTTACTCTCTTACCGTTTCCTAATTTCTCATAATTTTTAAATTTCAGAACATCAAGCATAGCAAAGACAAACAAAAGTCATAGATACTATTCCATTTCTATTCTTTTGTTCTAATTTCTATTAACTGACAAAAAAACTCTATTTAATAAATTATCATAATGGTTCATCTAGGTCCAAAGAAGCCACCAACGAGAAAGGGTTCCATGGTGGACATGCCACAACAACTTCTAGATCAAATCAAGGTCTTTGAAGAAATGTACACTGTTGATGGTGAAACTTTGAGAAAGGTTACAAAGCACTTCATTACAGAACTTGACAAGGGTTTGTCCAAAAAGGGTGGTAACATTCCTATGATTCCAGGTTGGGTTATGGAATACCCATCTGGTAAGGAAAAGGGTGACTACTTGGCCATTGACTTGGGTGGAACCAACTTGAGAGTTGTTTTGGTTAAGTTGGGTGGTGACCGTACTTTTGACACTACTCAGTCTAAGTACAAGCTACCAGAAGCTATGAGAACAACTAAGAATCATGAAGAACTATGGAGTTTCATTGCTGATTCTCTACAAGCATTCTTGGAAGATCAATTCCCAGAAGGTGTCAAGGGTAAGCTACCTTTGGGTTTCACCTTCTCTTACCCAGCTTCTCAAGATAGAATTAACCAAGGTGTTCTACAAAGATGGACTAAGGGTTTCGATATTCCAAACGTCGAAGGTCATGACGTCGTTCCAATGCTACAAAAGCAAATCGAAAAGAGAAACTTGCCAATCGACATCGTTGCCTTGATTAACGATACTACTGGTACCTTAGTTGCATCATTGTACACTGATGGTGAAACTAAAATGGGTGTTATCTTCGGTACTGGTGTCAATGGTGCTTACTACGATGTTGTTTCTGATATTCCAAAGTTGGAAGGTAAGTTGGCTGATGATATTCCAAGTGATTCACCAATGGCTATCAACTGTGAATATGGTTCTTTCGATAACGAACACGTTGTTTTGCCAAGAAACAAGTATGACTTGATCATTGATGAAGAATCTCCAAGACCAGGCCAACAAGCCTTTGAAAAGATGTCTTCAGGTTATTACTTGGGTGAAATGTTGCGTCTAGCTCTGTTGGACCTATACGATCAAGGTTTGATTTTGAAGGGTCAAGACATTTCTAAGTTGAAGAAGCCATACGTAATGGATACTTCTTACCCATCCAAGATCGAAGACGATCCATTTGAAAACTTGGAAGACACTGACGAACTTCTACAAAAGAACCTGGGTATTCAAACCACAGTCCAAGAACGTAAGTTGATTAGACGTCTGTGTGAATTGATTGGTACTAGATCTGCTAGATTGTCTGTCTGTGGTATTGCTGCCATCTGTCAAAAGAGAGGTTACGAAACCGCTCACATTGCTGCCGATGGTTCCGTTTTCAAGATGTACCCAGGCTTCAAGGAGAAGGCTGCTCAAGGTTTGGCTGATATTTACGGTTGGGAACATAAAGATCCAAAGGATTGTCCAATTGTCATTGTTGATGCTGAAGATGGTTCTGGTGCTGGTGCCGCCATCATTGCTGCTTTGGCTGAAAAGAGAATTGCTGAGGGTAAGTCCTTGGGTGTCTTGGGTGCTTAAGTGAAGCGAAAATAACGTTGTAATGATAATGATTAAAAGTGTCTTCGGCACTATGTTATTTTTGATGACATTATATCATGTTTTATATATCTAAATGATACTATTAGTAGATAAATGAACTATACATATAAATATGAGACTTTTTAAATTCCAAATTTTAGACTTGTAGTCATAACTTTATTTGAGTAAAAAATAAACTAAACTTAGCTATTGATTACATAATGGCAGCTGTGTTTCTGAATATTTGTTCAGCGAGTGATTCGCTCAATGTGTAATGATGTGGATCCCTATTTTTGAACTCTTAGTGTCGTAGGAGTGTGCTATTTAAATACGTGTAGTGCTATACAATACTTTCAATATTTATAGCATAGTCCAAGGCTTTGTCAACTATATCAAGTTTTTCTTCATCTAATTCATTGGCATTTTCTTCATGGAAATAGATAGTGCCTCGACTGATTTTCCAACCTCTTTCTTTGGCAAACAGTTCTGTTTCCTTCTCATTATTTATAAACAGCAGTGCCTTTATGCTTGTTAAAGGAAGATTTTTGTAGGCCAATTCAGTGTTTCTCGCAATTTCGTCTCTGATAGCATTCATTAGTGTTTTTGTGAAAACGTCAAACTCAGGAACCTTGGACCCCGCTTCTAATAAACCCCAAGCTTTTTGGTATGAACCTTCCATTAACCATCTGTCGACCTTGATTGGGTAAGAAAGCAATTGGTCTTCTTCAATGTTTTGAATGTGTTTATCGAAATACTCTAATTCACTGTGGAATTTGGTTACGTCACCTTCTGAAAGCAATGTCAGGAGATAAAGGCTAATAATCTTTGATTTATCTTCCGATTGGGATAGTTTTTCATTCTTCGAGAAATAGAAGGTTCTCAATTGGGCAAAGTAACTATAGAATTGCTCAAAATCCAACGTGTAAATGCTCACCAAGGCTCCAATTTCGAAAATCTTCCTTGTGAATAGGATATCTTGCAAGTATTGTTCATTTGTATTATTGACATCAGGAATGAGTATATTGTTTTTAATCAATTCAATTTTAACGGCAGGAAGCAGTTTCTTACAAGTACTGAAGTCCTTTGAGTTATATGATTGATTAATTTTTGCAACCAGATCTGTGAGTGTAGGTGCCATCCTTCAAAGTTGTTATCTCAATTATATTTGTACTTCTTTGTCGTAATATTCAATGGTATTTGTTTGATTCTATTATCTCTTGATTCCTATATGCGCAATTATGCAAAAAAGAGACAATATTTGATAGTCTTGTAAAACCTTTTAGTGTTCCAACGATAATAATACTATACAAAGCTAGCCAGTTGTTATAAGTTAATAGATGGAGGTCAACTTGCTGTTTTTGTTATGGTATACACAGTACTTATTTGGTGGCAAACGGGTTAATGGGTGAGCTAATTTTCCCTTGGACCTTCAGTCTTCGCCCTGAAATTATGAATTCGTGGTGTGTTATATTCTATACCTGGCATATAGGCCTCTCCAGCAAAGTTCTAAACAAATAAAAAATTACTTTGGTATATTTGCTAACAGTTATTCCACAATGCACTTACTTTCCACTGTTAAGCTAAATCTAGTTTATATTATGTTGTGCAATTGATCAAGTTCTTGAGAATATTCATTACTTTAGTAAAATCTACGTCCGCTTAATTCTTAACAGTTAGAAACAGGATTGGTGCTTTAATTATAAGAAACAAATCATTTCACAGCTAAATTGTTATTATTTATTACTCTATAGCTTAATTATCTGAGAATTGTACAGATATCCGTACTTTTTCTGGACTTCCCCTTGATAGTTTTCGTATCTTCTTCTGTAAAGTTATAATTCTTGAGCGTACAGAGGCACTCGTCTTCAAATCATCTTTACTTATCCTAACCACTACTTCAAATTCCCTATTGGCATTACCCCCAGATTGAATTGACAATGATTCTATCTGATTCTCTAAAGTCTCATCGATCGTCCTGCTGTTGGATCTCTTCAAGTGTGATGATGATTGTTCTGTAGTTTGCCCTTGTTGAGGCCTCTTCTTGAGCACAGCAAAATTGAAAACATTGTCACGGATGTTACCACCTGGGTGTACACCACAGATTACATACATAATTGTGCCAACATATTTCGTCCACCACACAGCTCTTCTAGCCTCTATTTTGTTATGGTCGTTCAATACCACATCCTCTAAGGCCTTCATATACTTTTCTTCAGGTTCCGGTATATTACCTCCCCATCTGTTACATAGTGCTATCCCTATAAGTGCTCGTATTCTGTGTGATAGGCCATGGCAACCTGCAATTATACCTCTAGTTGCTACATGTAAGGCAGCAGTTGGTTGAAGTTCTTTAGGGTAGGATGCATGTATAAATGCTAGGTTACAAAGCGCCGGCGCCACTCTTTGATAAACAATCTCAGGTATCTGATGTTCTGGTAGAGCGGTCTGTAACAGCTGAAGGTATTTATCTGCCAAAAGAGGAGCGTAAGGTCTCGTAGAAATCAAAAGAGGATCCTGTGCCCTAATTTCTCTTGGCAAAATAGAATATAATGTACCTTCTCTAACACCACCTTCACTGAAATATATAGTTGTTATTCTAGGCAATACATCAAATACAGCGCTCATTAATAGTGCAACGGCAGGTAACTGTGATCGACGTTTCTCAGAGACTTTGAATATTTTGTTGTTGCTTGGTAATCTCTTCTTTAGAAATAGATAATCTGTCAGGGCATCGAATTCGTCATATGAGCAAGAATAACCATTGATAATTGTTTGAACTGGGTAGTCAGGGTTCTGAGAAATTAGTAAATGGCCCATGCCCCTTAGGCCACCACCTCTGGCCATTAGTGTAAAACCGCCAGTTCTTTTAGCTTCTTGTATCATATCGTTTGGAATTTGGATTTCGTCAACTGCTTTTCTAAAAGCTTCTTTGATTTCCAGAAACAATGCTCTTCTATCTTCAGTATTGCTCCTCCTGGTTAAGGCACTCGCCCCATATGGCAATGCTACAGACGTTGAGGAGCGTTTGATTTCGCCGTCAACCGTTTGCAACCACGATAAATTGACAGTTCCACCACCAAGGTCCAGGTAAAGCCCATTAACAAAATAAAAGGATGACACCACACCATATACATCGATTTTTTCCTCTTCTTCTCTTGACAGCAACTCGACATCCCAGCCTGTACTCGATTCTATAGCGTCTATGAATTGGTCACAGTTCAAAGCCAACCTAGTGGCCTCAGTGGCGATCACACGTACACCAGATTGGGGGACACCGAAGTCCTCGCATATAAGTTTGAATCTTTTCATGGCAGATACGATTTCATCTATGATATCGTCCGGGATGGGTATCTGTTTACCTGTGTCTGATTCATACTGTATTTCATATAGTGAAATTCCCAGTCTGTCCTTGAAGACGCATGGCATTATTCTGGCATGGTGTTGAGCCTTCGAAGAGATACTGAATCTGATACCATTGGACCCAATATCCACTACACCACATAGGTTTCTCGAAACCACTTCAGCTTCAGTATCGCTATCAGATAATACCGACATTGTTAGCTTATAGTGTTTGTTTTTTTTTAATTTTCAGAAGTGGGTATTATACTTAATGTTATAATAGTGGTAGTAAAGCGATTGAGAGTTAAAAGAAGAGCTGTTCAAAAACAATTGATTGCTAGCTTAATATGTTATACTATTCTATGAATGGTTACCCAAGTTTGTTCTTTTTCCAATGGGCCATCCCCGTCCCCATCACGCATCCGTTACATAATAGTAAAGAATTAATGAAGAAGTTGACCGAATAGTGATTTCTGCGAAGGTAAAGTTCCCACGGAAACTAATCATCCAGAGTTTGTCGAACAAGCTTGACAAAAAAAAAAGAACTACTGAAAAGAATGAATTGGGAGCTTGCAATGTGAGAAAGGGTCCTATGGGACGAGTGTCCTCTGCTGAAAGTTCAGAGACACAAGTGTTAGACCACCATTTCTGTAAAATGACCAAGTATGTCATTATATTACACACTGGCAAGTTACACAACATACAGCAAACGAGATACTTACTTTTTTACTATACACTGCAACGCTTGTTCACTGTAATCACATCCTCTAACAAGGGAACAACAACAACAACAACATCAACAACAACAACAACAACCTGCTTCACCTTAAGAAGTCCACCTCTATTGTAGATTAGTCCTTCGACTTCGAATTTTTATTTAGTAGCTTACAGTTAGACATGTGACATCTCACACCACACGCCACATGGGATTCCAGATGACCGGGGGTCATGTGACCTCCACCGAGGATTTTCACGAAACTTCACTCGGAAAGGCTTGCTCTCTTCACTTTCTGCCTTGTATAGTGGAGGGAGTGAAGGGAAGAAAAAAAAAAGCAAAGGAGAGGACACAGGACACAGGACACAGGACACAGGACACTCTGGTTAGGAAACTTTGGTAGCATTGTTGGCAGAGTTTTTAATTGTGCTTTGATACTTTCTGATTCATAAAGGGAGTAGACAAACTTTTGGAAGTTGCTGAGCTCAGTGTTAACCAGGTCTTTTGGATATATCTGTGAAGAAAGTGAATACCAAAGGAAGCTTTTTTTAATTTTTTTTTGGTTGGATTTGTGATACCGGCTCAGTTATCATTCCTGATCAATTTCGTGTCATTAGCAATTCAATTGAGTTATATCTTGAATTTGCTGTTTTATTGATATATCTGTCTTTGATAAAAGGTGTTTGCTGCTACAATAAGTACAACGAAAATAGGGTAAGTTTCACCATTGGACACAACAAATAAGAAACGGATCAAGCATAGTTTTACAAAGCGGAACTTAGGTAGTTTTTATTTTATTGCGAGAGATTACTGCAGATAACAAAAGAAGAAGAATAATGGTTGTATTAGCTGCATCAATCACCACTAGAAATGGTAAGCCTTTATTGTCGCGTCAATTCAGGGAATTGACCAAGGAGAGAACCATGGAATTGTTATCCAACTTCCAAGGTCTGGTTTCCAATATTTCCTCAGATCACACTTTTTTGGAGGATGAACACGTCAGGTACGTTTATAGACCCTTCGATAACTACTACATCATCTTGATTACGAATCGTCAGTCTAACATCATTCAGGATTTATCTACGTTGAACTTGTTCTCTTCCACTGTGAACTCATACTTGGCTAGTTATGATGAACTAGAGATATTTGATAATAGTTTCGAAATTTTGAGCTCTTTTGATGAGATCGTCACCATGGGTTACAAAGAGAACTTGAGCATATCTCAAGTTGAAACATACTTGGCCATGGAATCGCACGAGGAAAGAATCCAGGAGATTATTGAACGTAATAAAGAAATTGAAGCAACTGAGGAAAGAAAGCGTCGTGCAAAGGAAATTGCAAGAAAAGAGCAAGAGAGGAAGTTGGGAATCTATGGTGGAGAGTTTGAAACAGCTAACTTGGTTGCAAACAGCCAAAACAGGTTCATGGCTAGTAATGATCCAAATGTTGCTAATGCTTTGAATAGTTATTACAGCCACGCCTCTCCAGCTGCTCAACAGTCATACTCAAAGCAACAGCATCCACAATCTTTCCAAAACTTGGACAATGACGTTGCCTCTACTACTCGTGGTATGAAAGGTATGAAACTTGGAGGTGGTGTTCAGCCAGCTATGTCTAGGAAAATATCAACTCCATCAAGACCATCTCGTGGTCAAACAGCTGAGCCAGAAGAAGATAAACCACAGAACAACGGTATTCTGATAACCATCAAAGAAACGATCAATGCCGAGATCACTAGAGATGGTGTTATTTCATCTTCTGAGTTAAAGGGTGTTATGGAATTGCGCATTAACGATCCAGAACTAGCGCAGGCAAAAATCAAACTGGCTGATTCTATGGACGTCAAGGATCATTCCTACCAATTTAAAACACATCCAAACATTGACAAGAATGTGTTTACTAGCTCTAAAACCATTGGTCTCAGAGACAGCAGCAAGTCCTTCCCATCCAATGATAACAGTTTAGGTGTATTGAGGTGGCGTAAGGTCGGCCTTCCAGATGATAAGGCGTTGATACCGCTAGATGTATCAACTTGGGTATCTCCATCGAGTGACAACGATGGTCTGTTTGAAGTCACTATTGAATACGAATCTAGAAAGGACTTGGAAAACATCCTGTTTAAGGTTCCGGTGTATACAGAAAATGTTAAAATTAATGAGGACAGCAATGACAGTAATGCTGAGATCATTGCTATAGATGATGAAGAAGGTATCACTATTAAGGTAGACAGTTGTCCAAACGGAAGTTCAGGTGTTGTAAGTTTGTTGGTTGAAGCCGAATTTGAAGATGCTCTGTTCCCATTATCTATCGGATTCACTGGAAAGGCTCAAGGATCAGCTAGTATGGTAGGTGTCGATATTTCCGCTGTAGTTGGTAGTGAAACTGCCGAAGAATTGCCATTTGACAAGATAACTGTTATAAAACCAGAACAGTATGTTGTTGTTTAATAAAATTTTGATGGATTGGATTTTGATAAAATATCCGACAACCTTATATGTCAGTTACCAAGTAGGCATAATTTTTCGTCCATTTCAAAAGTCCACGAAGATATATATATTATTGCCAAGAAGTGTGTATATCTACATCTATAAATAAAAAAAACATGTGAAATTAGAGTCTGCTGATTATTGGCGGAAAGATAGAGTATACATTAACAATACAGAAAGAAAAAATCAGATAACAAGAAATTGATAAACCAAATTGGAATATAGAGTGTATTTTTTTAGTATTAAATACACAGTACCTTCGAATATATGGGAACGGTAACATGAACTAGCGTATCAGTACCATATTGGTTGGCAGTACTACACCTGCTAATATTATATGCGTACATAATGATAATATTTAACTTTCCCTTCACTCCCTTCTTTTGCAAATGCTGAATTTTGGATTTTGCCACTTTCTATGGCAAGCGGATGGGGTGACGCAGTTTGAGTGAGCATACTAGCAACTTATAACTTCAGATGGATTCAAGCAACTAATACAGTTCTAGTAAGCTTGGTAATTGGGTGGTAGTTTACTTTAAAGAGAAGTAATAAAGTTGTGTTAGATTGTAACTTGAAGAGACATACCTCGGCGAATTCAATTGAACTAGAAAACCGAAAGCCAACTGCAAGTACCGCTAATACAGGTAATTTGCACTACAAGTAGAACACCACCAAGCGCAATTTTTTTTTTCAGGTTATCTGTTTTAACATTACTGATAAATAATAAAGAAAACAACCTAGTTTGCAGAAATGAATCACGATCCCTTTAGCTGGGGTAGACCCTCTGAGCAGACATATGGTCAATACGATCATTCCATTGCACAAGCCAGTATTCCAAAGATGAACACACAGGATCCAATTGTCACAGGTACATCCGTTATATCGATGAAATACAACAACGGAGTTGTTATTGCTGCTGATAACCTGGCTGCTTACGGCTCGTTGCTGAGATTTAATGGTGTTGAGAGATTGATTCCTGTTGGTGAGAACACTATTGTTGGTGTTTCTGGGGATGTATCAGATATGCAACATATTGAATACTTGCTTGATGAGATGAAGATTGAAAATAATTACGATAACTCTTCTCCAGACGACGAAGAAGCACTACAACCAAGCTACGTATTTGAGTATTTGGCAGCTGTCATGTACCAACGTAGATCAAAGATGGATCCACTGTGGAATGCAGTGATAGTTGCAGGTATAGAAAAAGATGGCTCTCCCTTCTTGAGATATGTTAACTTGTTAGGTGTCACATACTCATCGCCAACGCTAGCAACAGGATTTGGTGCTCATTTAGCTATACCATTATTGAGGCGAGTAATAGATAAAGAAACAGACATAGAAAAGACTGATCTTGCACTAGCTGAACAAACAATAAGAGAATCTATGAAAGTTTTGTTCTACAGAGATGCCCGTTCTTCAAAGAAATACTCTCTAGCGATAATAGATAAAGATAAGGGTTTAATGTTTAAGCAAAATCAAGAGGTTGAGAATATGTCTTGGAAATTTGCGAAAGACATTAAAGGGTATGGTACTCAGAAGATTTAAATTACAACATTATAGTCAAGGGCATCTTATTGATCATGATATGAGTCTATTTTTAGACTTTAAAGGAATATAAATATATATTTACGTATTTGTGAATGAATATTTTTTAATATAGTGATTGGTTGGGACTAATTGCTGTGAATCAATGTTGGAAACTGGAATTAAGATCATCCAAATTTAACGCGACTATTTGTTGCATAAAAAAGGGACCAAAATGCGGCAATAGTAATTCAATCATGTTACACCTTATCTCGAATAGATTCAGAAATTGCCATAGAGAATATTACTCAAAATAAATTTCATAAGCGTAGAGATTCCATAAAGCACGGGTAGATTAGTTATAGTGCAAACATTGATGGGTGGTATAGGTTATGATGGCTAAAATTTCTCCAATAGTCTTACAATCTTTTTTTAATAAGCACCTCCTCCATTAATAACTTCTAGTTCCGCTTCATCGATTGGTTTGTAATGGAATCTCAATGGTAAGTCGTTAATTGAAGACACCTCATCCGCCTTCAATGCTCTGTCTGTGAATTGGTATTTTGAAGAGCCAGCAATGGAGCTATTCGCCTTACTGTTCTTGTATGGCACCACTTGAAATGGAGTATAATTCTTCATAAAATCAGCGACCTGGACGGTCTCTGCACCACCAGGGATTAATCCATTAACGGTGCATGGATGTGGTAATATTTTGTCGGTGTTATGTTTCAAAATAGGGTGTTTTGTACCCACAAATTTGATCATTGGCTCATAAGCCTTTGCTAACTTGGCTGCAGTTGGGTTCATCTTATTTACAGTTTCCGTTGTGTTGGTTTGGGATAACTTCTTGAAGATATTAGTCACAGACTGTTTGATTCCTTGTAATGAAGACACTGTGGGCTATTTTTTTTTGGTATTATATATGTGTTTAATTTTACCTTTTTTGTGATAACCTTTGTAATTTTCAATATATAAGAGTGTGGAATTAAGTTATTACAAAACTAGAACTGTTTCAACTATAATTCCAAGCGTAAAAAGCTGGAACTGTATAAAGCAAATGCTACAGTAAGCTTACAGATTCTCGGTGTTTGCCTATGAGAATTAAGAGTAATCATCAATGCAGTGTACGAATCCAATACTTCCCTGGAGGTTACCTCTTTGAGTAGATTGTATTTTTGCACAGATTTTGATCAGGAGTTGCTCCCCTCACCACCAGGATTCTTGATATTTTGTAAAACTGCAGGTATGTGCCAGCCATGGTGCTACATGATTGGAGGAAAATCCGTGTGAGATAGCCCATAGCTAGTTTCGCTTCAGCAATCCACGAAAGTAAAGGAGTTCGTAGAAGGAGGGAAGCAAAGCTCAATTTATCTTCCGTCTATTCGGAGATTCGACTTGACTTCGCACTTTTTGTATGGAAATATCACTATTGTCAAGTATTTACAGACATTACATATAACAAATGGAAGAAATTAGGTTAAAGCCATCCTTACAAGATAGGTTGATTGGAGAATACACGCTGATGAACATATTATAGGAAATAGTAAATAAATATTATTATTTAGTACAGAATTTCGTTTTCATTTGTTATTCTTGTTCATCGCCAAGTCTACAACTCCACTGAACAATATCGTTTATACTATTTATTTATTAAATGTGAGACACAAGAAAATTTCATGTTTTGGTGATGAAAGTTGCGAAAGGACCAATTGTGTGAATGCTTACATGAAATCATTTCCTGACACATGCAAGCATGATATTAAAGGAAATATTGCAACAATATTTTAAAACTGTGTTCCATCAAGGGTAATCTTGTATGTATGAATTGATAATACAAATATTTCACATAATCATAGTATTTGTGTTGTAAATTGCATTTGAACCAATATATACTTTTTATTTGCACTTGCTAGTATCTTGAGATGACCCCCCACATGATACTCACCATATTAGTGACACGAAGGGGATGTGTGCCATTGTTTATCACCTTTAGGGGTGTCTGGCATCTTCACTTGGTTAAGCTATAATACCCTCTTGAAACCCCACTCTTGCTTTGTTTCAACAGTATGTTTTGACTGTCAAACTTGTTGGAAAGTATATAACAGACTCTTTCATTTTAGGATATCGTAAGTCTGGAAATTCCACGAACCATCGATATTTGTTTGTTATTACAGAAGTTACATAACAAATAAATAAAATACCAAGAAATTCAATACCAATAAAATGAAGTCATCATTCAAAAGTGAGTACCCATTTGAGAAGAGGAAAGCGGAATCTGAGAGGATAAGTGAGAAGTTCCAAAATAGGATTCCTGTTATTTGTGAGAAAGCTGAGAAGTCTGATATACCGGAAGTAGACAAGCGGAAATATTTAGTGCCAGCCGATCTTACAGTTGGCCAGTTTGTATACGTTATCAGGAAGAGAATAATGCTTCCACCGGAAAAGGCCATCTTCATTTTTGTTAATGACACTTTGCCACCAACTGCATCGCTTATGTCACAAGTGTATCAAGAACACAAGGACAAAGATGGTTTTCTATATGTGACATATTCAGGTGAGAACACTTTCGGATATCAGTAAACTATCACATACAATAATAACTAATCTCAAGGAATACTACTCCTCCCCAAAGTGATATGCTGGCATAGATACTTGTTTTTGTTCTGCTGATTATCCCTTTAACTCTTAACTGGGATGAAAACCCTGCTAGATTTGTTGCTTCTATCAACTGGTTTGATTGAATGAATAAAAACACCTCCTGTATTGTCTTTTGGCAGTATTGTGAGTACTGTACGGAAGATTAATAACTTTATGATAGGATGTTGGCGGGTAAAAGACAAATAATCTAACTTTATAGGTGCGATAATCCGGGCTTTCCTTGAGTTTATTGCAAACCAAAGGCGGAAATAATGTGTTGTCCAAATCTAATCATAATAATCTTCAAATTCATTAAAATGATAATATCTAATTCTTGAAAAGGGACTAAGACATCACTAATGTCTTTTCTATTACAAGATAAGAGGATCCTACATATTATAGCTTTTCTTCAGTTGATGAGGTTCCTCTAAATGGAGGGATAATGTGAAAAACCTATAACTTTTACACCTGCACCTAGGCAGCACTTATCATAAGCCGTTTCTAATATTGGTTTCTAGTGATACTATCTGTAGTAAAAAATTCATCAAGAGTCATAAATATTATATAATAGCTTCGATAAATTAAATTTTCTACTTTATCTTTCATTCTAAGATATAGATTATAGTAATATTGCTACTCCACCATCTCCTCTATTCCGATTTTAAATATTTAACTATATGACGATGTTACATGAACACTAATCGAACTTTAGTCACACGGATTTAAAAATTGAAAAGTAACAGTGATGACTTTAATGGTCTAGACACCAACCTATATATCAGATATACACGGTATTGAAACGAATTTTAGCAACAAATATACACAAAGTCAATTACATTAAGTGGTTGACTATAATATAATTTATAAGCACTATAATTCATGGATGTATAAAAATTCAATCAGAACACGACCATTAAAGAGGTTCATCTCGAACCATGCGAAGGGGAAATTTGCACTCGATCCAGCGTACAAATTGAAATGTGGTTTGGAGATACACACACAACTGAATACTAGATATAAGTTATTTTCATATACTTCAAATGAAGCAGAAAATTTGACTATATCCCCGAATACTTCAACCAGTCATTACGACATTTCTTTGCCAGGTACCCAGCCCAGACTTAATTATGAAGCCGTTCTTTATGCAACAAAGTTAGCATTATCTCTAGACTCTGATATTAACCTAATATCGCAATTTGATCGTAAACATTACTTTTATGGGGATCAACCTCAAGGATACCAAGTTACACAGCATTATAAGCCATTTGCGAAGAATGGTAAGTTGACCCTCTATGGGGCTTATGAGGATATTAATGAGAACGAGAAGACCATAAGAATAGAACAATTACAGATAGAACAAGATACAGGAAAGTCTTTATATGCTTCAGGTGCTGACATGACGACTATGATTGATCTCAATAGATCGAATGTACCCTTGATTGAGCTTGTTACAAAGCCTGATTTTGAAGACCTAAAACAAGTGAGAGCATTCATAAAGAAATATCAAGACCTTGTGAGGAGATTAAATATCTGTACTGGTAATTTAGAGACTGGATCGATGAGAATAGATGTGAATTTATCAGTAAACGATTTTGCGAGAGTAGAGCTAAAGAATCTTCCCAACACATCTTCCATAATGAATGCAATAAAGTTCGAGTATGAACGACAACTACATATAATTAAAAATGGTGAAGGCGAAAGACTGTTACGAGACACAGAAACCAGAGGCTGGACTGGCTCAGAAACGGTGAAATTAAGAAGCAAAGAAACTTCCATAGATTACAGATATATGCCTGATCCTGAAATTCCTTTTATTACTATTGCAGATGATGTAGTTCATAAGGTCAAGTCAACACTACCAGTTTCAGCTGATGCATTGTTAAGAGAGTTTATGAATAAGCCATACAATTTGCCAATAAAACATGCCAAAATTCTTTGCATAAGTGGTAACCAAAATGAGATGTATGACCATGAACAATTGAGAAAGTATTACAAAGATGTTTGTGTGCATTATCAAAAGGAGTACCCAGATGATAATCTCAAAATACCATCCAATTGGATATTAAACGAATTTATTGGCAATTTGAATAAACTAGAAACAAAGTTGAATGAAATCTATGAAATACTAACGCCTAGCATCTTTTTTGAGTTAATTAGACTCATGAAACAAGGTGTAATAACAGGAAACAGTAGCAAATTGCTACTATTTCACATTGTTAATAATGTAAAGACTGGAGTGTTTACTAAATCATCACAAATTAACTTAAAGCAGCTAATAAATGAATATGAGCTCCAGGCTGCAGACCAAATCAATGAACATGAACTTGAAGAAATTTGTAGATCAATTATAGACGACATAAAAGATGAAAAGCTATTGCAAAATCTAATATCAGGAAAAAAGAAAACATCTCTTAAGTTCTTAGTTGGCCAAGGTATGAGACTAAGTCAAGGTAGGTTGAATCCAAATGAGTTGGAGAAGATGTTTCGCCAAGTATTGGATATTAAGTGGTAAATCTTTAAATTTGATCAGGTAGAGCAAATAAAAATGAAATGCATAAATAATAGTTATGTATATATAACATACTAATTAACATGTAAATATTAAACAACTGAACGTCTAGCAATAAAAGATAAAATAAGAATACAAATGCAGAACAACTAACCGATTTTGCTGCTAGCCTCAAATAAAGTTAAACCAAAAAGGCTAATTACATTGCCACCATATTTTAAAAACCAGGAATAAACGAGATAAAATTAAAAAAAAGACCATGAAACTGTGATACAGCCAATCCCAACAAATAAAATCGCTCCAATGATAAACAAAAAATAAAAAGATTAATACCAAAATTCTAGAACAGTGTTAGCTCCAAACACTCATATCATTATTCCAAATACCTAAGTGATTTGACGATGTGGATGAGGAAGGAATATTATTATTATCCCAATTTAATGATGATGCTCCTGACATCAATAAAGACCCATTATCAGTTAGTGGTCCCTTGAAAGATTCGATACCAAAAAGAGAAGACTGTTGTCCTTCATTAGATGCTGGGATACTTTTGTCTTCCAGGTCAAAGGCTAATGAAGATGATAATGGTAGTTGATTCGATGTGAACGGAAAAGGCGGTAAGCCAGTGTTGCCATGTTCGATATTCAAGTTTTTCATTCCTTTTGTAATGTCCATGTCCAAATCTGTTTTTCCAAATGGGTAAGGACTTTTATTGGAATTAGAAAGCAAGTCATCAAGAAAGTTTGGCATCAACGCCTCATTTCTAGAGTAATTAGTGTTTAGCGATCCATTGCTTCTAGAAAGTGTCTCAAAACCATTATCCAATGTTGGACTAGAGGTAGGGTTACTAAACATTGCACTACCACCAGTCACTCTCGCATCACTAGAAGAAAAAAGAGAATCTATTGGGGCCTTGTCAGAAAATTCAGCATTACCCTGGAAACTACCGCTCTGGAAAAACGTATCTTGATTATTTGGCAAAAAGGCTCTACCAGAAGCAACGTTTGCTTCATTTCCTCCTTTATTGGCTACATTATAATACAATTGAGAGTATGCTTGCTTCAACTGAGTAGTTGCCATCAATAAGTTCGATTGCTGACCTGGATCGTTGACCTTGTATTGGTTGTATTTCATACTATTTCCATTCAACCTTATTTTGTTACCCATCTCATTATTTGTGCTACTGCTGACTGGGGCATTGAAATTTCTGTTATTAAAGTAACTCAAGCTATCAACCATTGAATTTCCTGGACCATTCTTGGCATAGTGAAATCTGTGGAAGTTATTATAGCCATGATGACGGGATCTGGAATTATTGGCCGCATTGCTAGCATTGCTATTTTCATTGGTTTTTCTATTTTCATTGTATTTTACCAGGTATCTATCCATGTCCTCATTTTGGGCCAAGAAAGGGATACTGATAATCTTTCCAGGCATAATCAACAACACAAGTAATAGACTCTCACACCTGAAACAGCCTTACTTCTTGGTTCTTTCTATCTTATAACCTGACCTTTGCACAGTAAGATCAACTCTTGGGGTATTCTTATTAAACAGTCCTCCTTCAACAATTTGATCCCAACGAGGAACAGAAGGTACTATACGTCTGGGTCTCAAAATTAGAATCGTCTTCCAACACTGATATATTTGAACGTCAATTGCCCTTACTAGTGAAACAGGCCCACAGACAATATCATCATTCGATGTCCATCGATTCTTCATTCTCATCGGTCTTGTCAGTGTGTTATTTTTTTTTTTTTTTCAAAAATTTGTTCAGTGTCTTCTTGCTACGTAGCTTTCTTAGTCGAAATCGGTATGCGAGAAACGAAAATTTTTTGGGAAAACAGAGATATCTTCTGCTACACAAATCGATAATCCATCTGAATAAAACCGAAAAAGCTGAGTCATGTGAAGTTTGCGTGTTTTATGATATTATATTAGCTGTTATGCCGATAAGTTATATTATAACGCAGTTTTAGTTATACGAATACCATTCTTCCAATCTTAACTTGTCAGTCCAAGTGCATACTAATATGCATATCGTCCTGAATTTGACTAATACAGTGTCTCTTCTAGCTTATTGATAGTCTTTTCATTGTTGCTTTCTCTTGATGTTTACTATAACTGGTCTCATACAATTGATTGCCAGAAGACACAGTAGAGATGCATTTAGTGTGAATAGGAGGATGCTTGCTTTTTCGTTTGGAGGATACGAGTTCCAACAGTACTCATGACAGATGTACCATATGAACCCTAAAGGCATAGGCAACTTTGACCAGTAGATCAAGCACGGTAGAGTCCAATGATACCAGGACAAAAACTGGTAATGTAGGGATCTCGAAAACAACACCCCAATGAAATTAGAAGTCATTAGTAAAAAAGGTACAATGAACCGCAGATCTGCAATCACAACTTGCGTGAAAGGCGCTTTCAGAGATTTCCAAGCATCTAAAGGTAAGCGTGGATAAAGACAGAGCGTCATCGCAACAACTGCTACAAATTGGGAGCCCAATAATGTGGTATGGAAAACTCGATCTTGAAAGGCATCTTCATCTAGAAATTGCCAATTAACACTCCATTTAAACATAAATTGTCTGCTAAAATCGAAAGCACCTGCCAAGTATTCAACTGGATATGAACGTAAGAACCTCAAAGAAACGATAACTTGCCAGAATAGGATCACCGATGCCGAAATCAAACAGTTTATTAGTTTGCCTTCATTTATCAGATACGTTGAAACCAAATACCCAGGTAAATATAATAACGCATTCATTTTAACTGAGATAGCCATACTGTAAACCAAAGATCCAAAAGTTGATATAACCATCGACATTTTAGTACTATTGTTGCTTCTAAGAGTGTAGAGCAGAACAAACAATACCATAAAGAAAGTAGTAAAACAATCATTGAACAGCCTTAAAACGTAAATAGAATGTAACCTTTTCGATAAAGAGGCAAGTACGACACACCATGGAGGTAAACGTAATTGATAGTAACAAGTATACTGCATTAATAGGGTGATCAAGTACAGATACCTAAAAATCTTTTGTCCTACCTCTATATGATTCATTCCTTCAGTAAAGTAATTTAACACTCGGAAAATCAAAACATGGCCTGCAGGATAAACCAGAGGTCCTGTCCCACCAGTAATTTCTAGGTAGTTATAATTACCTTCCTCATAGATCATTTCCACTTGTTCCATGTATGCCTTATAATCAATTTCAGTGTATGGTATAGCAGCAATAACATACTTCAACAATACTGATTCTAGTAAAAACATTAGTGGCATGACTATTTTATTACCTAGTGGATTATACACAACATGGTTAATACCGTCTTTCAAGTCCTGTAGTAAGTCAATTGGTGGCCTCTTGAACTCTTCCTTTTTAGGAGGGTTATCTTCCGATCTCACTGTCTGCATCGAATGTCCAGTAATGCTTGTATTATATTTTGTTATATTTTTAGAACAATTATTTAAAAACTCATGAATGGAATTCACAATACTTACAATTGTCGTTCATTGCTTATTTTAAGGTTTTAAGTTATACTAGATTCGACCGCATTGCACAAAAAAGTAACCGGGTAAATGCATCACAGAGATATATTTGTACTAACATGTAGTTTAAGTCCTGACATCCACATAATTTGGTTTCGAAAATAATTGTAATGTAAAGCTACTTTCAGTTTTAACTAAGAAACTAATTATATTATTAACATGTTCTTGCCACCCGAGTGGCTCGCCCTCTACCGAATAAAGTCCTAATGTCTTGCAGAGTCTAATTATATAAAAATTTATCTTAATTTTCTAGAAAAATATGCAAATTGTTCTATCCATTATATCGATCCCTTAAAGGATATGAGATTATACTTTTTAAGCCTTTGTCGTTAATTCTCGTTCAATCTCATCCAGTTTAGCATTTATATCAGTTACATTTAAACCAATTAATCTCTTATACTTGTTGATCTTAGTAGAAGATGTGGATTTACATCTTTGCTCACGTATCTTGTGCATTATCAATCTTCTTTTGAACTGCAATACAGATAGTTCAACTGCATAATCCAAAGATTCTTGAATGCTTACTCCATTATTTCTTTCTGTTTCAACTTTTGATTCTTCTCGCTGAATTAACATGGCTAGTCTCAAAGCTTGTGAATTTTCCATTCCTTGAGTAAACATTTCGTTCGTTTGATTAACTACCTCCCTTAGTTGTTCAGTACTATGATGTAGTTCAGACTCAGATTGCAAACCTTCGGTCTCTTTCATGCTATGCAATAATGCTTGCCTCTGATGTGAAATGGATTCTAAATGAGAAGCTATCTCAGAAAGAGCGCTCTCAGAAACTTCCACATCAGTTTGTAAACTTTGAAACTGAGATTTCAAACCTTCAAACAGTGTTGACGACGCAGAACCAAACTTTTCTATGTTCTCTAGGATATGCCCGTCTTTCTCAGAAGCACCGTCTTCATTCATTAACGTTCCTGATGGTGAAGCCATTATGTCCATCAGTGGAACAGGGTTTTTCAAATTAGAAGAGATGTAAGAGCCACCCACTGGATGCATTTGATGCTTCTTAGGTGAAATAGGAGAACCACCTAGAACCTTCGATGGTGTCATTTTGGTATCTTTTATTACTGAGGACGTCACCAAAGATTCCATATGAGATAGATCATCCATAATAGTATGAAGTCCAGTGGTATCTTGAGTATCTAATAAGTTCGAGTCATGTATGTGATTGATTTTTGGGGTAGAAAACTCTTCATTTTTGTCGTTAACGTTTCTGATAATTGAGTTGGGTGTACCAGCATCCATGGTTGTAAACTTTGTGTCTTCTGACTGAGAATTCTGTTGCTTTCTAGTATTAACCTTTTTTGTTTTGGAGGAGTTTTTCATCATATTTGATTTTGGAACACTCACAGGATTTCCAAGCGAGTTGTTGACGGCATATACTTGCTCTTGCATGCTCTCCCCTCTGTAATAGCGATTTTTATCATTGGAAGAACTACTTGTTGGTGCTGTTGGTAAGGACATTGAAGGATTAGTGGGAGGAACTAAATTAAATCTTGTCAATATTAATGCAGGTGTTTCATTGTTGAAGTTACTGACAGTCATAGAAGCCCCCAGTTGACAGAGTTTATTACACAATTGCAAATTTAAATTTAAAGCCGCCAAATGGAGTGGTGTATTACCTACGTTATCCTGATAATTCAAGCACATCCTTAATAAGCTCTCATCACCCTGTCCCAGATTCTTTACAATGTCATCTAAATAGGTCATTATAACATTTGGATCCTTTGTCTTATTAACACTGAGTTCGACAAGGTAGTGCAAGGGCAGTCTACCATTTTTATCTGGTGTTATTAAACATATTTTGAGTAATGATATAAGCTCAGGGAAAGCACCATTTTTATGACAATTGTTATAAAATACAGCCTTTGTAATACAATTAAAACCTTGTGAATTACAGTGCAATGCATTTGCATTTAAACCTATCAGAAGCTTGACGAGAGGTATATTTGCCATTGCAGCTGTCCAGTGAAGAGGCGTATGTCCTTGGTCATCGATCTGAAAATTGATATTGAGATTTGCAGGTGGGTGATAAAGTTCTGCTGGTAATGCATAATCTGGTCTTGTGGTATCTTCTTCAGATGATAAAACTTTTAATAATGTTTCTTTGTAGCTTTCAATTTTTATAGCCTCATCCCCATCATTCTGTATAGTCATATTGTATTGCAAGGCATTACCATCATTAAAGTTATAAGGGTCAGCCACAGCACCATTGGGGTAACTGAAAGCATCTGTATGTAAATTATAATTCTTGGCTTGATCTTGCTCATATTGGTCTTTATTTTTGTACATTCCGTATGCATCTTGTTCTTTCACCTTCCTTTTTCTATACTGTCTTTTTACAGGCTCAGACTGATAGTTTCCATTTCCATACTGCTGATCCCTACCTTCCTCTGGAATATTTTCCATATATTCAACCTCATTAGACTCTTTAAACTTGGATTTCTTTATTCTTTTCTTTACATTTTTCTGCGATTTTGACATATCATCAACCGTTATAGCAGGAATATCAGACTTATTATTAACATGTGAATTATCTTGACCTTCTGGTACAAATGGAACAAAAGAGGTAAACCCTCTCCTGGATTTCTCTTGCTGTTGGCCAACGTTTGTAGGAACTGGATAAAATTGAAGAGGCTTCTGTGTGGCTAGATAGCCCTGTGACAGAGGTGTTTCATTCGTCTTGCTGTGTGACATGGCCGAGTAAGCTGCATTTATTGTAGCATCTGTATCCCCATGCTGGTTCATGTTTAGCTCGCTAGTTGGTATCGAGGCTAGATGCGACTGCTGGGGTGTACGGAATACCATATTTTGTAATGGACTAGGATTGGGCTGCGTTGAGTTCTTTTTACGTTTTGTGTAAGAAGTTGACAGTTTACTCGCGGAGTTCGCGTTGGGTTTCTTTGGCGTCTTCTTATAGCTTGATGGGGATGTTATCTTAGTGCCCGGAGAAGTCTTTCTCAGCACACTGTTCTTATGTCTCTTAGGTGGAGGGTTGTTCGGATTCAATATGAATGACAATATCGTATTCACCACTGGATTATCAATGTTATATTTCGTTGTCATGAACTTTGCCGCTTCCAATGGCACCCAAGTACCTTGAAAACGACCGTAACCACCCTGCACCTTTTCGTGTTTCATATTGGTGGACTCCTTCTCCAGTATCTTGGTTCTCTGAGTCTTTGAGAACTGTGCAATTTTGAACACCTGCGTGACGTTGACCCAGTCATCCATTGTCCTACGCATGACGATATTAGACTCCTGTCCTCTGATATAACATTCGTAGACATCCGTGTCTGCATATGTAGCTATCTCAATTATGGGAGCCATGCCAGATGACGTATCCACTGCAGCAGCCAGAGAGGACGGCACGTTAGACATGGGATGCGTCCCGATCATAAGGTAGTTCGGGTCAGCGGTATCTCTATTCATTACTTTTTCCTTCTGATTAACCACCTCTTATATGACAGCTGTTTTACCCACACGCTAGTCGAAGATCTATTATACCGTTATCAACAATTAGCGTACTTTCAACCCAAAACAAATATAGTAAATCAAGCCAATTGCACACTCAACCTTTTCAAAGAGATGCTTCTATCCCGCTGTTTAGCCTGGCAATTCCGTCAGTTTATCCACAAGTGTGTAGCGCCTTAAAAGAAGATACTTGCCAGCTCCCTAGTTTCAACTTGTGTAGGATCAAATAAGCTACTGTAACCGTTTAGTGAAGTCACTGCTTTGTAACAGTTCCTCGCTTGGATGTCCTACCTTCCCCCACCAAGTCCCACCAAGTCCCACCAAGGGGACACTAAGAAAGCAGCATCTTTAGCGGAAAATCCCAGCCTGGGCTGCGACACGAAAAAAAATTATTTTTTTCTGCTCGCTGCCAATCGCCAAAGAGTGGGGGGACGGGGAGACGGGAAAGCCCTAGACAGGCCTGTGGGGCGGGTCTTTCGGTATGGCCCAATTAGATTTCCTAGTTAGGCAATACTGATTTGTGTCACATGTCTGAGTACCGTATTGTGCTATGTGTATACACTAACTACCTTGATACATATGCGAGTCTGTATATAAATTAGGGATATTGTACATGTGTATGCTTCCATGGCCACTTAGATGTGTCTGTGGTGTACCTGTGAGACCACTGTGGGTGTGTCCTCTTCATCTGAGGTGGCATTCATCTCGATCTCTGAGTCTGAGCCGAGCATCGGGTCTGGGACTGGGCCTGTGCCTGGGTCGGAGTCGCAGTCGCAGTCGTTGTGGCCAGCAGTGGCAGGTATGAGTTCTGGGAACCGGGTTTGCATGCTGTTGTATGTGTTGGGCAACTGGCTGTGGTGTGCTTTCAGCAACTTAGTCCAGCACTCGCGGTTGATCAGTGTGTCGAAGTATTCCTCAGGTATATTGTTGATCTGTACCGAGACCACTTCGTCTAGTCTCTTGTACTGTTCAAACCTGTTGCTGTCGCACAGCAATTGTAATAAGTTGTGCCATTGCATGCTGGAACCGTAGCTTGCGAAGAACATAGCGTTAATGAAGCTCATCTGTAATTCACCCATGTACGCAGACATGGAGTCTCGGAACTGTTGCGGTAATACAACATCGAATAAATAATGGCTTTTATCGTAGAAATCCTCCATCTCATGTGTGTCTCGTATGGCCTCACGGGATTTGAAATTGATATATGCATACCTAAGAGCCTTGTTGTCATGATCAGAGTGGCCAACTGTTTGTTGCAAACGATCTTGCAGTATCTTGGCCTCTTCAATGGTGGTTATCGAAGAGTCCATATACGCTATCTTATCATCTGTGGTCAACGAGAAGAGCTTGCTCACATTATACCACCTTATTTCACTTGTTAATGAATACCAAGTGTCGTTCTCGTCAAGTCGAGGGTATTGCACCAACATAGACTGGGACTCATACCTCCTCAGTTTCTCTTCATAACCAGCGCCGTTGCTATCAATATGAATCTCATACAGTTCTGCGTCTGAGTTGTACACACAATAGTACTTCAAACCCGGTGTAATCCAGTACCCGTAACGCAAACTCCCCTCGCTGATGAAATGAATTAGATCAACTTCCCGAGACCCACTCACAATGCCCTTGATCCCACCAAAGGGTTGGCCCTTCTGCAGATGGAACGAGAAATGATTTATACCAACGTCAACGTCACGCTCAATTGAACTGAACAAAACATTGTACATGCCTCATCCATGTATAAACACTTGTAAAAATGACCAATACTTTCAACCTTATAAAACCCAGAATAGCTACACTATCACAGGCGATGTGCCCTAATTTATGGATACCAACAAGCTCATCGCTCACATTGCGGCAGCTTTGAGAAAGTTAGGAATTTAGTACAACATGATACACAGACAGACATCTGCACTTGAAAAATTTGCTGAGAAGTCTGAAGGAAAAAAAAAAGTATATAAAGGCTCGATGCCCATCGAGTACAGGTTAGTATCGATCTTTGTCAACTGTAGTTGCTATTTTATGGTTATGGATAAACTAACTAGCCAAGCAAATACATTGTGTGTAGTTTGGTTACGCTCTGGGCTTATTGACTTTTGAGGCTGTGCCATTGTGAGGTCACATGGCCAGGTTAAAAGGTTCTCTCTCTACACCTATGCTTGGTGTTGGGATAATTAGATGGGATACGTAGTTTATTTTTTATGATGAGAAGAAATATTTACACAGACCTGTACTGATTCCTGTTTTGAACCAGGACTATGCAGATAACCGTATTATTGCCTTTTTTTTCTGATATTTTTAAACTATTTATTCTAGAAGTCTTAGTCTTGTGTCGTAATACCTCCTGTAAATTACTGTATCTTTGTTAAATCATTTTTACCAAGCCCTAGTAATGTAATGTAATATGGCAATGGTGACTGCTCTAAGGAAAATGCAGCACTCGTATAAGCAGTTGTCATCTTCTGTGTTTTTAAAGAAACCGTATTCTTATAAGTTGTTATACATAGGTATATGCGGATTATCTATTTTTTAATAGTAATTTTTTATTTGGTTATTAATATATAGGTGGAGAAAATGAAAAGATATAACGTGCGTAATAAAACAGTCTAAGAAACAAAAAAAAACGATTTAGCCATGCAGTGAAGCGTGTTAAGTCGCTTATTTCTTAGCAGTCAATCTTCTCAAGTAGAAGGCCAATTCTTCACCTTCCAAGATGTAACCATCACATCTACCGGATTGACCTGGTCTGGAAGAGATACAAGCGTACAATCTACCAGCGCTGAATTGAGAGTCGACAGCTGATTCAACCTTAGCGGAAGCAGCTCTGGCGGCCCACTTTCTTTCAGCACTCTTGGATGGCTTAGCGACTTCTTCTTCAGTCTTGGCGTTCTTCTTCTTACCTAGAGTTTGACCGTAGTGAGCTTCGTACCATTGTCTGAATGGAGTAGCATCGATTTGAACAATAGCAGCCTTGGTCAAAGTGTTGGTTCTAACCAATTCGTTGTTGGATGGGTGGTAGACGACACCAACAATTCTGGTCTTCTTAGCAACACCTTCGGAAGCCCAGGAGAAGTTACCAGTTTCAATTCTCAAAGCTCTGAACTTCTGGTTACCACCTCTGGTTCTGACGGCATGGATTCTCTTACCACCAATCTTAGTGTTGGCTGGTTGACGACCCAATTCGAACTTTCTCTTCTTTCTGAATTGAGCACGCTTAGCACCGGTAGCGGCTCTCTTATGACGAGAATCACGAGAAATACCCATTTTGATGACTGAAAATAACATAGTTATTATTCTTCTGTCGATACCCACCAAGAATACAACATCAAAACTCCAAACTGGTAACCCCTTCAACAATAAACTCATATAACAAGAGCATTCTAGACTCCATCGCAGAAAGTGGAAATGGTTTTAATACTTCTTTTGATCTTAAAATTGAAAGTCACTCATAATACATACGTATCATATATCTGTTCAAACTTCGACCAATGCCATCTATCAGTAACCACCTCCCATTCATTTGTAGTCCAGTAAATTCATAGCTAAACAAGTTTGTCAAAAGGGTGTATGCTTGGGTATCAATGTTGATTTTGATGAATAAAAACAATATTCGAAAAATAATAAAAATATACTGTTAGTATAACTGCAATTTATTCCCAGTTACTCGAGAGATTGGGTCCTATCCCTATAACAAAAACCGTCTCTTCATGTTGGATATCATGCCAAGCTGACCTTTCACTACATCGCATCACGACATATCTCCTAATATTTTACCTCAGCCATGCCTTTAACATCTTCAATATTGGTTGGCAATACTCTGTGGCGATGCAATCTGAAATTTCAAGTGGTACTAGCCATTTTCGTTTGTGGTCTGGCGTTTCTATTATTCATGTATAGGATCCATAGTCGCTCTCCATATTATAGTTCATATAGCATATTATTAAACATACATTATTATCCTGGTGTTTTCTTGATGGTTTCGGTCTATTATGTGTAACAAAAAATGTATAACACCAACCAGATATAACTGATATATAGTTTGTACTACTTAATTCAATGTATACAATATTAGTTGCTGGATGTGAACTGAAGTTTCACTAAGTTTTGCAAAAAAAAAAGAGTGCGAGAGGCAGAGAAAGAGATTGAGACTGTGTGGTGGCAGTGGCAGAAGCCCGGGCCAGAGACTCTGGGCTAAGGCTCCTTGGGCTGAGAACCTCCGTCCGTAAAGGTGAAGCCCGTACCATTCCTCGCTCCCAGACTGGTGGTGAACTTACTCCCAGTCGTGCAGTATAGTAGGGAGACTGCAAGGTGAGACTGGTGGCCGGGAGGGCAAGGTAGAGGGAGGTTAGAGAGATGGTACAACACCGACCCACCTGTCTGTAGTAACTGGCTGACGGTAGGATGGGGTCCTGGAAGGAAGTTTCTATTCCAGTCGGCAAGCCACTCTCCCCCCCTAGCAAGAATTTCTTGGTAATGCAAGTTCCGGAAAGGGAACGCTACGGAGGGAGATTCTAGAGGGAAGACAAGCTCCATTAGTGGCCCCCATCACCCGACATGGAACAGAGAAGACGGTCCCCACAAAACCTGAACAACGTCCAAAGGGAACACCGGATCTTTTTTCAAAATGTGATCATGCCGAAACGGGAAAAAGAAATTTTCAAAACATTTTTGCAAAGATAATACTAAATGGTGTACGGATGTTGAAGAAGATGGCCAAACGCAAAAACACAGTCACAAATACATATCCAATTTCCGTTCAATGGCACATTATAACTTTGAGACACCCTCTCCACCACTATCACACATTGGTAACGACCTTTTTGCTAATTGTAGTAACGTACTGTGCAAGCAAGTGAGAGCTCTATTAGCATGAACAAGTCATAACCGGAACTAAGACCAGACACCCATCGCAAAAATAGTCGAGCTATACAATGATATTCCTGTACTGGGGGGAAAGGATTCCCTCAGAATAGAGTGCAGGAATCTCGGGATCCTATACTAAAATCTTGCGATGAGCTTGACCAAAAAAAATAGAAAAATAATCTTTGAATACTGAAATTAATCAGCCTAAAAACTGTCAAAATACGATGATTATTAATAAGGTTTCTTGAAGTTTTGTATATAAGATCTAGTTACTAACTTCAAGGTATTTTTAATTCTGATATCGAACATAGAAGTAAAGACTTCAACATTAATAATGTCCACTTATGACCAGATAGAGATTGAAGATATGACTTTCCATCCGGATAGTCAGATGTTTACATATCCATGTCCATGTGGCGATAGGTTCCAAATATTGCTGGATGATATGTTTGATGGTGAGGCTATTGCTGTGTGTCCTAGCTGCTCTCTTATGATCGATGTCATATTCGAGAAGGAAGACCTCGATGAGTACTACGAAGAAGCAGGTATAGCTCCCCCACAACCTATTGCTGCTGCTGCTTAAACCGCTCTCTCCATGAAATTAATGGATGTATCGATTTTAAGCTCCTTCAAACATGAAATATATGCTTTGTGAATCATACGATAATTTTGATTTATTAAACTCTTGTCCTATTGTGGAGAAAAGAGCTGAAAATAATATAACGATAATGGAAATAAGCTTACGAAATGAGAGGTATCCGAGAATGCTGATCAGTAACTAAGGCTTTATACCAAGGGCAGAAAACAAAACAATAATCTATGTACAAAAACTCAGCCTAAATGGAAGTAACTAGGTAAATCATTCAAACAAGCTCACACGAACAGGTCAAGTATTAGGCTCGCCCACTAATACCAATCAACTGGCAGCTCCTTTCTTGCTGTTCTTGGATGAGAGTTGATAGTACCAAAAAACTGGCTCAAAAACAACGCTGGCGTCTCCAGACAACCTTCCCCGTAATTAATATTTATAGTAAAATAATAAGAATAATAGCAACGATTAAATGTTATCATCTCTCGATAAAGTTTGCAATATCTATACTAAGAACGAATTATGATGTATCTCAAATTGCCATGAAATGGCAACATTTATTGAAGGCTCCTACTAAAGCTAGTGCTTGGTCCCCCTTTACATATTATACATAAAAAAAAAGATCATTAACTTTGAGGAATGTCATTATTCAATAAATAAAATAATTTAATATAGTAACTAACCTTTCATGAAACTGAATAGTTTTGATTTACGTCTTGAAGATTTGTTCTTTTTTTCCTTATCATTCTCTTTATCGATAATGACATCAGTTTTATTTTTCTTTGTATCTTCATTTGTAACCGATCTTCCTGTTTCAATAACTTCCCCTGAGCTTGGTGTATCTTCTTCTTCTTCTTCCTTTATTATGGTTGGTGGTTTTGTTCTCAGCCAGTCATCATATTCAATTAACTTATTGATATTTGTATCGTGATCAACACTTATTCCTTCTTTTTGCGACTCCTGATAAAATAGTACATAAGCGGTAGTCATAGTATCCTTATCTCCCGTATATTGCAATACTGCTTGTTCACTAATGGCTTCTACAGTTTCGTCATCAAATAGCAGCCAACCAAACTTTTCATTTTTACACAGAGAGATATAATGACCATGTTGAGGGCCACCTCCCATATGCACAACAATTCCTGATAATTCATAGTTTTTAGAGATTGATGGATTGAAGGTAGATGACACTTTTAAATCCAAGGGATAACTCACTTTGTCAAACAGTTTAATATTAGAGTTTTGCTGTTCGGAATACTTAAACCGCTTTAAATGCAGTGCCAAGGTCTTAGGCAGTTGTTTCAAACCCACAACTCGTTCAGCTTCTTGTAAACCGCAGCATTCATCACAATAAAATTTATTAGGACCATGAAGCATTTCCTTCTGGTGGAAGCTTTCAAGGATTTCCTGAATATCAATGTCAACATTTTCTTGAACTTCTATAGGGAAATCTAAGAATGGCTCATCTCTAGCTGTGGTATTATCACATGTCAAACATTTTATTCTATTAGTCAACGTTCCCTGAAATATATCAGAAACAAAATTCTTGACTGTACCACTATTTCTTCTCCCTTGAGAACTATCGTATATTTTTGAATTCAGAGCATTTTTACTTTGTTTATCTAGAAAGTCGCTGATTTCGTTGAGTAAAAATATTAGAAATTCGTGGGCATCTTGATGCATCATTGAGCTGAATAAAACATTTTCCCTCTTTAGCATTTCTATGAATGCCGATGGCGTCACCACACCAGTAAGATATGAATGCTCCGTAATGCATTCAAAAATGTCCTTCAAACCATTATAAAGGTTTGATTCCGCGGAACTGTCAATTTGATGATCAACATTCACAATTGGACCGTTAATAAGTGCTGACTTTTTCCTTTGTTCATTTGTTAGATGTTCTGACTTTAAATGAATATTGTTTTGCAATATTTGATCACTGTTTTCTTCTGAGTATAACTTAGGATAATTCCGGCCGACAATCACCCTCTTACTATGATGCTTATCGATATTTGGTTGTCCTTCAACTGTCAAATCAGGATGATCTGTTGAATGTTTTCTAGGAACCCAGCTTTCACGCCTATGGCTATCTCCATTATCATTAATTTCAGTGTTAGGAATGTCGTTACTAATACTTGCATTAGTTGTACCTACGTTAATTTCAGAATTAGATCTCATTTTTACTGCATCATGATTCAAACTATTGGTGGAACTTTTTGTCGACAAATTAATTGGTGGCGGTCTTTCTGTTAGTTGGGAAGCTTTGTCTTCTAAGAGGTTACTTTGTGAAGATGTCACAGCTGAGAAAGTAGACTTTATAAATGAAGAACTCTTTTTCGGTACTTCCTGGGTTGGTCGTGGTTCAAAATGTTCAGGTAAAAACATTCTGGGCTTTAATCCAGGCATTTCTAATTTCCTGGATTTGCCGCTTTTTGGTTGTCCCAATGGGTATCGTAACATATCATTTCGGAATTCGGGTAGATTATATAAACATTGCAAAACTGAATTGCAGTAGCAAGTATTGCCAAAGTTCTCATATCCGAATATCTTATTTGAACCATCTCCATAGGGCGTTAATTCTGTCCGTTCTGTATTTAAAATTGGATTGTGTAGATGTTCGCTAGGTAGACTCTCATTCGAGGAATTAGTGGTATTGAAGCCCCCATTCAATTTTTGCAACTGTGTGCCAACATCTTGCGGCTCAACGATATTTAATTTCAGATTAGGTCCTTGTGCATTACCGAAGGAATCCTTTCTAGCGTCATTGTTGTTATTTACACGAAGCCTGTCATTATTGGATTCCGGCAAGCTGGGACTGCTTCTCATAGCATTATTTGGGGCTGATCGTGTGATTGTCGGCGTGCTGCCTTTCCTGTTACCTACATTCAAGTGGTTGTTACCTTTCAAAGGCGTAACTGGAGCTGAGGATCCACCAGCGGAGCCCTTCGAGCTTTGTTTCTTCTTGGAAGACGGTAGCCACTTTTTCAACATGCTTTGTCAATGTAGGGGGGTTGTGGTATAATCAATATCAAATTAAGCGGTTTGTGTAGCAGAAGTTTTGTTATACTAGATAATTCTGTGATAAACCCTGTATCTTTGTGGTGTCTCGGTGCGAGTTTTGTAAAATATAGTAATGTATTCTTGAAATAGTTGAGTAAAAACACCAGAATGTGACAAAAAAAAGGGGAAGTAGTATTTCTCCAGATAATCCCATAAGACCCTGGACAATAAAAGAGTTGCTAGCAATAGCACTTCTTAATGTTTCTGTAATACCAGATCAATGTATTAAGCTTGAACTTATATCTCCCTTTTACTTGCAGAAGCTCTCCTCCTGGATAAAGAGAAGGGAACCTCAAGACCAGAAAAAAGAATGAAATCACGGACTGAACAGTAAGTCTATATCGGCTAACTTAGTGGATAGCATGGACAAACACAGGCACAGTAACGCCCATTGTTCCTTTAGAAAGTAAATGATTATAGAATGCCATTATGAGAATAGTAATGGGGGCGGAGGCTTGAGAGAGCTCATTTACGCATGAGATCATCTGAACGAAGGAACAGGGCCAGAAAAAGGTCCTTACAGGGGTCCCACGGAACGTTCAGCATTAACGGTCGTTTCTCTTGCACAGATGAACCCACAGACAAATGCAATATGGGAGAAGGGTCCTGCTGTGCGGGTGTTTGTCAGCCCCACTTCCATCAAGATTCCTACAATATTATTCCATACATGGTGGGTCCAGTGAAATGACGTAGGGAGCAATTCTGTGATTTACGTATTTTTGATGTTCTCTGCATTGGTGGGGGGGATGGAGGGAGAGACTTTTTGTTGCACAGATAGGGCTGCAGGACTCGGGGGGAGGGAGATTGTATAAAGCTTCTTTAGCATTCTGAGTTCTCAGTGAAGCATATAGTCAGCATTGCGTAGATAACAAAAGAATATAAGTTAGTGTTTAGATTATAAGTAAATACATATTTTGTGGTTGGATTAAGATAGATATGTTGTACTCGATGTTGCCAATAAATAATGTTTTTCGGTGTTTCTTAAGAGCCTTCTTTTACAATTTTTTTTTAGAGGGCAAACTTTAGCCATTCATAGAAACAAAAATGGAGACCATAAAAAATAAAAATATTGTAGAAAAAAATTAAAATATAACAACTGGGAGTAAAATGGGGTGCCTCCCATGGGTTCTTGCCTTGGCTAAGATAATAAATAAGTTGTCCTTTTTACTTGTTCATTAGAACTTAGGTTCCATGTTCATGTCCAGCCAACCGAAGAAATCGTCGTTACCGAGATTACCTTCAATCCAGCCAGCGCTTTGCTGTTGAAAGAAATCGGAAAGTTGGTTCAGTTGTAGACGACTGTTGGCTGATGGAATGTCATTCTTGTTGTTCTTGTTTGGACCGCTTGTAGGATTGCTAGCAAAATTGCCCCATTGCGCAATATTCGCAAAATCCTTGAAGCTCTTACCATTCTTCGGTATCTCGGGCAGAGATGCCAAACTGGAACCAGTAGTTCTTGGATTTTGGGTAGGTGGGAAACTGGCTTGTCTCTCCATCATGAAATCATTCGGTGGGTTAACCCCTTGCTGAGTAGAAGAGTTTACGTCACCTTTGTTGCCGAAATCTTGCCTGTCTGATGGTGCGATTGTTGCCATAGCACTGTTTGGTCTATCTGGTATATCCTCAGGTCTGATAATTGAGTCAATCATGCGAGGATAAATAGCACCTTCTCCATTCACTGGGGCAATATTCTGCAATGAGAACAAATTGTCCATATCTAGGCTACCATTTTCATCCAGCATAGCCAGTGGTATGCCATTAATAGCAACAGCACCCCCATCATTATTGCTGTTGCTTTCAGCTTGTCTTAGGGCACTTCTGGTTGGTACAAGAGTGGTTACAGTTGTACCATTAGGTGTTGTTTTAGTAACCGTTTTGAAATCCTCTTTAGAAATCTGGTTGTATAACGGTAGTGGATATAATTTGCTAGCGGGAATATGATATGATTGTTTGCTGCCATCTTTTTCATGACTCTTCTTTACGTCCTCTAGAACTTGACGGTTGTATTCAGGGTCCACTTCTCTTCTTCTAGCTTCATGCACACACCAAACAAGATCGTAAAACAACGAACCAGTCATATGTGATCTCATTCTGGATATAATACCAGCTTCCTCTACTAATACTTCTGGATGTGTTATCAGTACAAAGTTCAACTTCTCCAGCATACTTGCAGTTCTGGAGATGTCGTTCTCTACAACAGTTGCCCAAGCTGATAGCTGATTCCTGTAACATCTATGAATGGTAACTATCGACTGTCTCGCAGATTCGAAACATTTATCAGACAGAGCTGGACTTAGCTGCAGCTTGAATAATATCAGAGAGGCGTATGATGCACTTTGTCTTATATAAATTGGTAATTCTATCAATTGTTGGTCCTTTAATAATTGTGTTAATAGTGTAACAATCTTAGTTGCAGCTGTATATGCCGGGTTCACATATACAAGCTGATCTTGTGCAGGTGTTCCAGGAAGAAAAGCAAAACAGTAAATCATCAAACGGATATACAAGTAATAAATATTAACAACATCATCTGTGTCAAATTTATATGTTGTATTAAGCTCTTCCAGCTCCTTATCAAGTACGGACAAAGCATCTGACCTATAGGAAGGTTCCATCAAACCGTCTGGACTTGTAACACTTGTTCCCATAATATTACATAACTTTCCTTGAAAGTCTGCAAGGATCAGCATTTGTTTAAATCTCTTTGGTAAAGTCATCTTGTTATCGGATATTTCATTAGCATTGCCATTTGTTTCCTTTGCTTTTCCCTTGTTTGATTCTTTGCTGGTAATTTCACTTGTCTTATCCACATTGTCCTCATATATTTCAGCCTTTTTGGCTTTCTCAGTTAGATAGTCAGGTTTAGAGTTTGGTGGTAAACCCAAAATACTCGACCAGCAGTTTTCAGAAAAGAAAATACCCAGCCATGTTCTTGTACGCCATTTTTCAGCATCGGGCATAGATGTTTGCGTTCTGGTAAATTCATATATGAATTCACCTCTGTGAAGACCTAGCTGATACGAAAGTGATTTGGCCAACCCAACAAACCTATATGAACAATCATCGAGAACCTTTTGATTTGGTAATGGCCAATTACACAAGATTAATAATGCCTGTGAAATGTGGGTTGATCTTGGAGTTCTAATCCAACAAGTTTCGATTGCCAACTGCTTTATAAGGGTTGATAGTTTCATGTATAAAGTTGGTTCAGGTTCTGACATAGAGGCAGTTAACATGACAGTCCAAAACAATAATTGAGACTGACCGAATAACTCAGTTGCGGAGTTCGAGGACATTATAGGAAAATATGGGAGGTATTTTGTTAAGAATGTAGAATGTAATTCATCTGCTTTGTTTATCGATAAGCGAATGTCTCCCAAAACAAACTCATCAATGTTGGCTTGTGGTGATGGCAAAGGATCCATTGTTGTGGTCGTCGCAATTATAGGAGACTTTTTAGCCCCTACTTGCCCTGCTTGTTGCAATCCAATATCGTTGTTAATCATTCCATGAGAGGTTGCCCCATTTGGAACCAAGGGCGAAAGAGGTCGGCTAGTAGATGGGCTCCCTGTCGTTGAAGAATTTCTATGAAAAGCCATTTGGAGTAGCCCAGAGTTGATTTGAGCTTTGGAGGAATTGTTAGTTGGTGTAGAATCATTTAAAATTGGAGGTAAAATTGGTTTATTTACAGATGTTGTATATTTCGTTCCAATGATGTCGTTACGGTTCATGTTCATCGCTTGTGTTGGCACAGCGTTCCCGCTTGCAGTTGGTGATTTCGTATCTTGACTTACTAGTGGGTGATCACCAGCCAAATAAGTTTGAACACTTATCTTGGTATTCGGTGATGAGTTACTATTCGTTTCGTGATTTGGCGTTAAGGCATGATTAACTGATGGAGAGTTGGTGTTTATCTCAGACTTTCCTTCCTGGTAATAGCCAGGAGGGTTAGTGTTTAGTACTCTCAATATATCTTGGCCTTCTTTATGGTTTGCTAATGCCTTGGCAATAAGCCCATCATTTCTGATTAAGTAACTTACTTTATATTTTAGCTCGTCAACTTCATGCGCTAGCATTTGCATCATGGATCCTTTCTTCGGCCTAAATTGTGGATTGATTTCACAGTGAAATCCATTCTTAGCACACCTAGTACAAGGGGCAGGAAAATTCTGGCTAGCGTCACATTTAATCTTATGTTGTCTGCAATGTGTGCATGAAGTCACAGGACGGTGTGTAGTTCCCAGATTTGCTCCATTAGAAGACATAGATCCATTCATATGTTGTGATAGCACAGTAGAGGTCGACGTCACGCTATGGTTGTCATCCGGCGAACTGATTTTGCTTGTAGACTCCTTTTTAACTTTCTTCTTTTGGCCAGATTCTTCACTTTTTGAAGCTCTCTTAGTAGCTTTCTTGGTGGTGGACTGCTTACCACCACCATCTGGATGATCATTACTGGCTGCTGTACTCATGTCCCCCAAGCGGTTGTGTAAGTTATAAATAACAATATAGGATTTGGGTATCGGCTTTAATTTTTTTTTTATTTCTCAGTTGAAATATCTTTTTAAGCAAATATTGATCTATGGACTAGTCTTTCATCAAGCCCCGATTTCCCTGTTATTTTATTAGATTATGAGCCAGTACTTAACTGCTTTATGCTTCTTCTATTTAGCAAACTCTATTGTCTTGTTAGATGTAGGGAAAAATGCAACCGTCTCTTGAAAGGAAGTTCCTGAGATGAGATTGCCCTCTTCAAAGTGATTCCAAAGAAACAGAAATCCCTTGTGCCCCTCGTTGTCATCGATCCCATCCAAATGAAGTTCAAGGAGGACTCTCTCAGTCTCCCTTCCCCTCGTCCCCCGGATTTCCCTTTGGTGATAAATTTTTCACTCAATTTTCCTTTTTTTTGACAGCGATAGATGCGATTATGTCAATTTGATTAATAGTCATCGGTGTTATAGCCAATAGCTGGACAGTAAGTTTTGGGTAATTCTGAATATTTGAATATATATTATGTATTCTGTATGGTGCATGGCGAAGCTTGCGTGTACTTATACTTTTAAAAAAGAAGTGTAAGATGGGATGGCTCTTATTTCAACTTTGTGTAACGTAGGTAGGACTTGACTGTCTTGAAGTCACCGAACTTCTCAGAGGCTTCTGCGTCAGAGACCTTTGGTGGGATGATCACATCGTCGTTTGGAGACCAGTTGCCTGGTGTAACCACGCCGTGCTTGTCTGCGGTTTGCAAGGCATCGATTACTCTTAGCACTTCAGCAGTGTTTCTGCCGACTTGCGATGGGTAAGTGAAGATGACTCTGATCTTCTTAGCTGGATCAATGACATAGACAGATCTCACGGTGGTCAGGGAACCATCATTGATATTGCCGAACCCTTCTTCATCGCACATGTCATACAAGAAGGCAACGTGTCTCTTGGTGTCGGCGATGATAGGGAAACCGAACTTATCAATGCCATTTATCTCTTCAATGTCCTTAATCCACTTGCGGTGAGATTCAGCATCTTCGACAGATAGTCCAAGCAACTTGACGCCTCTCTTGTCGAATTGTGGTTTCATCTTGGCGAAAGCTCCCATCTCAGTGGTACAGACAGGCGTGAAGTCAGCTGGGTGGGAAAATAGAATACCCCAGGAGTCTCCCAAGTAGTCATACAAGTTGATCTTACCATGAGATGTGTCAGCATCAAAGTTTGGTGCGCTGGAGTTGATTCTCAATCTTGGCTGGTCTGCTTGCTTGTAGTTAGTCTTCTCGGAGTAGAATCTATAGTTGGCACAGGCAAATCTCTGTGCGTTCAATCTGGTAGAGACTGGAACTCTTGCCATGTTTCTGGCATACTGGCGCATGAATGTAGACATATTTTATCGTTCTTTGAGAAGTTTCAGTAGTTATACGTAGCTAAGTCACTAAGGCTGTATCGTTTAATAAATAAAGATAAGGCCAAGGCTCACAAATATACGTTAACTACCTATCCTACCAAAAGATACAAAATTGAGTAAGTCCAATGGCAATGGACGCTTTACGGTATGCTACTACGATAAGCACATAGATAGTGAAGAGTATAGTTGGTTGCCCCCCTCCCCCTCATCCTTAGCTATGCAGCTGTGACTTGGCATCCCCTCGATATCACTCATCTCATTTGTCGGACTTAGCTGGTGATGACATACAGGAGGGCTCATCACGAAGTGAATCATGTGATGATACCTTGGTGTACCTGTGCTTTGCGCTACATGCTATAAACTATAAATATATCTATGGTATCTAATAATTTGTTTTCCACAGACAGCACTATTGGAACTTCTCGCAATCGTCATTATCGGAAATCTCATTGATATAAAATTATAAATACATATGTAGTCGTTGAAACAGGATAACGGATGTCTATACTATATGAAAGTTATCCATGCTTGTGATGACGAGGGGGGCGGGAATCATGGTGTATTAGGGTAGCAAGGAGGATCACATAATTATGCAATCTTTCTTATTCTTTTTTTTCTTCTTCTCCTTGCTGTTCTGTTCCTGGGAATGTGAGGGAAGTTCCTTGTTTAAATGATCCTCCTCTGATTTAAACTGTGTGTTTTGAATTATGCGTATATCATTTTGTGGAGTGGATCTGTGTAGTCGGCCTGTGTTGTTAGAAGCTTTGCCATTTGCACTTTGCTTACTGATAGCGGGCGATTGTTCTGCACTGTTTGGAGCGGAGAAATAATTTATCTGAGGAGTAGGTAAACTTCCATAATTGTCATTTGATTTGGATAAGTTATGTCGTCCTCCATCTAAATCGTCTCGACTATTAGTGTTGAACTCGTTGTTAAATGTTGATTCTTGTGGTTTGTACTCGGGTTCATCATCCATCTTTGCAAACAAATTTAGGGTATTTACACTTCTTGACTTCTGGTGGCCTTTCTTAAATGTTGAGGTAACGTCATCTTTTGATTTCGAATTCATTTTATTTATCGCACGTTTGTCATTATTGGCTGCAGCTCTTGCATACCATTTCCAGGCAATCTCAGCGTTCTTTTCACATCCTTTACCATGCTCGTAAAAATAGCCCAATGTATATTGAGCTTTTGGGTATTTAAGGTTGGCAGCTCTAAGAGCCCACTCGAATGCCTCATTTTCGTCTTTATCAAATGCAGGCTCAGCACCTACTAAATACCATGCGCACAGACCCAGCATTGCAACTGGATCACCTTTTAATGCAGCTTGTGTATAATAATGCACAGATAAACTAGTATCTTGGGGTAAGAATTCGTCACCTGTTTCGTACCTTTGTCCCAATAACGTACAGGAAGGAACATGGCCTAATGTTGCAGCCTGCACGTAAAGTTCAAGCGCGTATTTATTATCAGGAATAAGAATATCTAAAAAGCCAACCTCGTAGATCTTCGCAAGTTCATATGGTGCGGCACATGTCAGCTCATTTGCTCTAGCTGCTGCTCTCGATAGCCACTTAATACCATTCTGTTTTGTGTTAACATCTGATGGTAGCCCCATCCGACCATAAAACGAGTAAACACCAAGTTTATACATAGCTGAAGGATGGTTTCTGCTAGCAGCGAATTTTAAAAAGTTCAAGGCTTTTCTTGCGTCTCTGGTAGTACCTAGTCCTTCTTCTAGACAATGTGCAGTTCGGTAGGCACTTTCCACATGGCCATGTTTGGCAGCAGCCTGAAATAGAGTATATGCCTCTTTGTTATCTTTCTTACCAAATGCTCCGGATGCTAATGCATCACCTAGTAAATATTGAGCATCTACATAACCTTTTGTACTGAGTTTCTTTAAGTAATGATGGGCATCCTTTAGGAACTTTTTCTTCAATTCTGCAGCGTCTTCATCCTTTCCAGTAGAGTTCATACATTCGGGATCCATTGTGAGGGCAGTTTGTAACATATACTGAGCGTACTGGAATAAAACGTTAGGGTCTTTTGATTTCTTGACATTTTCTCTGTACATTTCGATAGTTTTCAATCTAGGGACTAATGGGTTGGTGTCTGGGTCATTGTTTCCACTACTCAGGTATTGACTCACTACTTTGTGTGACAGGTCAGCCACGGATTCGTTGGTGAACGTTAGTTGTGTGTCATGACTACCATTCAGCAGGTACATATGTGACAAATCCACAGACTTTGATCGTATTTTTCTTACGTTGTTACCACTCAAGCTAGTTGAACTCATATTCCTTGCTCCGCTTGATATTGTGGAGTTGAATGACTGATCGAAGTTATTGTCTTCAGCTGCGACGTTGTTAGAGCTGCTATATTCTTCATCGTCATCAAACAGTTCTGGTCTCCTCGGTAGAGAAGATGATGTCGATATTATATCGTCTTTTATCTTACTTATGTCGATGCCAAGCGACTGTCCGCTGTTATCAAAGCTGGTTCTCGAACCATACTCCCCAAGTTGTTGACGGTATGGGTGGCTCATTTTTCCTGCTTCCTGCTATTAACGTCCTGGGTAAATGACTTTCTATGAGTACCAAGTCTTTTTGCTGTAACGCTACTGATGTGATGAGCTATACTTTTCTCCCAGTTTCGGTGGGCTTATTACTTTTTCTTTCGAAGTCCTGTTAACACTCTCTCAAAGACACAAAGTTCAATAATATCTTTTTATGGTCTGTTGGTAGATAAGTTATAGAGGCAATAGATATACTGAATATAACTCGAAGTATAATCTTATTAGTATACGGCAAGAGAATAGAGCGATGAGCTTGTGTTGTGTGTCAGCAGAGTGAGATTGTGGGTGAAATCACAGGCTCGCGAGCAAAACCTAAGGGCCCTTACGGGATTACCCCCAGGTGGGCTAATACTGGGAGGACACCAGAGACTATGCTCTTGGTATTGTACTGGCAGGCAATATGGATAATTTTTACATTCTATGCTATATATAAACTTCCAGACGCGTAAAAGCTATTAATATATTTATCTACTTTTTTTTCTTGCACAGAAGGCCACGTAGCACTAACTTCTTATCTTCTCACCCATCCCACAGACAAGGCCGCAGTCCACCAGCACAAATGAAGGTTCTTCCCATCTTGAACTTTCGCGTTTCTTTGTGTAAAGTGATACATCACATGACGTATACATATGGTTTGCAGCGGTGGGTATGAATCTGGTAATAGCGTTTTGATATTGTGCTATCTGTATATTTCTTTTGTTAGTGTTTCAATCTGTTGTTATCGGTTTGTTCTGTTGGCTTGGTATTGATTTTGAATTGTCTGTTGCTAGTGCTTTACGTCCGAAGTTGTATCATAGGTTTTATTTTAGTATTTTTATTATGAATTGGTAATACATATAATTTGTGAAATTCATTGGAATGTTATTATTTACAGGTAGAGCGTTTGATTCCATCAGTTATGGCTACTGTTTTTTTTCACATTTATTTACCTTCTCTTTTCTTTAACTCTCTGTCCAGGATCATCTTCAGGATAGCGTCCTCACCGTATTCTTCTTCCTCGATCTTCCTCCATTTGGATTCGAGCTTGTCTCTTTTCAACTTGTTCTCCTGGATAGCCTTCTTTTTGGTCTCGGCACTGGCCTGCTTCAAACACTGTGTTAGGGCATCCTTCTCATTATTACATAGTCCAAGCATACGCTTGTAGTACTCCTTCTGATGACATTTGTCAAGAGCTTCAATATAGTCTAGGCATGCTGTTTTAGATGAAATGATCAGCTCCCTTGATAAATACCACATGGAACGTATGAGTTACACCATTGGCAGTATCCAAAAGAAAAGCTTATTTATCTGTGTTGTTAGTAAAATCTGCACTGGAACTTCCGAATCTGAAATAAATAGGCAACTCCTGTACATACAATGAAACCTCTGAGCCTCTAGTTGTGGATGCATGTTAGGTCAATACTTGAGTACACTGTGTCTGCGTGTCAAACTTTAGGGTCCCCAGCTATATTGTGCTCTATAGTTTCTCGATGACTGTCCTTCCTTTAAATCCCTGAGAGGAGCTCCTCGGTGATGAAAAAAGTGCGAATGTTGACGATTATAAGTGACATAGTGAAGTAGAGTCACGCTATGGCCGATAACAAGATCGGATCATAGCGATATATACACTATTACAGTGACCAAAGAGATAAGTAACAATATCTGTTCCTGAACTTTGTAACAACAATGGTTGAACAGCAGGTGCCGCTGCGGTATCAAGACAGAAGGAAAACGGAAATGCTCCGTTTCTTCGGAGCCACAATGGTGACGCTTGTGAGCTGTCGGTTGTTGATGGGTAAAGTAGCCCCCAAGAAAGTTGATAGCTCTTTGTTAAGACGGACTAATTTTATGAGCAATCATAAACCTTTCACTGGGACCACAAGCGAGAAAACAGGGAAAGACATATCGATGGGACTGCTCTACACCACAGGTATAATAACAGGGCTGATCTCCATGGGTATAACTGGTTCCTGTTGGAATAACGATATAACCACGGTTGATGAGTTTAGAGAACGGTTTAGACTCGATAAGGAATACATTAATGATTAAAAAGGAAGAAAAAAGACCCACTGCGGTAGGTAAATCATTCCATAGCATGTATATAATAACTCTCAAGAATACTGTACTATAAATATATATCAATAGCCATCAGCATAACAGTAACCATCTCATTGTAAGGGACTAGTTGATTATAAGTTGCTCATTGCCTATACCCTCACGTGACACTCATCGGCTTTTACTTGCACCGGGGACTCTTCGTGCGATTGGGCTGGGGATAAAGAAGTTGCCTCCCTAACTATAACTTTGTGAGCCGGTAGCATTGAAGGATCAGTCGCTATTATTGCTGAGTATAACCAGATCAATTGCTATATCAGTGGCATTGCATTAAAAAAAAAGAATACCAAAGAACTCCCAGTCAAGGCGACACAGGAAATTAGCCTGTAGAAGAAACCATGTCCGATTCTGATAAAGTCATTCAGCAGTTCATGACATTGACCGATAGGTCTATTGATGTCGCCAGAGAGTATCTGGAGCAGTACGACAACGATTTGGGTGGTGCATTGAATGCTTACTATGCTTCGCAGATGGAATCTGAGGAGGAGCAAAGGGAGAACGATGAGAGATGGGGTCCTACACGTGAATCGCCAAGACCAAGCTCAGCGGAAGGGACCAGCAGTAGAGCACTTTCTCAATCTTCCGAGCCAGTTAAATATGATAGTAAGAAGAACAGTAAATTCATGAGTTTCTCCCAAATGGTAAAGAGCAACGGTGGGAGTGGTGACGACGATGACGATGATGATAAGAGAAATACCTTCGCCGGTGGTGAAGTATCTGGACTGGAGGTAACTGATCCTAACGACTCAAACAACATTATCAAGGACCTGTTGGAGAAAGCCAAGAGAGGTGGTGAGAGTCTTTCGCAAGAAGAATCAGAGAACAAGAGAAGCGCACAGCATTTCATAGGTAAAGGATACAGATTGGGGTCTTCCGTAGGCGAAACGAACCAAGTTGTTGAAGATAACACTGAAAGTGGCAGAAGGACACCTGAGCGTGTAACCAGAGATATAACATTCTGGAAGGAAGGTTTTCAAGTTGGCGAAGGTGAATTGTACAGGTATGACGACCCTGCCAACAGTTTTTACTTGAATGAATTGAACCAAGGTAGGGCACCTTTGAAATTATTGAATGTAGAGTTTGGACAAGAGGTCGATGTTAATGTTCATAAGAAACTTGATGAATCATATAAGCCTCCAAAGAGGAAGATAGAGGGATTCCATGGTAGAGGACAGAGATTAGGATCTCCTGTGCCTGGTGATGCTCCAGAACCCGCTGTGGCAACTGCAACACAGGCTGTTCCAAAGACAGAGACTAAAGCAGAAAAAACAGAGGAAGTACCAAAAGGTGACTCTTCTATTCAAATAAGGTATGCTAGTGGGAAAAGGGAAATTTTCCGTTGTAATGCAACCGACAGTGTGAGATCTCTATATGAATATGTTTCAAGCAACACTACCGACAAATCAAGACAATTCACATTAAACCATGCTTTCCCAGTCAAGCCGATTGAGAATTCTGATATCTCTGTCGAGGAGGCTGGCCTGGTGAATGCTGTCGTTGTCCAAAGATGGAAATAATGCATGATAGGCACTTTACCTTTTTTATAGTCCAAAAAAATGGTATAATTGTAAACTCGATTTGCACAAATAGTAAATATTGTTATTTCTTTACTTTTAAAAGATATATTAATTACAGAAGAACAAATCACAAGCTTCTATTTTATAAAATGAGACTAGGTACTTTAGTACAGTTTCAACTCACCAGTGATCTGATCCAAGACTGCTTTAGGAGCAGGGCCAAGACCTAGTACGGTGGCGCTTCCTGCTGCAATTTGAGTTCTACCAGCATCGTGGATGACAGCAGCATTAACACCCAAGGAAATGGCCATTGCGTATAGTTCATCCATTTTCTCCTTGTCAGGGCATTTCAATGTAATCTTGGCTTGACCGTGTCTTAGCCACCTCTTTGTTAGTTCTGGGTTGTATGACATTTTGTTTGGATCAGTAGCTATCAAACGGAAGCATGATAGCGCTGCGTGGGCACATTGAGCGGCAACTTTACCCTTTTGCATACCAAGATCTTGACGGATTACAAGAGCCATTCTTACTTCACCTGGTATATCGTTTAGGGAAAGAGACTCGATTTCCTCGTCACTTAGCTCGCCTTCGTCGTAATCCTCATCGTCAGTCTCTTCCTCGTCTTCGCTTTCAGCATTTACAGTTGCCTCAGCAGTTTCTTTACATTTCTTCAATATCTCATCCTTAGTTGGTTTTCTGTTCTCTTTCTTCTTGCGACTTAGTAAGTCGCCATTGCTCAAGGTGCCTAAATAGTAACCAGTCGCCAAAGAAGCTACAGCAATGCCGAAAAATGATGGTATTATATTGCTCCCCATGATTCACACCAATTATTCACTCTGGTGTTGCCCTTAAGAAAAGCACAGGGACTATAGTACGCAGATCAAACATAAAAAGTGTCTGTTAACTGTACTCGTTTGTATTATTTTTGGCAATTATTTTGGCAAAGCTCATCGCATCGCTTCTCTGCCTTGCAAAAAAAGATTGTGAAGAAGAGTCATGGGAGCAACACTAGTACTGTGTTAAAGAGTATACATTTCTACTTTATAAATGGTGTATGTGGGTTCACAGTGGTGTGGGGCTCATATTCCTGATCTCGATCTTGATGTTGTTCTACTTGACATCGATCTTATCTGTAACCATAACTATTACATCATTCTTGGTAACAAAAACAGCAGTAGAGTCAAGATAGGTGTGCAACAAAACCTACCATATATGTTAGTTGTTAGGTGCCCAACATCCTAGTGATATACACATTTGGTGATAGTACAGGAAGAGGTCCAGCCCATTAACCTTGGGATCGCCTCTATTATAAATCCTGTAGAGCCTCTGTAAGGTGTACTACACACACACTTATGGATAACGAACGCATAGCAGAGTGCTCCAACATAAACTGATGGGCAGAAAGGTTTTACACAAAGAAAAGAGATGCCAATTACATTTCTTCGGGGGAGGAGGGAGTAGGGAGAGTGTGCAATTGCCTGAGGGGTTGGGCAGAGATGGTTCCCATGTGAAGTCCAGATGGGGTGTGGGTCTGCCTTGTGTGCTTATCTTGCACTAGAGAAGCTTTCTGTAAATCACTTCTCTCGAGGCAACCTTCTAGAGTCACAGCAGACGTTGTCCTTATTTATAACCTCTACTAATTTGTTGATTTAATTGCTCTGAAATTTCAAAGTGCATTCCATCAACTACTGAGCATTGCTATTAGAGAACTGCGGAATTGATTGAGACTAGGATCTACAGACGCCTATTTGTATATTATCTGGCAACCCTAGCTAGTCCTTTTGATTTTTTGCTTCGAATAGTATTAGGCCTCGCATAGACTCTAGCTGGAAAAGGTGCTAAACCCCGAAACAAGTTGTTGTCACCCCCATAAAGAACTCCCAACTATTCTTCGCCCAATTGGATTAATTATAAAGACTCGGTGTGTTATTTCAAGTCTATTATAAGGTTACGCTATATTATCTGATAGATCAAATTCATTGCAAAGAAACTATTTACAGTAAGTCATGGGGCAAATTCTTTCGAACCCAGTCATTGATAAAGAGACAGAGTCTGGTAGCGACAAATGGACAGCATATGCTGTCTGTGCTATGCAAGGATGGCGTATGTCGATGGAGGATACGCATATCGCCCAATTAAACTTGAACGCCGATGAATCATCTGGCCATGTGGCTCTATACAGTGTGTTTGACGGCCATGGGGGTTCCTACGTGGCTAACTTCTGCGGTGAACGTATGGAGAAGATAGTCAAGTCTCAGAAGAGCTATGAAACTGGTGATCTTGCTCAGGTTTTAACGGATGCCTACTTGGCTGCTGATGAACAGCTGGCAACGCAGTCTTCCATTAGTGATGACCATAGTGGCTGTACCGCCACCTCTGTTCTAATCTCAAAGGAAAAGGGTGTAATTATCTGCGGTAACGCTGGTGACAGTAGAACAGTGTTATCGTCTGGTGGTCTTGCCAAAGCATTATCATTTGATCACAAACCTACTCTTCCGGGTGAAACTGCAAGAATTACAGCAGCTAATGGTTTCGTTCAAATGAGTAGAGTAAACGGTAACTTGGCATTATCGCGTGCCATTGGTGACTTTGAATACAAGTCCAATCCAAAACTTTTACCTCATGAGCAAATGGTCACATGTGTCCCAGATGTAATTGAACACAAGCTAGACTTTGAGAATGATGAGTTCGTTATTTTGGCTTGTGATGGTATCTGGGATTGTCTGTCTTCTCAAGAGTGTGTCGATATGGTACACTATGGTATTCAAAAAACGGAGTTATCCTTGCTAGAGATTACATCGCGAATCGTTGACATTTGTTGTGCGCCAAGCACAGAAGGCTCTGGTATTGGTTGTGATAATATGAGTATTATTGTTGTAGCTTTATTGAAAGACTCTGAAACATTAGAGCAATGGTTTGAGCGCATGCGGGCAAAGAATTACTCTTATTCGACTACTTTTGAACAAAAGAGAAAGGAGGTTTTCTCATTCTATAATTTCGCAAAGAATCAAGAAACAGGTGATGAAGATGTTTTTGCTATTACGGCTCCTAGATCAGCACCTGGTTCAAAATTGAATGGAAACCAAGAGAGAGGGGTAACAGCTAAGGGACCAGTGGATACGTCAAAAAATGGCAAGTCACCTGGAGTCATAGACTTTACCTCGCTGGAATCGCTACTCGAGGCAGGTATCAAAATCAGCCAAAGTCCAAATAATGTTCAGCATTTTCAAGGCTCTGCACTTGCGGATATGTTAGCATCGCTGAGCGAAGCTGCTGCTGGAGAAACCAGTCCAACTGAAAAGAACGATGATATTGAGTTTACGGAAAGCACACATGCCAACCCTGAAGAATCAATTGGCCACTAATCTTACCGATCTATGTGTCAATAATAAAAATCAATGCATTATTCCATCCTGTAATATTGATGTTTCCTTTCTGGAAAGGAAACTACATAGTCTGATCGATTTTGAAAATCGTTACCATTGCCTTTCAAATCCTGTAATATAATTAATATTATTTTATTGAGGACGGCAAGCCTTGTGTAAATATAAGCGAGCTGTCTTTGATGATATTACAATCCATAAGCACAATCTATATATGAATTTTAAGAAAATACTTCTAATTTAAGCATGGATCCTATGTTCAAACAATTTCAAATCAGATTTACAATCCTTGTATATATTTTACAGTCTATATGTCTATCTTTACAGTCCATATATATTATTACAATCCATATATGTCACAAGAGTTTTCCCATGCTCGTTCAGCTACTTCTTCCACAGGGAGCTCCTTTATATTAGCTACCACTACAGCTACTTGTTCCATGTTGCAAGGTTCGTTTCTCGATTTTACGAGCACGTTAGTTTCGTCCTTCCTCAAGCATTCGTCTAGTTTCTCCTTCTTGACATGCTTGTACCGTGAGCCATCATAGCCTTGGAGGTAAGCGCTTGATGCGTGAGAAGGTCTGATTTCACACCATGGTGCGTCAGTCTCCAGCAGCAGTCTCTCGAGAGGCAGTTGTCTCACGGACTCAATGTTTGTTTGGTCTCTCAAGGAGCAGCCGTTGATGCCTATGTAGCAATTTTGGGAGAGGGCCAGGAGTTCTTTCATGTCTTCGAGGGAGTCAGTGAACGAGTGCACTACGAATTTCACTGTCGGGTCCAGTTTGTAGTAAGTGCTGCCGTGCTTTATATTTCTATGTGGGGCGATTTGGATCCAGTTGAAAGTGTCCTCGGTGTCGGTGAACCCGTTGATGAATTTCCTTAGGATGCTGATGAAGTCAGCGGCGCAGTTGCGCATGTGCAGGAAGAGTGGTTTAGATGGGGCGGCCATGCATGCGATCTTCAGTTGTTCCTCGAAGAAGAGCATCTGCATCTCCTTTGAGCTGTAGTTGAGTCTGTCGTAGTCGAGCCCTATTTCGCCGACTGCTCGAAAGTGCGGGTCGTGCATGGCCTTCTCTTGCAAGAGGTGCAGCTCTCTGAGTTTCGGCACCGCCAGTTGCGGGTTCTCTATAACCTGTCTGTACAGGCGGTCGTTGTGGTCTGGGTCGTTTGAGGCCTCGTGTATGTCGAAGGCGCCGTCCATGGTATGCGCCATGAACTCATTGACCGTGCATGGGTGCACGCCTACGGTGTAGAACAGTTTCATCTGTATGTGGTCCTTGTGTGAGAGCCGTTTCACCAGGCTGATGGCGTCGATTGAGCCCTCGATGGAGGACCCCGTAACCATAGAGGCGTGCACTCCGGCGTCGTAAGCCCTGTGCAAGAGCTCGTACGTATCTGGTTCGTGCTTCTGCTTGCCTCTGTAGACCCCAAAGAACATGGGGTCAGTGAGGTTCAGCGCGATGTCATAGAACCGCATCCTCCTGGCAATTGACATCGTGTGGGGAGGAATTGCAGACCAAGGGTTAGTGCTTTGTGTATGAGCAGAGAAACCTTTATCTATGAGCAGAGGAACCTTTATCCAGCAGATGAATAACGGCGGAGGTGCCCTCCGCACCAGCTCCGCAGCACCGCACAGAGAGAGAAGAGAGAGAGAGAGAGGTACATCCTGGGGAGTATAGATAAGATCACGTGATGTATACATCACGTGATCCATATCACACATTACAAAACAAGCATGTGACCCAACACGTATACAACGTACAAACACCTGACCCCACACGTATACAACGTACAAACACCTGACCCCCACACGTACAAGCGCACATACCCCGCGGAGCTCCGAAAGCGAGAAGACGTGGCCCCCCCCCCACCGGCCCTCCTAAGTGACAAGTTAGAGGGGAGGAGGCAGAGATAGAGGCGCAGGGGCTTTGACAGGGGTGTCCCGATTAGGAAAGGTGTGTCGAGAAGCACAGAGAGTGCAGTGCAGTGCAGAGCAAAGCAGTGTGCTAGTGCTGTCTGGCAGGCTAAGAGGGCTAAAGGCTAGGAGGACCAGGCTCTTGGGAGGGTTACTGCGGACGTAAGTCCTTATCTTGCGTCCTCTAGAAGTGAAAAAATATTTTGCGATGAGGTTGACAAGCGAAAAGTGAAAAAAAAAAAAAATGATGCTCATCGCATCGCTATGGGAAAGGAAAAAAAAGTATAAGAGAGCGGGATTGCTGTTTTGCTTGGGAGCTGGGGTGACTACGGAACAGTGGCATGACTAAATGATTTCGGCGCTGATGATGGATGTCGGCGAGAAGCACGGGGAGAGCGAGAGCGAGAGCGATGGGGTTGCTGCGATCAGAGACAAGAGTGCTGCTGCGGCGTCGATATCGACGCCGCTTAGCAGCAACAACAACTCTGATGTTGGATCGCCCGAGCTGGATAAAGTAGGTTCCGATGGCGTGCCTGAGCCGAACTCAGTGTCAAACTCGGTGTCAAACTCGGTGTCAAACTCGGTGTCAAACTCGGTGTCAGATTCTGTGTCAAACTCATCGAACTCGGCGTCCGCGTCGCAGGATAATGCGAATGCCAAGAACCCGTCGTCGTGGGATCCCGAGGACGATATACTGCTGAGACACTTGAAAGAGATTAAGAACCTGGGCTGGAAGGAAATCGCGCTGTACTTCGAGAACAGGACGCCCAACGCGTGCCAGTTCCGCTGGAGGCGGCTGAAGTCAGGAAACCTGAAGTCTAACAAGACTGCGACGGTGGACATCTCGGAGTACAACGTGGTGGTGAAGAGACTCTCCGAGATCGAGAACGCTCAGCTCAGCAGAAGCGCCTCAGAGCAGCCATTTAGACCCCCAGTGGATAATAACGATAAACTGGCCAATAACATTCCTGTAAGCTATCCCGGGTCTGCTAACGGAAACGGAACTCCCTTGGGTTCCGAGATGGATACGAAGCTGAACAAAGTAGTATCGGGCGCCAGCCCTGCTCCTGTTGCTGCTACTGCTATGTTGACTTCTTCTAGCCACGGGTCGGTGACCCCAAACGGCACTAACGGCACTCAAAAGGGGAAAAGGGCAAGCTTGCACTTCCCCATTATTCCTCTCTCGAGAAGAACATCAGTGGCTACCATTCCTAGTAACGCCATATCGGGTTCCACGCAGTCTATTACAGGCTCTGTGACGCCCGGTTCCACTCAGAGAAGTCATACATCGTTAGCGAAAAATAAGTTCCCAAAGGCAAGGTCTTACTCTCATACTTTGGGACCATCACCACAGTTACATTCATTGAAAGGTATCAAATTTAAAGAGACGAAGACCAGAGAATCACATGGTAGCGCAATTAATGATGATATTGAGAACGAAAACTTCGGTTTCATTCCAAAGATAATAGTAAAATCTAGAAGGAACTCGTTTACACACCCACCTATGCCTGTAGGGAATAGCACAAATAGCTCAGCAAATACAAAATACAACCCTGGTCCTTCAGGCTTATCAATTTCTCCACCATCAACTTTTAACGGTGGCTCTGGTGGGCAGTACCTTCAAAATGCATCCTTTTCTTCGAACTTAGCCAATGCTTTGAATACAACATTGATTACTTCGAAGTCCAGGAAAAATTCATTTTCAGTAAACTCTAGAAGGTCGTCATTCAACATTTCTAGCACTTCAAACTCTAGAAGGCCTTCTATAATATCGGCACCGAACTCTATAACGAATAATTTTGTTATAAATCATAGTAACTCCGCCAGTAATTTACATGCAGCCCCAAAGATGCAACGGAAAAACTCAAACGTGAAAAGAGAAGCCACAAGTTCACAGTCTCTTAACACAATTAGCTCACCTAATGGTAAGACTTCTACAGAGAATGGGACATATGAGAACTCATATAACACTTTCAAGGTTCAATACATGGATAATCCAGTTGGTCATAGTTCTGCCTTTCAAAAGAAAGCTATGGACTATGCTTCTCATTCTTTAGATGGGATGGAACCTAAGGACGAAGGTGTTACTAGTTGTAGTAATAATAGTGGTAATAATTCCAGATTCATGCCTTGGTCTTTGGAAGAAGACCAATTATTGACAGAAAACAAACTCAGGAATCTATCACTCATGGAATTATCTATTCTACTACCGAATAGATCAGAAAATGAAATCAAATGGCGTTTAGATACATTCTCGCGTAATTACCTGTGACAACACGGTTTGAGGATTTAACAAGAGAAAATAACAAAGTCTGGCTGGCTAGATAGCTTACATTATTGCATATATCGTATATCATGGTTATTATTAATCAATCATTAAATGTTTCATGTCATGAGTTTATAGTTTTTTATAGTTTCTGTGCAAAAGTTAATTGCATGATGCACAAATGTACTTTTTATGAATAATTAGATGGAATAAAAACTTTTATATACTATTAACAGTTTTGATGTTCATATCACATCCTCCTCAGTTGTCTTTTCTGTCTTGAGGTAGTAAGATCTATCAATTCGTCTCTATCGTCATCCGATGCATCATCTAACCCAGAAGCATGCCTTCGCGGAAAGCTTCTGACTGGTATTGTCTCATCTGTATTTTCCTCCTCAGAAGACACCACTAAAGATGATGAATCAGAAGATATGACTTTCTCGTTAATATCCTCCTCATCGTAATCATTGTCGTCAGGGTCGCTTTCTTCAGTTTCTAATACTACTGAAGTATCATCCATTTCTTGGTTTTCATAAGGGAGTACATCTTCGGTCTCAGCAGACATCAAGGATTCCTTTCGAGTAGTTTTTGAAGAAAGAAGAGAGGGAGCTTTACGTGCAGTAGTATCCTTTTTATCAACAGGCCTTGGATCTTGATATGCAATCTCCCAACTCTGTTGCAACATGTTGTTTTTGCCAACAGATAGTTTTCTCTTCTTAATATTGTCTATTGTCAGAATTTCTAAGTCCCTTGGATCTTCGATATCATCAGTCATAAACTTCTTCACCATGGTTATATGGCTACCAAAGAAGTCAACTGGATTGTTCTGGAAATTCGGCTCACTGGATATACTTGTTTTACGATCTTCTGGCAAACTGGGGGGTTCTACCATTCCTAACGCATTTACACCACCTGATGGGCCATATATTAGTGGCTTCCAAATTAAGTTTTCTGGTTTTAATGACTGATAGCCCTTTCTTAGCCAGTTTTCACGAATGGCCTTGATTCTATTCCAAGAATCTATTTTAATACAGTACGATGTGGTATTTTGATTAGGATCCGGACACCTGTAAAATACGCCTAACTCTTCAAGGCCAAGTATAACATCAGTTGGAAGCATTCCGGTTAGATTTGCTAGATCCTCTATAGAGACCAGAGGAAATTCATCATCACTCTCACTATCTTCCAAATTAAGTTCATTCTTCAAATAAAGAAGTGTTTCAGCACATTTTAACTTCCAGAAATTTCTATAAGTAATAAGGCCTAGATCAGATAACGGTTTCTCAGGAGTGCCCTGTGAAAATTCTCTTTTAGAGAGTAAATATGAAAAATCCATCAAGAAATGGCCATATCCACGTCTCTGATAGAGAGGTAAAGTAATAATACAACTTAAATTGTACCCAGATGAGTTTAGTTTTTCTTTGCTAAAATAGCCAACGAAGTGATTTTTCACTGTTGTTCCATCCTCAGATACTTCTCGTTCAGTCAACACATAAAACACAAATGGCTCTACATCATAGTAAAGAGTCTTGGAATTAAGGAACAATTTAGCTAGTAGACATAAATTTTGGCAGTAGACAACGTTTTCTCTGCCATCTATTTCCCAGACGGAGACATTCTCATCTCTGTAAATTTCATTACCTGGGGGTCTATGGTCCTTGCATTTCAGTGTGTGTCTATAATATACAAAACGTGAATTCATGTACTTCAGGCAATATTCACAGACGTAAAGTATTTTATTTTTATTGAATTCCTCGGGATATGGGGCTGTGTACCATGTCTTGACTTCTGAATCTCTTATGTATACATATTCTATTGTCTTTGGATTTTCTTTTACAGCTTTCACGTTCTTTAATTTCTTATTCGGTGGTTGACTGGTATCGTTATCATTTATATCATGATTCCCTAAAAGAACATTACCATTGTAAAATGCAGCTGTAGATGATTCTAGGAATAATCTCCTGAAGAACTCACGATCAGTTGATGAAGGGATTGTTCGATGAGTGCTGTAATTCTTTTTGCCTACAACAACTCCTCTGTATGGGATATCGTCGTCTACCTCCGGTATTTGGAGTGCATCACTATCACCGTTCGGATCAAACTCTCGGATAGATGCCTCAGAGTCTTTGATAGCATTTTCTGATCTAACCTCCAATAATCTCTTAAAATTCAAAAGTTTTTTCGAATCATATCTAATTTTTAAGGGACCTAGTTTTCTCGCATTGTTCTCGAAAACTTCTTCATGAATTTCAACATTCGGATTTGTCGATAGATTGGTTGTTATGGATGCAACATTGGTTCCACCACTTGTCATATGGGTTGCACCCAGATCATTAATGGTATTGTAATCATATCGTTGCGGTTGTGACGGGAGTTGATCTGGTTTTCGACTTCGTGTGGCTCGATTCATTTATAGAAGTTATAGGCAACTTCGTATCGCTTATAACTGTTAGATTTCCTGTTGTTTTGCTGGTAAAGTATCGTAATTGCTTCCTATAGTGGACTCCGATTATCGTTTTGATAGGTCATTAAAATCTTTACTGTCTAGCTTTGTGGTGTTAATATCTTTTATTAAACTTTAAGTTTAATTATCTGTTGGTTCTCTTTTGCAATTCCTTCCTATGGAACTGTAGCGCTATAATTTGATATAGCTTATGATTGTAGTGCAGATTCGGTGGCACGGTGTATGCATACGCTACTATTATGTCCTCTACCCAATATACATCATAGTTAAGGTGTAATCCACTTGTTTACCTTGTGATCAATTCAGGCTCAATGAAGAAATGCAGCGTATTCAGTGATGTGACTGAACTGCAGCAATAAGCTCTGACTTAATCGTATCATGCCTCTTGCATGCTGTACCAACTATGAGTAGTGTGATATGAATTTAGTTAGAATAATACATAAGAAAGTACATATTAGTTGTTTTTTTTAAAATACATTTTGAAATGGAGGGTATTGCGAGAATCAAGAAGCCAATGTTTCGCTGAAAAAGTTGAAACCATGTATAGAATGCTTATGATTCCGCAGAATAATATCATTAACGTCGAGTTGGTAGGCAAAATAGTTGTTGCAATAGGGAGTAGGTAGCTAACTCATTTTTCATAGCTATGTTATGAGATTGTTGAGATTGTCCCCCCTGTGCGTGACGTAAAAAAGTCAAGGTGTTGCAAAAATTGATTGGTTTAAATGGTAAGGAATAAATTTTGCAAGTGAGGCATATATCACATTGAGATTTGAGTTTGGACAATATTCTGAACGCGTGTTTAAGCATGCAATTGAGATGAAGAAAAGATAGAAGGTGACAATTTTCTTGTATGGGGACAACCACGACGTGAATTTACCAAATATTATCTATAAAGTAGTGGGTTGTTAAAAGCCTGTTCATTAATTTTAGAAAAAAGAGAATTAGATGTAAAAAAAAAAATCGTGAAAATCATCAGGATTCTGTACGTAAGTCATTTCATTAGCATGAGTTCGTTTTCGTTACTGGTATATTTCTTTTCATAATTAAGGCCAGCCTGCATTCTTATCGTTTGAAGAATTTTCCTGGTCCTTACCAGTCAGGTCCAATGCGCTCAAGGATCTGTTAAGGCCTTGTTCAAGACCGTCCTCATATCTAGATTGGCTCAATGTTCTGTAGATCATATCGGAGGCGTTAGCAGTATTTGTAGCAGAGATACTGTTGCCTAAAACAGAGGTATTGGACTGCTGATTCATTAAGTCATCATGTAGGGACTGCAAAGAATAGTTAGAGTGAGCCGATTCATTAGTGTGCTGCGGTATTAAAGGATTTGAGTTTTGACCGTATGTTTGTTGTTGCTGTTGTTGCTGTTGTTGTAACTGAGATGCAGATGCTGGGAAACCTTGTGGGATTCTCTGGTTGTTATGGATTGAGGTCATATTTAAAGCTGTTTGGCCAGCTGGTGGGGAAATACCGTTATTTCTTAGCAATGGGTTCACATTATTGTACATTTGATTGGAAGAGTACCCGGAAGGAATTCTGGAAGATGCTGTTAAGCCACTTGTTTGTCTTAGAAGTGATTGTTGTTGTTCTCCACTGAATAGAGGATTGGATTGAACACTAATAACTGGTGAAGAGGTAGAAGCTACATGACCTTGTGCGCTTGCATTCTGCTGTTGGCTTTGTTGATTGGCAACCATTTGTTGAGCTAGCTGTGTAATCTTGGGAGTACCAGTGGAGGAGGCGGCTGTAACGCCCAATCCATAGCTGGCAGTTGTTGTTCCAGCGGCAGCGGCAGCGGCATGCGTTTGTAGAAGATTTGTGTAAGAGTGAGATCTGTTCATCGATCCTCCAGTAGAGCTAGCTTGCAATGGGTGCATCATAGCATTATTCTCGGTCGTCCCAACTTGAGGAGACTGTTGATTTTGTAAGATGTGAGATTGCAAGTCATTTTGGTTCAAGACTTTCCTTCTTATAATGATGAACCTAGGATCGTACACCTCAACTAGGTTTAAGTAAGAGCATAGCACATTTATAATACGTTTGTGGTTGGCAGAAACGCCGACAGGGTAAGCCAGCTCGTAGTACGTCTTCTCTCTATCCTTGAACAATAATAGTTGGGAGTAAATTTCCAAAGTATCAGGATCGTTTAGGTCCAACTGCTGTGGAGGCAATGGCAACGAGTAAGCTGCTGGTAATGGGGCATAGTATCTTTCAGTCACGGCAGACTGTTGCTGGACCATGTTCGCGCTTGTGTTAGGATCGTTCTGGTATGCGCTGTTACGGGCGCTGTACATCGATCCCGAAGTGCTCTGGTTGGCCATTGGTTGTACAATGTTGCTGTTTTGCATAGTGGATAAAGATCCCAAGTTTGGAGAGAAGAGCTGCTGAGACAGCAAGTTGGTGGTGTTTGCCGCTGGGGTTACATTGCTGTTGTTTGTATTGTTGCTGTTTCTGTTCATAGATGACAGAGACAAGTTTGACATGGATCTGTGTTGTTCTTCCAGCTGGCCTCTCTTTTCTCTTTTCTCTCTTTCGATGCGCTCTCTTTCCGCCTGTGGCAGCATCTTTTTGTACTCCACCTTCAGCTTCCGCCCGTTGATCTCCTTGCCATTCAAGTCGGAGATCACCCTGCTTGTGTCCTCTGGAGTGGAGAAGTTCGCAAACGCCAGCCCTCTGAAGATACCGTTATCGAAGTGGTAGTTGAACGCGTAGGGCAAGGGCAGCCCCATCTCCTGGATGATGTCCAGCAGCTGCTCCTTCTTGATCGCAAACGGGATGTTCTTGATAACTATCGCGTTAGGTATAACGTCCTCATCGTTGGCCTCGTAATCATTATTTGTTGCTGTTGTTGCTGTTGTTGCTGTTGTTGTTGTTGTTGTTGTTGTTGTTGTTGTTGGAGGTGTGGCTGTGTCGTTTGTGAGACTTGCAGCGTTGGCGGCACCGTTAGCGGCCCCGTTATTGACCCCCGCCTCAGGATTACTGTCGGTGTCCATGTGTCCTGGCTGTGGTATTGCGTTGGTGTCCTGGAAGCGAGAAGAGATGCCCTACCAGCAGGATGCTCTTTATATGTGTTGAAAGACAAATTTTTCAGCGATGAGGGTCCCGCAAGCGGAATTTTTCAGAAATTTTTTTCATTTCCACAGAACTCACGTGATGTGTGGGGTAAGCAGCAATGAGCTCAATATATGTATACATGTAGATGTAGATGTATATGTAGATATATACATGTAGATATATATACATGTACATGTAGATATGTCTATGTGTGGGCTGGGAAAGTGTTGGGGTTTTTGAAATAGGTGGATCCTACGGCCACTTCTAAGGGCTTTTGGTGTGTGGAGAGGCGGAAAGAAGCAAAAGACAGCAGACTTATCTACTTATACGTATATGTCACGTGCTCTCTATCTCAATATACGTGGACATCATGTGACTTGTATACAGTGATTTATATCTCGTTTGGTACGTGTATCATGTGATGTTCACGTATATTGATATATGAATCACGTTTTTTCTTCGTGGTATCGTCTCTCACGTAATTAAGTGCTCTTTTCAACCCGCAGAAGAGTATTTTCTTGGTGGGGGATCTTTGGACTTTTTGGACTTTTTGGATTATCAAGTTGGGAAACTGGATGAAAAGAGGGACTCTCTCTTCCTCTCTTGCTAGCGGTGTTACTGGTTATAAGAAGGAGAAGCAATAGCTATTGAACACCAATTACAAAAAATGTCTACTCCACCACCACCGGGAGGTCACCGTACATTGCAGAGAAGGAGACAGGCGCAGGCCGTGAAGGAGAAGCAGCAGACGCAGACGCCTACCTCTGCGCGTGCTGCTGGGTTCGGGGGCTCCAGCAGCAGCATCCTGAAGATTTTCACCGACGAGGCCGACGGACTGCGTGTGGACCCGCTCGTAGTGCTGTTCCTGGCCGCCGGTTTCATCTTCACCGTGATGTCCATGCACTTCGTCGCCAAGATGACCGGCCAAGTGTTCTGAAAACAATGCACAAACGAGAATGCCACGACCCCCCCTACCACCAACCACCTACAACCATAATATAAATGTACCATACAGGAGTGTATAGCTTACTCACATACATATATATGACTAAGAATTAATCGATACAACTGAGACCACTAACTGCCCTTCAGATGATATAGTGATCATGTGATTTCTGTTGTCGGTGATGACATGGACGAAGTGGGAACGTCCCAATCGGGTTAAATAGTAAACAAAAGGCAAGGAGTTGCGTGTAGCCACAGAGATCGCCGCACGGATTGGCCCAAAAAATAATGGGAAATTTGTAAACAATGAAAGCTCATCGCATCGAATCAACAATAGCCAGTCTCTCCCTGGGGATCCATTCAAGTGGTCCATTCAAGTGGTCCATTCAAGTAGACCAATTGGATTTGGGAGCTGCCTGTGTGTGGGGGATCGGTTGGGAACAGAGTTCAGGTTTTCTATATATTACGCTTGACCACAAAAAAGAGAACAAGCGAATCCATGGAATAGTTCCTCGATTGCTAAGAGAGCCAAGACAACGACGACAACGACAAAGACAACGACAACGACAAAGGACACAGGCTAAAAACACTCAAACATAAGTGGACGTCGGATATGAACTCGCCACATTTCAACGAGCTGTCGCCCAGCATGTCTCCCATAGCGTTTGGGTTTGACGACAAGACGCTGCTCTCGCCGACGAAGCTGAAGCTAGACCAGCACGCACCGATGAACTCGCTGTTGTACCCGACATCACTGTCCAAGCTGAGCGAGCTCTCGAGGACCGGGAGGTCCCAGCAGCGGTCCAGGAGGGACTCGGACACGCTGAGGTCACTCTCGCCGCTGCGGCTGCAGTTCCAGAACACAGGCGGTGCCAACCCGGGTCCTAACTTCAGCATGGGTGCTCCAAAGATGCTGAAGCCCGAGTTCTTGCAGAAAAGCTCTACTTCAACATCAACTCTGCCTTTGCTATCCGCGCTTCTGATGAAGACTGGCAATGGTAAGGCGGGCTCTCAGCAGCAGGGCTCTGCTTCTAATGAAAACAACAGCCAGACCACCAGTATGTCGGGCTTTGAGCAAGTGTCAATGATCAAGGAGTCTCTGGATCAGCTACGGCAAGAAGTTATAGTTCCTAAGAGGAACAAGAACCGTGACTCTACTAGCACAAGACGCGACAGAGCCACTACAACAAAGGATGAAACTTTAGCTGTGTCGGATGACAAAGATGCAAGGAAGGTGTCGGATTCCAACAGTGAAAAGACTCTGTATGAAGAACAACACCTGAGGAAGCAGGTTCCAGCTTCTCACTCAAAAGAAGTGGGTTCTTCTAGGATTTTCTCTACTGAAACAGCAACCTCTGCTAAGGACGTCGACTCCCAACAATTAAGAGACGGTTTGGATGTCGAAGCGTTGCCAACTGACAGAAACGGATTTGTACAAATTGATCATAAGAATATCAACACCAACAGATATAGTTTCATCTCCGCAACTTCCACAGACTACGATATGGAATGGTACGAGAGCCAAAATAATATAGCCAAACACGCAAACAGTCACCGCCATGGGCATTTATCTTCTAATAGGATGATGTCTGTGATTCAGGACGATCTCAGGAACCAAGTTAATCTAGAGAGTCAGTCAAGCCAGAGTTCGACGTCATATGAGGCCCAAAAACTTGACTTGAAGATTAAACAGCTTGAACTTGAGATCAGTGAGCTTAAATTGCAAAATGAGAAATTGATCCACTCCATCACAACCAATAGAATAGTGGAGGATAGACTTCTCATGGATTTCATTGGTAACAACGAAAATGCCCCAATTGCAAAACCGACGCAGCAAAGGGACATGGAGAAGAAAGTCAAGCAACTTGAAAAGAGGTTTGACAGTTACCAGAAAGTGTTGAAACAGTTAAAAGTTATAAGCAACTCTCCGCCACCAAAGAAATTTAATTCAAAACATGGCCATCGTCATTCTCATGGCCACAGAAAATCATGTGATAATATTCAATTAACCGACAACAGAGGGCGGATCTTACGTATTTCAAGTACAGAGCTGAGAAAACTAGATGAACAACAGGACTCTTCATCATCTTCGCCATCCTCTTTTTCAGACTCTCCCTCAAGTACATCTGTTATTGCAGAGGATGAAATTGAGCAAATTGATTTGGAAGACCCAACCGAGGAAAAGATAACTGTTAAGAAGAGACAGAATGCTGCATCGTCAGTTGCAAGTGCCACAAGCTCTAAGAAAGGTTTTCAACTAAACTTTCAAGTTCAATTAGATGACATGGAAAAAATTCCAAAGACTCCATCTCCAGAGTTATAATTAATAGCTGAGATAGTACAATTCAGCTTTTAATGATAACCTTTAAAGTTTTAATGCATATGGAAACTGCACTCGACGTATAACTCATCTCCTCTTCCATTTAGATCTGCAGACTTCCGTTCTCTTTATTCTATTTTTTCATTGTTCAACAACTAAAGTTGCTTTTATGTTTGTTTCATTACTTCTTATTTTATTTTTTCTTCTTTTTACTACCAGGATACACTACATTGCCAGACAAGGCGGATATGATAAACTACATTAATTTTTATTTCTTTGCAATCCTCTTTTTTATACTATCTCAGATAATTCAATGTTTGAGCTATTGTACAATACTTTATAAATTTATTAATAATAAATCTTTATGCCGATAAGATTTTTAGAGCTGTGAGATGTACGATTATCAAAAAATAATGTTAATAATATTAAAGGAGGTAAAGCTACGCAATGTGTGATACTTCCCAATGACACTATAATTCTTGATGTTTTTATACTAATTATTTATTATTTAGTGCATAGTTAACGGTCTTGCTATGTTATCCCGGAACGTCAAAATAAACTCCGGAGAAGAGCAGAAGATGCACAAATCATGACTAGCAAAGGGATCATCTCAGCAATATACATCATTTGATCAAAATATTATCTTAAAACAAGCTTCCTTGGAACACTATAAAGGTAAGACACGTTCTCAACGGTAGCTCAACACCCATTTTGCTAAACAACTCAGGTATTACTAGCGTGATGACCTATACAGAGACGAGGCCGAAGCCTTGGGAGACTAATGGAGGCACAACCGCAGCGGTAGACCGGGCGTTCGATATAGAGAATGAGGCTAATAACTCCCTAATGTCTACCAGAGACACTACAACACAGGAATCTCATGAGCAGGGTACTAGGGAGGGTTCAGAACCACCGGAAGTGGTGCCCCGACCACCGGGATTGACTAACACTATGAATGGTGGTGTTGGAACTGGTATGTACAACAGTGGAGGATATGGTTATGACAGCGGTATGTACGGTGGTGGAATGTATGGCAACAATGGCGGAATGTTTGGATCCATGTATAGCGGTGCTATGAATAGATATGGAGGCATGTATGGAGGTGGTTACGGGAACTACGGATCATTTTACAATAATGGTTATAACTACGGAGGAGCGTATGGTGACATGGGAGGAAATGGTTTAGAACAGATTGGAGAATCTACTAGAGCAACGTTCCAACTTATAGAGAGCCTTATTGGAGCAGTTACCGGGTTTGCACAGATGTTGGAATCCACTTACATGGCAACTCATAACTCTTTCTTTACTATGATTTCTGTTGCAGAACAATTTAACTATTTAAAGGAAGTATTAGGATCAGCATTCGGCATATTTGCCATAATGAAGTTTTTGAAGAGGTTACTGTATTTTGTCACAAATGGGAGGCTAGGCAGCGCACCAAAACGTATACAAGGAGGTAGTAATTCTGGTAATTCACGCCTATTAGAGGAATTTAGCCGTTTTGGACTTAACAATGATAAAGCACCTGCGAGGAAGATAACATTGAAGCCTTTGCTATTCTTTTTATCTGCAGTTTTTGGGTTCCCGTATTTGCTCAATAAGTTTATCCAGAAACTACAGGAAGTTCAACAGAGAAATAGCATTGCAATGGGAAAAGATGGAGATGGTACTATAGATCCTTCTAAACTTGAATTTGCCAGGGCGTTATATGATTTCACGCCTGAAAATCCTCAAATTGAAATTACATTAAAGAAGGGAGATTTAGTGGCTATTATAAGCAAAGCAGATCCTCTAGGCCGCAGTTCAGACTGGTGGAAAGTACGAAACAGAGCTGGACAGAATGGATACGCGCCATATAATTATCTTGAGATAATCAAAAGAGTCAAAAAACAAGAAAGTAAAACCCCTCCTGCATAGCGTGATCAAATAACAGCGTTTTGAAAATCGCCAGATAGATTGTCCCCTATTATTGTAAATAATATTTGCATAGTTTTTAGTCTTTAAGCAGCACTAACATTAAACTACTATCGTAATTCTGTGATATTTACCATCTTGCATGATTTATCTATGTTTCATTTATCATTCAAAAATTAAACTCATAAGTTTGAATAAAAAATTCTATACCACTACACTAATGTAGTTATTACTACCTTATTTAATATCAACTTTACATAAAATCGTCAGCACCGAAGTCATCATAGTTGATGTCATCCACGTCGAAATCTTGATCTTTCTTGAAAGCACCACCCAAATTGGTCTTGGCCTTAGCCTTCTTCTTACCAGCACCACCAGTAGCGGTACCACCCTTGACACGAGCCAAACGAGCCTGTCTTTCAGCCTTCTCCTTGTCCTTGATTAGGATATTTAGTGTGGCGACAGTCTGTCTAATATTTTCGATGGACATTGGCTTCGATACGTCTCTGATCAAATCAATGGCCAAGGAGGATGAGTAGTTTAGAGAAGATTTTTCATGCATAGTGACAATGGCAGTAGCCAATGCCTTTCTTAGGTCCTGGTATTCCTTCTTGGTCTCTGCCTTGAATAATGGGTGGTCTTCAATTGGTGTGTCTTTAGTCATGGCAGGTCTCAAAAGTGCGGCTTGTGCTGCCAATTCTTGCTCCTTCTGCATAGCACGAGCTCTTGGGTGCTCCTCGGCCATCTCCAAGTCTCCAAGAAGATCAGCAGCGTTGTTCAAGTCGGACTCTAGCTCGGCCTTCTTCATCAGCTCCTTCCGCGTCTGAGGATCTAGCTCATCAATGGCCAGCACTTGCTCTTTCTTCTCCTCACCCTTGGCATTCTTCTTACCACCAGCCTTTGGCTTAGGCTTAGGCTTGGCAGCCTCCTTCTTGGCCTTTGGCTCCTCATCCCATGAGTCCAGAATAGGCTCATCGCCTGCAAAATCAACCTCGGCATCCCAGGAGTCCATCAGGACAGCATCGTCGTTTCCAGCATCATCCCAAGACATCTTCGCAATCTGTATATAGTTTCTAGCGTCTGATGCTGATTCTAAGACCAAATGAAATAAATTTACAATAGCTTATCCATCTAATATGTCAGCTCATCGACTATTTTCTTCATTTTTTTTCAAAGAAGTGAGAATTCCAGGTGTATCGTGGCATGAGACCATAATAGCGTGTCTGCCATGAGGAGGTGAGCAAAGTATAGTCCGTTGTGCTTGGCTGTCAGGCTAGAAATGTAATAGTCTTTGGCTATCTATAGGGTCAATACGAATAAATAAGTTTATATAGTGTAGTGGAGGTGTCATCTATGTACAAAAAAAACAACAAGAAAGATAAAAGCTGTAGAGAAGGGAAAGTAAAAAAAACCGGGCGATCACGATCGAATAAATAATTCCCTGGAAGATAACAAAATAATAAAGAGCAGTTTTTATAGTCACTCCAAGAGAGATATTGCCTTTGCATCGCTGAGTAGCGACGCAAACTCTCTTGTATGGCAAAGAAAATAAAAGTCGTTAATCGGAAAATTGATTTCCCACACATAAATATCCTTGGGTTCAAGGCTCGATGTTCTGGATTTGCTGTAGCAAGGACCTCTTGTTCCTCTTCTCCTCGATCTTCTTCATCACAAACAGCATACCTTGCCTGCTGTACTTGACGTTCTCGTCGAATATGGACCTCGACCAGTTCTCCAGACGCTCACGCAGCCCCGTGGTGAATCCGCTGGAGAACTTCACTCGGCTCACCACGCTGGTCTTCCGCGTCTCGAAGTTGTAGTCGTATGTGCTGTACTCCTCCACCTGCATGATCCTGGTGTGGTCCAGGTTCTTGGTGAACGTCTCCATCCTCCCGCGCTGCGGGTCCACCACAGACACCTCTATCACCCAGGACTCGGATATCCTCCCGAGGAAAGGACGAGCCCACACAGGCATGTTCCCGGTCTTCCGCAGCAACCGCGTCGTGTGCAGCTTGCCGTCCAGCACCTGCTGGTTCAACGTGTCTATCGACTTCACTGTCCGCGAGTATGGGTTCGGGTACCGGTTGAAGAACGCACAGGACACAGACGCAAAGTCATTCTCAAACACATGCACACTCCTATGAACCAAAACCATCCAATATAACTATCTTTGCTCCCTTGGCGCACTGCCCATCGCCCACCCAGGCAAGGACTCACTAACCAATAGCCTTTGGCTTTATAACCAGCGAGTCTTCACCTCACAGGGGGGGGGGGGATGTCGTGTAGAGTGTGGTCATGTGATGTAGTGGTATACACTTCATGAATCACATTGAGGCTAATATCTGGTAGTCATGGTGCATTAACGCTAGAGTATCTTTGCAATGCCGTTGAGTGCAGCTTCTGGTTTTATTCTAATGCTTGAAACTTTTATTTTATGGCGCCTATGCGAGCTATCTAGTGTACAGAAATTCTATAAAACGGGTTTGGAAACTATAATAGTAGTGCGATGGCTAGGGAACCTGCTGCTAGCACGAGAGGGTACTTGTCGACTACGCCTGCGTTTTCGAAATGGACTGCTCTCTTCGCTACTTCGCTTACACTCTGTGAGGTACTGTGGGAGGTACTGTGGGAGACGCTGGTGTGCACGGTCTCCACGGTGGACTTGGACTTGCCCTTGCCCTTGTGCTTGGATGTGTGTTCCTTTGATGACGAGGCAGTAGTGGTCTCCACTGTGGTGCTGGAGTGGGACTTCTGGTGCTTGCTCTTCTTGTCCTTCTTGCCATGCACTGAGCTAACTGCCTTGTTCTCTTTGCTCTCTATCGATGAGGATACCGACACCGAGGCGGTGTTGCTCGATGTGACTCCTGTAGGGGTCCACCACACCTTCGAGGTCACAGTGTGGCCCTCAGAGTCCAAGTATGTTAGTACAGTGATGGGCTCATCTGGTCTTCTCGAGTGGGAGGACACAGAGGAGCTGGCGTCGGAGTCCTTGCCCTTCTTGCCCTTCGAAGCAGAACTGGAAGCAGAACTGGAAGCAGAACTAGAAACAGAGCTGGAAACAGAACTGGAAACAACACTGGAGAAATCAGAGTTTTGCAACAAGGCAGAGTCAGAGACAATGGATTTGTGAGATGAGCTAACGACACTGGCACTGGAAACAGCGCTAGGAGAGACAGTGCTAGAGACAACGGCACTGGACGAGCTGGATCCAGAGTCTTCTACTGAAGTAGGGGCAGACTTAGCGGAACCAGATGGAGTAGCTTCTGGGATCCACCACAGATATTTTGTGGTTGGGTTACCGTTGGCATCTGTGGTAGTAATGGTGGTGCTTGGTTCAACGGCAAAACCGTCTTTGCCCTTGGCACTGGAGACAACGTTGGAGTTTTGCACAACACTTTGAGTAGGCACTTGGGAGACAGCCTTGGAGCTTGGAAGCTGAGCTGCAGCGTTGGCACTTGGCACTTGTGCTTCAACTTGCGAGCTTGGCGATTCAGAGTCAGCGGCCTGAGAGCCAGATGGGCTCTCCTTGGAACTGTCGGCCTTACCACCAAAGTAGTCATCAAGACCACCAGTGGAAGCGTTAACAGATGCAATTGAGCAGATTAGAGCGACTTGTGTGAGTTTCATTTTTGTATTTGGAATTGTAATATTTTCTTTACTTGTTGACTTAGGTTTTATGAGAGAGTAATGGCAATCTATCAGTGATATGCCACCACTTTATATACCTCAGATCAGAACATCAAATTCAGTTGAAAACTAGCCATGCTAGAGATCTGCAAGCCACGCCAAGATCTACAAGCCTTGTACCATACAGGTTCTACCAAAAATAGGTATCACATCAGAAGCCATAGCTCACAAAGAAATGGCGTTTTAAAATGGCTGAGCACCCAGGGTCCTTTCAAAGGACCCCACTACTGATAGATCATTACAAATGAGAATGACATAATAGATCTTATGCTCGATACTAGTTCTACATTCCAGATTTCCAGTCCCCATTATACCACTCCACCATTGTCTTCAAAGCCATGGCGAGTCTCTTATCACTTTGATGCGTTTTTCTTTCTTGCTGCGGGATTTTCTGTGGGGAAAAGCCCAGCCATCTCTTTGTCATAAGCCATAGCGATGCATAGCGAGATGTGAATGGGATATTCTCTTACATAAATACTGGGTACATATGTTCTATACACAGGGCAATGGTGGCTTTTACAGCATGACGACGCCGACGTTACTGCGGTGCTCGGTGTCGAAGTGCTGGTCCTCAGTGAGGCCACCGGTGATTGGGAATGTTCTGTAGTTGAACAGGTAGAAGTTCAAGAACCCGTCACCTGGACCAAACTTCAGGTCTTCCAGGAACAGTGTGTTATCCTGGGAGGACAAAGCGTTGAAGACGTCCATCTTGTTCTGTGCCGCGATGATACATGCGTCCTGCACCAACGTGGAGAGTCTTTGCTTTAGGAGCGATGTACCTTCTTTGTCGAACCTGTCCTCGAACTTGAAGTCGGCATCCGAGGCGTAGTAGTATAAGTAACCGATACCCAGGTCCTTGTAGCGGGAGTTGTTCAAGATTGTGAATGGCAGTGAGTAGAAAGAGAAGAAGTCTGTTATCTTGCCCTCGCTCTCAACAACATAGGAGAATACAACCCTCTTGTCCTGTTCCACAACGTTCTTGTCGTTAATAAACCAATGTATGAACTCTTCCTTGGTGAACTTCTGGACGATATCAAACCGGGACTGGTACCTGTTGAACAGTGCCAGGGCCTGGTCTACATCCTCGAGTCTCAACTCTCTCAGACCGGCGGTCTTCGTTGCCTTTGGGAGCGTGTACTTGGCCACCATCTCCGCCTTCGTGGCGTTCGGAGGCAGGTCAGTGAACTGGACTTCATATAGCTTGTCCCAGTTCAACGGTCTGTGTGCGTACCTGCAGGTGCTCACCGGAGCAGGCAACACCACACCGGCTGTGTACAATGCGTGCCATATGTTGCGCTTGTTGACACGTCTGGTGATCTCTTTGATCAGCACGGGAGTCAACCTCTTTGATCTCAGTTGCTTGTGCACACATAGGAAGTTGATCTCGACGCTGTCGATAACCTTGGCTCTCACTCTGAGCCTCACTGGGATGGCGGAGATGAACGCAATCAGCTTCTTGGAGGCCTTCACACGCACACCGATGTGCCAGTCGGGGGTCCAGCCGGGGCTCTTGAGCGCCCAGTTGAAGAACTCGCGGGTGTAGTTGAACCTGAACGACGCATCGCGGTCCTCCACGTAGTTCTCATTCAGCAGCACAAACACGTCCTCCAACTGCTTCTCGTCGTCGACATCAATGGCACACCACTCGAAGTCTGGCAACAGGGGCAGCGGCTCGTCAGGTATATCCGCAGGCGTCTTCTCCTCGTGGATGGGCCCTTCCTCCTTCACTTCCTCGTCAAACTTCGTCACAGGCTGCGTCTTCCAGAACTTGTACTCCTTCATCTCCTTCCGCTGGTTCGCTGTCAACTTCGACATGTCCCCATTGTTCATGCTCAGAAGCTTCAAAAGCTCCTCGATCTTCTTCTCACTCATCTCTCAAAGGCCAGCACTTCCAGGGATAGACGGCAACTTCAGCAAGCAACTCTCAGAACTACTTGACAAGGCTACTTAACAGGACTAACTGACAGAAGTACTTGTCAGAACTAGCACCTGGGCACTATCTTATCCCAAACTAAACTCGTTCTGTGTGAGTTTCTGTGCGGGAAACTAAAAATTTTTCAAAGCGATGAGCTTCAGCTGCGAGCTCATCGCAAGTATGAAAAGGAAGCTCATCGCATAAGTGAGTAGTGTGTGTGCGTTGGAGCAGGAGAGGCCAGTATAGACGATGATTTCAGCTACCGCGTGGGTGCCAAGGGGGTTTCCGTCGCAGTTCCCCGAGAAGTATGTGTTGGATGATGAGGAGATGGAGCGGATCAACCAGATGGCTCAATTGAACCTGGAAGATGCCAAGGAGGATCTTGCCGATGCGCAGGATGCGCAGGCTGGTGCTGAGGGCGAAGAGGCGGGTGAAGAGGCAGGTGAAGTTGCCCAGCCCAACACTGACAGGTTGAAGGACCAGGCGGAGGTTGACGACGACTTGAAGGAGTTCGACATGGAGCACTACGATGACGAGGACGGTGCTGAAGGTGCTGAGATGTCGATGTTCCCTGGGCTGTCCGATGAGGTGAAGTTCCATGCGGGTGAGGGCGACGAGGACGCATATATCTCAATGCCGCACGAGAAGGAGACCGAGGAGGACAAGGAGGAGTTGCAAGTCTACCCAACGGACAACATGATCCTGGCCACCAGAACCGAGGACGATATCTCTTACTTAGACGTCTATGTCTACGATGATGGTGCTGGTTTCCACAGTGACGAGATACCTGTTGAAGAAGGCGACGAGTACGACCCGGATGTGGCCCGTGGTATGGTCCGTGACTCCGCATTGTATGTGCACCACGACCTCATGCTGCCTGCTTTCCCATTGTGCGTGGAGTGGATCGACTACAAAGTCGGCTCCAGCTCCGAGGAGCCAGGCAACTTCGCGGCCATCGGTACTTTCGACCCTCAAATCGAGATCTGGAACCTGGACTCAGTGGACAAGGCTTTCCCAGACCTGATTCTCGGTGAGCCTGAAGAGAACTCGGCCGCCAGTCTGGGCAAGAGCAAGAAGAAGAAAGGTAAGAAGAAGGGCCATGTCACAACACACCACACTGACGCCGTTTTGTCGCTGGCCCACAACAGACAATTCCGTACCGTGCTTGCCTCTACATCTGCTGATCACACCGTTAAGCTATGGGACTTGAACAACGCTACTGCTGCACGTTCCATGGCCAACATCCACAGCAACAAGAACGTCTCCTCGTCTCAGTGGCACATGCAGAACGCTTCAATCTTGCTGACTGCAGGTTACGATTCCCGTGCTGCGTTGACCGATGTTAGAATATCAGACGAGGCTCAGATGTCCAAGTATTGGTCCGTACTACCTGGCGAAGAGATCGAAACCGCCACTTTTGCCAGCGAGAACATAATACTGTGTGGTACCGATGCCGGTAACGTTTACTCCTTCGATATTAGAAACAACGAGGGCTCCAAACCGGTATGGACTTTGAAGGCACACGATGCCGGTATATCGTCGTTGAGTTGTAACAGATTCATCTCCGGTATGATGGCCACTGGTGCCATGGGTGAGAAGCAGGTCAAGCTGTGGAAGTTTCCTACTGAAGCCACCGCGGGCTCCAGCGGTCCCGGCATGGTGCTGTCCCGAGACTTCGATGTTGGCAACGTGCTGACCTCCAGCTTTGCGCCAGACATTGAAGTTGCCGGTAACATAGTCATCGGTGGTGTCAGCAAGGGCCTCAAGCTGTGGGATGTGTTCTCCAACCGTTCCGTACGTAGAGTGTTCCAGGACGAGCTGCAGCAGGTGCAAGAAGCCGCCAAGGCCGAGGCCAAGTCATTGGGCAGAAGCTCCAGGATTGCCAGGAAATACATCAAGAACGACAACCCGGACACCGTGCTTACAATCGAGGACAAGAACGAGGACGAGGACGAGGACGATGAAGGCGAAGAAGACTGGGAAGACGAGGACGAAGAGTAAGCGGCAGTGCCTCCCACCACCCTCCCTTTTCCCAATTGTTTGCATTTTCCCCTCAGATATATAAATCAACTACTGTACAATATATACACGCACTCTCATATCAACATCATTTTTTAATCCAATATAGAGACTCGAAACCCGTTTCGACAAGAACAGCTCCAGCAATATGAACCCTTATCAGCGTCATAGTCCAAACCATCGAAAGCAGTCTCGAGGCTGGATACCCACCCGGCTACAAACATCTATAAAATGTCTACTCACTATGCTCCTCTATGCTCTTCCCTATGCTCCACCCCCATGAACCATGTGACACACGTACAGTTGCATCTGAAAAATTTTTTTTTTCACAAAAAATTTGCGATGCGATGCGATGAGCATCTACTTTATAAAGATATTATGGCTGGCAAATAGCTATTATCTGGTTTGGGGGGGAGGTAGGACAGCAAGGATAACTGTCAGGATAAACATGGCTATTGAGTATCTGTTGTTTGAGGAGCCTACTGGGTATGCGGTGTTCAAGGTGAAGTTGAACCAGGACAACATTGGTTCTAAGCTGAAGGAAGTGCAAGAGCAGATCAATGACTTCGGTGGGTTCACCAAGCTGGTTGAGCTTGTGTCGTTTGCTCCTTTCAAGGGTGCCGCTGAGGCCTTGGAGAACGCTAACGACATCTCTGAGGGTCTTGTCTCCGAGAGTCTAAAGAACGTTTTGGAGTTGAACTTGCCAAAGGGTTCCGCCAAGTCCACTGTGACATTGGCCATCTCTGACAAGAACTTGGGTCCATCCATCAAGGAAGCTTTCCCATACGTCGACTGTATTGCCAACGAGTTGGCCCAGGACTTGATCCGTGGTGTTAGATTGCATGGTGAAAAGTTGCTGAAAGGTTTGCAATCCGGTGACTTGGAGAGAGCTCAATTGGGTTTGGGTCACGCTTACTCCAGAGCCAAGGTGAAGTTCTCTGTTCAAAAGAACGACAACCACATCATACAAGCTATCGCTCTTTTGGACCAATTGGACAAGGACATCAACACATTCGCCATGAGAGTTAAGGAATGGTACGGTTGGCACTTCCCGGAACTGGCCAAGCTGGTTCCAGACAACTACACCTTCGCTAAGTTGGTCTTGTTCATCAAGGATAAGGCCTCTCTGAACGAGGAATCCCTACACGACTTGGCCGCTGTTGTCAACGAAGACGCTGGTATTGCCGAGAGAATCATTGACAACGCCAGAATCTCCATGGGTCAAGACCTTTCCGAGACCGATATGGAAAACGTCTGTGTCTTTGCCCAGAGAGTTGTTTCTTTGGTCGATTACAGAAAGCAACTATACGACTACTTATGCGAGAAGATGCACACTGTGGCTCCAAACTTGTCTGAATTGATTGGTGAAGTCATCGGTGCTAGACTGATCTCCCACGCTGGTTCTTTGACCAGTCTTTCCAAGCAAGCCGCTTCCACTGTGCAAATCTTGGGTGCTGAGAAGGCTTTATTCAGAGCTTTGAAGACCAAGGGTAACACTCCAAAGTACGGTTTGATCTACCACAGTGGTTTCATTGCCAAGGCCTCTGCTAAGAACAAGGGTAGAATCTCCAGATACCTAGCGAACAAGTGTTCTATGGCTTCTAGAATAGATAACTACTCCGATGAGCCAACAAACGTCTTCGGTTCCGTCTTGAAGAAGCAAGTTGAACAAAGACTTGAATTCTATGCTACCGGTAAGCCAACTTTGAAGAACGAATTAGCCATCCACGAGGCTATGGAATTGTTCAACAAGGACAAGCCAGTATCAGAAGAACCAAAGGCTGACTCTAAGAAGAGAAAACTAGAAGAATCTGAATCTGAATCTGAAGAAGAGGAAGAGAAGAAGGAAAACAAGGAAAAGAAGGCCAAGAAGGAGAAGAAGGAGAAGAAAGAAAAGAAGGAAAAGAAGGAAAAGAAAGAGAAGAAGGAAAAGAAAGATAAGAAGGAGAAGAAGGAGAAGAAGTCCAAGAAATAAACAATACACTTAAACTACAAATAACCTATTACACAACCAGATCAAAAATCAAACGGATTGAAGGCAAATTTTATTTCCATCATCATTTTTATTTTATTATTTTCATCACATCATTCATAATAGAGCCATTATGTACTGTATATTTAGAAAGAGCTTTAAAAAATATTAGTGTTAATTAAACTGGTATGTAAAACTCCCATTGTTTCCATTGGTGAGTCATTGGGTGTCTTAAAAATGCACTTGTTATAATTATTATTATAACTATTTATAAGTAAAGTCCGGACTGCGCACCATTGGAGCTAGCATTGCGCTTCCATCTCTTGTAGCATTCCTCTGTATATCTGCTCTTGTCCGTACTAACCAATTGAGAGCAGAAATCAATTATACTATCAACAGTTGTAGACGATAACTTTTCGAATCCCTGCGGACCTTCACTTGGAAATATGGCGGCAGTGAACAATTGGTCATTTGTCTTTGTTAAATCACTCATTAAACTTCCTAGAAATCCAGTTACAAATTCAGGAGGTACCAATGAACAGTTATTATTTGTACAGATCTTAGTATCCTCTATGCGGTCTGAACATCCTAATATTACAATTTCGTGACCGCGATTTAACTTCTTCGATATTACATCACTAATTTGGGCTGTAAATATAGGAGATACGGTCAGAAAATTCTCATCGATTGATACATACAGTGTTTGATCTTCAAGCAGATAAATTGGGAAACGCAAGCTAAATGTCCTTTGTTCCTCGTCTTCTAATGGTTCAACCTCATTTGGAAAGTTCTCACCAAAATCCCAAGTATGTGTAGCTTCATGGGTTTGTAAGTTCTTTGGTATTTCCAGACTACAGGTAATATCAGCCAACTTTTTGACCTTCATAGTTTTGTCTAACAGAAAGAAAGTATCCATGGTCTTTGTAGTCAAAATAACCCTTTTCACATTGCCACCTTCAAATAGCTCATCGGGGATATGCACGTCGGGCAGCGGCAACAACTGCAATGATTCAGTATTATTGACTAAGTTTGGTGCATCCAAATGGTTACGTGGCTCTGAAAGTTCATTCCATTGTTTAAACTGTGTTGTTGCAGTCGAAATCCCACTAGTAATCACAACCAATAAGGGAAATCATATCGAATAGCAATGGTTTGTTAGTAAAACAACTTCTGGAAAAGATTAAAAGATGGGCTCAAAAGGGAGATCAAATATGTTATTAACGTACTAGCATTGTTGAATTGTTTTAGATCGTCAGTATCGCTGAACTATGGTATTACTGGTCCCTTCAATAATATCCCGATGGATCAATTGCCTTTTTAACTTTAAATTTCTTAAAGTGAAAAAATATTGAAAGTTGTACAAGAGAAGAGATGAGCTGGGATAGTTGATAGTATTGAAAGAATTGAATGGAGTGCTAGTCATAACACACTATATAAATCAACAATCAGGTAATATATACAATGTCTGCTGAATTAGGAGCCAAGTATCAGAGCTTACAGAATGAGTTAGAAGAGTTGGTAACGGCGAGACAGAAGCTGGAAACGCAATTGCAAGAGAACAAGATTGTCAATGAGGAGTTTGCCACGTTGAAAGAAGATACAGTGGTGTATAAGCTTACAGGTAACGTACTTCTTCCGGTTGAGCACGATGATGCCAAGAACAACGTCGATAAGAGGTTGGAGTTCATCGGTGAGGAGATCAAACGCTGTGAAGATAACATAAGATCAAAGCAGCAAGAACTAGAGACGATTAGAGGCCAGTTGATTAGTCAACAGAAATAGACTATACTTTTAAATACATAATAGATTCAATAAAAATAATAATAGAAGTAAAAAAATAAGATCAGAAATTTCGAAAAGTTGTAATTGGGCGAGTGGTAAATATATACATTACAACTATAACAACTTTAGTGTTAATGGCCAGTGGTTTTTCATAGAGTTCATAAATATAGTTGTCATATTCGTATTTGAAGGTCGTTAGTGTATTTCTTATGTTACTATAATTTGGAAAGTGACAGAAGTATTTTGAAGCAGAGTGTTTATAATCTAGGCTCTTGCCATTTGAGACTTAGTCAAGTTTACTGCAGACATCAATGTGAACCAGCCAAACTCTTCAACATTGTTGTAGTAGTCACCCAAAGTCATGACTTTATGCAATTTATCTTGGGCAAATTCCATAGTTTCCATGAAATTGTGAGACTTGTCCTGAGCCATGAAAGCTTTACTGGCCAAATATGTAGTGGCCAAAGCAGCTCTCTTGGTGTACCAGGCAAAATCGTGGTGATCCTTCTCGTTAGAGTAATAAATCATGTCGTCTGCTAATCTCTCTAGTTCTGGAAGTGAGACATTAGTCATAAAAGAGCTTGGAACCATCAATTGTGCGGTCATCTGAGTCAAATGAGAAGCAATTGGTACATCCATTTTCAATCTCTTTAGTAGCAGGCTTTCCAGACTTGGCAATTTAGATGCTTCAGCGATCTCAGTTATTCCCTCAACCATACGATGTCTTTTTTCCACCAGTTGGAACTTTATCAATTCCATAACTGCTGGTGAAGAGTGCAGGAAAGTGGCAGAATTGGAAGCACCGATAGTAGTTAGCATACCACTTGGCATCTTCATCGCATTTAGAGAGTTAACGATGGCCTTTTCAGTGAAACCATGTTGTGGAACGGAATTCTCCATGGTATGCGATAGCAGCTTGAACTCGGGAGACTCGGGTGTGTAAGTCAATGGCTCCCAGACCTTTGGGTTGACATACTCATTGGAAGTTGGATGGTAACGTCTTACTGCGGAAAGCAGTCCGGACACTTGCTTCTGTCTGGTGACTAGTCTTAGATTGTTGTATAAGCTCATTATTTGTACGGTTACCTTTCTCTATCTGTCTAGTTCGCCCTTGAATGCTCTGGCTGTACCGGAAATGTCCCAAGTTAGTGAAACTGTGGGTTGCAAGTGCAATTGATGCTATCTAAGGAGCTCTATGCTAATATAGATGGCTCTCTCACTATGCGGGATGATTGATAGATTACGCTGGGTGTCATTATTTGGCAAAATTGCTTGGATGATTACGTAGGAAAAGCGGTGCTTATGGGGACGATGTCCTTGGGTGACAGCCAAACGAGCGGAGAGAATGTCTATCGTGATCTTTAAGTTTCAGTTTATATTTCATATTTATGTCAACATAAAGTATTGATACTATTTACAGTTGTTGTTGGCTCTTCTGGTGCTATCTTTTTGCAATGCTTTTTCAACCCAGAGATGTAATGAATGCGTGCTTTCACGCTAAACATCCGGTCTAGAAAACTATTAGGCTGGCTCTTGAAGAGTTTGGAGTAATGAAAAAATGTAATAATAGAATAATAAAATCGTTATACTTCCCATTGCGTCCTTTTTTTGCGTGGGAAGTACTTAGGGAAAGGCAGGCTAAAGGTTGGTGGAAGAAAATTCCATGAACATTGATGGGTGTGAAATAAATATTGAAAGTTAACCTCTGCAATATAAGAGTTCGTTTTGATATCTAAACCAATTATCTATCACTTGTCATAATTTAAGTAAAAATATTAGATTGTTATGGGTTTTCTGTCTATACTTTGATTGGATGGTATCTCTTACCTCTGAAACCTGCTATGTACATGTTAAACTGGTACACTGAGTGAGGGTCGCTGTCGTCGAGTTCCCATTTGGTTGATCCGAAGACGTTTTTTACTGGGTTCATCAGCATGTCCATTTCCTTGCCGTACGTGTCCTGGAGGATCTGAATGTCGTCGGCCATATCCTTCTTGTTGAACCCTGTTGTGAATATGGCACATTTTGTGTCCAGCAGGCCCTTGACGGTGTCCTTCATCCAGGTGTCCTTGGACTCAGGGGAGGCCAGGCCAGGGTGGAACATGAAGAACACGTCCTGGTATGGGTCGTATGGGAAGAAGTCCTGGGCGGTGTGCAAAGTGTGGAAGTAGTCTGTGTGGTAGAAGAACTTCATGGTTTCGTCGATACGTTTAGTGACCGGGATGGAGGAAGTGGTGCCGTCGGCGGCAGTCTCTCCGTTCGCGGTGGCAGATCTGATGTATTCGTTGCGCTCTCTGTCGTACAGGGACTCTGGTCCGATGAAGTGGATTTCGAAGTTCTGTTGTGGGAACAGGAACTGCAGTTGTTTCCAGACGTGGCCGGGCAGCTGGGCCTCGGCACGGGCTCCGAGTATGAAGATACGCATGGGCTTGTTCTTTGCGGTTGTAGTGACTGCTCTGTTCTGGAGCGGGTACAAGGTGTAGCGGAGTGCGGCCAGGGACTTCAGGCCCTCCAAGGTGATGGGCCCCTTCGGGTTCAAAGAGTAAGGGGAGAACTGGTGGAGCACAGACCCGATGGTGATCGGGTAGCTCAGCATCTTGGTCACTGCGGCGAGCTGGAACTCTGTGTCCATGGAGTAGAAGGACCTGGTGTACAGGAACAGGTCCCAATTGGTCAAGTTGACGGTCCTGTCGGGGCCTTGGTCTCTTGGGAAGTCGAACTCTGGGAACGGTCTGCCGCTTCTCAGGTCGTGCTCATAGATGTTGACTTTCTTCAGGATCTCGTACTTCTTCGATGCGTGGTACTCCTTGTCCTGCTCCCAGGCCTCGCGGGAGTGGTGTGTCGGGATACCAGAGAGGGGGCATGTGTACTGGATGGGTTTGTGTGTCACGGGGCACTTGGCCAGCGTCTTTATCCTTGCGGCGCGCTCTCTCAGGTCTACCGCTGGGGACTGGTCCCACGGGTGGAATCTGTTCTGTTCAGTGGGCTCGTCTGGCGACGGAGGCGGGTCCAACCCTAGCGCGTTGCGCACAAACCCCATGAGCTGTCTCTTCGAGACGCACGCGTAGAACTTTCCGGTATTCTGCACCGCCCTAGTCCTAGTCCTTATCATTTGTATCAGCTGCTAGTTGTTCTCCTTGTGCTTCTTCCTACTGCTCCCTTCCCAAAGGTAAGGTCCCTTCTTAAGTATAACTTGCCCAGAAACGGCGGGAATTGTTATTAGAAGGCAGGAAGCTTTCCAGCGAATTGAGTGAGGGGGGGATGGTTTACCCGGACCTGTAACGTGCGTGGTGATGTTATATAGCCGGGTAATCTGTATACGTCCGGGTAACTTATATATAGCCGGGTAAATTCAAGTCCGAATTGTCGTTTATTATGACATTAAATAATATTATAACTCATGACGGAACGGTGATCACGTCTGTTGTCGTATACTATCAGAGCGGTAACCCCCAGGGATACGGCATCGACGGTTTTGCCATTGAGGAGAGTCTGTATTAAGGTGTATGTTATACACCGAGGTAACTGTTTATTGAGGTATGTTATACACCGAGGTATCTCTGTATTGAGATATGTTGTACTCTAAATTGAGATAACACTACACTGGTATTTCGAAAGGTGGAACCAGCTCACTAGACTCACACCCTATCTTGCGTGTCCCATAGCTATAGACTGCACCAGTATCCACCCCATCAGGGAGTATAGCAGTGAATCGGAATACACCATATTGTGTTGTGTGTGTGGTGTGTGTGGTGTAGTCTAGTCTAGTGTAGTCTAGTATAGTATGGTATGGTATGGTAAACCATACCATACTATACTATATTATGCTCTACTATACTACACCATAACGTGCTGTCTTGCACCCATCTCCAACTGCATTGTGTGGATGATCTACGGGGGTGGAGTTACCGGGTGCACGAAGGTGCATATTAGGTCCCGGTATGTCCGGAGGTGCAATAAGCATACATATAGCCAAAACCAAATATGAACTGTATATATAAAGTGAGTGGTGAGTAGTGTGTGAGTTGTAGACCGTAAGCTGTAGACCGTAAGCTACAAAACTGCAATAGAAATACAAATACAAATACAAATACCAATGTCTGTACCCGCCCCCACCGATATCGGTGCCCTAGCCAACAGGATCAACTTCAACACCAGAGATGCCCACAACAAGATCGATGCGTTCATGTCCGTGCGGTTCGCAGTGGCGCTGAGACACGGCAAGCTGTACCGCCAGGGGATCCTCGCCTTCTACTACGTCTTCCAGGCCATCGAGCAAGAGATAGACGCACTGCTAAGCATAGACACTGCCACTGGTGCCACTGATGTATCCGACCAGAAGCTGCTCGCCAGCAAGATCGTCAAGCAGTTCTGGATGCCGGAGTTCAGGCGCACAGAGCAGCTATACAAGGACCTGCTGCTGCTATACTCGCCGGAGTACCCGACGTCCACGGAGCTCGACGCCATGCTCGTGGACCACCAGCTGCCACCGCAGCTGCAAGGGTTCGTGGACATGGTGCACGCGACTGTGCGCCAGAACCCCGTCACAGTGCTGGCCTACTGCCACGTCATGTACCTCGCTTTATTCGCAGGCGGTAAAGTCATGAGGTCCACTCTCTACAGGAACACTGGCTTGTTCCCAAAGTTCGAGCACTTGTCCTCGAAGGAGCTCGCCCGCAAGGGCACCAACTTCTTCACCTTCAGCGACGCAGGCGTAGACGTCGAGAACCAGCTGAAGTGGCAGTACAAGAAGAACTACGAGCTGGCCACCCGCGAGGCACTGGCGGAGAACGACAAGCTCGAGATCATCGACGTCGCCAAGCGCATCTTCGAGAGGAACATGGACATCATCCAGGAGATCGGCCAGCTGAACAAAGAGGCCCTCACCAACAACAAGCTCGACCTGCTGCAGTATGTCTTCGAGGAGCTCAAGTTCTACAACAAGGACAGGAGCCACCAGCAGCTCGTCTACGCAGTGCTCGTGCTCCTCGCATTGCTCGTGCTCTACCGCATTGTATACAGATAGCTTACTCGCTCGTTGTAATTGTTTTTGTATTTGACTTATATACTTGCATAGAGAATTGATATGTACATGTTTTGTTTTGGAATGAACCCATGCCTGGAACTGTGGGAATATTGACGTACCGCTGCCCTGGAGGGCAAGTGGGTTTACTTGATCTGAAACTGTCGGGGGGGGGGCACTTGCTCTTCCGGAGGGGGACTAGCGGCCTTGGGACAGCTTCCTCCGCTCTGCCTTCTCCTTCCGCCTGCGCTTCCTCAGCTTGTGCTTCTTCATCTTCTTCCTCCGCTTCCGCATCACAGAGTCGACATACACCTCTTTGTCCAGCGCCTGCGGCGTCACAGGTAGTGGTTGCACGGTTGGTTGCATGGTTTGCGCTGTTGCTTGTACTGTTGCTTGCACTGTTGCTTGTATAGATGTTCGTAACGGCAGTGGCATCTTCCCAAATGGCATAGGCATTGACACTCGCACGCCGGCGACTGGTACACTGGAGACACGACGCACGCCCGGCACCACAGCCATGAACGGCCTCACCATCCGCAACAAAGACATCCTTGCGCTTGTAGTTGTAGCTATGCTTGAGCAGTTCAGCATCAACTTGAGCTTCAACTTCTGCATTTCGAGGGCCTTTTATACTTTCGGTCGTTGGAAATGAAAATTTGCTAAAGGGGGGGGGGGAGTATAAAAGAGCATGATCATACTTCAAGACCTTGGACTAATACCAAGAGCAAGACCAAGACGAAGACCAAGACTAAGACTAAGACTAAGACTAAGATAAAGATGCCGAGTCAGTTGGTTCGTTCTGCGAAGAACATGGTGAAGGGTTACTCCAGCACGCAGGTGATGGTGCGGGATGCTACGGCGAATGATTCTACGTCTCCGAGCGTCGGGGTGTTGGAGGACCTTGCGGACAAGACGTATGACACTGTTGAGTTCTTTGAGATCATGGACATGCTGGACAAGCGGTTGAACGACAAGGGTAAGTACTGGAGGCACGTTGCGAAGTCGCTGACGGTGCTGGACTACCTGGTGCGGTTTGGGTCGGAGAACTGTGTGCTGTGGTGCAAGGAGAACCTGTACATCATCAAGACGCTGAGGGAGTTCAGACATGAGGACGAAGTGAGCGGTTCCGACGAGGGCCAGATCATCAGAGTGAAGGCCAAGGAGCTGACCTCCTTGCTGACCGATGACGAGAGACTCAGGGAGGAGCGGGCTTTGAATAGGGCCAACAGACGTAACGGCGATGCCAAGCGGAGAAGACGCAGATCACGCTCTAGATCCACCTCTTACCGTAACGCCTACGACGATGACTTGCAGAAGGCTCTGGAGGAGTCTCGGATGACCGCGGAGGAAGAAGAGGCCCGCAGAAGAGAGCAAGCCCAGTACGAGAACCAGGACCCCGATCTCTTGGCAGCATTGCAACTGAGCAAGGAGGAAGAGGAATTGAAAAAGTTGCAGGACATGCAGAGAATGCAAGAGTTGCAGGCACAGCAGCAACAGCAAAATGTGTATTACGATATCTTTGGCAATCCTATATCTCCAGAAGAGTATTATCAATACCAGGAACAACAGGCTGCATTATTGGCCCAACAACAACAAGCTGTGCTACTGGCCCAACAACAGCAACAAGCAGCATTATTGCAACAGCAGCAACAACAGCTTTACTACGATCAAATGCAACAGTTACAATTGCAACAACCAACTTTGGCTACTGGGTCTAACAATCCATTTTCCAGAGATAACATAAGCAACAATAATAACACCAGTGCAAATAACGCACTGTTGCCAGATTTACAACCAAAGCCTGTTCCTTCACCACAACCACAACAGCAGCAACCTCAGCAACAGCAGCAACCTCAGCAGCAACCATTACAGAAAACTAGGACAGGCAACCAATCCATCTCAGATAAGTATAGCGAATTGAACAACTTACTAGCATCCGGTACAGGTATAGATACTTTTGGTAACACAGGTGAGGCTCGTATTCCAGCGCAACACACTAAAACAGGCACATTCATCAATTCTCAAGGTACTGGTTATAAGCAAGTTACCAATGAACCTAAGAATAATCCATTCTTATCTAGTCAATACACTGGTCTACCCAGCACCAATATTGTACCATCACATACTGGTTATGGATTCGGTAATCAGCAACAGCAGCAACAGCAACAGCAACAACAACAGCAGCAACAACAACAGCAGCAGCCACAACAGAATTACAATTATAATCAACAACAAAACTACCAGTATCAGCAGCAACCACAACAATATCAACAGCAACAACAGCAACAATTTGCTACACCAGATCAAGGTGTCAGTTTGATAGACTTGTAGATGTTCTCTACTGATCATTCTAGTGGAGCTTCTGTAAATGAGTTTTTTTGAAATCCAACTGTTATCTGCAGGCATTGTATCATATACCAACTACTTTATTGACTTATCAGACATATACAAACAATAATTTTTGTAACAAGAAGTCTCTTATAAAAATTAATATGACATCTACTGTATTTGAAATTTAACTTAAATAGTTCCGGAAATATTATCATTTTTCGAGCAGCTTTCATACTATTTAACTTTATCTCCAAAAGATCATACAAAAATATAACTACATTTCAAAATCGAGATCCAGAACTTTGATATTGTATGCTTTGATGATATTCCTGATATAGCGAGTTGCATGATAATGATGAATATACAATCCACATAATTTTCTCAATATGAAATAACACTCTAGTATTCATTTATAGTTTGAACTGCTGGTAAGAAAGTGCTCATTGCGTATAACAATGTATATGTACACACAATCGATTGCTATTTGCTACGTAATCGAACGTATGCTGGTATATCATCTGACATATTCTAAATAACATGATGTCACAATGTTGTAACTTTTTCAACAAATCACCAATCCGCGATAGTTTAATGGTCAGAATGGGCGCTTGTCGCGTGCCAGATCGGGGTTCAATTCCCCGTCGCGGAGATTTATTTTTTTTTTTGTATTTGTCTACATCTCATAATGATTCCATGGAGTATCATACTAAGGAATAATAGGCTCCTTTGTCAAACTTTTTGATTTTTAATTGATGGAAATGCATGATGTCTTTATTAATTATTTAGTTATGTATCGGTTTTTATAATCTACGGCCAGGAACGCAGCAAAATATTACAGTGAATATTGCCGTAAAGATAACTACCAATGTTAGACACCAGAGACCTCTTTTATAGAGGATTTTTTTGATAAATGGATGTTCTATATGTATCAGTCTAGATTTACCACCAAGTAAGGTGAATATGAGAGGAACATCGTCATTATATGTTGCTCCATAGACTTGTCTTCCTTCTTCTATATTGCCTTTTTTATGACTGTACATTAATCTTTGGGTCAGCCCAAACCAGGAATATATGATATCAACTTGATAAATGCCACAGACTATATAGTAACAGCCCAGTCCAAATGGTACTACAGTGGTGACTCTAATTGCTCTGCTGTAGTGTAGAAATATGAGCACATAACCAATCCAAAATCCTATGCCCATCCACATGCATCCAAATAGAACTCTACTTAACGAAGTGTATGTTGAAAATGGTGACCAAGATATGTGATTTTGCATCAATTGTTTGTGACCGTTGAGATTTTCTTTACTACCAGAAGGTGAAGATGTTCTGTGTGGGTTTTTATTCGAGGGATGGAATCTCCAATCAGAAAGCTCATCATGGATATTATGCAATGCTACCTCTTTTAGAAACTTGGGGAAACAATCTGTCTCCAAAAATTGGTATGTCACTTCCTTAAGCTCTCTAAACACCTCTGGGTCATGTCGCCTATTAGCCTTAATGTTGTGGATAACCTGGTTTTTAAGATCGTCGGGGATGTTAGCTAAGTATCTTGGACTATGTTGCTGAGACATTAGGTAGGTGTTACATATTTGCTGGGCATTGCTGTATAGTTGCTTTGTAGTAATATTTCCCTTTTCTCCTAGCTGAGATTGTCTTTTCAAAAATTCATCAACAATAGCTGATACACTTTGCATACTTTCTTTTCTTGAAATGTCTATACCAGCTTGAGTTGACTGTAGGTGACTTGTCGCTGCAACAGAGTTTCTTTCATTATGTAATTTCCAATCTTGTATCATCCGAGTTACCATCGGGGATGTGTGAGTATTCCCTTGCAAAAACTGAGAAACCTTTTCAGGGTTCTCAAAATCTAAATATCCCTCTGATAATAACGTATTCATTAGGATTGAGGTTGTCACTGATGCATCTTCATCGTTGTTCATATGTCTGTTAACATTACTTCTTTCATCTAAGTTCCGGAATTCTTCCAAAGCAGACCCCTGAACTACTGATTGCCTTACTGTAGAGACATAATCTTTACAGAGTCTGATGTGTGCCATAAGATCAATCCAAAAGTCTAAGTAGTTAATTGCATATGGGAATTGAGAGAGGTATGTGTAAAAAGACCACAAATCCACAGGGGGCTCTGTCTTCAGTATAAATACCTCATATAATGTAGGTAGACGTTGATGTTGTATTTGGTCAAAATCAATTGCAGTTGAGGGCATGATTGCTTGCCTGTGCGCGATTCGGTTTCTCGAGTACTTCAATCTGACCGTCAGCTATCAATATTAGTAAAGATATGTTATGTGAGAAAGGTCGATTTAAATATTTTTAACAGGTTAAAATATTTCTAATGTGTAATTTACTCTAAAACTTTGTTCTTTAAAGAGGACGTGTGTATTTCAATTATAGCTACATTCTTCTTGGTTAACTGTCTCATCTTATTCATATTTTTGCGTTTGTTTACAATTTTTCCGGTTTCAGGTCTTCGGTCATCGCGAAATGAAAATTTCACCATGAAAACCAAGAAGGTCATGGTACTTGAATCATATATGATTTACCTTACATATGACTGAATCAAGTGCTATGATAAGGCTAAATTTTTGGACCACGTTAATTTTTTATCAGTAAAGTGTTTTTGTTAATTTACCGTTATTTTTTCTATGACTTTTGAAATTTCGAGATCCTTCTGCTTCCAAATGTCTTCTAACCATTTTTCGAGATGTCGATCTTTCAAACATAGTATAGCATCTGTGTCAAACCTTTTGATATTCACGTAGGTGATAATAGGATCTCTATCAACTTTAGAGTCTGGTCTAAGAAATTCTAGTAATGATGGAGCTATTTCGTCAAGCTGGTAGCCGCTTCGAGGTACTATGCTTCCATCTATATGATCATGAACATTGGTCACATACTTAACTCTTAAATACACAATGGTGATATCATAGATGTGTGAATTTATCCTTACTCGATGTTGTTTCTTGGTTTTGTGGGGTTTTGATTCTTGATTAGACTTCACATCTGAATGCGCAATTATATGCGTAACAACAGCGTTTTGTTGAACATCACCATTTGAATTTGTTATAATATCATCCAATTTTTTATTGATGAACTTTTTTGTTTCAATAACGATAGGTATATGTGGAAACCTGGGAATCTCAGTACATTTTGCAAAGCAATCAATCACATTAACGAATGTTTTGAATCTTGGATTCAATAAGTTGTTATATTTTACAGCAAATGTTTTGCTCGAATTTATACTTCTCTGTACTAAAAAAAGTTCCGTCGTTAGTATGTTGGTTTCGGGGAAGTGGACCATACACTGATTAGTAGTAGATTTCAAGAACGTCTCTAAGTCATCACTGGGTACAAAGCAATTCTCATCTGAGTTTATGACATTGAAGCCAAACAAAAGGGTCGGGAACTTAACTATTTGACCCCAACTAAGAAATTGTACTTGCATTCCCTTAAGAATCCGTTGTTTAAAGTAATTATAAATGACATCTTTCTTTCTAAGTGTAGTGTGCTGTTTAGCACCTTTCATCAACAAATGTTGAATCAAAAGATAATCGACTAACGATCTGTGATTACTCAGTACAAGTGTTGTCATAAGTTGATTCTCCTCGTCAAAGAGATCCACCTCAGCGCAATCTTCTCCATAAACAATCCTTACTGATTCCTTCTCGTGTCCAAACATCAGTTCAGTGACATGTATTTGGAATATAATCTCAATTATTTCGCAAATCAGACTCAATGTCGGATTAATCACTCTGGGTATGCTAGTAAGACAATAGGAGCCAGCCTCAAGCAGTATCGGTCCAAAAAAGGGAACATGCCACCAAAACCGCCGGTATATTGAATAACACCTCAGGAATAGTGGTGTAAGTATTATGGTCTGAAGCACCAACCTGGTCATGGTCAATAGAGTATGTATTCCTAAGTACGCACCAATAATAGCAGCCTTCCAGCCAACAACTATCCAATCAGTATACCACCATGTGCTGATGTCCTGAGAAGACCCAACGACGTAACTCTCCACAAAGGTAACGAAACCCATGGTCTAAAAATCCCCTATTCGCAGCTCTACTTTGCCCAGCTCTAATTTGCCCAGCTCTACTTTGCCCAGCAATACTATTACCCTAATAATATAATTTTTATTCTATATTCTAGCTATGAACGCAATGACATATCTTCTTCAAACAAGAACAGAATTTAACCGCCGATCTGGCAACAGTCAAAACACGAGTGATTCTCTTATACGGTTATATCATGTGATTATGTTATTTGTATATAGTGATATGCGCAATGATCAGATGAAGTACCGATGAGAAGAATCAATTAGTGCTAGTGTGAGTCAGGAGTATATTGTAGGTATAGAATGGGAGGCGACGATACAATTGTCAAGTGGCAGGTATCCTCAACAAGCTATCTTAACTGTCTGTTACACGATCGTCTAGGAGATCGTGACTTTTATTCTGGAAGAAATATAATACACAACAAGAGAGAAAGAACTATGATGAGATTAGGTTTGATGGGGCCACGCAATGCCAACGTTTACCTACGGCGTTGTATTTCGCATGTGAGGTTTAATTCTGTTGTTTCATCTGCCAAAGATGCGCCTCGCACTACAGAGACCCATGATAAGGAATTGAGCGCAGAGATGAAAGGTCCACAAATGTATAAGTGTGAACAACCCACACAACCTGAAGACTCGTTCCAAAATGATTATCATAAATACATCAACTACACTTTGCTACCGCTTACTGTGGGAACATTTGGATCTGTGATTTACACTGGTGAAGTGCACCCAATGCTAGACTTTACTATTAGTTCACTATTCCTATTCTCCACTCACTACCATTTCACAAGCCTAATCCTTGATTATATACCGAAGGAAAAGTTCAAGAGACTTCACAAATTGGCCATATATTTGTTGTATAGTGCCACTGGGTTCGGTCTATTTGGTATATATGAATTAGAGACCAGCAATAACGGTGTGGTAGATCTAGTCAGAAAGCTATGGTCTGAGGACGATTCACAGATTTTTTTCAGAAAATAGATAAAGTAAATCAATACTAGCATCATTTCAACCATGTAGATAATATAAACTGCTTTATGTAGCTTATTTCAAAATTGCATTTTTTTATTATTTGATTTATATCACTTCTCTAGAGTCAATCTGAAGTGCTTGGTCTAATAATTCCAACAACTAACTTTACTTTGCTAAAATTGTAAAGAATAGACTGATATAATCAGCCCAATGGCTTGAATCTCTTAAAGTAATGAACAAGAGAATATGGACAAGATCTCAATTATCCTTAACAAGTTCATTTAATATGCCATTTTAGTATAGTGGTTAGTACACATCGTTGTGGCCGATGAAACCCT
>ERZ1036435.90-NODE-90-length-84938-cov-11.279396_pt1 | contig 84938 bp, 42 predicted proteins | sample MGYA00514223_ERZ1036435 | MGnify/ENA primary metagenome ERZ1036435 (study PRJEB33795, sample SAMN09464927) | human gut metagenome | host: Homo sapiens | place: USA: Stanford, California | collected 2016-08 | study: EMG produced TPA metagenomics assembly of the...
GGGGAGGGGAGGAGGGGGAGATGGAACACGTGAAATTATAGTACAGTACGATATGCTATATAGGAGTTATAATACGACTTCGCAGTACTGGTTGTACTTCTTCACTGCGATGGCGATGTTCTTGTATATATATCTTCTCTCGTGTGGGTCTGCGATGGGGATGAAGTACTCTGCCTGGGACTTGAGCTTGACGTGGATGCCGCCGCGCTCGAGGACGATGCCCTGAATCGAGTCGTACTCGACCCCCCACATGACTTCGAGCTCCTTGATGTTCAGCTCGCATATCCTCTGCATGGATACGATGACCACCAGCTCGTTGCCCGGCAGGATGACGTGCGCCAAGTACTCGTCGTCGACAAACTGCCCACCGTTCACGGTCTTCAGCCAGTACTGGCCCAAGGAGTGGGACTCGTCGTAGGGCTTGATGATCTGGTCGTTGCCGATATATCTGGGCAGCCTGATCCGCGCCTGGTACGCCATAATATCATTTGTGGAGACCCGGAGGCCCTGACTTAGATTACTCGTCAAGTCCAGGAACCCAATGGCAGTCTTGGCAGGCAAGCCCAGTAGACCTTTGCCCAATCCTTTGATCAGCCCGGCTGCACCATCCTTTTGCGCGCCTTTGTATGGATCAAGCGCAATGCCGGAAAACCCACTGCCTATCGTAGCTGCAAAGGACTGCGCAGAGTTGGCGAAGACGTTCTTGCCACTTCTATTCAATCTTTGCTGAAGCCTTCGGGACTCCTGGAAACTGCTGTCCTGTGTAACAGATAAACCTTTCGCCAGAGAACCTGTCAACCTTGCCATACTGTCAGACAAACCATATACCGTCTTCTTAGCAAAGCTTACACCACCACGAGCTATTTGAGCTCCGATTTCCTGTGGACTATCGTTCATCATATAGCCCAGATATGGTTCATAAAATAGATCTACTACACCAGAACTTATGGTATTGAACAACCCCACTGGGTTACCGAAACAATCAGCAGACCCGAGAATTTTGTGGACTTGGTAGAAAACTTGTTGGCCATAGTACATCTTCATCGAGTTCATAAGCATTGGTAAAGGTACTCTAACATTATCCATTAAGAGCGAGTTGAGTTTAATTGGAGCATCATTGACATTTCCTAGCGTCAAGGACAGCATATGAACGTAATACATCGGCGAAACACTATTTTTGTTCGTATCAGAAATTACAACATCCTTCGTCTCTTCAATACGATCTGATCTGGAAAAGGAGAAATGCAGCATAGTAGGTTGAATATGTAGAACTTCAAAGTATAAATCATCTTCTGAAGTTATATCTTCAAATTCAGGAAGTCTTACATGATCCATATCTGGAATCTTAGGTTCAGTAATCCATGGTGCACCCGGAAACCTGCTGAATTCAAGAATTGCATACATGAAATCTTCATCTAATTGTATTGATAACTCTTGCATCAATAAAGTGACGTGTTTGTAGTACGGTATACCATGAGAATCATCTTTGACCTTAGAAATCGATCCTGATAAAACTGGATGTTCTTTTAATTCTTCTTCTGTTTTCTTCACGGTAGTAGGATAAATTATATTTTGAGAGTTTGATGTAAACAGTTGATTATCTGCTTGGAGCCACTTAATATTCCAACTGAAAGTTTTGTATAAATCAGATTCATTGTAACGCATCTCAATGCCTTGCATATTTAAATACAAAATTTCGCGCAGGTTTGCGTCAATAAGTGAGACACCGATACCATTGAATGAAAATACCAGCCGAGTTTGAAATTCTTCATCATTTTCATCAGCAACAAAAACTTCACCTGATTCATTTAGAGATAATGAAGATGCCTTCTTCTTGTTTCTTAGCTTGTATAAACTAACTTCAGGGTTATAGTTAGTAATCAGCAAAGCCTGGGTAGGTCCATCAGCAACGACATGTAAATCAACTAGATGCATTTTCTCACCTTCATCTACTCCAGGCAACCTCATTGGCTTCAAATTACCAATTGCTCCTAAATCAATCTCTCTATTTCTATTCTTGGAAGTTATTATCAGTTTCTTTTGTTTAGCTGACGGGTAATCCCAAGCATAAGGCATTACACTCATAGGTGGAATACGGTAATATAATGGCTTATACGTCAATGCTTCATAATCTTCATTCTTCTCATCATACAAATCATCTATTAATGAAGGATCTCTTTGATAAAAGATGAACTCATAATCACTAAAGTTTCTGATGGAATAAGGCCAGTGGTTCTTGCCGTCTTTAACAACAATAAAAAGTGTTGCATTTTCTAATAGAATATCAATTTTGAGTAGTTTGTGGCTAGAGCCTTTTCTCAAGACCTTCAAAAACGTAGAGCCTACCTCATTCAAGTGAAATGGTGCTGACCATTCGGAATCCATTCCCAAAAATTTTAATATTAGCTGTTTCTCAACCATGGAACTCAACTTATATAGTGGTTTGGACTCATTCTTAGGAATTTGAATTGAATCTATGGATCCAACTTCACATACTTCAATCTCATAATCAAGTTCATTCCTGATAACATACCTTGGTGCTACTTCTACTATTTTTGATAGCATATAAGGTCCAACACCATCACTAATATATATTCCAACATCAAACTCCTGTTCCTTGTTTGGAACAGGTACTGATGTATCAAATGCTTGCCCTATTGCATCAATGGAAAATGGCAAACACCAATCACTCTCTCTAAACTTTATCTGTGCTTTATTGTTCTTTTCACTTGGCTTTTCAAATGAAAACAACAACGGCTTGCTAAAGCGTCCATTATCACTATCATATACAGTCGATTTAGCAACATTCATCATATCAGATTTTGCAAATAACTCACGATCTGTCTTGTTGAATAGTATATATGGTGAGTAGATTTTCAGTATTTTGGTGGGTGTCCCGTCTAAATTTTGATAATGAATCAACAAGCGTAACTTTTGACCGCTAGCCAATGTCAAATGTATACTCTTTTCTGGTTGTAGTGTGTTGTTTGGTGGAGTATGAATTATTGTCGGTTTAGATAAGTTGTCATTTTCAATTAATGGGAGCACCCGCATTAAAACAAAATTTCTTAGAGATACATCATGAATTTCAAGACTGGATTCTCTTTTCAAGTATCTGTAACCACCCCTCATATCTTTTCTTTCATATAGCAAAAAGTTGATATCATAAGGTAATCCATTTTCTATTATGAGTGATGGAGATATGACAATTTTCATTTTAGGATAAACTTTTGATAGAGGCTCATTATTATCGAAAAATCCAGAAACCTCAAAATTATAATCACTACCATCATTATTCTGAGATTGACATGATACTGAGCGCGAGCCATTGATCAATGTCTTCCAGTAAATATTTTCACTCGACCAGTTGAAACCGTTATCATTGCTTATAGCAGCAGGTTTAATTTTTAAATTGGAATCATAACAGTATTCTACAGGTATTGATTTCACCTCATTAGGAAGGATAGAAAACTCTAAGTATTCTCGTTTACTGTTTTGAGGAGGATTTACAGAAACCAGCACTTTTTGCCTCGTTATATTTTCAACAACTAATGTAGATCTAAATGTAATTGTTTTAATATTATCAGGACCACAATCACATGTTGTTATTATTCTATTATGGTATTTCCCAACACTAGGTTTCAACACATGGATGTTATCACCAATGTCCGTTGCATCAACTTTCAATATGGATTTATAATTGGAATTTGGAATGGATGCACAAATTACTGAGCTGACCTGGTCTGTACTCAGCCGTTCTCTGACAGATTGCCAATCCTCAAACTCCCATGGTATATTGCCTTCATTTTCTAATCTAGTGAGTCCTTTCCTATCCTCTATGTTATCTGTCAGTATCCATACATCAATATCCAACCCTGTTTGATTAACCAATCTGTAAGGCTTTTGATAACCTCTTGGTTTCAAAGCCAATTCCCCAGACAATGCTTTTGGAATACCAGTTAACATTTCTAAGGATCTTGTCGATAAGGTAATATCAGTTAAGACATCACTATTGACATTCAACTCATAACCTGAGGATGTATTAGACTTCTTCAAGAAAGAAATGATAAAGTTTGTGTTTTCAATAAAAGGTTCCCAACATGATCTTGAATAGTTAAATATATTCACATAGGTAGTTACAGATGTCTCAATTTTCAGATTAGACGACCAATTTTTACCACTAACAAAAAGAGAAGTTGCACTCATATCCAAAACTGGCATTTCATGCACATCACCAATTAATATTAATCTCAATCCCCCAAAATCAGCACTTAAGCTTTCTTTTATTTGCATTCTAATTGGAGAAGCGCTTCTTCTACTAGTGGCTCTTTTCAAAGATTGTGTATCAGACAGTGTACTTAATATACTTGGAACATATTTTGATAGCTTTTTCTCAAATTCCTTAGAAAATGCTTCAATTTTATCTCCAGATTCTTCATTTTGGACCTCAATATCAATTTTACTATTATTCGCTAACGCTATTGTTCTCTCAAATATCATCATTGCTAATCTAATATCTCTTAAAGAGATTCGCATCAACAGTGGTTGAATAGATATCTGGATATCAGTGACTTGTAAATTTTTGGTAGACTCACGCTTATCAATTGTGAGAGTAGTCGAAAAGTCATCCAATAACCGAACTTTATCAGAACTATTGGTATTCATCTGTGTCAAGAAAACATTGACATTATTTGTTGCAAAGGATATGATGTTCTGATCTGTCAGTAGAATTTGCCCAATATTAAATACTACGGCTTCAGTATTCTCATTCGAAGGGTCAGCTAATAATATAAATGCAGTGTCCACTATATTCAACGAATATTGAATAACATTTTTGGTTTCCGGGGAGGGTTCATTTGACTCACTGATGATATCTGAATTAATAGATGAATCATCTGTTTCTAATTGAACAGTAGGCTCTTCAAAGTTTAACCCCCCTACAAAATTTTTCAAAGCAAATAAGAAGTCCATAGCCAAAATAACGTGTGGGCTATTTATATTTGCTGAAACATTTGTGACGGTATGATCACTCAGTTTTCTTGTAGAGTATTTAGCAACAAATTGATAATCATTTTCATTGGATTTTGGTACTAGTTCAGCAAATTTATTTTGTTTATCAGATCTCTTATCTTTAACAGTAAATGCAGATATATGTGCCTCACCATCCAATGTACCATCATAGCCAAGCTTGAAGGAAGTTCCCATATCTTGCAAGCCAAATTCAGCAATTAAGCCATTCGATGTTTTCTCCCTTGAAGATGAGTCACTCAATACAAGAGATAAGGATGGACTGTTAAAAACAAAATCGAATTTGATCTTATCTCCTAGTTCCTCTCCATCACTATCTTTTAAAGCATTGTCAGCAGTCGATGGAGTAGTGGTTAATACGGATTCTACAGATGGAGTTGAATTAACCATCAAATACAATTGCTCTTCATTATCATTTTCTATCGTAAACGCATTAGAAAAGGTGGACCAGCATTTCAATAGTTCGTTTGCTTGATGTTCAGAAATAGCGATAGTTGTGGGATTGAAGTCACTGATTATTTTGAATGTAGGCTCATCTTTTACTGAAAGTGGTGAATGTATTATACTAAAAAGTAAAGACATTCCATGCAAGATACTAACTTTTTCATTTTGAATATATGATATCAATTCTGTTTGTCTCAAACCCATCTTTACATGATTAACCTTATTTTGAGAAGTTTCTCCTGTAAAACTGTTTTGTATGAAAAATTCACCTAAAAACAACTGTATCCTATCACCCAAACTATCTAAATTAGAAGTATTAGGGAAGTTAATAGTAGGCGACTTAATAAGGATGTCCAGCTTCATGTTATTAACAGTGTCCATAGAAGGTGCTTGATTATAGGCTGCCTCTCTTGCACGGTCAAAGAATGTTTTCATCTTTTGGAATTTATTCAGGTAGTTTGCAATTCTATTGATCGGGGCTTCAACAAAATTAATTACCATAGAACCAGTTGTATATTTTAACAAAGAGTCAAAATTAGCAGAACTAGTTTGAGAATCAAAGGTTTCATATGAAAGCTCAACAAGTTCATCACCCTCCATTTGTATTAGCTTTCTAAGAGGCGAGCATCTATCAAGTGCTTCTGATATTTCCTCAGTCAAATCTAACCCATCCATACGCATATCAAACTTTAGTTTTTCTGGCAACATTACTAGTTTGAGGTTCGCAGCATTAAAGACAAGGGTAGCAATTTTGATAGAATCATCATTGAGAATGACATTAACACCACCCATGTTAATTTTCATCTTTATTTTTTGTGGTGCATCTTCATTATCTGAATTGTTATGTCTCAGAACATCAGCTGGTGCTTCAGGAGCGTTGGGGTCAGAGAATGTTAGCATCATGAAGTTCATTAGAGTTAATATAGACAGTGGTGTCAACACAATTTGTAATTTTTCCATATCAATAAGAACATCTTGATCGTATACTTCAATTAAAGAATTTTCATGGGATACAATTCTTTGTGTTCTCGAATATTGTAAAGAGAACAAATCCGAGTTCTTAACAGAACCTGAAAATTCAGAGGTTATCAAATTACTGAATTCCTTCGAACTTTTGGAAATATGATCTTCCATATTCAGAGAATGTATTTGTAAATTGACTTTCATATCCTTGGTTCTCTTGTAAAAATCAAATTGAAAGTTTTCACCCTTAATGTCAACCAATTTATTGCATGTCATTGTTTCTGAGTTCTCACATTTTGAGATCCCGACCATAACTTGATCAATGTCAAAGTGAACATCCAAGAATTTCTGGTCAAGTTGAGATTCCGATAGAGTAGCAATATAAGCTTTCATATCACGAAGTTGTTTTTGTTCCAAATCTGAAAAGCGAGTAGCATTTTCTTCAGGTGTGTTTTGAGTGCCATCATTATTCTCGATGATAAAGGAAGATGGTAAGCAGTTCTGCAAAATCTCAATAGCTGTTTTGTATTGAAAATCATTAAATGTAAACCTAATTGTAGGTAAATGACCAGTTAACTTGAATTTTGGAAGGCGAAATGCTTTTGGTGCAATTAATGAGTCCAGAACTAGTACCAACTTCATTTTTTCAAGAACACTGAGGTTTTCAAAACTTTCGCTATCTTTTAAACTACTTAGTGTATTGTGAATGTTAGCACCAACTAAGATTTGAGTATCTTGCAATTCTAATTTGTACCTATCAAACATCAATCTGTTCTTATCATTAGGATTTAATTTGTCATAATCTTCTGGGCTCATGCTAATGATTTCCTTAATCTTTTCCTTTGGTATAACATCGCTAGAAACAGATATATGTCCAGCATCAACAATAGCACAGGGTGTATCCCAAGTATAATCGTGAAGTGGAAGTATAATCAAAGGTGCTTGCAAATCAAGAGTTAAGTTAATAGTTTTGTGGTCCTCAAGAATAGTTTCTATGCCCATTCGTGAATAAGTGGTCCACCCCTCAACAGTAGCCTCTGCTGCTGAAATAATTGCGTCAATGGTATCTTTATGTTCATCGGGCATATTGAAAAATTGGAGGATTTCAGATACAAAAAGGACATTGTAGAATATAGTCATACCATTCAATTTGATGTCTAGCTTCGAATCTGAGATGCCATCTAGAGGATTGCTTTCATATATCAGATTCAATAAATTCTCCTTTATATCGCCTGTGTCAGTAATGCTTGATTTATGTAAATCCCTACCACTGACAATATGCTTATAAATACTTGTTTCTGATCCATCTTCAACCCTAAAGTCAGCCAACGAAAATTTACCTATATAAGAATCAGACCTTTGAGAGAATTGAAGTTCACAATCTTCAAATATAACTTCGGATAATATTACATTATTTTTCTTCTTTAAGACAAAGGAACCTTTTTTTAAAATACTGCTGATATTCAAAGTCACTCGTTCTCTAGGAACAGAAATCTCCTCAGTTTCTTCCTCATTTTCATCAAACTCAATAGCATCATAAAATTCTTTTCTCTGTTCGTCAGTGAGTTCCAAGGCGTCGGAAGTAGTATCTTTGGAGCCCCACCATGATGATAGCCACCCTCCATTGTTATTTTTACTGTTTTCTATAGCTTTATTTGAGGCTTTTGAAACAGCTCTGCTTTCAGTAAACTGCCTTTTAGCCACTGTTCTAAATAGAATTAACTCTTCATAAGATAAAGACTCGGTGAGCTCGTTCAATTTAGCTTCTTCTTCAATTGGTAGGTCAGACTCTAATGATGGCAAATTAAGTTTCTTTTCCCACAGTTCAATATATTTTCTCCTGTCTTGACATTTCTTTTGAATAGCATCCCAGGTCCACATTTCGTTTTTCTTCCGCATTCTCTCTTTAACTCTGGATACCACATATTTGAACCATTCTTGTGGATTTTCCTGCACTGATACAGATGGTCTCTCCACTTGAGATATAGATTTATTTGCCTTTGCAGTCAGATTTGACAATGTAAATAAAAAATCATTATACTCAGCATCATCGATACCGACGGTGAACTCTTCAAATATCAATTGCATGTCAACATGGGGTTGAGAGTCACTGGAACCTTTTTTATTTAAAGTCAAGTGACCTTCTCCACTAATAGGTCTTATAATATATTGATGCTGAGGAGTTTCCACACTTTCTGCACTAGCGATAGTTCTTTGGAATTGCAGAATCAATTTCTCATGAGTTGGGTCATATAGTTCAGACTCTGGATCTAGATAATCAAGTAGGAAAGTCGAGTTTGTATTCCAATAGCAGCACAGGGAGTCCATCTTGAACAGTTTATGGGACAGCGCCTGAGCTGTTTCAATGAATTTTGGTACCCATTGATCATCAGTTGACACAGCCGAGAATTCTTTTAATGCAACACCTAACGCACATGGGTATTTCGAGAATAGACAACTTTTATCCTCGTATCTCAAATGTATATTTTTGATCGTGATCTGTAAGTTCTCTATGATCTTAGTTGTTAAAGATTGCATAAAAGTGGAATTCTTGCCATCATCAGCATTGTCCGCACTGAGCGATTGCTTTGCCTGATTAGTCAGTTCCCATTCGGCCAGTTTATTGAGTTTGTGTCTCAGCTCTCTGGCTATATCCTCATCAGGAGTAGTAGTTTTGAAGTCTCTTGGCGTACACAACAGGAAACAGTCCTCGATAATAATCTTAACGGGGTTATTTTTCAAAGAGGACCAAGGCACCACTAGGGAAAGGTCATTCAACACACCGAACTTCACGTCAATTGGCAAGTTGAGACTGTCCAAACAATCCTGCCTCAACTTCAAGTTTTTAAGCTTCACGTCACCGCTCCATATCCCCACATTTAACTGCGCTGGGTCAAAGTTCTGAACATAGGAGCCCAGCACCCTGTTCAGTACAGACGCAGCTAACGATTCCAACATCTTATTACCTGGCTCTCAATTCTCAAAGATCCGGATCTATTATGTTCTGCGATCCAAATTAAAATCTCTAAAAAGTTTCGTAAGGCAATTGCAGATGGTAGACTCCTTATCAATAAATATCAACTTTTTGTTCAGTGTTTGCTTACGATATCCAAATTAAAGTACCTAAACGAGTTCAGATCTGTCCTTTAAGTTCGCAGTTTTGTAGTTTAAATTGAGCTTTTTAGGGAGAATTCGATTTAAGCGAGAGGTGATGAGGACAATTTTGCTCGTTATTATGAATAGTGGAGGTCGCAAGAGCATACATGAAATACAAATAGACAAGATATGCCAGGGCAAGCATATATATTAAGTGTATTCTATCTACAAATATGTTCAAGTGTGTAGCAATTTATATGATACTGCGAGTTAGTTGCGTGCTAATTTAACTCTTTCAAAGTATGCTAAATAGATACCTCTTGGGATGTGAGCTGTCCTCCCTACAAAACATAGTTAATGACGCTTGCCCATACTAGTGGTTAGAAGGGAGTAGGAGACTTGTTCTGACCAAGTAGCACACTACTTTATACATATAATTGAATTAGAATATATGCTTGCATATGTATCACGTGACCAAATTTGACAAGAAGGCTTTCAAATTGCAGCCAATTTCCTCCCAACAAGCGAAGGATCAGACACTGCGCTGGGAGGAGGGCAGTTATATTAAGCCAAGGGCTTTGAATGTAGGTCGGTTACATTGTGGTTGCTGTGTGAGTAAGCAGTACGTGGAGTTGAGATTGATAGAGATATGATTAAGTCTACTGTGGTATACAGGGATGACGGGTTGCCGCTGTGCAGTTCTGTTGACGACGATATCAGCGACCTTTCGCTGAATGAGCAGAAGAAGCGGATCAAAATGGTCGTGTCACGTATGACACCCCAGAGTGCCAATGAGGCTACACTAGAGTCCAAGGACTCGGAGATACACTACATTAGACAGCAAGGTGTGATATACTTTGTCATTTGCGAGGCAGGCTACCCTCGGAACTTGGCGTTTTCTTACTTAAACGATGTCGCTGTGGAATTCCAGCACTCATACTCCAATGAGTTGAGCAAACCCACTATCAGACCATATGCATTTGCTAGCTTTGACACTTTCTTACAGAGAACTAAGAAGGCCTACAGTGACAAGAAAGTGCAGGACAACTTAGATCAATTGAACCAAGAGTTGGTGGGCGTCAAGCAGATCATGTCCAAGAACATAGAAGACCTGTTGTACAGAGGTGACTCCCTGGAGAAAATGGATGACATGAGTAACTCTTTGAAGATATCAAGTAAAAAATACAGGAAGTCCGCACAGAAGATCAACTTCGATCTGTTGATCTCTCAGTATGCACCAATCGTCATGGTTGCATTCTTCTTCGTATTCCTATTCTGGTGGGTTTTCTTAAGATAGTGATTAATAGTTGAATTTTTTTTTATTTTTGGAAGGAAGAGGAAAATTCTATACCAATAACCAGAAGCATTATTTGTAAACCAATATCTAACTTTTATATTAATTAATTAGCATTAGCGCAGATTTTACGACAAGTGGGCATTTGTTGTTCGCATATTTACCTTATTTACTCCTAACGTTCATTCATCACAACTTTATAAATAATCTTGGTAAATAGTTGAGAGGTATGTTAAATTATATACAGTTTGTAAAAGCTGGAAAAATTAAACTTACATTAAGGCTACTAATTTATTTTCGTATACTCAACAAGTTAATATGGTTTCGTGGTCTAGTCGGTTATGGCATCTGCTTAACACGCAGAACGTCCCCAGTTCGATCCTGGGCGAAATCATTTAATTTTTTGGATTTTTTTTTTGCAATCGCATTTTCTTTGTTTACATGAAGATCAGAAAATTGTAACTCGCAGGTCCGATTACACTGTGTACTTTCATTCCAGCTTTGATGCTCATCTCATGATATTGTATAACTGACTTCTTGTACATTTTCAGTGCATTTGTGTTTTTTATTATCTGTTGCAAACATTTATAGTCTCGACATTTCTGAGCGCCAGCACGTATGCGATTCTGATGTCTGATTTTAACTTAGCTGAATATACTACAAGATTTCAAACTTCGGATAAGGAATCCTATACTGAGGTTAATAATGCGAACAATGAATTGAACATAGTTACAGATAGATTGGCGGTTTCATCTGAGCAGATTGATGCTGATCCAGAAACATTAGAATCATTTATCGACCTGTGTCATGGTTTCCAATACTTGTCATCGAAGCTTCAAAAGCAGCTTACATACCTTATTAGTTCTTCATTAAACCATTTGGTGAGGGATGTTAACGCACAACTGTCTTCAAACTCCGATTATAATGAGGTCAACTCACTCATACCACAATGGAAAAGACATCTGGAAGAGTACGGTTACTTAACCCATGTGGTATTGACATTTCTACAAATCACTGTCCATGACGCCGCTTCGAAATCATCAAATGCGTCAAAGAAGAAATCTGCCAATAGCGAAACAGTACAAAAGTTTAAAAACTGCTGTAATCAAATTGAATGCCTTTTGGAGCCAGTTATTATGCTATTAGAAATAAACTTGTCACGTATATTTCAGACTACACCAGAAAGGGATCTTTTCATTAGCCTTTTTGTCAGACCTTTAAATGTTCTTATAGAAGCAGAGGCCGTCATAAAACTTCCATCACTAAAGATGTTTATACAAAGAGTAATTGCCCTATCTGTCAAGAACCATGGACAGGTCAGAATTGCACAAAACACAATAATGACAAACCTGACCTACTTTATCCACTTATCCAATTTTAATGCTGAGCTGCTGCAGTTGCTCGATGACGAATACGATTTTCCACAATTAACTGAAGATCTATTGAAAGAAATAAGTACTAGGGTATTTAGCGCGAAAGATACAAACGGTCCAAAAGCAATCTCGAACTTCTTAATAAAGCTTTCAGAATTATCTCCGAATATTATGCTACGACAAATGTCTTTGGTTGTTCAACTTCTCAACAATAGTTCAATCACTTTAAGATGTTCAGTGGTGGAAGCATGTGGTAACATTGTGGTTAGGCTTGCGAAGGAGCCATCAACATTGGAACATTACCATCAACAAATTGCCATCCTATTAGAGCTCTTACAAGAACGTTTTCAAGACTCTAATCCTTATGTAAGGACGAAAGCCATCCAAGGCTGTGTAAAAGTATGTGAGTTGAAGTCTAAGTTTAGAAAAGAAAGGTACGAGATTACCAAATTAGCAGTACGTTCTTTGGAAGATAGATCATCGTTAGTTAGAAGAAATTCTCTGAAATTATTATCTAAACTACTATTAACACATCCATTTGTCGCTGTTCATGGAACACAATTAAAATTGAGCAATTGGAAAAAGTATCAAGCATTAGCACTGGCCAGTTTGGAAAAATATGAGAAAGAAACAGATAATAACGAAATTGAAAACGAAGACGATGATGGCAACATGGAAATAGATAGAGAACTCAGTTCGAACGGATATGTCCCTACTGGTAATGAATTAGCCGATATAGAAAATGAAGCAGAGCAATCAGAAACACCAGCCGCAGAGACTGTTATGAAACTGAAGCTGATTGCATTATACTACAAAGAGGCTATAGCTTTTATCAATTTGATACACAAAGCGATTTATTCTGCCTCTGGCTTATTATTCTCAAGAAATAGAAATGAAGTTCTAGAATGTATGGATTTCATAGTTTTATCAGATGCCTATGGAATAGAGTGTAGTAATGTTGGTATAAAGAAGATGTTACATCTGGTTTGGATGAAAGGCAACTCTGATGAGGGAACAAGTGTTAGCTCTCATTTGATTGCATGTTATCAACAATTGTTTTTAACAACTCCAGAAAATATTACTGCAAAAGAGAAAGCACTTTACATTGCCAAAAATCTCATACAATTGACCGTTGATGCGACAGTTTCAGATCTAACATCTCTCGAACAATTACTAGGTATGATGTATGAACACAAACTGATTAATGAAATAGTTATAAACACACTTTGGGCAATTTACAACACAGCTTCCAATGCAGATAATGGCACCGAGAAATCATTTGTTAAAAATCAAATTCATGGTGCAATCATTGTGCTAGGAATGCTAGCCAATGTTAACAGCGATATAATATTGAAGGGTATTGATTCTATTTTAAACATTGGCCTGGGAAGTGCTGGTTTTGATGACCTTATCCTTTGTAGATATTCGTGTATTGCACTGGGACGTGTAGTACCCAAGAAAAGTTTATTCCTAGACAGTATATTATCCGAAGATCAAGAAATGCAGGCAGTGCAGAAGCTAGGACAACACATAATATTTGCAACAACCAACCCAAACTATTTTGCAATGGCTGAAAACGCAATAAACGCACTTTTCAATATCTCCTCTAAGCCAGATATAGTAATCGCGGACCTTATAAAAGAAAAAACAATGATGACATTTGGAAAACCTGAAAATGACAGTTCTATCACGTCAACTGATATATCAAGGACGGATTCATTAAGCCAATTGTTATTTATAGTAGGCCAAGCTGCGATTAAGACACTAGTGTACTTGGAAAAATGTGAAGCAGAATTTAAGAAAAGAAAAATAGAGGCTGAATCTAAAATCGGTCAAGAAAAGTCAAAGAATGAAGGACCAACAGATCCAAATGCAACCGCTAACGAGACTAAAGATAATGAACTAGAAATGATTGGAGGTACAAATGAAGATGACTTTGCAGATGCTATCAATTATGTGAAAGAAACTGAGCTTTTATTTGGGCCTGAGTCACTCTTTGGTAAATTTTGCCCAATTGTCGAAGAAATTGTTTCTAATAGTACTAGATTCCAAGACGTTGTGTTACAAAGAAGTGCTGCCCTTTGTTTGGAGAAGCTAATGTGTATATCTTCCAAATACTGTGAGAAGAGTCTACCTTTATTGATTACAGTGATGGAAAAATCGAAAGATCCTGTGATAAGATCAAACGCAGTTTTAGGTCTTGGTGATATGGCAGTATGTTTCAATAATCTGATCGATGAGAATACAGGTTTCCTATATCGCCGTTTACATGATAAGAACTTGATGGTCGAAAGGACATGTTTAATGACAGTTACCTTTTTGATTTTGGCAGGGCAAGTGAAAGTAAAGGGCCAATTGAGTGAGATGGCTAAATGTCTAATTAATCCTGACCAAAATATTAGCGATATGAGTCGGTTATTCTTCTCAGAACTTGCTACAAAAGATAATGCTGTTTATAACAGTTTTATTGATATTTTTAGTAATTTGTCTGCTGATACAGATATTACTCAGGAGTCATTCAAAAAGATCATGAAGTTCTTAACCTCATTCATTGAAAAGGAAAGACACCAGAAACAACTTGTGGACAAACTGATTGGGAGACTAGCGAATTGTGATGACCAGAAGCAATGGGATGATATTGCGTATGTGTTGAACACTTTACCATATAAAGATGACAGAGTTGCCCCACTCTTAGAAGCTGGCTTTAAGATGGTGGAGGCCAAAGAATGATGATATACGTCTAGAAAAGATCTAATGGATGCTAATAAGTAAAAAGAAATTGTCTCTATGTCGTTATATTATTTGAGAATAAAGTTATTTAGAGTAAGAAAAGAGAAGAATATAGAACAAATATTATTTATTTAATTTGTTGAATAAATCACATTTTATCGTTAACTTCGTCTAGAAGCCTTCTACAATATTAGGCAATTTTGGGATACCATCCGCCTCTAGCTGTTTGGATACTTCTTCCTCCAGACCACGCTTCCACAGGTCGTGGTTCTCACCAATGACGTATGTTATGGTTTTGCGCATATAGCCTTCTGGGCCCAAGTATTGTAGCATATCAATAATTTCATCTAGTAGGATAGCTTTACCAGTAGAGATACCATTACCTAGACCAGGGTGTTTGATGTTCACAATGTGAATGTGGAAATGGTAGTAGGATGGCTGGTAGTGGATGAAGACTCTAAGTTCGTCAGGATGAACCGCGTAGTTGTAGCATGCAGGGATGATAGATCTGATCTTGTTGTATATATTTTTTAACCAGTCTCTGTCTTCCATCTTTAAGTCCCTTAGCGACCTGATATCGTCTCTGTAGGATATAGCTACTAAGTACAAGGACTCTAAGTTGTTACCATCCCATTTCATGTCTGGCAACACTATGAAGCTGTCCTTCTTATTGTCTTCCTGGTAGTCCTTGTAAACAACACGGTCTGCCTCTGCCTCACCATAAAGGATGTTGTTCACCCACGCCAATCTGCCCTTGTTGTGCATCTCTTCGATGTATGGCTCCACAATCCTCTTGTACGCTTCTGGGGTCTCCTTGATCAAGTGGAAGTTCTGTTGTTCATACTTCTTGACATGCACCGGTGTGGCAGGCCAGATCAAGTTCAGCTTTGCCGTAGGATTGTAGTCCATACTCTGTCTCAACACGGACAGACCCCAGTAATAAATGTCGTTGTTCGTAATCTGCTTCAACTCCTCGATACCGTTAACGCACGAGTACTCGTTCTCACAGTGGTAAAATATAGGAGTAGCATTCTCATCGCTAGCAGTCTTGTGTACAGTCTCATCAAACACAAAATGCGTCTTCTCCGCAGTGATAATAGCGTCCTTCCCGTCAATGGTCCCCAGCAGAGAGATAACTTTTGTCTGCGGGTTAGAGTCCAGCACCTTCACAAACTGGAACCGCTCAATCAGCGTGCTAAAATCCTCACTCTCAGCCATTGTACTCACTTTATCTTGTGCTTTGGATGCCATCCTCGAAGGTACAACTGCTATTCTTTAAATACATAACAGTCCTGTAGGTCCTGGCAATTTATAGCTCATCCCTGAGGAGTTGGGCTTTAAGGGGAGTAGTAGTGAAATTAATTATGTCGTTTATGGTGATCTGTACATGCCACTACAGAATATAAAATTCAGCGTTGACGCCTGCAAGGAGCAGCTATATATCTTGGCATACCTCTAGGTCAATTATAAACGCTTTTGATGTAATTTGGTGTGGTTCGTAGTGTAGATGCTATTCTGCCCGCTAGCACTATATGTATAGAAGATACTAAGGTCTCATAGTATAGATGTCACTATTCACGTGTCCTGTATATGGTATAGGCACTGAACTCCAGTTATTTTACTATCCGTTTAACATGCCATTTTAGTATAGTGGTTAGTACACATCGTTGTGGCCGATGAAACCCTGGTTCGATTCTAGGAAATGGCATTTATTTTTTTTATAATAGTCTCTGTGCTTGGCACAACTAATATTACTGATGTATAGCACATAGCCGAGCGTAATGTCATGTCCTTGTGCAATATTTTTTTATGATCACATAACTAGTATAAACAGTAGCCATTTTATTTTTTTGATTTACACAAGGATTTCATTAGAAATTAGAATAGAAAATGTTACACAAACATAAATAACATTAGATAATGCAGTATAAAAAGAATTAGACAGGTAATTATGGGGTGGAAGTTGGCTGGGGATCATGGCTTAGGGATCTTCAAGCTCTTGGAGATCATACCGCATCCGTGCAAGAAGAAGATGAAGATGATAGGGTGGAACTCAAAAGCTAGGCCCTCTCGGACGATACCCAGTGGGATATTGTCGAAGATACGGTTCTGTCTCACCAGACAGGCCATACCCAGCACCAGCAACAGAGTAGTAGGCATTGGCAGGCCCTCAAAGAACTTAGACTTGCCCTTGACGTCCTTGGGTAGTTGACCCACGGTGACGTTGAATCTGGCCAATCTTGCTAACGCGCAAAGCACGAAGAAAGACAGCACGAACACATCCAAGGTGGTCTGGAAGCCGATGGCAAACGCTATAGCTGCAGGAGCCACGCCAAAGGAGACCAGGTCGGCTAGAGAGTCTAGCTCCTGGCCCATAAGGGAGGATCTATTTCTCAGCCTAGCGACACGGCCGTCGAAGAAATCAAAACACATACCTAAGAATATGAAGAAGTGTGCACGCTGAACATAGTGTGGCTTACCAGTAAGCGTGAATCTCAGGCAACTCACAATCGAGTAAAACCCACAGAACCCGTTCAGCATCGTGATGTAGTCTGCAAGATGCAGGTTTCTGATCATGCTGAAGTGGTACGCATCGCTGGTGAACATCTCGATATCCGTCTTGTTCGGAGGTGCCAGCGGCGTAGTGTCTATCGAGAAGATACTCGAGGCCCTCCTGCTCAACGTGGGTCTCTCCTCATCGTTATCCATGTAGTCCTCCCCGTTCTCACCGTTCTCTTCAATAACCGGAAACTCCTCCCTGCCTTCAGACATCTCTTCAAAAGCTGGCTTACCTCTCCTAGTAGATACCATTTAGCTCACTAAACTATTTCTCGTCACTGCAACAATAAGGAGTGAAGAAGAACGAACATGAACCACAGGATCACACTTTATATATTAGGCAAGGATTGCCAAAACTGAAAATTCACATGGCTTCTCCCCGGGCGATGGGCCGAGACAAATGCCGTGCGTGAGGCATGACTTTTATTAGAGTTTTGCGATGATATTCGGGATGTTATATTAATATATAAAGAGTCATAGGTGTGTAGTTATACAATTTGGCTGGGGCAGCTGGAGGAGGGGTGGGGGGTTAGTCTCTTAGGCCGGCGGTACGGTCTGCCTTTGCGGCTTTCTTTTCCAGCTCGTCCCAGTCTTCTCCTTCTTCCTCCTCACTGTCAGCACCGCTGTAGCTGCCGTCACTTATATCTTCAGAGTAGTCGTCTTCGTCGGAGTATGCGCTCTCGTCCTCTGGCTCTTCTTCGGAGGCTTCATACTCACTGATTTCTTCTTCACTCTCGTCGGAGCCCTCTTCGTCAGAGTTTGCGTTCAAGAAAGACCAACCACCGTCCAGGAAGAACTGGTGTGGGTCTTCCTGCAGCGACTGCATAATGGTGCTCCACTTCAGGTTAATTGTGGAGATGGCGTATGGGATGTCCATGTCTGTGAGCCACTGCTTCAGGAAGTCTAGGGATTCGATTGGGATCGTGTTTATATGTGTGACGGGTTTCTTGAAGTCCTTGTATACAAAGACAAGATCGAAGTTCTTCAGACCGAACTGCACTCTTTCGAGGATCGCCACTTCAATTTCCTCTAGGTTCACTACCAGGAATGGTGGTTCGATCAGTTGGACCAGGCAGTCGGTGGTTGGCATACAGAAGACTGCAGATCTGTTTGGCACACCTTGGAAACCTAAATCTCTGAAAGTGCTCTCGACGGAAACCAGACCGTTGGAGGCCTCTGCAATAGCATCGGCGAAGTACTTGAATTCCTTATCCAGCATAGCTCTCTTCCTTCTTTCTTCTTGCTCTTGCTCGAGTTCGTCCTCATCACCATACTTTCTGAACTTGTTCTGGTTACGTCTGCCTGTACCAGTTTCATCGACAGATACATCGGACGCTTCACGGTAGAATTGAACATCTTGTATCTTTTTCTTACCCATCATGATAGGATTCTTCAAATGGATATGAATGATGACAATCAGTTCACCTTTACAGGATTGAAAGATCAAGTTCTTGATATTGGAGAATAAGATATCAATTCTACTATCAGTCCTCAAAGGTGATTGGTATCTGATACCATTCTCGTGAATGAACACGGTACTTGGAACTCTCTTAGTGTCAGGACTTGGTCTAACAAATATTTGATCCAGTCTCTTTGTTCTACCAGTCTTGTTCTCTATCAACTTATCTTGTTGAACAACATCTGCGAGTGCTTTACGTTCTTGCTCTCTCTTTGTAGATTCCTTCTTCAAATCAGTAATCTGCTTGAAGGTTTCACTCATACGGTCACCATCCTTGGATCTTAGGGTGATAGAACGCATGAATTGGTTATCTGGTGAATCGTCATATGGCAGTTCAACAACATTTTTAGAGATACCACCAGCTGAACCTGGAGAGTGAAAGTTCAAACGTAAGTATGTGTATTCTCCTTCTTCATTCTTTGAACCGTTCTTGTATGAGTTAATATGGAATGGAACTGGTCTACCATAAATAGGAACGATAATTGTTTGACTTCTCCAATCAACATGGATTCTCAAGTCACGAACATTATTAGGAATTTGGCTTTCTCTAACATAAGATTCGTATTTCTTGAAATATTGGCGAGTTTCGGAGCCCTCAGTAGTGGCGTCTTCAGCTGTAAATCTTAAAAGACCTTCCTTTTGTAGTTTCTCATGTAGCTTTCTTTGATTCTCTTTTCTAATCTGTTCCTTTTGGGCGTCTTGAGATTCACCACGAGCATCACCACGAAGCTTACTTCTCAAAATCTTAGAGTTACCATCAAGGTTTGTTGGGATCTTTGTAGATGCAGCTGGTTTCTTCTCCTTTTCGACTTCGTCATTGTTGAAGTAGAAAGACACTTGAGATTTTGACTTTGTGTATTCAGTCAGAATCTTTGGACCATCTTCATTCAAAATAACGGTGTCAGCTAATTGAAGAGCATAATTGGTATTAGTCTTCATATCCTTTAATGCATTGAAACCAAAGGAGATGTTAAAACAATCACCAACTTGGATTTTACGCTTATCATTCTTGCTGTTCAAAACAAAGAATGAATCTCTGAACTCTAAACCGATCAAAGAACCAATGTTCTTTGTGAAGTTTCCAGCAAGCTCAGGTCTAACTTTCTTAATGAACTCGACAACAGATTCGTAAACCTCCTTACCGGTTCTTCCTGCTTTTAGCTCATTTTCGATGATATGTTTTTGCAAATCTAGCAAAAATACATAGTTGTTAACCATTTCTTCGGAAGGATCGATCAAGAAAGTTCTAGTTGTGTTAGAGCAGTAATTATTGTAACGGATACCACATGATGCCAAGATACAACCGTTGCCGTGCAGCTGATCGTTATTAGAATGTGCAGATACTCTCAAATCGAATTTGTTACCGGATTGAATGATGGGAGAGTAAGTCCAATCCAATAGATCAAGAGTAAACTTGTGGTTTGGAGGACACATGGCACTTAGGTCATTGGTAATTTTCTTCAAGAATTTCAAGTCATCTATCTTGTTTTCAATCTTGTCTGATAATTTCGAGTTGGTAATCTTTAGTTCATCATCAACAGCGCGAACCATTTCGTCCGATAACAAATTCATGAATCTATCAGAACACTTACTAGCAATAGAAATATAAGCTTTCTCCTTATCGTCCTTGACCTCCCAAGTACTAGACAAACCTGCAGAGATGTCAACTAATTTGAATTCATGTTCTTTGATGGCAGCATCCCAAATTGGTTTCCACTCTTTCATGAACTTACCTTCGTAAACATCTTTTTCTGGGATACCGACAGTCTTACCTGCGGTGTTGATTAGTTCAATTATATCTTTGAACAATTTCTGGCTATGCTCTACATCCTTGTTATTTCTTTGCCATATCTCTAGTTCGACACCGTTGTTGTTATTCTTGAACAGTTCCACCACTTTCTCCAAGTGCTTGGCCTTTGGGCCACTGGTAATGATGACCACTTTACCAGGAGTGAAAACAATCAAAGTCGCAGGGAATTCATAACCCATCAGCCAGTAATGCAAAGCTGTAGTCTTCTGGTAAGGGTTCTCTGGGTTAGAGGAGCCCAAGGCAAACACCATAGAGTTTGGCTCATTCTCAAACTCCCTGTATTTGCCATGTAGCAGCTCCACTCTGGCTTTGAATGCCTCGGCGTCAATATTCAACTCGGACATGCTGCACTACAGTGAAATAATCGAAAATACAATTCGAACTATACTCTGCGCTTTGGAAATCAAATATAACTGCTAGCTGTTACAGCAAAATAACTATTCTTCAAAAACCTGTTCTGCTTACTATTGTGCTAACTATTCACCAATTGCAAAACAACAAATTCGCCAATAATAACCGTCGGAGCTTCGTTCAAGGACTCAATCAGAATTGATAACAGAGCTGTGTCCAATTGCAAATCAAAATTAGAGCTGGTTTGGCTGTAAACAATGGTATATCCTTCACTAAACCTCACTGAAATGAGCTTATAAGCGTTGCTCGTGAAAGATTTTTGTTCGGCAAACTTTGAAATTTCATTGCCACGCGTAACGACAGAGCCGGGTAAAGCTGGAAGTCGATATAGAAGTTATAGTATATGGAATAGTCTGTATTGATTGAGTTGTATAATCTATGTATCGAGGCAAGTTTGCGGTTGGCAAATATATTGTTACATCGGTATTGATCTATAACCGTGAGTTGGCTATGTATGTAGCTAGGTTCTCGAAGAGGAGAGCTTCGTTTTCCTTGTAGAAGTCTGAAAGTCTTACCGAGTCCTCTGTGAATTGCAAGTCACTGGCAAGTACTTCTGTGGCGTTCTTTGATATTAGTGCGTACTCCTTCAGTACCGCCAGTGGGTTCTTTTCGGTTTCTTTGAAGAACTGATGTTTTGTCGCTAGGGCGTTCAGTTGCAACTGTAGCATATTTATTTGCTCATCAATGTCTTCTACTTCCTGGTCAGTTGTCTTGGCTAACTCTCTGAATCTGGATAGTGGAGTCTCTTTGACTTCTGGCGATTCATTGCCTATCTCAATATCAAATACGGTTTGGCCATATGTTGTTTCCACATCGGTCCTTATGGTGTAATTGATTTTCTTGGCGGGAAGAGGTTGGAAATGATCGTTCACTAAGGACATGACTTCTTTTAAGCCTACTTTTAGTTCCTCTGTGTTAGCCATAGCTTGTTCCGTGATATCTCTCTTTGGTAAAAGCTTATGTAGTGCTGAGTCTAATGTCACCTTTGTAGATTCGCTATTATTAGAAGACATATGCTGATTATCATCAGTTTTGCCTTCGTTGTTTAAAAGATTGTTATTCAGAATGTACTTGTATAGGCCATAGACAGCTCCTTGCACAGAACCAACATTTATACCCAGAATTTGCGATAGTTCTGGACTGTACTCCACTTCTTCACCAGTACAACCCCTGGGTTGAATTGTTATTGTGCAGTTTATATTCTGAGTGCCTGGTCTTTTGACATCGATACCGTCAAACTCGCTGCCAGCTACAGAATCATAGTGCCATTCAACAGCGTCAATAATCTCACTGTCATCCTCCGCATCCTCGTCATCGTCATCGTCATTGTCATTATCATTTGTCGCCATATTAGTGCTGTTGGCGTTCTCTGCAAGCTGCTGTGTAGTATTGTCACCATCTGTCATGGTTATATCCCCATTTGAGACAATCTCTGGTCTATTATCCTGCTTTCTAGGTTTAAACTTTTTGAAATCAACGGCAACTGCCTGGAGATATGAGCTAAAGGGACGGGATTCGCCTTGAACTTCTGAACCATCACGATTTAGCAATTTGCCTTCCACCCTCAGAAGCCAATGTGGTTTATCGTCCGTTTTCTCATCTTGCCATGGTTGATGATGTGCTGTGTTGTACACGTAGACGCGTAAAAGTCTCCCACTATCACTAGTATTCTGAGGGTAAAGCCCACCAGACGTAGCGTCTAAAGACAACTGATTCTCTTTCTCTCTCACTGATATATCCAATTGCTTCTCCTTCTCGACCAGCTTCTGCAAGAGTGCCAGCTCAGGTACATCTTCTTTCAACTCGAACGGAATGTAAGTATACGTAGGCGCAGACGTTGGGATAGGCGCCGTCTTCACAGCATCTGAGTTCTCGGGCATCGCTTTTCAATTATAGTCCCTGTTGATACCGGTCTGTAGCATAAGTCCTCTACTAATCATGATAACTACTCTTCTTTAATCGACGTCTTACTTGTTGACTTTAGCACTTGAAGCAATTTTTAAGTATGGCGTGTAGCGTGATATTAATAGGCTATGTTGGCTATATAGTAATATCTGGTGTTATGGTATATATGCTGGTATCTGCCCAGCGGGATCTTGGGTAATTACTGTGTAGTATTTAGGAGCCGGTCCCGCGCTTTCGTTATCTAATCGGTTAGCATAACAGCTTACTTACGACGTTTGGAAGGTTCCTGGTCCTGGTCCTGGTTCATCATTTGCGAGCGGACCATTTCTCTGATATATGCCTCCAACTCTTGCTCTGGGTTCTCGCCCATGACAATCTTTTCAAGCCTCTTTCTGCGCTCAATAGACTCTGGGTCTGTGAGTTCGTCTGGTTCTTGCTCTAGAGTGTATCTGACGCTGTCCTTGAATTGTGCGAGCTGATCTTGGTCGATCCCCAGGCTGTCCTCGTCCTTGTTCAGGCCAGACTTCACACGCATATACTGTATCAGCTCTGGAAACTCTGCGTCCTCTTCAAACACTTGCAGTGCGGTCTTCCCTTCGTCGTTGGTCAAGGTATAGTCTCCGCCGAGCTCCTCGACGATCAGTTGCGCCACTCTGACATCCTCACAGTGGTGCAGAGGTGTATCCCCATCGCTGTCCCTCACATTGATGTCCCCTCCGTGCTCCTGGCATAGCTTGCGCAGCAGATCAAGGTGACCGTACGCGGCAGCTGCATGCACCGGAGTGTACCCGTTGGGGTCCTTGCTGTTCGCACTCAGCCCCTCAGCCAAAAACTTCTCGACAATATCCCCACGACCATCGCTAGCTGCTATCCAAATATTCATCCTGTATACGTGATTACCTCGGTCTTCATCTCCCCTCCCCCAACTCAAACCTTCAACTATAGCTCTCTTCTATATGCAAAGCTCATCGCAAATTTTTATTTTCAGCGACTTTCTATCTTCCACAGAAGACTCCGCACAAACCTGCTAAATCATTATACTGTATACAGTATCATTGCATTGTTTATTCTATATTGTATATTCTATATTGTTTATTCTATATTGTATTTTAAAAGCTGTCTATCATATCTATTAAAACACAACATATAGTAGTAGGATGACACTTGGCCCTGTGCACATCTCGAACCAGAACAGAGCGTTGGAGAGCACTGGTCTCTTGCGCAGGTATGGGATGTTGCTGATGCCCGCGAAGAAGAACTGGCCCAGTTGGAATGCGAACAGGAACCCACGCCAGCGCTTGACGATGGCGTACATTGCCAGCTCGTGGAACACAGCGCTGAGTAGGAACGTGAACAAGGTGGCCTGCAGCTTGGAGAGCCTGAACCTGTTGATAACGCTGTGGTAGATGTGTCTTAGAATGAACTTGTGTACTGGTACGTTCCATATTCTGCTGAACTCTATAAATGAAACGCAGTTCCACCAGTCACCGTAGAAGTATCTGTCTGCGAACATGGTCAGCTCCGCAAAGAAGTTCAGGATGGCGTCCCAGATTAAGTAGAAGGCCAGCATGTACAGCACGGTCATCGGTGGGATAAGCTCAGCCCAGATCAGGAAGAACTTGGCTGTGAACTCCAGACCGATAGGCAGCTCCTTCAGCTTGATAGCCTTCTCCGTAATGGGCAGCATAAATATCTGGGCGTCCACCACCATCAGGTAGATGCAGCCGAATGTGGCGCAGGTCTTCTCGATCAGGTAACCAATTCTGATCTTGTTTGTTCTAGGGTAGTTTATCTGGTAGATCAATGTGGGGAACAACGTGTACATGAAGTAGTTCTTGATGCTGATATTGTTAGGGAAGTTCTCGCCTTGACATTGGTAATTCAATTCGAAGCTGCAGAAGTCAATGCTTCTATGCAATGTGGCCATGACTTCTGAGTCTATATCCTTACGGTCTTTTAACTTGGCGACAGCTCTCTTCGAGAAGTTCAACTCATTGAGGATATTCCATAGATACCCGTTGTAGAATGAGAACGAGTGCATTTTCATAATCTGGACCACTGAGTGTAGGAAGATGTATATCCTTGCAATCCAATTGAAGTTCAGGACATGGGCTGGGATGTACAGCGCAGCAGTAACGTAGAGGATTTCATAAGTGACGATGACCGGGACACCAGTCTTGTTCCAATTGATGACGTTGTAGCAGCACAGGTATTGGATAAACAGCACAAAGTATGTTGCGCAATACAACAGCGCATCAAAAGCGAACACCCTATGCAGGTCAGTCAACATGAACTTGAACAAGATGGCATCCTTGAACGAGTTGCCGTGGTCAATGTAGTAATTGATGCAAGACTGGATCGAAGCGAACCCAAAGATCATCCACATAAGCACGTAGACACCGGAGAAAGTCGGAGCCTCGTTCTCCTTGCCCTTTGAGCTGGTCTTGATGTTGATATCGAAGTCCGGTTTGTAACTTGGGTTACTTCTATAAGCGATGATCTTCTTCAACTTCTCCTTCTCCTTGATCTCTTTCTCTAGTATAGGGCCCTTGAACTGAGTCCTGTAAGGCTCACTCACTGCGAAGTCCAGGATTGTGGGTCTCTTGTCGAAGTCCACATCCCCGAAGTAGGAGATGTACTCCTGGGACTTCTTGTTGAAACGGCCGACCTCCTTCTGGTGCATGTGCTTCATGTACCTCTTGATAGTAGCGTCTACGTCCTTGGTGTGTTTAACGGAAGCGCCAGCATTGGCAGCGACATCGCCAGTGGCATCTGCATCGCCATCGCCATCGCCATCTGCAGGCGTATCGCTCTCCTGCGCAACTGTGAACGCCACGGAACCATCTTGCCTGTCCACCATCACATGCGAGTCCAGGACATCCTTGTCGTTGCTGTCGTAGTCGTAATCGGTTCGTGAGTCCCCGCCTTTACCATTGGTTGCAGGATCCACACTCAGCACATCCACACCAGACACATTGTCGTTGTCGCTGTCGCTCTGGCTCTGGCTCTGGCTCTGACGGCCTTCCTTCACCACCACAGTGGAGTCGAACACAATGCTGTGCCTCCGCTCCCCGTCCACCGAGTTCAGCTTCTGTATCTTGATGAAATCCTCATCATTGAGCAAGTCGTCAGCCATCCTTGGGGTTCTTTTTCTGTAGATATCGAAAGCACCAAACAATTACATATGCAGTTATTAAATAATAAATAAAGACATCGAAACACCTGGGGTTCTGGCAAACAGTTCCACGGATCCCTTTTAGCCATGCCACTTAAACGAGATGAAGGAAACAATGGGATGCAGTAATTCAAATTAAAAAACAACGCAGTTTCCAGTAAGCAATATCCAAAGGCCACAGAGGTTTGACAATGGGGGAGGGCATCGCCATCGCAAAATTTAAATTTTTTTTTTCAGAATTTTTGTCTTGAAAAAACATGTGATTAATACGTGAATAGGGATATGGTAATGTATTTATATACGTATATCATATGACTTACGTATATAATAACTAATAATGTGACTTGATGCGTCTATCGTGACAAACCCTTAATTGCCAAAAATTTCTACGATTTTTTGGATTTCTTGCCTTGAAGGGGAATCTTGGAAGTATAAATAAGGCTCAAGTTCCTGTTTGTGGGTTTCTCTGTCTTCTCGGCGGCAGTTAGCGAAAGTGCGAAGTTAAACATAGATAGCATGGTTCGGAGCGAAGAGGAGGCGATTTTCCGGTCGGCGGAGATGTCGCTGGTGCAGTTCTACATCCCGCAGGAGATCGCGCGGGACACTGCGTACACTTTGGGGCAGCTGGGGCTGGTGCAGTTTCGGGACCTGAACGCCAGGAAGCAGGCGTTCCAGAGGGCGTACGTGGACGATATCAGGCGGTTGGACAACGTGGAGCGTGTGTACAGGTATCTGTACAGTCTTCTGCAGAAGCATCGCATCCAGCTGTTTGAGAACGGGGAACTCCGTGATGGGAGTGTAGGTGGTGACGCTGTCGCTGAACCACCCAGCGGGTCTGCCATTGACGACCATGTGCAGAACGCTACGTTCTTGGAAGAGCGTTTGATGGAGATGGAGGACGGCTGCGATCAGATCAAGAGACAGCGCACGGACTTGGAGCAGTACCGGTTCTTGTTGAGGACCGCGGACGAGTTCTTCTCCCAGGACATGGACGCACCACAATCCCAGGCCAACGATACACCACAACCTACAGACGAGGAAATGGGTAACGCAGAGACAACTAGGTACGGCGGTGCAAACAGCTCCGTGAACTATGTGTCCGGTGTCATACCAAGTGAAAAGACACACATCCTGGAACAAATCCTATGGAGAACCTTGAGAGGTAACTTACTGTTCAAACATGTAGCAATTGAAAAGCCACTCTACGATGAGAAGACTGGGAAATATGTAAAGAAGGACGCATTCATTGTGTTCTCGCATGGTGACTTGATTATTAAGCGTATTAGAAAGATAGCTGAGTCACTAGATGCCAAACTGTATTTTGTGGACTCGAGATCTGACCTGAGATCTGAAAAGTTGTTGGAAATAAACAGAAACTTGCAGGACTTAAACACCGTGCTACAGACGGCAATGGTTACTTTGGAAAGTGAATTGTACGCTATTTCAAAAGAACTGAACTTGTGGTTCCATGAAGTCTCAAAGGAGAAGGCAGTATTCGAAACATTGAATAAATTCAACAACGATGAAAATAGAAAGACCTTGATCGCAGAAGGTTGGATCCCAATGGATCAAATAGATATACTGAGAGCAAAACTGGAGGAGATGGTAAACAGATTAGGAATTGATTTTCCTTCGACACTGCAAGTTCTAGAGACTACAAGCACACCACCAACATACCACAGAACAAATAAATTCACAGAAGCCTTCCAAGCTATCTGTGACTGTTACGGTATCGCCCAATACAGAGAAGTCAACCCAGGTCTACCAACAGTGGTTACTTTCCCTTTCATGTTTGCAATCATGTTTGGTGACTTGGGGCATGGATGCATCATGTTCTTAGCTGCTTTAACGCTAGTTCTAAATGAGAAAGCTCTGGGTAAGATGAAGAGAGACGAAATTTTTGATATGGCCTACTCTGGTAGATACATTCTATTATTAATGGGTCTCTTCTCCATGTACACGGGTTTCCTTTATAATGATATCTTCTCTAAATCAATGACATTTTTCAAGTCTGGTTGGGAATGGCCAGAAAGATGGCACAAGGGGGAAGCCATTTTCGCTAAACAAGTTGGTACTTATCCTATAGGTTTGGATTGGGCTTGGCACGGTGCTGAAAATAATTTGCTATTCACTAACTCATACAAGATGAAATTATCTATATTAATGGGTTTCATTCATATGACTTATTCGTATATGTTCTCCCTTGTTAATCATCTTCACTTCAACTCTTTCATTGACATTGTCGGTAACTTCATTCCTGGTCTATTATTCATGCAAGGTATATTTGGTTATCTATCCATTTGTATTGTTTACAAGTGGACCAAGGACTGGATCAAGGATGGAAAGGCTGCGCCAAGTCTATTGAATATGCTGATCAATATGTTCCTGTCTCCTGGTAACATCGATGAGCCGCTTTATCCACATCAAGCCAAAGTTCAGATGGTTTTGTTAGTTACTGCCCTAATATGTGTTCCATGGCTACTATTTGTGAAGCCATTACATTTCAAATTTACTCACAGCGATAACTCAGGAAAGGCCTCATCGAATGATGGTGAATATCATGAAGAAACAGAAAATTTATTACCAGATGTTAACGATGCATTAGATTTGATAGAAGAAGAAGAGATTGCAGAAGGTGAGGAATCGCATGAAGAGCATAGTGAAGAGTTCGGTGACGTCATGATTCATCAAGTTATCCATACAATTGAATTCTGTTTGAACTGTGTATCACACACTGCGTCATATTTGCGTTTATGGGCTTTATCTCTTGCCCATGCCCAATTATCTAGTGTGTTGTGGTCGATGACCATCGGCTTGTCATTTGGAATGAGCGGATTCATGGGTGTTTTTGCTGTTGTTTTCTTATTTGCCTTGTGGTTTATCTTGACAGTATGTGTGTTGGTCGTAATGGAAGGTACTTCTGCTATGTTACATTCATTGCGTTTACATTGGGTTGAATCAATGTCTAAATTCTTTGTTGGTGACGGTACGCTATACGAACCTTTCAGATTGATTGATAGGGACTTGATTGAGGAGTCGATCGAGGCAGGTGTAGTTAGTACAATAGATGTTGATACTGAAGAAAGTGTAGAGGATTTTTCAAATCTTGATGAAGATGGTAGTCCAAGAGACGAGCCGGGTTTTATAAGACGTTTTTCTGGTATTTTTACTAGATCTTCTGATTAGAAAAATTAGTACTCAAAAATACACCTACAATTAGAGACATTTCATACTTGCAAGTAATGCTATTAATTTATAAGTAATAAATAAAAACTATCGAATTATCTTAACCTTATTATCCATATCTCCAGAAACTAATATCTCTCTTTGTAAAGATGGTGAAAATTGCTCAATGGTGGCCTCTCTATCTATGTCAATACAATTGATGAAGTTATTATGAATAGAAGACCACGTTTTAACGCAATTGCCCGTATTTAAGTCCCAACACTTAATAGTCTCATCATCACTGCATGAAAATAGGTGGTCACCTCTCAACTTTAAATCTTTTACCCAAGATGTATGTCCTCTTAAAGTCATTACGCATTTAAACGTAGTATTTGTAGTTGATGGTACTGGTGCGCTGTTGGGTTTAAGTTGGGGTAGCGGCACTTCCCATATTTTGATTGTGTTATCCCTAGCAGCAGAAGCACAGTATTTAAATCTAAGAGGAGCAAAAGCTGAGTGTTCGTTCTGATCTCTATAAGGCGATGTGCAGATCTTAGAGTCAGAGAAAGGGATTATCAGCACCCTTTCAATGGGGAACTCGTGGCCTGTCCCTACCGATAAACCATTTCCTGATGGCCAGTGGGTCAGTCGCAGTGTAGAGTCAAGGGACCCCGATAGAATATACTCGTCCAGTACATCAATTGATTTAACCCATTCACTATGGGGACTGAAGGACTGAAGACATCTTGAATCGTTAACTCTCCATACTTTTACAGTGGCATCTCTTGAACTTGAGGCAAGCAATACATCGTTATCCTTTTGCCATGTCTTCTGAGAAGAGACTGTGCTGTCGTGTGCATTGAATGATCGTATTAGCTTTAGCTCACCCGTGTTTGAAGAGTGATCATATACATTTATCTGTGCATCCTTGGATGTAGTAGACACAAGTGTGGTGGAATCAACAAACTCTTCGAAATTGTGTGCCTCTATCACTTCAATGGAGGTTATAGCCTTTGAATGTGCAGTTGTCACCGCTAGTGGAATTGTGTAGTTTAGTATATCGTACGCTATTAGTCTGCCAGTATCCGTACCAACATAGACTATTGCCAAGGATGGGTGGAGTTTGATGGCTGTCACAGGGGACTCGTTATGTATTGATGCGTAGATGTGATCGGGTGGCAGCCAATTAACATCAGTGGTCGTCGCAATCTGTGTATCCTTCGGTACAATTGTTTCGAGTTGTTTTGTCTTGTCGTCAAGTTCCTGCTGCAAAGCGTCGCATTTTTGTTCCAGTTTTGTGATAGCTCTCTGAAGCCTTATGATGGACCCCCACTTCTTCGGAAGCAGCATTTGGTCCCCGTCGTCAAGCGACAGTTGTAACTCATCTATATCGAGCACTGATTGCAACTTGTTGAGCAAATCGGAAGACCCATTATTCTGTGATACCCATTGCACATACCTATAGATGGAGCAATGGAGATCGTTCACCTGGGAGTCTGTTAGCGAAGACATCAGTTCCTCTTTAGCAAGTACTTCTTTTGTCTATATCAATGGCACGCTGTATAATAAATGGAACTCCCGTTCTGTCAATATCAAGATGGTATTCACTGCTAAATTATAGTTTTGAAGAACTAATGATGAACCAAAAATAGTAAACAAAGCAGTGCCTGTTCCTTGGCAGTGGATCAAAAAAAGCTTCGGTACGGTTCTTTCTAAGAGGAAAAGCGAAAAAACTTGCTATTCCTAAAAAGTTACAATCACCAGGACAAAATGGACGCACAGAGAAAATAGCAACTACATAAACACCGATCAAATTACAATTATAACACCGATGCCTAATTGGGAAATAAGGTTTATAAGAGATGCATTTGCCTCGAGACTTTTGAAAAATCCTCCAGTCTGTTCCACACGATGTGACTACGAGGGAAAACAGAAGTTCTGGTACGGGTTCTGTGTGGGTTGTGGGTTGTGGGTTCCACGGGAAAGGGTTTTGGCTACGGCATGTGCCTTGCGGCTGGTACTACAAAACGAAAATGATCCTGGCAATCCAAACAGCCATACATGCTGTACGTACCTGCACGTGAGTCAGGGAAGTAATCGCTTAGCGTAGAGATGACACCTGACACGTTACACGTTACACGTAACACGCAACACGTAACACGTCAGCACACTCACACACTCACACACTCACACGGTAATATAATTGCACACGGCTTGTGTGGACATGGATTCCCAAAGCTCCTCGGAACTAGCCAATTTGTTCCGTCCCGCGCGGAATATAATGCAAGGGAGAATTCATAGTGGGGGAGGAGGGCGTACGGGGATACTTTAGTGGCAAAAAAAAGAGGAAGACAAAGGGAGAATAAAAAAGGGACTTTTACTAAAATTACGTAGTGTTCAGCTTTTTTTTTCCCGGAATAATTTGTGCCACTTACTACAATTCTTCCGCTGAGAAACGTCCTTACAAGTGAACCCAGGCAATAACAATGATACCTGATTTTCCGTTTTCATCCTATGAATTTTCCGCTACACCTTGAGAGAACAAGCTGCGATGTGCGGGATAATTAGGGGGGGCCAGTGAGGAATAAAAAGAAGAGATTTTTCCGTCCCTTGCCAACCGAATACAGAGAAAGGGCATGAAAAGTGGGAAGGGAAGGGTCAAGTTATTCCTCAGTGTTATGCCCGTACGCTTCAAGGATTTAGTCAGTAAAAATATTCGTAATTTTCCGGTTTGTGTGGGACTCCCAGAGAAAAGTAAGTGGAAAGGGGATCTCGGAGGGGACGCTTTCGAGTTCGACTCGCAGGATCTAGTACATCTACGGGATTGTACTAGGATAAAAATTGTGCCCACTACTGTTCTTGCTGTGTGTACAAGCTGCAAAGTTTCTTTTTTTTTGTATGTAGATGGTTTGGGTCCCAGAAGGGTCCCAGAAGGGTCCAAAATCCACTGACAATGACAATGACAATGACAATGACAATGACAATGGGTGAGGCTAGTGATAGTTCATTGTGTGATATAGCATGCGATGGTGAGATATAGCTTTATAATGGTAACTAGGATTTGCGTGGGATATAGCGTTATCCCCTTTCTTTTGATCCGGGAAAAGCATGAAAACGAGAAAAAATTTGAGATATTTTTTGGTAGCAGGTTTCCAGAAAACCAAGCTTGATAGCGTAAGTGGTAAATGAATCATTGGGCCCTAACATCGAAAGGGAGTGAAAGAAAGGAGGGTACAGAAAGAAAAAAAATTACCTAGCTCTGAAAAAGTTAGGCACCGAATTGTCAACGGGCCAAACGAACAGAAGTGAAAAACACTTGAAATCAAATAGAATATAATAAAATAAAACAAGAAATACAATAAAACAAGACAAGATTGAACAAAATTTCAACTCGGAGAGGTTTTTTTTCATTGATCTGGATAACTACCAACACTTTAATTCCCAATAGTTATAGCTAAAGCAAGTGTTAAAGAAGGATTTGAGCCCCTCCATAAAGGAAAATATTTGCTAGGGAGGATTATACCTGGAGTTTTTTTGGTTTATAAATTTTTCTATTTAGACTCATTTCAGTGCTTTCTTTTCTTTATAAAGAGGAGAGTAGATCAGAAGTTCAGTGCTAATAGGAAATTAACTTTTTTTTGGTTTTGAAAGCAACTCAGAAACAAATCAATGATTGTAATATACACGTATTACTTCCTTATAGATAAATATCATTGATTTCCCTTTGCAGTTCGAAACAGACAGTTTTTGTTAATTTTGTTTTGCTGATACTACAACAGTCGTTTGATTTAAACAGCTTTTTCACCTAGGCACAATAGACATAGATAGAAAGTATGCCGTTGCTATCGAGAAAACCGTTCCATCACGAGCACCACTCGTCACATTCGCCGCCACCCTCCATAAAGAGCTCGAAGTCCTTTTTAGGATTTATGAGTAGGAAACCTAGCAGTGATTCATTAAAGAGTGAACGATCGCAGGATTCATTGAAGTCGTTGAATACATCGAATAATCACAATAATGCGAGCTATACTCATCTGAACGACTCCATGACCGCGTCGCCGAAACAGAGTCACTCGATGGCTGAATTGAAGAGATTTTTCAGATCTTCCACAAAGAAGAACTTATCTATGGCCCAGCTACGTTCAAAGAATGCATCTCCTACTAGTTCTGCATCTTCATCAACAGTGAACTTGGCGTCACATTTCAATTTGGCTATGACGTCAAAGTCACACACAAATCTACATGACACTCATAAAGGTGAACATGCTGGAGAGCATCACCATCATCAACATAAAGGTTACTCGAGTACGGCCTCTCTATCGGCTATGATGCATGGGAAACATCACCATCCCCATGGATCTACCGATCACCACGTACATACACAGTCTGCTATCCCACCAACTTCTGATTCTATTTTATCATTATCCAATAACATCAATATCTATCATGATGATTCGATCCTTGCACAAAAGTATGGTAAACTAGGTAAGCTATTGGGTTCTGGTGCTGGGGGATCGGTTAAGATTTTGACTAGACCGACTGATGGAGCTACATTTGCCGTTAAGGAATTCAGACCTAGGAAACCGAATGAATCGGTGAAAGAGTATGCCAAGAAATGTACTGCAGAGTTCTGTATTGGTTCTTCTTTGCATCATCCTAATGTTATTGAGACTGTCGATGTCTTTTCGGACTCTAAACAGAACAAATACTATGAAGTCATGCAATATTGCCCGATAGATTTCTTTGCTGTTGTAATGACTGGTAAGATGTCCCGTGGTGAAATTAACTGTTGTTTGAAGCAATTGACAGAAGGTGTCCGCTATTTGCACTCTATGGGTTTAGCTCATAGAGATTTGAAGCTGGATAACTGTGTGATGACCGCTGATGGTATTATTAAGCTGATTGATTTTGGTAGTGCAGTTGTATTTAGGTATCCATTTGAAGATGATGTTACTATGGCTCATGGTATAGTCGGTAGTGACCCATATCTAGCTCCAGAAGTTATAACTTCAACAAAATCTTATGATCCTCAATGTGTTGATATCTGGTCCATCGGTATTATATACTGTTGTATGATGTTAAAGAGGTTCCCTTGGAAAGCTCCTCGTGAAAGTGATGAGAATTTCAGGTTGTACTGTATGCCAGATGAAGTTCCGCATGATTACGTAGAGTCTGCCAGACACCATGATCAACTATTGAAGGAAAGAAGAGAAAGAAAGCATAAGCATTTGGAACCCGAACAGAACCCACATATAATAGATAATGCTAGCGAGACGAAGGTACCATCTCATCTGAATATAGTACAAGGTATTGCTGATAATAAGTCTAGCGAAGGTAATGGAACCCAAGTACAGGACAACAGCCAGAAGAACAATCTTCCAACACCTAAAGTTTCAGGAGAAGATGGCAAGAATGAGCAAAAGGCTAAAGAAAATCTTCAAGATCAAGATGGAGTGGTAAATAAGCCACATACCATTGAGCACACAGAGTCACATGATTTGAAATCCATTCCTTCACATAAGCCTGCACATCATAGGAAAACTATTAGAGGACCTTATAGACTTCTACGTTTGCTACCTCATGCTTCTAGACCATTGCTGTCTAAAATGCTTCAAGTTGACCCTAAACAAAGGGCTACTTTCGAAGATATTTATGCAGATGAGTGGTTTCATAATATACCATTTTGTACAATGGATGAAAAGAAGAATGTTGTCAGAGCACCTGGCCATCATCATACCATAGTTAAAGAGGTTGACTCGCATATGGAAACATATAAAATTTAGAACTCCATGATTGGATGGTTAACCCACACAATGAACTTGCGTCGATGGTGAAGCCCTACAGATGAAAATATGACTAAAAGATAATATAGTTCTGCCAAGGCCAGAACTACAACTATCTAAAAATGCAATTATGAGATAACGATTTTAAGATTAAAAGAAAATGAAATGTGATAGGACATTACAGAGACGATGAATAATATATGTTGCATACTTACATTGTAAGATACTTCTCAGAATGATAGAACTAGTAACTTTTACTGTAAGCCTTTTTATGTTACTTAATTTAAAGACGACCATTATCCACTGAAATATAATAATATTTTTTTTATCAATTACATTACTACCTAATATAACTATATCCGAACAAAATTTAAGTTCTTAGTATGCTTAATATATAATATGAATTTTACGATTAAATTTTATTTACATGTATGTGAGATGATTTTATCGACCTATTGTTAACGTATTCTCAGGGAGCATGGACTTTAAGTTTGTAATTCCCCACTTTTCATTAAAGGTGAGTTTTCCATCGATAATGATTGTGTTACCAAACCTATATGACCAGTAATCTATTAATCTGCGAACCAGGGTATCAGTACCTTCTTTCGATAACATCATTTCGTTTAAATTTTCACCTTTTTGGTACAGTTTACGTTCATAAATGCAATTTACAAGCTCTGATCTATCTAAACGTAGTTCCTTCCCTTTCAGTAGAGTTGTTACTAGATACCAATCATCAATATAAATGTATTGATACCATATAGTTAAGTCCTGTATCAATTTATCCTTTATATTAAACATATTGCGTAAATACAACTTTCCTCTTGAAATAGGCATTTCCGAGTTTTTAATGATACCATAAATCTGGGAATTTGAAAGTGCATAGGGCGGTAAATATTGTTCGCTATCCGTAATTACTTCTCTGGTAAGTTTCTTGAATTGCTCGATTTTTTTGTTAGATATTTTGAAGTATCCACCAGGTGTCATACAATTTCTTGGAGCAACTTGAGGAAAGAAATAGCATAGCACAGCTGTCAATTCTTCAAAAACCAGACATATAATGAAGAAGTTTGGTAGCTTATATATCTCATTTCTTCTCATCATTTCCACTAAATCAGCTCTCTTAAATGCTAAATCATTGGTGTTATTTGTTAATACATTTCTTTTTAGTTGCAGCTCTTGAGATTCGATTATTCTGAGCATGGAGGGTATTGCATCTTTATAGTTTTGGGAGCCAAAACCCTTGAGGAAGCGACGGCTATCGCGATAAACTGCATATGTATTTTGAATCCCATCTCTGTAAAATTTTAGAAGCGAAATACCAAGTCGATAGTACTTGGTAATAGGTTTCCTCCAGTTGCCTACTTTTGTATCGTTCTCAACCTCTGTGAATATCCGGTTTTTGGGGAACTCTACCATAGGTAACGATCTAGTTGAATTGAAATCATCTTGTATCTTGGTATGGGAGGTTACTACCTGCAGTTTCCCATTTTTGTACAGTTCAAATAATCGGTTGGCTTGAACAGTATTACTACTATGCCTTGTTGCAATCCAAAGTAGGTTGTTTCGAGCTGCAATTTGCATACTTCTAGTTTATGGTACCTGAAAGGGAGCGATTGTTTTTAATTGGATCTATTAAATATGTACAATTATTCATCTTATATCCAGAGGTCCTTAAGTGTTACTAATGTCTCAATTAATCGATTTTAGACTTGGAACACATTAGTTTTCTTGGTGGTGAAGTGATTCCAAAACATAAAAACATCTTACCACAGGGCTTACCTTATATTAAAAATACACCTTTTAAATATGAACTAGATAGATATAGAACTTGGACAATTAGCAATCCATTTCAGTGCTTAGAGAGAAGTTTCTTCGAAGTTTCAATTGCTTCCTTAGCTTCTTTTGTATCCTCGTTACCATTGTATGTGTTCAGATATTCTTCCAAGTTATCCTGGAACTCCTTTATTTTAACGTATAATGTGGGTAGCAATCTTTCAGTGTCAGCCAATACTTCTTCCTGCTTTTTCAGGTCATACTTGTCAACTGAACTGTCAGCCTTCAGCTCATCAACATGCTTCTTCTGATCCTTCAGCTCTTGCAAGTAGTACTTTTCTTCCTTGACCAATCTCTGCAAGGCTTTCACTTTTATCTCTAATTGTGTTGGGGACATGGGTAGCTCGTTACTTGGTTACAATTTAGTACTTCAAGTATTTGATAATAGCTGACAAGATAACCACCCGGTTCTTAAACCACATAGCCTTATACAATTGCTTCAAATCCATTAGCAAGCATTACTCGGTCTGTTTACACGTTTCATGCGTGTTTGTCTTGAAAATCTGAAGAAATGCCTTTGTTTCAACAATTCGATGGATAATACACTATAGATGATTGTGCGAGATAAGAGTGGGAATGCTCTATATTAGGTATTTAATAGTGGTATTTATGCTAATAGATTAGTAAAACTAAACATGAGTAATTTGTGGAGGAACATGGCTTGGTGCTAGGTTGCAAAGTGGTCACTGTACACACTGCTACTGCCACTGTAAACACTTGCAATTTCGATATTATCGACCTGTCTGCTCAAGGCATCGATTGGATCATCCTCTTCTTCAGATTCCCAATCGAGAAATAGCTGGGGTTTGATAACAATTTTTGTTACGTGCATTGTCTCAACAGTGTTTTGAGGAACTGGCTTTACTGTAATTATTTCATTTGAAACCGTGGGTGATAGGACATCCTTTTGATCCAGGATGTCCAAGTTGTCTACAGATCCAGCCAATGATGGTATCGACCCGAGCGCAGTTGTGTATGAGCCATCATGGCTTATTGCATGTGAGTTAGGGTTGCTACTGGCAACATCTGAGAATTCATCACCGGAGCTCCATCTGTCTGACACACTCGCAGCTGTACTGTATTCTGGACTGGAGAGATTTTCGCAGAAACGTGAGTTCCTAGTCGATTCGGGTGTTCTACCCGAGCTAGCAATAGAGTTGATGGAGAGTCGTTTATTTTCCTCAATCGCCTCTGCTGATATCACTTTTGGAGCCATCAAATTCCAGTTCTTCTTTGGCGCATTTGAGACACGATCTAGAACGGATAAAATTTCACTGTTTAGCACGTTACTAACATCTCCTGTAGTCTCCATGTGTGGTTCATATGCTGATATAATTTCATCAAACAGTATTTCACTGTCACTCTTCCCATATTTCTGCAACTCCTCCATGGGTATAGACATCTGGTTTACTGGCTCTGAAACTTGTACTGGAAATATAAGTGGTTCTAGGTACACATTTTCTACCTTCTCGATCAACGGTTTATCCAAGGGACGCATCTCCTTGTGATTCGTTTCAACTACATGCTCCTTGGGATCCTTCTTTTCCACATAGTATAAATCGTCTTCGTTTTCTTCAATGCTATTATTGTAAGAGGTGACTGGTGGTAACACTTCAGTGATTGTGCGGAGAGGTTTACGTGCCGGTAAACCGTTGGGTCTCCGCAGACCACTCAAATGCGGTGGTAACTTGGCCCTTGATATTTGTTCGTCATTATTCCTCTCTTGAAGTTTCTGTCCTCTTCTCTTTCTGAAATCATGCAAGAAAAGCTCAGGAACAGACTCCAGCCGTTGTTTGAGCCTCATGGTGCCTCCAAACTTCCTTGACAACCTTTTGCCTGCTTTGTTACCGCTCAGCACAGCATCATCATCATCACATTTAAAATCAGGGATCACTTTCAAGTCATCAGCGGTCAGCGTAAGCGACGAGGGCCGCAGGAAATCAGTATTCCTATCTATCTTCTCACCTAAAAACTTTCTAGGCATCGTATCAGTACTCTTTCAATATGAGTTTATTTTTGCTAAATGCCAGTGGCCGAACCTCTCCTCTAAAAAATATTACAGCATGCAAGTCTAATCAACACTCTTGGCAGGTATTTATAAGAAACTCGAACCCATATACCCAGCCACTTACAAAAGTGCTGGTCAATAATACAGACAGCTTCAACTTCAGGGCATCACAGCTATTCCGCTATATTTAGTGTGAGCTAAATTTAAATTACAGTAATTATTACGTTGCCTAATAGAGTAAGGGATTTACAGTTCATGGAAAAATCCCGAAAATGCACACAGAAATCACCGCTCCAGAGGAACCGGAGCAAGTTACCTGCAATTATTTACCTTAACTTGCCGCGCTACAGTCTCTGCCCGGCAATCGTGCCCAGCAAGGATCCCCGGCAAGGGTGCCCGGCAAGGGTGCCCAGCAACCCCTCTCCACTTGTGTTTCTGACTTCCCGATCGAATCTTCCCGGAATACGCTATTTATCCCTAAATTCCTATTTACTCCCATCTGGCACAGAACCTATCGCAGAAGCACTGCAAAATTGGACGATTAGCCAGCACTCTTTCCTGCAGATTCGCTGGTCTCATTGTTTTCACTTCCACTACTCCCCTTGTGCAAGGCCCGTGGTGGGTACCGGCATGCGTGTGTTTCTGTGGAGTAAAATAGGCGGGGTTGTGTGTGTGGGGGGAGGTGCACGGCTTCCTGCGGGCTGTCTGAGCCCTGCCTATGAATAGTGCGTACAAAAAACTGAGAGAAACACTAAAGTTGGAAAAAAGTGCTGGTATATTATTCGTATATAGGTATGTCACACTACATGTGGGTAATAGTATAAACGGCACTCTGGTCTCAGCTGCGCCATGGAAGTCATATATTTGTACAGTGTAGTGCGTTTGTTGTGGATACGGGCTTGATTCACATGTACACTTTTTTTCCGACTCGGATTGCTGCTTGCTATACTACACGCTTTCCCAAATTCTGCAGTGATAGTGTGATCCTAACTTGGGGTCACAATAAGATCAAGGAAGAGAAGCATGTCACCTCACCTCACGTAGTCTGTGTTCTGTTTCTCCTCCCACTCTCTTAGCGCCGCTTCCCACTCGTCCTCGTTGTCCACGTCCACTTCTTTCTCTTGCATCTCTCTGTCGCGCAGAATCTCAGCTCTTCTCTCTTGCTCCATCTTGTCGTACATCTCTTTGTTGTCAATCCATCTATCCTGTATATCATAATTTGCTATTAGAGCACCCTCTCTCGTGGCCTCAGCCCACACAGTGTCTCCACCTACTTCGGAGGAACCAAATATGTACCCGTTGGCTTTGTCCACTATGCTTTGTAAGTTGATCATGCTCTCCTTGTCGTCCACTGCAAGCACTTCAAAGGAAACCAGGTTGAAATCGCTGACTAGCTCACTGATGGTCTCAGTCAGCTTGCTGTACCGTTTGGCCATCAATGTGTTATTCTCTTTCTCAATATGAGGCATCAGGTAGTCCAAGTCCTGAACCTCTGTGTAGTAGTCTAGACGGAACGGCAGCTCTCCATAGGACTTGATCATATCTATCTTTGAAAAAACGTTTATCTGGGGTAAATCCATCATTAGCATGGATCGTAGTGCCAGCAGCAGAATTGAGATGTACTGAGTAGGCGAGGTCAAGTAGTGACAATCAATCAAATTGACAACACAGAGCCTGATCTTAAGGTCTCTCTCCAGTCTCTTGAAAACATGGAACAAGGCAGAATGATGTGTAAAGAGTTCCACTTGGCCGGGACAATCAAACACAACATAGGCCTTCTCCTGTTCCACTAAGGATTTGATCTGTAGAATAAACATGTCGATGGACTTATCCAGAGATTCGATAGCGTACATAAGTCCACCATTGGGGCCAAGTTGCTGTTCACTCATAATCTCTTCCAGCGTAATGAAATCTCTAATATCGACTGCGCACGGATACGGCAACTTGTCGTTGGCTGGGTCCATGTTAACTATTTGTGCATGCCTTCCGATGGCATTGAAGAACTGACTGCAACCATTACAGTAAGTTGACTTACCAGATCCTGGTGGCCCAATGACTATCTGTCCAAATGGCATCTTGTGTTTATTTGTCGTAACTATATGGTTTGAGCACCACACCAATAAATAAATTTGCCATCCATTATATTGGTGTTTCTAGCTCATCGCTGTCTTCGTTTTTCTTCACTTTCGCAGTCAAAATCAAAAATTTGAAAATGCTATAGCAAACAGTATATGAAATCAGAGTTTAATGATTAATAATTTTGGATCAGATAAGCATATCTTCAACTAAATCCATCGCTACTGGTTATCCAACAGTACTGAGTACCCCGTTAGAAGTATTCCTAGACTTTGCTTCGATTTGCGTTACTGAAAGTACTCGCTTTCTCTCTTGACATAATCCCTGTTCATCAGCAAGGTATAATCTCTACTTTGAATCATACTTACCATTCTATACCAGAACATCCTTTACATAATATGTCATGTAGAACTGTAAAACTTCATCCACTTCACAAACTTGCCAGCGGTTGTTACAACATTAAAGAGACAAAAAAATATTTTGAAAAGTATCAAACAATGTGCTTCATTTGAGCCAACATCGAACATGAGAACGCTTCCAGTAGTGTGAGCTAGATATATCTAAAATGAACTTCACTCTTGCTGATATATACGACTCTGCTGATATATCAGAGCTACGTGCTAGACTTACCGCCGATAAAAGAGCAGTCTTCTTTAGCCCAGTGGTTGATGACAACGCCGACAAGTCACAGCAAATACACAATAAGATCCAGGATATACTGACTTTATGTAAGAATTCAGTGGGACAACAACAACAAGGCTTTCAGTTACATGGACTGTTCAAGAAACCCATCGAGTTCCCTTTATCCGGTAGGTTGAAAGGTAAGCTGCTGCAAAACAAAATCCAGAAACTGTCCATCACATTCACGCTACTCAAGGAAATACAAAGAAATATTGAGAAATGTACTGTATTTACCTCGAGGGATATTTTCTATAGAAACGTTGAATTGTTCAAAAGCCAACGGCTTGTGGTCGACACTGTGGATCATATACAGAAAGCGCTAGGCTTGACGATTAGAGAAGATCTCAATATTACTGCTACTCAGAAAGGCCTCATATTTACGGCTGTTGATATTATAATAAACTCGTCGGACACCAAAAAAATAACGATTACAAAGGGCAAGTCTCAATTGATACCACAATTCGACAATAGTGCCTTCATAATGGTCTGTAAAGATGATCCCCAAAGGATCTTAAAAGTATTGGTGATTGAAAAAGATGCGGTATACAACACAATAATACAAAAACCTACAGAAGGCTACATAGTAGTCACTGGCAAAGGGTACCCTGACATGCTGACAAGAAAGTTCCTACATAGACTAGAGCAATGTAATAGTAATTTACAATTTGTCATCTTAACTGACCCCGACCCACACGGAATTAACATTGCCATGAAATATCAGGGTTTTACAGCAGATTCTATTTATCCCTGTGCGTCATTAATTCGAAAGGGAATCTCGATACTAGAATTGATCGATGGTCATTCATCGACAATAGCACAGGTGCTACCATTGTCTACACGAGATATCAAACTAGCTCAAAATATTCTGTTTAGCGGACACTCAGATTTATACGCTAATATGAGAACTGAACTACAAAGGCAATTATTCTTAACTAAGAAAGGTGAAATGAATACCACCATTATCGAGCACTTACTCTCTAATGATAGAATAACGAATTACTGATGGCCCTCAACAATATCTCCAAACTGAATAAACAAATTGTGACTAGTGATTAAAAATCACCAAAAGATCGATTTTTAGTTTACCTGTCAGTATCTTCTCGTGTGAAGAACTTCGAGATAGTGAGCACCACCAAACAAAGAACATAATGGATTGACGGTTCACTACATTCACTTGAGAAGATATTAGTGCATATTTAGTCACTATTATTGTATGAATATAAAGTGACTCGAGCATTTCAATAACATCGAAAGGAACAACAAGAAACTGGTAGTAAACTGACAATGCATAGCTTCAACCTGGCAGCTTTTTGCTCACTTATAGCACTATTTCTATCCTTGCCTGTACATGCCATCTCGGGTGTACATGCTCCAGTTGCAATTTCATTGCCCGCATTTTCCAAAGAATGTTTATACTACGATATGGAGGATCTAAGTGACACTTTATTAGTCGGTTACCAAGTGTTAACTGGTGGTAACTTCGAGATTGATTTGCAAATTGTTGGTCCAGATGGTGATGTTTTAGCCGAGGAAAAGGCCAAGAAATATGGTGATTTCCTACTGAAGTCTTTTGGTGTTGGTCAATACAGCTTCTGCTTCTCCAATTCCTATGGTACAGCTTTGAAAAAGGTTGAAATTACCATGGAGAAGGAAGACAACAGTATCCTAGACGATCCAAATGCCAGCGAAGAGGATGCCATCGCTAACCATGCCATCGAGGAAATTGACAGGAACTTAAACAAGATGACTAAAATCATGAACTACTTGAGAGCAAGAGAGTGGAGAAACATGTCTACTGTCGAATCAACTGAATCAAGATTGACCTGGTTATCCCTTCTTATTATGGGTGTCATGGTAGCAATCAGTGTGCTGCAAGCCTTGCTGATCCAATTTTTGTTCAGTAGTCGTCAAAAGAATTTTGTCTAAATGCATTGTATAGCATTATTAAATTGATGTACATAAAATCATAAATACATAATAATACCGCGTTAAAAACCATCAAGCAATAGCGCAACAGTGCCAATAAGAACCGGCAACTTCTATTGAATGGAATTAATTTTTTTTTTTTTTCACCATTAATATAAAGAATAGATATATTTAAATTATTTAAACCCTGAATTGACGATATGTGACCTTTTAAGCAAAGACAGACTAGTCTATTGTTTTTTCTCGGTCACCATCACTGTGTATTAACTGCAGCTAGCAGGAAAGTTAACAAGAAAGACAACTTGAAGCACAAGTTTTCGCTGTTCACAAATCTCGCATTGCCTTCTTCATCCACAAATCCCACCTTAGCCACGCGGTAAAGACCACGCAACTGGCTACTATTCTTATCAATCAATCCTCTATTCTTCATCCATTGTAACACCAGGAAGGCAAAAACAGTGAAGTAAGCCAGAACTCCAGATATTTTCCCGATGATAACACCAGCACCAACACCCAGGATAGAGCCCAGACACAGGCCTCTGTAATCCAACCTCACTTTACGTTCACCTTTTACCACTTCTACTTCTGCTTGACTCAACCCAGTCTGCTTGAGAACATTGGCACCGATGTCAACGGCAGTGTCGTTGTATATCGTTCTCGATGGAGTCAGCATAGAGACACTAAATGGCGCAGCAAACGCAAGCCCCATAAAGGCTGTCTTGAGACCAACATTTCCACTACGTCTCCACGCCATAGGCATGGCAGACCGCATAGGTCTCATTGCATTCATTGAAAACAACCGTCTGGCTCCAACACCAGTGAATCTCCCTAGCAACAACATCGTCCAATATACTTTTCTTTTATTTGAATACTACTTCTACAACTTCTCAAGTATACTCAATACACAAATAGGACTCCGTCTTGGCAGAATTAGCCAAATATATATACTCCCAATGAATTCAATTAATGCTTATTACTTAGCAATAATTTTTCAAATTAACTGGTAAGTTTTTTAGGGGTGGCCCTTCTGCGGAGGTTTCTGTTTCATTAATTAATAGCGTAATGTCATTTGTACGGGTTCTTCTGAGAAAACGATGCACGATTCAGGGTCCTCAATAATACGACGAGCTTTATAATAATAAGTAATATTAACAGCAAGTAGTACTATCCTCGATATTTCCACCTCTGGCATTGTGGGAAATACGCATAATTTGACCATGGATGCGCCCTTATGGTATCTGTGTGCTGGCCTGGAGGAAACAAAACGAAGATTTCGAAGAGTTGAAAAGAAAAAAAAATGCATGCTGATTTCATGTTGAATTGTTTGATTTGCGTCTCCTCGCACCTTCTCTTGCCCAAAACTCGTCTCTGTATATCTCCCATCCTTCACGTATCTCTGCGTTGAAGGCCCTTGGGTTTAGTATAAGTTTTACATCTACAGCACCAATCCTGGGCTGCGATCGTATAGCCACGCCTACCCAAAACTGTACCACAGCGTTGGTCTCCCCCAACATCAGTATTTTCTGCAGAAACCACTGGTTTAAGTATGCAATCTTGCGCGTGATAAACCGCACCAAATCAGTGAACTTCTCGTCGATTGTAGAATGGACTTTCACCAATTTCAAGTTGAATGGCCTAATACCTTTGTTAGTAGACATGAAAAACCGCCTAGGAATGATTATAGTCCTCTTATACTGCCCACTAAGATGGAACAACACCACTGTGATCATGATGAATAGTAACGAAAATTGTAGTATAAACCTGTATACTCCCTGCGCAGGTTCATCGCTGAAATATAGTAAATAGAAAGAGAAAGCAGCTATACCAGCTAGTGTAGATAAAAATGCTGTGAATTGTAGTCTAAGGACCCTTAGTCTCCGGGATTGGGATCGTAGATCATCCTCTAGTATCAACAAATTTCTGAACACCATCGATGCCGGCGATATACTGCTCGAATTGCGTGACCGCCTGCCACTTGAAGTCCTGCTCCCAGACCGTTTCCTCAATCCACCTGTACCTGCATCATTCGAAGAACTCCCTCGCCTGCTATGCGCTTCATCTTGCTTGGGTTCCAGCCAGGGTGTTCTAGGTAGTTCATCTCTACCTGTTTTTGTCGGCGTCTCTTCAAATACAGTAGCATCCTCATCCAGCTTCACCACTGGTATTTCCACACTCATTATTATCAATAATATCCTCTTATCATGCGCTTGATTAACTTAATCCCACTTATACAATTGGCTTGTTTTTATCCAACCTTTATATATTATGATTTCAAGCCAAGAATTTGAAAAAATTGATGAGCTGAGCTTATTTCACCGGAAGTGACAAAAACGTTGATGAGTTCTTGTTAGTAAAAGAGTAACGTAGTATAGCTAACGATATAATTACAGGACAATTAATAATAACACGCAGTATTGACCATGCTCGATTATATGGATTATGTTCAGCAGTGCTTTGACGCTGCTGGACGATGGAAACGTCAAAACAGCTACGGTGAAGTGACTCAAACTCCAAGGAACTTGATCGACTTCAAAATTCCTGATGCTGTCAACTTGCAAGTGTCTAATAGGTCCACAAAATACAGTTACAATTCATTGCAATTATCAACACGACAAAGTATAAATGGATCACTTACATACCTATACACCAATTTGGATGCTGTTGAAGGGCTAGTGAAGAATACCGAGGAATTACCACTGCATGATATAGTACAAACTTATGAACTCCCCGCTGTAACACATCACAGAAAAGAGAAGACGAATTTTCACAAATGCTCTCTGTATTATGGTAAAATTTTTTATCCCAGTTCAGATGTTGAAGCAATGATGATCAAGAGGTTCAGTCCCATGAATCAGGTAATAGTGAAATGCCTGAGCAGCTTGAAAGAAAATGTCAATATCTTTACAGCCTACTTCCAACGCAATTCAGAGAAGAATTTCCAAGAGCTTATAGTATCAAGCAATGATTTACTATGTGGGTATCGGATTTCTCACCATTTCTTAAGGACACCTTCCAAATTGAATAGCTCTTTATACAATAACTCATCATTATTCTTTGGTGCAGAGTTTTGGCTTGGTATGATTAGTTTAAACCCTGGTTGTTCAACTAGTTTAAAGTATTGCACTCACTCTGCAAATACAGGTAGACCTTTAACATTAACATTGTCATGGAATCCATTATTTGGTCACATATCAACAACATACTCTGCAATGACTAGCTCTAGCTCAACATTTTGTGCGAAGTATGACTTCAACATTTACTCTATTGAATCAAATTTGAGCTTTGGGATAGAACTGTGGAGGAAGACTGGAGCACTCTTCAAATCTGAAGATTCTGTAGAAGCCAATAGAAAAGAGTATGAACAAAACTTCTACATCTCACATGATCACAACCTACTACCTTCCAAGTATGGATATGATCATGAATATAATATATCTGATGGAAAATTATCAAAAGAACACAAAAGGAATAAAATCATCAAGGACTTGAATCATGCATTCTCAACGTCTTTACAAAAGATAGATAAAGAGAAAACTAGAATTGAAAACTTTGGCAATATAATAAGAAACTCACACTTTACTAGTGTGTTTAAAGCAAGCACATCGCTTCGAGAGCGAAACCTTAAATTCCTTTGGGAGGGCGAATATAAAAACTTTCTACTTTCAGCTGGTACTGAACTAAGAGTTCTTAAAGCTGAAGAATCAGAACTGCGAAGAACATCAGGGCAAAGTAGCAATAGCTTATTAAATGAATTCTCTCTTCAACCTCTAAAATTTGGTGTACAAATCCAATTCTCTTCCTGATGGATATTAATATATTCCAGCTTGATAAACCAGAAAGTACATAATGACCCTTGCAACCAATTATCACATACTTAAAGGTAGTAGAATATATTCTTGAACATAATATGTTTATATGTTATGTATATTATTTATGCAATTACATTAGTTATTAGAGTTCTCTAGTGAAGTATTATTTAAACATGATCGTCATAGCTTGGTGGTTCAACGTAACGTGGAAGCGCTTCGTTTACAGGTGGTGGCCTTTTATGAGCAAATACTTGTACTGGAATAATGGTTTCTGTTTGTCTTGTTTGTCCATTAATATTCCAATCAATTAGCAATTGATAGCTAAACAATCTAGTGATGACACAAGTTTTGAAACTATAGAGCCTGTTACCACGATGCTTATAATCCTCTTCATTGAATTGTAAACGTTTCAAGATAGGATTGTCTTTTAGCTTGATTTCACATTCCATTATTTCATGATTTTTCGAACTAATAAACTTAAGTTCATTTGTATCAAATAGAGGTCTATCAGATTTCGACAAGTTATCAATCTCCATCAATTTAAGCGAAGAAAAGTTCTCATTTCCAATTCCCTGCGATAAATATGATACAGTCTCAAGTAGGTTCAGTTGTAGTCTAGTAGGCTTTACAGATATGTTTGAAAAGTCTGAGAACGATAAATTACCTTTGACAATTAAATAGACATTATCAAAGTTCCCAGAACCTTGTCTGAACAAGAAGTCCTGTCTGTATATGGTATCAATATCTCTACTTCTAACCTCTACCCACATCATGCTAGCACCATCTGGCAATCCCAATGGATATCTACATTTATATCTTTTCATTGGATTTTCTTCTGTCTCTTCAATTTCATATTCCAAGTCATTATTAATGTCAAGTTGGTCTAAGTTCCTTGCTAGAAATTTTTCATCTGGACCATTTGGTGCTATTGCCGTGACACCATCTTCAGATTCCTGCATAGCAGAAAGTGATTTTGAAGAATTATTCTTAGAAATGTAATCAATTACTCCATGATTATTGCGCCCTGATCTTGTTACAGTTTCATTACTTGCAAATTTCTTCGGTTCTGGGATAAATTCAATGATCTTTGGTTCTCTTAACATTTTATCAAATGGTTTAAACCAAGTTCTTGGCCTCCCCATTTCTATTTCAACTTCAACCACGTATATAATTTTTCCGAACGAATAGAAGTACAAATCCAAATTATCGATTTTATTCAGCTCTCTCCATTGAGTATTAAAACTCGGTGGCATAGTTGATTGGCTTTTGGACACAAAGCAAATTGTTTTCTTGGTATGATTTTTCAAGCACATTGGCTTCGATGGTAATTTGTTGAATTGAAACATGTACTCATAATGACCTGGCTTAACTTTAAACGGTTTTGAAGACCCTTCCAGTGCATCCCAGACATTATCGGGAGGAAATACTCTTCTCTCTTCTCGCACTAAATTATGGTAGGACTTATTTTCGGTGGCGGGACCTAACATACCATTCTGAGGAAAAACATATTCAGAGTCCATTTTTGTAGTTGTCTCGGTGAAACCTTTCAAGCCCACTTTAATTTGTTTAATTGACAATGATTTGGTCAAATCCAATACAATTGTTCCAGATATCAGATCATCGGAGCTATAAAATTCACCATTCTCTGGTGGATGTAATATTATATCTAGTTTCGGAGCCATAATATATACTGCGTTTGTTCTTTCTTTCTGTTCCTTAATGTATAGTTACGTTTAATCTTCCTAACTTTTGTTAAATCCAAAATAATGCTTTGGGTGTCTGCGAACTTTTCAAATTAACTGAGGAAGAACCAAACCTAATTTTAGTGATCAATGGGTTTTATATTGAAGTCTCCTTTTGTCACAGTAGTATGAATACCAATTCTGCTTTCTACTTTATATTCGAAGTCCTGTGAGATGTCGAAAGAATTACACCTGAACATTTGGCCATAGCTATTACAAAGTGAAAAATCGATAGTTTTTTGTTAGCGATGGCCATTAAGCTTTTTCCCTGCACGGATCGGTAACTATCAATCACTGACATGATTAATCAGAGGCTTTAATGCTGAGAAAAAAAAGAAAGAACCGGACTGTATCACAGTAACAAAGTTCATTTGCATTAGACCCTTTCTCTTGAACTTACTCGTAATTGATAGTCTATCTTCCGTGGCGATAGATAAATATCATATCAAACTTTAAGGTAGGCTGAGGAAAGATAACTTTAAATTAAGTGGCTCTGGTCATAAGTACACGATTGATCAACAACTAATAGCATAAAGCCTGAACCAAACTACTTTGAGTTAAATATGAGAGTCGTTTTCCAGCAATGTACTAAGTTCAGTACATCATGCAATCGGGCATTTCTTGCTAGATTTCTAAAACCTGTAATGAACGCAAGTCCGAAAGAGCATGTAGTAAAGCAATTGCTGAAGCCCGTAGGTTTGAATGTACCACCTAGACCCAATATCAAGTACTCTGAGGGTAATTCATGGTTAGACCTGTTTGATGGAGCCAAAACAGAAGAAAGAATAAAAGAACTGGAGATAGAGTTTGCGAAATCGGGCATGTATGAAATGGCAACTTTCCGCAAGACCAACGGTAAATTGTTTCTATCTCCTGAATCATACTGGAAAGCAGACAAAGCCTTGTATTTCCCACACCTCTCTGGTCGTACTCTAAGCAGTGAAGATCATGGCAACGTTGAGGATGTGTTGCGAGGTAAGACCAGCGTGATCCGTGTGTTTTCCACTCAGGTTGGCGATAAAATAAGTCGGGAGTATATCAAAAATACAGAACTCGGCATTGACAATTATGAGAACCAAAGTTGCCAAGTGATCGATATAAACTTCCTCGAGAACAAACTGAAATCATGGCTGTTTAAGTTGTCCCTTAACAATTTGAAGTCAACTGTTCCAGTGCAGCGCCATGACAATTACTGGCTCTGCCACAGAGAACAGATACCGTTCCTCATGCGTGAGAGGCTGCTGATCAACAATGTATACTCTGGATACATCTTTGTCGTTGACCCCAATCTTAAGATCAGGTTCATGGCCTGTGGACCCGCATTAGCTGACGAATTCAACAAACTATGGAAGGTTGTAGGTCAGTTATCCAAAGAGAAAAAGTAACCACTCTGTAGATAGATCAAAATCGCATGTATATACGACATAATGCATAATATATATTCACCACTTTAGCCCGCATCCATCATATTCCGTTCAAGCTGGTATGATTATGGTAGCTAAAACATAATAGCTTTTGCATGGCATCATGATCATTAAGCCACTGGAAATAGCACCAAAATGTCATCAGTACTATAATAGACAGCCTGAGCATCGAAAATATAACAGGAACTACCAAATCTCTATTATATTCTCACTTTAATATCCGCCATTAGACAAATTACTGATAATTATTACTATTTTTTCAGCAAAAGGCTTGCCGCCGAGTTTGAAAACGGTAGTCTATAGTGTAACGGTCCCTAACGGTCCCAAACGGACCTAGTCATCCGCTACAATACTTACACAAATATATTTGCATTGCATTATTGGATACTGCTGCTACCAATTTCTTTTGTTGGTGTTTTACAACTCAAGTACGGGCTTAATTGGCATATTTTATTTGAAGCTAGTGATTTCAAATGCCTGAGAATCAATTTAGCCAGCCTTTTGTTCACTGTGGGGTATGCCACCGAAGACACTCAGTGGAGGACCCACTCTGGTTGACGTCGTGTGCCCATTTACTATGTCAGGCTCATTTGACGCCCACGAAAGTGTGTGGTGTCTGCGGTACACGAGATATATCTTGTCTTCGGTTGACCAATGACAAACCACTACCTAATGAAGTGGATGCATACTTCCAACCTATTTCTGGTTTAGTTGAGAACATGTACAATGTATGCCAATTTCAATATGTAGGTCTTCTCGATCAGTGTAACTATTACCAGAAGATCAGTATTACTCTGAAGGAGAAATGCAACAGGCAACAGCAATTGCTTTACAAAGCTAAACAAGAGTTGGATAATATTCCGAGATTAAAAAGAAGAATAGACGAATTGGAATCACTTCTGAAGGAAGGCAATTATGGTATCAAGAAATCTAAGGATAACTGGACTCATACCAAGAGATCTCTCCCACAGACAGTCGACTTGACTATCGAAAATAGTGATCAGGAAGAAGATCAGAATTTTATTCAAAAATTGAAGAATAATACAGGGTTGAGGAAAATTACCCCAAAAGTTGCGCCAAATAATATTTCTGCTGAAAGCAGTTCACATAAAATGTCAATTACACCGGGCATATTTGCCATGGCAGAGTCGACACAATTAATTTCAAATCAAACAACAACCTCTTCAGTAAACAACAACCAATTAAAATTCAAAACCAACATACATAGAAGCCCTAGCTCTAATATCATGACTAAAGATTTACAACATAGCAATCAAATTATGCCACAAGTACTCAATAAATTAACTATGTTGAAAAGAAATAACACGGTTTCAACATCAAATATAGAAAAATCTAATACTCAGATGGCGACTCATAGATCATACTTAGGAACCTACAATCACCCTAATTCTACAATGCTATTGAACAGGCGCCGAGCAAATTCACAGCAACAACCGAAATCAAGTAAACAAAGTAACTTCGAAATGTTACGGCGAGTTCCATCAAGCAATAAAAACGGAAGATAAAAAGAAGTAATAATGTATTTTCGAAGTTTATTAAATATGAATATAGAAAGAATTGGTGAAATTATATATCATCACTAAGAATGAAGGGCTTGCTTTGACATCAGAATACATGAAAAATCGTCGGTATATAAATAGACTTTCCCCTCGCAAAAACAAAAAGGATTATAACACGTTGAAGAAAAAAGATACTCTCTTGATTAGCTACTAGCTTAAATGTTACCAGCTTTCTTCATTTGGACGTAACATGCAATAAATGGAACAGCGAAACCGACACCGAAGAAACCGAAATGCACTAGAGCGAATGGGATCTTTCTGTTGTGAATCTTAAATGGTAGATTGCTGTATACACCTTCCTTAAAGTGTACACGAGCTATGGAAGAAGCAGAAAAGGCTCTTCTTGTGGACAATCTCATTACCTGTTGGCTGAACATGACTGTGGCTATTATGTATTGTTTGCTTTTGATGTGATGTGGTTAGTGTTTTGAACTAAAGGGTTGACAATCAAATATTCTTTTCTGGAGTTCTATTAATCACAACTGAATGAATAATGGATGATGAACTTGAAAGTTGTATTATCTAACTACACTATGGGGCTGCTATCTTATATAGCCCTTCCGAAAAATTCAATGTTTTTTCCTAACAGGAAATGACAACACTTTGATATTATTCGTTGTTGCAATAAAAGCTGCGAGAATCCTGTTTTGCTTGCTCACACAGGTTTAGAGAGGACCCATTGTAAAGGTGCCAGAAGAAAGGGAGACCAAATAGACAAAACCGATTGTTCCGTTCTTCTAATGATTCTTCGAATAGTCAGGTCGAGGTTCACTCCACAAGAGATGCAACAGAGTTACTATGCTAGACCAGTTCAATAGCTAAGAAACTCGAGATGAGGCCTCGAGAGAAATGCAAGGCACCATCCTCATAGTTGATTGGATCGTCTATAATGCAAAAATTTCATTTAAGCATGTGATTATTCGTAATATATGCCTCATAAATGCCTTGGTTATCTATATACTCTATTGGTATGTGTTACAGAGTAATGCTACATAGTCTTTGCTCAAATATCGGGGCTAGTTTCCACTAGTTTCCACTAGTTTCCACTAGTTTTACTATCTATTTCTTTAAAATGCCGTCTGTAATAATGAGAAAGCGCTTCTTGATTCCCTTATCTCTTAATTTACCCTTTAAGTGTTTTAGTGTTGCCAATTCGCCAATTGTTACTCCTCCCAAGAATACAATTATAGCTATATCTGGGTGGTCGTCATTATCTTTCTTACCCGTCGTATTTGGTAGTTTGTTGACCTTAGGTTCGGGAACCCACCGCTCAGAACTGATATGCTTTGAGTTACAATAGACTTGGGAGAATAGAGTTTCTAGTTTTGTCACTTTCGGTTCCTTAGATATTATATATGGTTGCTGTGCATTATATGTTTTTGACAATATCGAGCGATCATAAAATGCTTGTATTATTCTCATACTCAAGGGCACAACACCGCAAAATGCAAAATCAGGTTCTTTAGGATTTGATATATCTTGGGCATCATCATTTGAACCTACTGGAAGCGTTGCAAACCATTTTGCAATGCTCCTGTATTCCTTAATAATATTATTGGACACATTCCTACCATAGGGTGCTCTTAGATCCTCTGTTGTGCCAGCTTTTTTGTTTTTCGTAATTGTATTTTTAGTAACAAGAATACCTGCTTCTGTTAACCTCTCGATGTCAAATAATATATTTATGCCAAATCTATCTACCATGGATTTCTTAATCGATAAAAAGTCCTTTTCTCGTAGACCACATTTGCATATAGACACCAAACTAATTAAGCGAATAATTAAATCCGACGCAACATCTCCCTCAAAGATTAGATCCTGTATGAAATCATTACAAGCTTTGTGGTCAAGATTATCGGATAATACGTCTTGTTCAAATTCAATAATTCGGTTGAATTGCAAGGCTTCGTTGTTTTCAACTTCATTCAAAATTTTTGTAGAAGTAATGGTGTGTTGCTTCAAATATCTCTGAGTCTCCTGCAGATGACCTAATGAGTCCACAAAGTTCTTTATTTCCCCTAAACTCTCAGCATTATGCCTGTCGTCGTATTTCTTTTGTAACTGTTTTGCACTCTGATTCAATCGGGGCCCAATTGACCCAAAATTCATAAATTTCATTTCATCCCAAAAATCGTCTTTCTGATAATCAAAATGAACTTTTTCTTCATCAATTTCAATATCTAGATATCCGTCAAATAATGTGTTAACCATACCTGCATAAGTGAGCTCTGTCAGAAGAGGAGTAATTGGATCCATTGATCTATCAAACACAATCAAATCAGTTTCCAGTCCACTAGGAAATTTATCCCCAAATAACCCTTCTCTTATGAAAGCTTGCTTTTCATCAATATCTCTATCAATTCTACTTTTCAGCAGTTGACCTAGTAGTTGTGCTTCGTTTCCTACTCCAACAAAATTGGTAACTATTGACTTATGTTCCTTGAGAAGAGACAAGATGCAATTTGATATGTTATCTATCATGACATCTCTGGATGCATTTTCAATAGATTGCAGGTATGGAACATATCTATTTTCATTGTCTGCTGAATATAATATATCTAAGGACAAAACATCATCATCAAGTGTGGGGAATGGATATAACGTACATTTCTTAAGTTTTATTTTCCTATCAGTAATTGCTAACTGATGATTAATGAGATGTCTTACATTGTTCAATTGATATGACTCCAAAAACACCGTATCTTTCTTTTCTATCAATGCATCCGTTATTTCAGTTTGCCAAGAGCAATAAACAATGGTAACAGGCAGGTCTTTGAATTCTTTCAGGAAATTTCTTATCTCAAAAGGAATTTTTAAAGATGCTCTAATATCTATCAATAAAATAATTTCGATATGGGGCATTGACCCTAATATGCTCCTTAAATCATTTGTTGTATTATTATCGACTCGTAAAATTTTCCTAACCGGCGTGTCCTTAATCAAATCAGAAAATGTTATTACATGATTTATGTAATTGAACAATTCAGACTGGATGAGCAGTACAGTGTCATTATCGGTGACTTCTTTGAATGCTTGACATATATTACTTGCACTTATTCTTTTCAATTTCCTAGTATTCCAATTGGTAGACATGTTCTATAAACCTAATTCAAATTCTCATACTTCAATCAAATACCTGTTGCTAACCACGGATGCTAACCACTAATGACAATACAAAGTGATACTTATTCTGGATAGAAAATGTATTCGCACAATCAGGACCTATTTGATGGGTTGGTTATTTATAATAGTTATATGTCAAATTCAAAAATCACTATGCGTATTCCCTTTATCTATTTCGTGATATAGTACAAATACATAATACTAGTCAATACTATATATGTTAATCAACCTACATGTTATGAGGCTATTCCGCTTCTTGATGCAAATTCTTGATAATATTCTAGCATTTCTGGGGTGATGCATTTAGATATCCCTTGTAAAGCTACTTCAAAATGATTTGCGTCTACCTTCTTAGTGTGAATATCATCCATGATGGCTGCTAAACCAGCTTCTTGACATAATAACACTACTTCAGCACCAGAACATCCTTCTGTTCTTGTAGCTAGATCATTGAGCAACTCATCAGTATTGTCTAAATCAAAATTTTTGGTACATTTCTTTAGTATTTGTAATCTAGCATTGAAATCCGGAGGAGAGACATAAACGTGTCTATCCAAACGCCCAGGTCTAAGTAATGCTGAGTCTATCTCATCTGGTCTATTCGTAGCAGCAACAATCACAACACCATTGAGTTCCTCTACACCATCTATTTCATTCAAAAGGGATGTTAATACATGATTGGCAGCACTTGTGGATGATCCATCTCTATCAGGGGATAAGGCATCTATTTCATCAAAAAATATGATACTCGGAGAAGCAGCTCTAGCTTTTCTAAAAATTTCTCTTATGGCTCTTTCAGATTCACCAACATATTTATTGAATATTTCTGGTCCTTTAACAGCTAAAAAGTTGACACCAGACTCTGTCGCAAGTGCTTTGGCAGTCAACGTTTTCGAACAACCAGGAGGACCATACAACAAGATACCCTTAGGCGCCTTGATGCCAAGGGCAGCAAATGTATCTGCTGCCTCCAGTGGTAGCTGGATCATTTCTTTCATTTTTCTCTTTAGATCTTCCTGACCACCGATATCAGACCAATACACCTTAGGCATCTCCAAAAAGATTTCTCTCATTGCACTTGGCCGTATCTCCAACATTGCTGATTCTACATCAGTGATACCAACTTTCAATTCTGTCATATCCGTAGTAGAGTTTTCTGTTAAAGCCTTTTGAATAGTTTTCATTACCGATTCTCTACACAGAGCAGTTAAATCTGCACCGACGTAACCATGAGTTTTCGAAGCTATCGATTTGATGTCACCTTCAGAAAGAGTATGTTTATCCGTGGATATTTTCTCAAATTGTTTCTTTAATATATCAAATCTAGCATCAACGTCAGGAATACCAATTTCAATCTCTTGGTCAAATCTACCTGGTCTTCTTAATGCTGGATCAACAGCATTGGGTCTATTTGTTGCTGCAATTACAGCTATTCTCCCTGAAGATGAGGTTCCATCCATTAATGTTAGTAAAGTTGCAACAACTCTACTTTCAACTTCACCTGAATCATCGTTTGCTCTATTTGGTGCAATGGAATCAATCTCATCGATGAAAATAATAGCAGGTTGATATTTTTTAGCCTCATTAAAAATTTCACGTAGTTTGGATTCAGTTTCACCCAAATATTTTGAAACAATTGAAGGGCCATCTATGGATAAAACATGGGCATTAGATGCGTTTGCGACACAGCGCAATAACATTGTTTTACCTGTACCCGGCGGGCCATGCATTAATATACCTTTGGGCGGGGAAATTCCAAAATCAGCAAATATTTCTGGTCTATGTAAAGGAAGGTCGATGGCTTTTTTTAACAGGTCAATCTCACATTTTAGACCACCTACAGCATCATAAGATAATGATTGAGGTAGAGAATATTTCTTTGATACATTTTTATCAGCGGTAAACTTTAGTTTTGTCGATCCCTTCTTGAAGAGCACTGGCTTTGACATAAACTCTAGTATTTCGGATTCATCAGCATTTAATGATAGTTTTCCAATGTCTGGTAGGTCGTCATCATCAACATCGGTCACAACAAAATGTAACTTCTCATTATTATCTGTAGCAATCTCATTGAATCTCATTCCTGGCATAATTAATCCACAGTCATCAAGTAACTTTTCAACCAGCTTAACTTTCTCATTGGCCAACCCTTCTTCAAATGGGCCTACTGTTATTGATTTGGCATAAGCAGGTTGTTGGGTAAGTTTTTGAATTTCAACTCTATCACCCAAAATGATGTTGGATACCGAACGCAGAGTATCAGATACTAGAATGACATTTGCGGGGTGGTTCTCGTTCTTGCTAGGATTAGCAATTGCAGCAATACCGTTTTCACCGAATTTTGAGATGATACAAAAAGACCCTGATGAAATCTCTAATGCACTTAATACCTTCGAATTTACTGTAATAGTACCACTTTCTTTAGAATTAGAGTTGGCTGGAAGTGGTCTGATAATATATTCTGTCGGTAGTTTGAATTTGGGCTGCTTGATTTCATCTGAAGTTGCCGATGACTTCTTTTTAGATCCAGAAGATGCTGATTTGGGAGCCATCTTTCTCAGTTACTTTAGTTCTTCACGTCTCTAGCGGTACAACTGTGTTTCGAAATTATGGTGAATCTAAAATATAGGGATTATGGTGATTATTTTGTATGAATGTACTACTAACATTCAAACCTGATCTACACAGCTCATCGCAAAATATTTTTTGCAATTTGATTATGAGATAACAATCATCACGTGATTAAAAACGGTACTTATGTAGGAGTCCATAATCAGGAATAGAATAAATGGTTAACTGATTACGATCAATAATATTATGTAAAATAACAGTCGACAGAAGTTTATTGTTGCTGCTTCATAAATATAAACTTGCTGCAAAAACGATATCTCTTTTAATAAGCTCTTGGGCCCTAGTCATCTTTAAGTGAAGGTTAGTGTTACCAATGATGACAGAAGCGGTTTTAACTTCCCTGCAGATTTCATCTAGCCAAGTGATTACTCTGACAACGGTACCTTCAGCTTCCGGACTTATTTCCATGATCTCTTTAAATGACATACCTCTTGCCCACTCATATACGACATTAACTAGTGCGAAACGTTTTCTTTCCAGAAATTCTGCCTCGTCCTTAGTTAGTGGTATCTGCTCTTCTTCAAATACTGACAGCATGTTCTTATAAATTTCTTCGATTCTATCTTTACCTTTTGTCAACCTTGGAGTTATTACAGGCATTTCTTCTTCTCTCGTTCTTCCCTCATATACAAATACAGAAAGAAGGGCCACTATTTCTTCCGGTTCAAAATTACCCAAAAAGTTGTCTAGAATCAACTCCGTTAACACTAGCTCGTATCCGGAATTGATTTCACAAGCAACACGTCCCTTTAATAATACATTGTGGTTTTTATCAATGAATCCAGTCTTGTATAAAACAGTTAGTCTCTTTTCATAGTCGGGTAATAGATTCAAGTTTTGATCTGACATCAAGTGGTAAAGGTTTTTTATTTCTTTGTCCAAATTATACTTCTCATAGATAGGCAAGAAATGCTCCGCCAGATTTGGACATTTGATGGACGATAGCTTAATCAATTCAGTACTGATATTCTTTCTCTCTATTGCATTTTGATGAACTTTTATATTTGCTTTCTTTTCTGCTTCAGATTCCTTCAAATTCTTGGATATTTTCAAAAGTGTAGAAACTTCCTTATTAAATTGCTCTTGGGCTGCCTTGTCCCCTTTAGTTAGATCATTCAATGACGTTCTTAAAGTGAAGGCTGTTACAAGCTCAATTTCTTCTAAAGGTACATTTTCTGCAACATAACTACAAGATTTGAAACTTTGGAAGTTCTTCTGAATATATCTTGGATTGGAAGCAAGATAAGGCAAATAGTTAGGTTTACCATTTGGAAGCCCATTAGGTTTTGAGACGCATAGCACAATTGCCATAGTTTCGCGAATGTTTAGTCTGAAAATAAAGCCAAGCTTATGGAATCCTTCATTGTCTCTGTAAACAACTAATCTTCCTACTTTTAATGTTTTTAAGATCACATCAGTCTTTGCTAATTCTGTCATCATAGTAGATGTAACATCTTGATAACGAACAATTAAATCCAAAAGTTGTTCTGAATCTTTTGAACAATACGCACAATCTTCATTTAACTTTATTTTATCCATTTTTTCTTTTAGTTCATTGATTTTTCTTTCGTGTTCAGGCTGTAATGTTTGCTTGCTATTCTCACTGAAAGAGTATTTAATCATTTCCTCAACCTTTAATGCTTCGATCCTTAAAAGATTCAGAATCATATTATAGGTCAATCTAAACTGCGATTCTAGTTTAGTTGGTACACCAAGTGTTACTTCTTTAAATGATGTAACGGGTAAAGGATCGGTATAAGCCATAACAATAACAGTACCAATTGTATCAAGACCTCTACGACCAGCTCTCCCTGCCATTTGAGTAAACTCACCAGGAGTTAGGTCCCTTAAGCCATTACCATCATGCTTTTGAATTTCGCTAAAAACAACTGTTCTGGTAGGCAAGTTTAGACCCATAGCAAACGTTTCAGTAGCAAAAAGGACTTTAATAAATCCTTTAGAGAACAATATTTCAATCAATTCTTTTACAATCGGTAATAGACCACCATGATGTACAGCAATACCACGCTCTAGTAAGGATCTGATTTTTTGAATTTGGGGTAAATCTCTATCTTCCTTTTTCAATCTAGTTATAGATTTTTCGATAAACATATGAATTTGAGATCTTTCTTTTGCATCACAGAAATTAATACCATCTAGCCAATCAGCATATTCTTCACATCTCTTTTTACTGAATACAAATACAACCATAGGAAGCAGTTCCTTTTTCCTCAAATAATCGACCAGATTTGGCCATGTTTTTTTGTTTGGACCACCCTTTCTGAAAAATTGACTCTTATTAGAACCTATAGCACCAGCACCACGGGATCCTCCTCTTCCACCTCTCCCTCCTCTCGCAGAATTACCTCTTGATGAGCCACCTCTTCCTCTTGTAGCTGCTCCACCACGAGAATTTGTCGCTGTGCTATTCTTACTTGTCAGCTCTTTTGCCGATTTACCATCTATCAAGGATTTGTGTTTTTTGAAATTTGCATCAGAAAATTCCCTCTTCTCGTTAATTACAGGTATCAGTTCGTTTTTAGCCCAGATATTAATCTCCAACGGAACAGGTCTCTTTGGAGTTGAGATAACATATATATTTTTCTGTTTTGTTCTTCCAATCCAATTAGCAAATTCGTAAGTGTTTGGGACAGTGGCTGATAACAGAATAAACTTGACATGTTGAGGTAGCATGATAATAACTTCTTCCCAAACCACACCTCTATCTTGGTCGTTAACATAATGGACTTCATCAAAAATAACAAATTCAACATCTCTGATTAAGTCTGCACCTCTATAAAGCATTGACCTTAAAATTTCAGTCGTCATGATTAAGCAGTTAGCTTCCGGGTTTATTTGAACATCACCTGTTATTAAACCAATATCAACATCTTCAAATGTTTCTTTGAAATCTCTGAATTTCTGGTTTGAAAGCGCTTTAATTGGTGAAGTATAGATTGTTTTTGTCATATTTCTTTTCGACATCGCAATGGCATACTCTGCAACCACTGTTTTACCCGCAGATGTGTGAGCAGCGACAAATACAGAGTCACTCTGTTCCAAATGATAGATGGCTTCCTTCTGAAAAGTATCGAGCTCAAAAGGCCAAGTTCTAGCTGGATTTGGAATCAACTCAGAAAAGTTTTCAATTTTATGATTCAGATCAACAACATGAGCCCATTCTTTCATTTTCGTATCTTTATTGGATTTCATTATAGTACGGCCAAAATCTATCCCCATTGGTAACAGGTCATCTATGTCATTTAGTGATGGATCTGCTTTCTTGCTAGTGGCATTTATTAAATCTAGAGTGTTCTTCTCCACTGCTTCTTCTGTTCTCAGTATTTCTTTGTTATAATCTTCTTCGATTTTAGATTCGTTATCAACCTCATTAAGTGTTTCCATATCTTGAATATCATACTCTTGATAACTGGATTCAGATACATTAGGAATAATACCTCTTTTAAAGCCCTCTGGAATATCAAATAGTCCCTGTTCATCCTTGTGTAATAACTTCAATGCAGTACTAGTTGAAGAGCTATTGTTCTTGCCATCAGGCTTGAAGGCATCCATGACTACACCACCAGGTGTAAAGGGTAACTGTGCAGTGGATCCCCGAACGGTATTACCATGAAAGTTAATTGAACGATTTAAAGACAGTGAGTTTGATGCATTTGCATTAGCTATATCCTTTAGTGATACCTGTTCCTTGTAGTCTGTGATTTTCCCCTCTATCCCTCTTCTCTTAAAGAAATAGGAAGTTTTGCACTGTGGTTGAGGCAAGCTAATAAACTTTTTGTAATCATAACTATCTTCAGCGATATTACTTACATCTAGGGACTTGTTGCCCATAAAATTCATGGGAGGTAACTCCTGTACCAGGTCTAGTAATTCCCAAGATAAAGCATTAGTTGGCTTAATGAACCGATTGTATATATCCTGGTTCTCTTCCTCGACAGATTTTTCTATATCTTTTGGCTCCGGTGCTTTTAAGTTCAAGAACTCTTCATCAAAGTCATTGGATACAATTACCTCCTTGAGAGAGGTGTATGCTTCTTCGATATCTGTGAAAGCCATTTGTTATATATGTTCTTCACAGTAAAAGTACAAAATCTATCAGATTTCAATGCTTAAACTTGAAAATTTCTAGCAATTCAATCTGTACTATCTAATTGACAGTATATGTTCGAGAGGTCTAACGTGAATACTGCAACAATTGTTTGATCACATCAACTACTATTTTAATTCAACTCAGAAGTAGAGCGTTCTTCTATAAAGTTTGGTCTGACGAACTTAGGTTCATTGAAACGAAGCAATTTTGATTTCGAATATACAGAATTACAACAATCAATGGGCAGTTTTTAAAAACATATTTAATTTACTTTCTTGCTATGGCAATTCGATAGCATTTGATAAAATAATGTGTGAAGAGCTATATAAAGTGGAGAGTATGAAGGGACTTAAATATATATCCTCTGTCTATACCAGTGCTAATGATGCAGATTTCTATTATGATTATAATTTACGTGTTATTCCTAGTTAATCTATCTCCTTGCAACGCAAAGTTGGTTCAGTGAATCGGCAGAAAAACGTATCGTACACATATGTGATGTACAAGTTTTTGCTGATTCATTACACCATGCATTGGAATAAAAACAACATTTAAAATAGTTTAGTATGATAAGTAAATGAGGAAATATGATTCCGTTACCTGATAGACAGACAAAATCTTCCATAAAATGATAAAAATCTCAAATTTTTTTATTAATGTTACAACATGTTTTACATCATATTCAACCTTTAGTGGTTGGATAGATGATCATTAGATTAGATGCGTATTTTATAATTCCTTTTTTTTTTCGCCACGTTTGTTTTCATACCGATCATTTTATTGATGAATTGTAAAACAAGTGAGCAAATCGAAAAAGCTAGTTCTAGTTAAGCCTAATCCTTCAAACTGCAATTATAGTTTAGTACCCTGTAAAACAAGAAACTGAAAAATATAAAAAAAAAAACTCCCGAAAAAAATTTATAGTAGAAAAGGTCTCCCTCTATTCATTTAATTCCATTGAAAAATTAGTAGGGCAAACTCAAAAAAACAATATTCCCAAAAATAATTAGAATGAAAAAAAACAAAATCAGAAATTACTCCACTGAATTTTGATTTGAATTAACTGAAAGACAAAGTTATTATGGACATGAAAAATCGAACTGAAAAGATGTGGAAATGAAAAGGCATTAAAAGTAGGAATAAAAAGTCGACTAATAGATGTACTTGTGTGAAAAAAGTAGCCAACGTAAATATGTTAACACCTAAAGTGAAGTCACAGGCAGTGATTCTAGTAGAGTTACTGGTTGAAGGTGACACGTTAAGTGAAGGTGGTGGTAGTATGGCATACAGGATAATGTCGCACAATTGCATTCAACGACCGCTCTACTCTTCTTCACTTTCGCTGCTATCATCATCTGATGATGATGAGCTGTATCCATTCTGAATATTTGAAGCAAAAGAGGCTGGTGTGACTGGAGAGCCATTTTGACTTAATGGGGATGCACCATCTAGTAAAGCTAGCTTGTTCCTAATTTTTTCAATCTGTTTACTTTGTTCTTCTCTGCTTAAATTCTTGGATCTCTTACGTCTTCCAAGCCCATTAGTTGGAGAGACAGATTGGTTGTCATTGCCACTGTCATTGGCAGGAGCTTCGAATTGCCTAAAGAAAGTATTGTAAAGAGTTAAAATGGTGTTGTTATCCAAAGTATCTAAATCCAGTTCAACTTCCTCATCGTCGCCGATATTTGGCATAGATTTCTTAATGATTTCAATAACTTTTTCAAGCTTAGCAGTTGGCAAGTCGTTAATGTTTTCGGTGATGATCTTCTTCATATCGTAAGTGACCACACTCTTTAACTTCTTCTTGCCTCTACCTGTTTTAGCCTTTGTGGAGCCCTTCTTTCTACCACGACGGCCACGGGTCTTCTTTGGTCCACGAGCCAATCTTCTTTCTTTTCTAATCTTTTCCAATTCTTGTTTCTTCAGTTGTTGTAATTCGACTTTCATTCTCTCCAGCTGGTCTTCCAAGTACTGGATAGCTGGGTTAGTGATGGAGGTCTCATCGATCTCTACGTCTGATTCGTCAGACTCCTCGTCGTCGTAAGCGGACTCGGCCTCTTCGGATTCGACGTCTGAGTACAATGGTCTGTCGGCCCATTTTGTGTTGAAGATATCCTCTAATCTGTGACCCATCATGTTGACGATGGTTCCATCAGGGTTGAATGCGTAGCAGTTTTGGAAGATCAGCCGTATGTCATGTTCAACCTGGTCTAAGTTCTCGTACTCCCAGTTGCTCAACTTCTTGGAGACGGTACCCAGGTCCATAGGTTCTTTGACGTAGTCGAAGTATGTTGGGCAGTTCAATGCGACAGGGTCAACTGGCTCCAAGAATGGGTAGTTGAACGAGGCGTACTTCTTGCTCATCAACTCTCTGACCACGCCTTGGCAGAACTTCATAGCGCGTTGCAAGGACTTCGACTTTGGCTTACTGTTCATCTCGTAAGGGTATATGTCCTTAGACTTTGGAGGGTGAATTTCTCTCTTTGGCCTGCCGTTGTGTGTTTGTGCTCTTCTGATGACCACTGGGGTGTCGCTGTCGGTGGTTTTCTTCTTGCCACGGCCTGTGGTAGCTTTAGTACCTGGCAGAGGGTCTCTCTGTGGCAGATCCTTTGCAGGCATGTTAAGCATGTGCTTCTCGAAAGCGGCCTGGATGTTTCTACCCATCTGTGTTATGACTGCTGTGGGCCCGTTGAACTTTGCACTGTTCTCTACCATCAGGTTGAAATCCTCGGTGATCTGCTCGGGTGTTTCGTAAGCGTTGGCGTTCAGCTTGCGTTCTACGGTCTGCAGGTCCATTGGTCTCTTGATGAAGTTGAAGTATAAGGGGATGTTCAGGGCAACAGGGTCGACTGGCTGCAGGAACGGTCTTGCGTCTTTCAACCTCTTGACAGCCTTGATAGCCATCAGAGCGTGCTTCTGCTGGTGCTGTGGTATAGGGTTAGCTGGCAAGTTGTCCATATCGGGCTCCTGTGGAGGAGCAGGTGCAGGAGTCATGTTAGAAGTGTCGACAACATTCTTGGTCTCAGCGGCATCCTCTGATTTATCTTCTGATTTATCTTCTGATTTATCTTCTGCTGCTTCTGCTTCTTTACTTTCCTCTTTACCTTCCTCTTTACCTTCTTTATCTTCTGATACTTTACTTTCGGACTTCTCCTCTTCTATAACTTTATCTGTGTGAGCGTGTTCCTCGGTCTGGGAAGTCGGGGTGGCGGACTCCTCCACCTTGAGCTTCTTGTCCTCGTGTGTATCCACTGCGTCTTCAACCATGTCGAAGCTCCTCTTCAACTCCTCTTGTGCAGGAGGACTGGGTGGCAGTTCAACGTTCATTAGTTATGTATTCTCAGACTTTTTCAAAATTCCTTGCTGGTTCACCAAAAACCAAAAACCAAAAACCAAAAACCAAATAATAAAAGTAATACCCAGAAACCAAATAAGAAGTCCTTCAGTACAAACCGTCAAATATGATAGTATAATATGACCAGCGTATATAACGACCAAAGACAGTTTTAACGGAGAAGAGAAAAGGCCTTGATCTTCTTTTGTGGTGTGGTGTGTTGGTGTACAAACAAATTAAAAAGGGCCAAACCTGAAAAAACAGTGGAAGAAATCCCAGTAGAAAGAGAGAGCGAAAAAAAGAAAAGGAAGACTAAGAAGTAAGAGTAGCTGAAAAAAGAGAAAAACCCAAACACCAGACACGAGAAAGAGAAAGTTGAAAATTGCAAAAAAGGGCGGGTGAACTTGCTCGCTATTTATACCATCGCTGAAAAAGGGCTTTCAACGAATGAACAACAGAAAAAAGTTTTTTCTGTTGTTCATTCGTTATAGTATGGGCATCCCCCCCTACACAGGTTTCTAAAGTACAACTAATTAAGAAGGGACTGCTAAAGGATAGAGAAGGGAGAGCAAAAAAAAAGGGAGTTGTTCTAACAACGGTACGTACGGAACTGGAGTGGGAGGGGCAGGCATGAAAGAAACGCTGGGTAACGCTTGGTAGTGCTGGGTACAGCATCTTCTATCAAACAGCCGTAGAAAAGCCCCTCCCGGTGGCGAAAATGAAAAACAAAAGTAACAATTCAGTTTCTTAAAAAAGAGAGATCCCCTCCAAGCACACAGAGAAACCTGCGCGAAGATGGGAAGTTACCCAAAGTTAAAAAGAAAAAAAAGAAACGAAAAAATCTTGGGAGACGGAACCTACACACCTGTGAAGACACGGCCGCAGCAGTGGGTCTCAGGCCAGCTCTCCCCGTCGCAGTGCTGTGTCTGGGTGTTTCTCTCTCTATCTGGAAGCATTGTTAACGAGCTAGAACTAAACGTAGACTGCTCTATCACACCAACACACCCACACACCAAAAAAAGAAAGGAAAGACAGAGATACCAATTTTCTTAGAACTCTGTGGAACAGTTCTAGGATTTAGGATATCTCAGCGCCCAGAGTTGGCTGCACTGAAAAAACCGCTGGTGTGCTGAGACTGAAGGAGACCGCTATTTGGCTGTTCCACGTCGCATCTTCAACAGAACCAGAATCTTGACGCGTCATTGAAAGTGACGCGTTCTGAGGTCATATGATCTGTCGTCGCTAGTGTCAGCGGCATCCCCGCCGAGGGGGTGAATCATGGAGGGCCAAAGGGTTGGTACTCAAATATGACTGACAACAGCGGATGTTGCAGTGCTTTAAGCTCCCATAAACATAAATGGCACACACACACACTGACATCCTTATAACTATCTTGAAAACCTCAGCTCACACTCTATTCTCGCATCCTATGATTGAGGGATTGGGGACTGGTGATTGGGGATTGGGGATTGGGGATTGAGGGAGTGGGGATTGGAATTAGTTCTTTTTATAAGACTATTTGGAATCTTAACTGCCATTATGTCTTTTTGGATGTAATGTTTAGACATATATTGGATATAATAAGCATTAAGAAAATTTTTTCTCCCTGCAACCCCAAAGCCAGAAGGAAAATCAAAAAAAAATTTGGGAGAACCGGGATCAATTACCGGATGCGGTAATATCGTCATTGCGGATATCTTCTGTCATGAATCACGTGTATTTTGCTATATCAGATTATATATAATACTACTTGTATGCCATCACATCCTTCAGTATATCCCGTACCGGTGGGAGTGTTACTCTGTCTTCTGTCTTGTGTGAGATGCCCTGTGGGTGCTCCAAGTAGTCGTTTCTGTCCTTGAGCGAGGCCATGGACACCACGCTGCTGGATGCAGACAGCGGCTTGGAGTCGCACATGCTGAAGACAGGCGTGGTTGACCCCATCGACACTGATCCGTCCTCCTGGAACGGTGTCAGTCTATGTAGCGCTGACATCAGCGACCGCGAGTGTCTCTTGTCAAAATACGGCGATACTGGTGACGTGCTGCTGTTGATCAACGACGGCGTAGTGGCACCCATGCCGTACCCGAGTAAATTACTCCCACTTGTGCTTCTGTCCAGCGAGCCATAGGTGGACGGGTTGGTGCTCATCGCGAGCGTGGTTAGGCTCACCGCTGAGTGCGACCGGCTGCTTACCTCCGACGATAGCCCCGATAGCGGCGGTAAAATGTACATCCGTGCTGGGTCGCGTATACTGGTCCCCGAACCGAAGCTGCCTGTGCTCTCAGTCGGTACCACCGGAATCCCTCTATCGCTGATCTGAGACCTCGTTTGTATGGGTGTTGGAATCGCTGGTGTCGTTACCGGGTTCATTACTTTCCCCTCTATCACCCTGAACTGGGGCTCGCTTCCTTCTTTCTTTGATGTGTCGTTGGCATTGTTCTTCTTGTTCTTCTTCTTACCCTTGGCTTTATTGTTCACTGACATGTGTGTCCTGCTGTGCCTCTTAAGCTCATCGGCGCGACTGAAACTCTTCGGGCAAGAAGGAAACTTACACTTGTGCGGCTTCTCCCCGGTATGCGTCCTGAAATGGCGCTTCTTGTGTTCTAGTCTGTGGAACCCTCGCGAGCATATCTCGCATCTGAAGGGCCTCTTGAAGTTATCCGGAGGGTACGAATCCTGGTTCTTTATCTTGCCAAACATTACTATGTTTGTTATCTTATGTGTCGATGGATAGCAAATTGTTTTGTAGATGTTCTTTGACTCAATTACTTTTGCAGTTTTTATCTTTTGTCGACTGACGTGTTAATGACTCTCTAGTTTACTTTACTGGTCTTGGTTATATAGTTGGCGTTGCATGCAAGAGTTAAGAAAAGAATTTACCATTTAATTAAGATCAATAATAATTGATTTTAGAAAAATATATTACCGACTAGATCAGGGGGGTAATGAGTTACAATTACTCTGTGTGTCTTGTTGGAAAACTTGGCTATAGATATACGATTTCAATTAGGACTGCAATTACACAACCTTTACTCTTTCCTTTTTTCCCACAATAAATTGCAGCTTATAATAAAAATTTGAAAGGACTGTCATTGGAAGCGATGACACTCACACTCTCTCATACAAAACGCATTCTAATTTATTCACTGGGACCTGACTGTAAAAGCATTCCCCTGACATTTTATTCTAATATCTTGACAAATCCAGTTTTTTTGGCTTTAACGATCCAATATTGTCTAATCCACAGTGCAAGAGATGGAGATAAAACCATTAAGAGTGGCAGTGCGTACGCTCAAGCACTAATTTCTTCTACAATCCCCACCCCAAATGTCTACAATATAGTTGTTGTTTACCCTCTTTGCTTTTTTGAGAGCCCCAGAAGACGCCCAGTCAACAGCCGAAAACTATATTATATGTTCCTGTTACTCACATAGCACTCTCCCGCGATACCTGCAGTATAAGAGTCGGATATCGCTGGTAAAAAGAAATGAAACATAACCCCTCAGACAAATATATTCCATATCAAGCAAAAACCTACAGAATAAACAGATATCTGTAAAGGGATCATAGACTCACTACAGTAGTTTCACTAGCAAAATTACATAAGCTGATGGCAGTTCACTTTTGAAATCACCCAAAAACAGCTCCATGGCTAGTCAAAATATCTAAACAAACCCAACAAAAAATTAATGTAGCGAAGTAACTCTCCTCGAACCGGTAGTACAAACCGTATCCCGCTCCTTCTGCCTCCAGAACCTTAGCAGAATGTCTCCCGCATTATAGCTATTTGACACACTGTCAAAAAAAAAGGAAAACTAGATGAGTTAACTCTAGTGGGGGGGACAATGACAAAAGCTACCCCAGGCAACGACTTCAAAGCAAAGAGCATAGTGGGGGTGACAAAATATTGTAGGGACAAGGTATGCGTCTTTTGCAAATGAAAAATCAGTTATGCGTAAATATCCTGGTGATGGTGGTGGGGGCAAGAACCGGACGCACAGATGCATATAAATAAAGGGAGAAGATAGGAGATACACGGGAAAATCTCTAAGAATAGTTTTTCCGTAGATTTCCCTGTGAAGCAATTGTTGCAACCATTGTCTTATTCTTTAATTACATTTGGGAAGAAAGCACGTCTAGGGTTTACAGTAAACTGCACTATTCTCCGCATAAAAAGTTTTTCCATGCCTGTTCTATTTGACCGTTGCAAAAAGAAAAATTATAACGCGTAAGAAAATAGCGGACATCCAAGTCCTTTGCTAATATTACGTACTTAAATTTCACTCGAATACTTTATACTATTCTAATTTCAGCTTACCCAGAATTCGCTCTTGGAGAATGGTTTCTCGGTGTGCTCAATTCTGTTAGCATTTGTATTTTATCTCTCTCGAGGAAATCATTGCTTCCCCGAATGCCGTACTTGTCGGAAAAACTATTTTATTTTTGTCGCTGGCAGGAATAGTTTTTCCGCTGCAAGATCCCACAATAAGCTACAGATTCGAGTTGTACAGAATAATAATATATGGTGGTTGGGTTGTAGGGCTGAGGAGTTTTTAGAAATTATAGTTTACTGTTTTCAGTGTTCTCGAAAAAACAAAAAAAATGAGGTATTTTTTCCTTTCAGCTTTGGTTTTGATTGGATGATTTAGGTTTTTATTATTGCTCGACTACCAGTAGTGGACGACGTTGCTGGAAGCGTTCTTTCATGTAGGGACTATGCTCTCAAGACGATCAATTGCTACAATTCATTGGAATTCTTTTTGTGGGACGTAGCTTTGCTGGCTCACCGAGCAGAAATCAAGTAACTCGGAAAAACCGTTGTTCTACAAATGTTATTCTTGATTCTTAGTACTTACTGTACCCTTTGATGTATTCAGTTGGTCGCCGCGGTACTCGGAAAGGCAATATTGTCGATTCACTGTAACTTGCTTTTAAAGTATCTATCCAAGTGAGATACTAAAAGCAGAGCAAACTTTATGTGTATATGGTTTGAGGGTTGTCAATGCTCGTTTATCAATTTCTATCCTTCTGAAGTGGGGGTTTTGTCATACGCGTAATTGTTCCATCGCTCTCTTTCTAAAATAAGTGATCAGCTTTTCACCCTCAAAAGCATTCAAAAGAATTGTTCTTCCATCTTTACGTCATTTGCTAGATACATTTTTGAAGTGAATAGGAGAGTTCTTAGTGGACGGACTTTTAATAAATGACATAACTTAAATAATAAACGCGGGAATAGACATATCGAGAGGTCTCGCAAAAGCTTTGGACTAATGGATTTCTTAGGTACAGTACTATAACTGTAGGGACATTGGTATTTCGTGGCGACCCTCTTAACACAATGGCGCCAGTATTCTATAACACCGATCGTCAGTTCAATTTACGTAATTCAATGTCCGACCAACAAGGAAACAAAGTAAGGAGCAAAATCAAATATTGCTTTTCTCTTTGATATACGATAAAAGTTCGGATAAATAAGTCAAATTGTTTGGCAATGGCATTTCTCCTGTGGTCTGTCCTCATTGTTTCCTTTGAAATACGGCCAAGTCCGGGCAATATGTCCTAATGATGCGCAATTTACTCGCTGGTTATAGTAGATGAACAATTGTAGTGGGTACTAGCACTAAAGCAAAGCATTATTGCCTCTCCAGTTACGTCACCATGACTCTCAAAATGATGGTTGGTGGTAATGCATTACCTAATACGCTAGCAACATGGAATATCAAGTTTGTAATACTCGTTTTATGATCTGGAACCAATAGCGGCAACTATGACAAGTTGGGGAGTATACTGGATATCAATACAATATAGTCAGTTATATGACAACTGTAGTTCAATAAGTAGAAAAGATATATACTAAGTATTATCTAAAATAATCTGTTCAGTGTCTAAAATGTAAAGATGCTTCACTTTTGATGTATAGCAAGTAATATATGAAGGTATCCACTAAGTGCCAAATATGTGCTCAAAACATGAATTTTCTGAAAACCTGTAAATGTTCGATCTATATAATATTGTATTCATTGTATTGGTAATAACCATGCTAGTGAATCAGGTTTCATCCTATACATATGTTATTCCTCTATTATATACTATTACAATTACTATTACTTTCTCTTAAATCCTGGTGGTGGTTGGAATTTCCTTACCGGTTGTTGTGTTGTTCTCTCATTTGGCTTCACATCCTTGCTGTTTGACTTGGCCACTTTCCCGCCATTTGTAGTGGTATTTTTCTTCCTCTTATTGCGCTCCTTTGCTAGCTGTTTCTGCTGTTTTGAGTCGACAACCAATCTTTCTGCTTTTGAAAGTAGCGGCTTGTCTTCTACAACTGTCGATAGTATCTGCTCGCCTCGGAGAATGACAAGTCCCAGCACTCTCTTCTCAACTTTAAGGTTGTCTCGATCAACCGAGCCTTTATTCTTTATGTCATCGATCTGCTTCTTGAGAACTCTCTCCTCCACACAATCACTCAGTACTACATTCATATGCTTATCAAACGCCAGCAATATACCAATATACACCCTACCATCCTGTGTTATGACACGTAACTTGTAGTTTATCAGGTCAGCTAATCGACTGTTGTGCTTTACTTGAACTCCTACCATCTGCTATAATGAGTTGTCCTGTTGTGCTCTATGGTTCCTGTTTCTTGGATATCTTTATGAAATGTGGATTCTCGTATTATGGCTTCAATGGTGAAGACGTGCTATAGTTTCTGCTAAACCTTGACCTATTCAAATACTGCTTTCTTTTACACTTATTGCTTGCTTCCTTACAATTTTTGAAAAATTTCAGTTGGTAAAGCGATGAGACAATTGAAAAGGGAAAAAGGTTAAAAGACAGGTACAAGCTGGCTAGTGATTGTTGGCACAATTGGTCACAACCAGAGCAACGCTACAAGAAAACAATGTCTGAGGAGAAGGAGGTCAAACCTGTTGTTGCTGAGAACGCTGAAGTTCCAGCCAAAGTTGAGAAGAAGAAGAGAAGAAGAAGAAACTACGATGATTACGATGCCGAGGTGACTGAGTCTGAGAAGAAGAAGAGCAAACCTAGCGAAACCAGTGGTAAAGCTGGTGCGGCTACAGCTGGCGATAGCGACTCTGAGAGTGACATTGATGACGCCAAGCTTGACAGACTGGAGAGCAACGAGGACGAAGAAGAGGACGACCTCGCGGAAATCGACACATCCAACATCATAACCACAGGCAGAAGAACGCGGGGCAAGATCATTGATTACAAGAAAACTGCCAAAGAGCTTGATGCGAGTGAGCAGAAAACTGATTCTGCCGCTACCGAGGCTGCTCCGGGAGCCGCTGATGATGAGGAAGATGACGACGCCGACTTCAAGGAATGATTGAACAGCTGTGAGACATTGAGCTTGCCGCAAACTTTCTGTAACTTTAAAATGTTATACGTGCACCAATTGTGATTAAGGAACTGCCGTTATGTATATAGCTATATATATTTGCTATTGTTTAAACTTTTTTTTATTGTTTTCTCATATTTTTATATGAATCAAATATTTATCAGAACAGTTACGGGCTTTTACATAAAGTATATAGAAAGATAGATAGTGGAAAATGCATGACAAGGGAATTTGCTTAGCAGCAGTTGTTGGAGCTGCTCTTCTTCTTCTCATTTGGAGCTGGGGTCAGGCTGATGGTAGGTCCGTTTGGCCCGGCGCCCGGCTTGTTGGCGTTGCTCAGCTCTACTTGGTGTTTGCTGACCTTCTGGTGGATTGCTGTGATCAGTTCCTTGAACGCGAGGTCGACGTTGTCGCTATTCAGGGCACTTGTTTCTGTGAACAGCAGCTGGTTCTCAGAAGCGAACTGCTTGGCCTCCTCGGTGGGGACGGCACGCAAGTGAGCCAGATCGGACTTGTTCCCGATCAGGCCCACAGCGACGTTGTCGTCGGCGTTCTCCCTCAGCTCCGACAGCCAGTGGTGGCAGTTCTCGTAACTGCTGGACTTGCTGATGTCGTACACGATCAGCGCACCCACGGCACCACGGTAGTATGCGGAGGTGATCGCACGGTACCTCTCCTGGCCCGCGGTGTCCCATATCTGCGCCTTAATCTTCTTGCCGTCCACGTCGATGGTCCGCGTGGCAAACTCGACACCGATAGTGGACTTCGAGTCGATGTTGAACTCATTCGTGGTGAACCTCGACAGCAGGTTCGACTTACCGACACCTGAGTCACCAATCAACACTATCTTGAACAGATAGTCGTAGTCATAACCATAATCCTCGTTGCTCATCTTGGTATATAAGTCCTCTGGTAGAGCCAGAAAGCAATTCGATACAACCTTATACCTGGCTTAAAACCATCCTATCCATACTTATAACACTGAAATTCCAATTTCTGGTTTTTTTTTGGATTCAAAATCCGCGAACACGTCTGAGAAGCAGCTGTGCGCAGTGCAACAGCTCTACACAGTGGGATCCATAGAGACCCCCCCCCCGTATAGCTTCCTGGGCTGCTGATGTACGTACAATGTCGCGTGATACACATGTGCCAAGTGATATTCACTTATATACTACTATACGGTTTGTCATATGACATGCATTTTGGAAAGTGATACGGTACATACCCAAACACGAGTTCACATCATATGATACTAGTATAGAGTGATGCTGTGCATCACTCTATACTAAGTAATGTGTGTCCAACACGTCCAACACGATAACCCCTTCCACTTAAAACCAAAAAAAAAAAAGAATGAAAATGAAAATTGCAAGTTCATAATGTTTACTAATTCCCCGATTAGGGATACATGTAAACAAATCACTGAACAGAGTGATGAAAAAAAGCTTTTGCAATTGTATCGCAGACTCATTGGTGAAGTTGTTGTGTTGACTTGATCCTGGTCCTGGTCCTGGTCCTTGGACCTGGATCGACAATGGGTCCAGTGGTGCTTAACTACAGATACTGTAGCTGAGAATGCTGTGCTTGATGAACCCGGGTAAAGTCCCTGGTCTTGTTTACCTGATCATTCGCACTACCTCAGACTTGAAGCCACTACTTTGTACTTGAGTTTTGCATGTGCACTGCAGATACTAAACTATTTTTTTTGTAGCCGCTGTGAATATAGCCAAAGACCCCAACGAGAAGACACAGTACGGACCCTACGATGCCGGCTCGGTCGACAGACAGTGATGTGTATAGAGCACGGGTGCATAGAGAACCGCAGGTGCGGTTCTCTATACCCGACCCGGACGACACAGACAGAATAGTGTTCCCGAACACTTCGACGGGTGATAGCGACGAGAGCCAGGTGCAGGAGCAGGAGCAGGAGCAGGAGCAGGATACTACTCGTCAGGGCCAGCGACAACGACAGCGACAGGGCAAGCAGGTGGACAACCGCGGGCACCTGGTGGATATGCACTCCAAGATCATGATAGATGTGCCCGAGGATATATGGAAGTTCCACCGCAGTCACAGGAAGTCAAAGTCCCTCGAAGGCGACAGCAGCAGCGGCTCGATTGTGCTCGGACACAAGAAGTCGAAGTCCCTGCAGTCCATCATCCTGGAGACCGTCAGCTCCTACCAGGACTACTCCCGGGACACTTCCACAGGCGACATTTCTTCGAGCACTAACAACAGCAGCCTGAGCCAGGTATCGCCGCTGCACTTGGGACCACAGACAATGATGACCCCCACTAAAAATGCAAGCTCAAACAGCCTGTACCTGTCTTCGGAGTCTCCCTTAAATAAGTACAAAGTGCCAGTTCCAGCAATGATCTCGCTGCCGCCATTCCTGTCGTCAGAAAATAAACACAAAAAATCCAACAGCGTGGTGTACAACGGCTCCGGATACAGTGCATATAACTACGACGGCGACACTTCCTCAGAGTACACAGGTGATCACACCCAGACTTCCACAGACGACTCCATTCCATCAGCAAAATTCGATATATCATTCGACCCAGGTGCACAGAGTGCGCAAGAGACCGATCACATATTAGGCATAGATGAGGATGCAAACGTTAATCTAAAAGTACAAAATAGAAACTTACGCATGAAGAGCTTGCATAACCAGATCCCGACAATGGTCCATGAGAAATCATCCCCATCAAGACAATCATCACCAGTTGTGCCAATTTTGAAAACTAATCATCAACTACCAATTCCAAACCAACAATCTGCAACAGTACCAATACTCAAAAATAATGAAAAGTCACCAATGTCAAATCAACCTTCTCCAGTGGTCCCAATACTCAAGCACAACCATAAGCGCGAATTGAGCATGCCTTCCCCTCAAAATTACCAGTTCCCTACATCACATTCTAATTCAGAGCAGCAAACAATACTTAATAAAGACATTGCAAAAGAAAGTAAATCACTGCAAATATTATCTACTCCATCCAAGACTATTGATATTCCAGATTTATCAAAAATGACTACACCAGCTAGTGCATCATCTCGTGGTTCTTTACATTTCTTCGATAGATTCGATGACTCAAAAGATGACGAAAACTTTGTACCCGCTAATATTAACAGAGTAGACCAATTAGATCTAAGTTTCAAATTTCCAGCATCCAGCACCCAACATGCTGAGATAGCACCAGTACTAAACCCCATTGAAGATAGCGACTTTTTGAAAGTGGATACTTCGCCTACTAATCCCCAATTCGAAAAAAGGCGGCAAATGCTCATGGATCAAAACCGGAATAGTGCAATGTCTCATCAGCATAGAAGAAGCAGAAGTGTTCATAACACTGAGGATATACAGGACTTATTTGAAGCAACTTCGACACCTCCAAAGACTTCCAAAGAACAAAGTGTACCTACTAGATCTCCTCTGCGACCAAAGTCACCTACATTGACGGACAATCTCCCTTCATATGACCCTAATCCAGATGTGATCCCAGATATCAAAGTTACAGAAAGTCCAGAGGACGATTCAGTTAATTCTATACAAGATAGTATTACCAAGGTCACTGATCCACACTATATTGAAGATACTCAAGACAGCTATCAATATGTTGGAGTTCATGATATATCAACTTCCAGTACAATAGAAAACTCAAGTGAATATGATAGTACTCCAACGGAAGTTACAATTGAAGGGACAGAAAACATCTTAAGACAACCATTAACCACATTTGCCTCATTCAGTGCTCCATTAAATTTGGATGGAATAAATCAAACCATGAACGAAAATGGGAAATTAGGAAGCCTTCCAAGTAATGGAATAATGCTGGATCAAAATATCATGTCTAACACCGGAAGCGTATCATCAAGAACTTCGATTTTTTCCAAGAACTCCGGAGAAACTGCTCTTACCTCTAACCCATCAACATATGACCAGGAACATAATAATACAAACCCTACAAGTGCAAGTATCATGATAAAACCTAAGAAAATCTCACATAGGAGCCCGATATTTGAAAAGCCACAAACCCAAAAACATATTAATAACAAAGACGATGCGGAACTAAAGACTGTTTTTGAGAAGATTAATGGAAAAATTGTTGAGGTAATAACAATAGATGACGATGTCGATGAAACTTCAAAAATTTCTGTAAAAGTTCCTCTTCAATCAAATGGACATAAATTAGACAATATGATTGATGATTATAATGATCAGGTCAGGATGAGAAGAAATAAATCTAATGATTGCACAAAAAAACATAGACAATCGTTTCACGAAGCCCAAAAAAAATACGAAACTATATTAAGTCTTTGTGATGAAACAGCTGAAACAGCTAAAACAGTTATTTATGAACTTAATAAGAAACAGCATTCGGAGACTAAAGGTCTCGCAATACGTGCATACAACAGTGCTAATACCGCAAACAATATCACTAGTAATATTAGTAATATGTCAGCTAACGAATTAGATCCTCGGAAAATCAAGTACCTATCAACTTTCAACAAGAAACTAAGAGTAAATTCTTACACTAGAAAGGAGAAGCCTACTACTGGCTAGATGCCAATAGGTCTTTTGATTTTTATTAGCTGTACTATGCTTCCTTGTTATATAATCTGAAGTATTAGATAGTTGTGATTAATGAATATTCATTTAAAAATGCTAATGTGTGTATTTATATAAAATATAGTACACGATCTATAAACCATTGATAAGATTGTTACTAATAATCATCTTTTAGGAGAATTTGTAACAGATGATGAAGCCTCTTGAATTGGACTCAAAGAGTAATTTGGAATAAAGGCAGGTGAAGGTGCCATGTACGTGGTGGGTGGAGTACGACTTTCTAGAATTTCATCCGTAGATGCTATTCGATCCTCTTCGATCGAGTAATTTGGTTCGTGAGAAGGTGTTATAGGAAATTGTTTAGAGCCTTGACCAAAAGGACGGTAGCCAGAAGAAGGTTTAACTGGTGACTTAGATCTTTGCATTCCTATCTCAGATCCAGGAGATTTAGACCATCCTGGGCTGCTAAAGAAAGTAACAGTTTTGTTATTAACCTCCAATTTATTCTTGATAGGACTAGATTCCGTAGTTACACCTTGAGGTTTATCAGTAAAACTGTAAGTAGATCTGAAACTGCCTTTATTCGATCTTCTGAGCATTCTTTTTGCCGCATTGTTATCATTTTCTGTATCCGAAAAATTAAAATCCTCTGGGACTGTGTTAATCTCATCAAGATATTCATCCTCATCCCTTGTTACATCATTTAATTCATTATAAGCATCCTCCTCAGTTTCATCAATGAAATAAAGATTGCTCATTAGCGCTGGTAATTCTGAGTCTAGTTCTGAGTTTAAATCATGAAATTTCAAAGCTTGAGATCTTGCAGGAGGAGGAAGCGGGTGATTCAGTCCGTATTCCTTGAAGTTTGAGGCTGTATGAGACTTATTATTTTCAATTGTTTTCTCTTGCGGGGAAGAAGGCTCACATTTGATGGTAGGAATAATCTGTTTATTAATCATATTTGGTTTCCCAGGTGTGCATATTACAGGTGATACTAATCCTTCAGCCAACGATTGTGACTCGAAGGGGCTTTGTAATATCGGGCTAGAGACAGCATCATCTTCGTCTAGACCCACGTCCGATAACCCTGTCAACCCATCTTCATTATTAATATCTTCTTCCGAGTCACTTTCTAGATTAAAAATATCAGCAAATGATGCAACTGGTTTCTTTTGAAATTGCTTGTTTTTAACTTCTGTCAACAGTGTAGGTTTTTGATATGTAACATCTCCTTTTTCTAGCTTTTCATTAATACGTAAGTTGGAATCTTCATCCACATAGTTTACTACATCTTCACTTGTCTTAGATTGTACGGGTTCAGCGTCCTTTTGATACCTCAAAGCTTCTGCTTTGTCCAAAACCACTTCTTCTTCAATAATATGTTTTGCCATATTCAAATCTGTAATAGCATCATCAAATTCTTCATCAGAAATATATTGCTGCTCCTTATTAATGTGATGTTTCTGGACATCATTCTGCAAGTTTAAGTCTCCTCCAAAATCATTATAGTACTCGACACCATAATCTCTATGGATATCATCAGATTGGAGTTCAATACTCTGCCCACATTCGTCGGAAACTTTTTGATCGTACTCTTCATCTATCTCATCTTCTTCATCATTGTCATCTCCACCTTCCTCTTCATCCTCATCGAATTCGTCATCATCATTAAAGCTCGGATCGTCCTCATCAGATAATGCAAACAAATCATTATATCGATGAACCTTGGGCTTGTTTACTCTCATTTGGGTAGTCGGTTTGTATATTGGTTTTTCATTAGAATGATCATTGATCGAAGGAGACGATAAATCTTTCAGAACAGATGTATCAGTATTTATATTATTCTTATTACTGGCCATCTCTTCTTGTAAAAATTCAGAAACCTCATTTTCATCATAGTAATTCATATCCTCATCAAAGTCCTCATCATCATAAAGGTCATCAATATAGACCATTTGTTTTGGTTCAGGTTTCGAATAGTATTTCACAGAGGGAGTGCGGCCACTTAAGTTGCTGTATTCGAAAGAAAATTGCGATGCCTCATCATCATCGTCAGCGTCATCGTCATCTTCTTCATCAATAGCGTTGGAGTAATCACTATCATCACTATCTCTTAATTTATTTTGGTTATGATTCGAGTTTACCATCAAATGATTAGACCATCGAGATTCCTCCGATTGTGTCATTGATACGACTGACGCTCGGTTCGACCTTACGTTTTTACTCCTAGAGAGTTCTTTAGCGTCTCTTAAATTGGAGTTATACTTTTCAAGAGTGATTACTGGTGGCGGAGATTCTGGAATCTCTAATATTGGAGTACTATCTCCAGGTAATTTATCACTCGCAAAAAATTCTGCAGCTTGCGGGAGAGTGTCTGAGCTATTCTTGCGCATCGCAATCAGGTCATCATTAGAATGTATTCTTGCTTGTCTATTTTCCATCTTCTTCTTGTTTATCAGCGTGTTCTTACTCCTCGTCGCCATATCCTCGGGTATGTCTATGTCTTGATTTATTGAAGTTAATGGCGGTGACATGGAGTGATCTCTGGTGCTCCATGATCTCTCAGAAGATACAGAGCTTCTTGTTGTTTTGCTAGTTAACCTGGGTGGTGGTTCTAAATCGCTAGATCGTAGCGTCTCAAAACTGGTCTTTGGGTCATTCAGCACTATAACATGAGGATCGTTATGTTTCGAGTGGTTACCCCAAGTGTGTGTTATAACACCTTTTATAACTGGCAGTTCTGAGTCCTGTGACGCAGGGTTTGACGATGTCTTCAACACATGAAACGATGGAGCTAGAGGGTCTTGGTCCTTTGAGGATCTACGGGACTGACTATCAGTGTTAGCTAAGTACGAGTTCAAGCTTGAGTTAGATGCTTTCTTGAAGAGCTTATTGTTGAACAGCCTATGCAATGATTCAAACCCAGGCGAGTGTTTCTGCGGGAGCGAATCACTGGTGGTGTGTGAATGGGTTGGCGTCTTCGGAGATGATGTCGCAGGGTCGTAGTAATCTGTGTTGTATCTAGGCGGCGAGAGTTGTGACGTGGACGCATTTTTCCGTTTTAGTTGTTTGAAGTCTATATCGGAGTCACTCTCCAGCGAGTTAGACTTCCTATGAGACTTAATGAATGATCGCATTTATTTCAAAGATCAGTATATATGACAACGTATGCTTTTTTGTGAAAAATAAAACATCTAATGCAAAATTGAAAAAAGATCCACTATGAACAATGAGAATAAAGCGGCTAGTGCGTGTTCAAAGCAGAGATAGACTTCCTATGCTCAAAATTTGTGTTATCCGTCCGAGCAAAAGCCTCTATAATCAGAAGGTACCGAAAAAAAAAGGTCCACCCAACAGCAACTCAGCGTCTAGTAATGACCTCTAGTCTATATAGTTTTAGCAATAAATCTATGGTGGTTTTATAAAGTTACAAATGCTACACATATGCTAAATGAGATGAGTTCATGATGTTTAGCTTTTAGTGTTTGGGTGCTGGCTTCGGGTTTTATGAAAAACTGTCCCTTGCAGGCACAGAAAGTCTCGTACAGATGACCAATCTTGATGACGTATTGCACAATCAAGTACTTTTTTCAGCCAAAAGACTTCGAAGATAGTAAAATTGTTGTGTTTGTAATGAGTGTGTCAAACGAGTCTCTACACATTCTCTTGAATGAATGGGGGAGCCAAGAGAATAGCCGAGGATGGATCAGAAGAGTGAGAACAGACGGCGGTTCCAGGACAAGCAGCGGTTGAAGCGGGCCCACCAGACACCCAGTGACCGCAAGTACAGGAAACCTGTGGAGCAAGTACGAGAGGAGAAAGTACTGCCATCCAATCACGAGCGGTATGTGGATATCCCGATCGACCAAGGTGAGGATATCACCAAGTATACAGAGCTGACTAAAAAAGTACGCGCCACCACAGAGCCCGACACTGCGGGACCGGAACACCAGCAATACACTTCCAGACAGATTCAGAGTATGGGCACCGATGAGCTTAATGCCCTTCTACGGAACAACGTGGTACATAACGTAGAGAATGATGATGATTCACACGTACCAGCTGAGCATAAACGTGAGAGACCAGGTACTCCGCAAGCAAAAGAAACGGTCAGTGTCAATAAGCCGTCGTTAGTACCAGAGGAACTAGCTGGAGATGAGGACTTCCTGGACTCTATTCTATAAACAGTAATACAATACCATCCTCTTGAAGTAGACCCATTGTGGTTCGAAGGTGACGTATTTACGCCTCCTCCCCTAACATCCCACCTTCAGAACCCTAGAGAGCCCCTCCTTCGGGTTGGCCCCCCCCCCCACTTTTCTTCTGTCATATAGTGCGGGTTACGGGTGCCTGTTTAGGGTTTTTGGGAACTGGGGCTTTCCAGAAAAAAAGAGGGTTTCAGAGGGTTTCAGAGGGTTTCAGAGGGTTCGATGAGGGTCCGATGAGGGTTTTTGTAATTAAAGGGACCTAATATAGTCCTATACTTATTAATGCATGGGGGATTTACTGTTATTATTTAAAATACTCTCTAATATATAAACAGCGAGATTTATTTAATTTCGACTTCGAAGCATTTGCAGTTTACAGATAAACCAAATAAGAAAAATAAAATAAAATACAACTACCATAAAAACAAAAGAAAGCAATATTCACAATAGCACAATATATAATGACCACACCTAACGCTAGAAGGAGTCGCACGCAGAAAATATCGAACGAGAGCAAGCGTTGTTCCAAGAGCAAACCCAAGGCTAAGGCCAAGACACAGTCCAAGGCCAAGTCCAGAGCATATGCAGGTCCAACTTTTGTGGCTCCCGATGTGAGCGACCTTCCTAGGCCTACTCTCATATAAGAAACACTCATTGCATTATTATATATTCGATATGTAACATTAATGAAAGCATTTTTTTTTTTTGAAAAGAGTTTTGAACTTTTTTTAGTTGTTATATCTTCTTGATTAAACGAAAGAAACCTAAAATAAATATACAAAATATATTCTTCAATATTGCAGCTATGATGTGTTACAATATTTCAAAAAATATACAAAAAAATTTGGGGGAAATAGGGAAAAAATGAAATTGAAATAAAAGAGAGGTGGAGTTGTATATTGAAGTAGCCATTACAAAACAACGTTCTTGGCCAGCTTCTTCTTGTAATCCAAGATAGAACCGTCCCATCTGGTGGCAGTCTTGTCTTCAACAACAAAAATGTCCTTGGCGATCTTGTCCAACAGTCTGAAATCGTGCGAAACCACGACGACACCACCGTTAAACTCGTTGATGGCATCGGCCAAGGAGTCAATGGTTGGGATATCTAGACCGTTAGTAGGTTCGTCCAGTAGTAGGACGTTAGGGTTCTCTAGAGCTAGCAAAGCGAAGACGACACGGGAACGTTGACCTTCGGATAGAGTACCCATTTGAACCTTTTGAGCGTCACCGGTCAAACCGTAACGACCTAGTTGACCTCTCCAGTACTGGAAGTCTTGGGAGATGTTAGAGTACTTGTCACGGACGAATTCCAGAGCGGATTTGGTCAAGTCCAATTGATCTTGGGAGTGTTGGGAGTAAACACCCAACTTAACGTGTGTATGACGGGAAACACGACCGGATTGAGGCATTAGCTCACCGGTCATGATCTTCAATAGTGTAGATTTACCGACACCATTTGGACCGACCAAAGCGGTACGGGAGTCCATATCAACACCGAAGTTCAAATGCTCATATAGGTTGTTTTCTGGGTTACCATCGTAGGCGAAAGAAATGTCATCGAAGGCCAAGACTGGAGGTGGCAATCTTTCCACAGGAGGGAATCTGAAGGAGAAGACTCTGTCTGGAACCACAGGTTGAATCAAACCGTCAGCTTCCATCTTGTCCAGGATCTTTTGTCTAGATTTAGCTTGCTTGACCAAGTTGGCATAAGTACCAGCAGATGCGATGAATTTCTTGATGTGGGCAATTTCTTCTTGTTGCTTGTTGTATTGTTTCATTTGGTTGGTTTCCAATTCGGTACGGGTCTTGATGTAAGAGTCGTAGTTACCACCATATTGCATCAATTTTTGCATTCTCATGTCGATCATGTTTGTACAAACACCGTTCAAGAAATCTTGGGAGTGGGAGACCAATACCAAAGTTCTATCAAATCTCTTCAAGTATTCTTCTAACCAAACACAGGCTTCCAAATCCAAATGCGCGGTTGGGTCATCCAACAATAGCAGAGTTGGCTTAACGAACAAGGCCTTGGCCAAAGCGACACGCATTTTCCAACCACCGGACATGTCCTTGGTCTTCTTTAGGATAGTTTGCGAGTTGAAACCCAGACCGATCAGGATGACGGCTGCTCTGGACTCGAAAGTGGATGGGTCCATACCGTCCATTCTTTCGTACAGTGGGTCTAGAAGTTCAGATTCAGGACCATCCTCCAGGATAATCTTCTCGACCAAATCTTCGACTCTCTTCAGTTCGTTTTGGGCTTCTCTGACAACGTACTCTAGGGCGGAGTATTCAGTTGGAGCAGCTGGCTCGTCCAACAAGTATACGTCGATGTGGTCTGGGATTGGGTATTCTCTGGTGGCCAGGGCTTTTAGGAAAGTGGACTTACCACAACCGTTCTCACCCAGCAGACCGTAACGTCTACCGTAGTTCAATTCCAAGTTGGAGTCCTGGATCAGCACTTTACCGTGGAAAAGCAAGGACACAGAGGACATCTTGATATCACGAGAGGTCTCTAGAGAGTCCAGCACACCGGTGGTGACACGGTCGGACAGACCGTCCTTGTCGGTTTGCAACTTCAATTGCTCGATCTCTCTAGCGGCAGCCTCGGCAGCATCTTCTTCGGTACCGGCCTCCTTCTTCTTACCTAGCTTTCTGATAGTCTTACCTTCAGACTTCTTCTTAGCTTCTCTTTCAGCTTTCTTGGCGTCTCTCTTAGCCTTGGATGCAGATACTGGTGGCATTTGTGTTTCTGGTTGGTGTTGGGCTTCTTTTCCAACTCAGTTGACCATAAGGTTAATTCCTACTCTGTTGATATTATATAGGTGAAAAATTTCAAGAGACAAGAGCTCATCGCATTTTGTGAAGAAAAAAATTTGAAGATTTTTTTTTTTCAACCCATGTATACCACAGAAGAATACGCAGGGGAGTGCAAAGTATATAGTACTTGAAGAACACAAAAGAAATCCGTAACAAAAAGAAAGAGAGTTCCATACATCAAAGGACCAGTACCATCACCAACACCATTACCAACACCGATACCATTACTGTCTGGTACTTGTACAGTACGGCACAGCACAGCACAGCACAGCACAGCACAGCACAGCATTGCACAGCATTGCTCTCGCAGTCCCAATAGCAAAGAAAAAAAAAAGAAGCAACACCGTATACGGTTAAACACATGACATACGTATTAATATATAAAACATGTGATCATAACGTACACCAATACAAAAGTACGTCATGGTAGCACTATTGGATTGGAGGGGGGAGGGGAGACAAGCAGAGAAGCAGAGAAGCAGAGAAGTGCTGGTA
>ERZ1036435.91-NODE-91-length-84580-cov-12.017983_pt1 | contig 84580 bp, 46 predicted proteins | sample MGYA00514223_ERZ1036435 | MGnify/ENA primary metagenome ERZ1036435 (study PRJEB33795, sample SAMN09464927) | human gut metagenome | host: Homo sapiens | place: USA: Stanford, California | collected 2016-08 | study: EMG produced TPA metagenomics assembly of the...
AGGCCCCCCCCACCCGACAGGAATAAGTCACGTGATACCCAAGGTCTGTGGCCCAGGTGACCTGGCAAGAGGCCCAAACGGGAATATAAACTGTATTTAAAGGTGATGGCAGGCGGGTACAAGCTACAAAGCTACAAAGCTATAAAGGCACAAGCGAGGCGATGGACGAGTCGCAGTTGAAAGGGAAGTTGTGGTACTGTGTGGACCGGCTGCTTGCGCGGGAGGAGCGGCGGTTCAGCCAGAAGTTCGTGAGCGCGCTGGTGGAGCTCGTGTATGTGCAACTCGTTGAGGTCGGCGAGACGTTGGAGAGCTACGCGCAGCACGGTGGCCGGGACGTGGTGAGCATGGCTGATCTGCGGCTGTTGCTGCGGCGGTCGCCCGAGCTGCTGGCTATGTGTGACCCTGAGGGTAGCCAGTGAGGTACCCATTAGGGTTTTCTTTTCCCTTGCATTAGGTGCCGTTAGTGGTATTTTACTTAGAGGTAGAGGTATATAAACCAGTGCCATGTTCAATCTTCGACATACTTCAGATTGTGTATTATATATTTTGCTAATGACAGAAAAAAAATGAGATGAGATGAAGATATAAAGTTTATTCGTATTTATGTCATAAGATAAATTACACAAAGAGATGAAAAAACTCACTTGTGTTTTTCCGTTACGTTCTAAAGATAATTAATTTAAAAAGATAAAGAAAAAAAAAGAGACGTTTCTCTTCTTCCTGCTTCCTGCTCTTTAAATGAATTTTTCCATGCTAGCTACAACAAAAATTAAATTCCCCACACAAACCGGTTTATCATTACAGTTTATCATAAAAAATATTAGAAAAAAAGTCATTTGAAATGTGGAAGAGAATTTAGAAAATGAGCAGCACTGGTTTAAATTTAAAAAATGGAAAAAGAATAGCTCATTTAGAGTTGTGGAAGGGGAAGATGGAAGATGCTTTCAAAGATTCTAATAAAATCAGAAAAAACAAATCACTTTCTTTTTTTTAGAATTTCAAATTAAGCATCTTATTTGGAAGTGTCAACAACGTATCTACCGACGATTTGACCCTTTTCCATCTTTTCGTAGATTTCTGGCAATTCAGATAGACCAGCGATCTTGATTGGAGACTTGACCAAACCTCTGGAGAAGAAGTCCAAAGCTTCTCTGGTGTCAGCTCTGTTACCGACGTAAGAACCGACGATGGAGATGGACTTGACGACGTGGTTGAAGACGTCAGAGGAACACTTAGCGTTAGCTGGCAAACCGACCAAGACGACGGTACCGTTGGATCTAACGTATCTGGTGGAGGATTCGATAGCAGCTTCAGAGACGGAGACGTTGATAACACCGTGAGCACCACCGTTGGTAGCAACCAAGATGTCTTGTTCGACGTTCTTGGACTTGGTGAAGTCGACGAAGATTTCACCACCCAATTCGTGGAACAAAGCCTTCTTTTCGTCACCACCGTCGATACCCAAGATTCTGTAACCCATAGCCTTGGCGTATTGGACAGCTAGAGAACCTAGACCACCAGCAGCACCGGAGATGGCAACCCATTCACCGGCGTTCAAGTTAGCGGACTTCAAAGCCTTGTAGACGGTGATACCGGCACACAAGATTGGAGCGACTTGAGCCAAGTCGGTACCTTGTGGGATTCTAGCAGCTTGGACGTAGTCAGCAGTAGCGTATTGTTGGAAAGAACCGTCGTGGGTGTAACCAGACAAGTCAGCTTCTGGACAGTTGGATTCGTTGGACTTTTCACAGTATTCACAGGCCATACAGGAACCGTTCAACCACTTGATACCAGCGTAGTCACCGATCTTCCAGCCCTTGACGTTTTCACCCATGCCGACAACGACACCGGCACCTTCGTGACCACCGACCAATGGCAACTTGGTAGCCAATGGCCAGTCACCGTGCCAAGCGTGCAAGTCAGTGTGACAGACACCAGAGTACTTGACGTTGATCAAGATCTCGTTAGCCTTTGGCTTTGGGACTGGGATGTCCTTGTATTCCAACTTACCATTGTTTTCGTAGAAGATAACACCCTTTTGGGTTTCTGGGACAGCGTGTAGAGTAGCCATTGTTTATGTGTTTTTTGCAGAATTTAAAAATGTTCTTGTTTCTCTCTCTGTAAGTAGTGTAAGAAGTAAAAGAGAGAAAGGTGAAGGGACCCTGTTTCATGTTTCTTAAATACGTTTTTCTGTTCCAGAAAGAAAAAAATTTTTCTTTCCATTTTTTTACTTTGTTTCTTTGTTTTCCCATGAGTTGCTGCATGGGGACAATGGAGTAAAGGATATCTCCTGACTGCATTTTGCCAATCCAAGGGCATCGTCTAGTTTGTCGATTGTTTGAAGTGGCTGTATTGTCTTGTTCTTCTGTATTGTGTCTTGCTGTCTTGTGTCTTGCTGTCTTGTGTCTTGCTGTGTTGTGTCTTTGCTGTGTCTTGCTGTGTCTTGTCTCTTGGAACAGGAATCCCTTCTCTCTCTCTCGATAGTAGGGGCCTTCCCTTTCATCACACCTTTGCACCCTTTGTAGGGCACTTTCCAGCAGCACCTTCTAAAGCAGTTGCTTTGCAATGCTGGTGACAGGGGGGTCCTGCATTCCACTTTTGGGAGTTCGTAATCAGTACAGGGCTGGTGGGGGGGGGTACCTGATCTTCCTCTTTCTGCTGTCTCGTTCCTTTTTTCTGGCATCCGGGTGTACGGGTGTAAGACTGTTCTCTCGGTTTCGGGACTCCTCTCTTTCTTTCCTCATTGCCTCTCATATCCGTGTCGTGTCGTGGAATCTCATCCTCCACCAATTGCTTTTCCCTCTTCGTCTCTCGGATTTGTGCTGATCCCCACCCCGTTAATCCAACTGTTGCCGCACCTCGTCTTTCCCACCAGTCCCCCCGCACTCATTTCCCTCCACTTCCAAAATCAAATTCCGGTTTTTCCCTCTCCGGTTTCTTCACTTGTCACATGCTATATCGTGATTGTATTTGTGAAGTTGTACGTATGTATCACATGCATGTGCGTGTAACAGTATGAACACTAGGACCGTTCCTAATCTTCGGGAATGCCGTAAGTGCCGAAGGGGCCGGGGGCCGTGGAGGGGAGGGCCGTGGAGGAACCACCTCATCCCATCTCATCTCATCCCCTACACTTGTTGCACTTGCCCTTGCACTGCGTTGTTCATTGACATCATTGCCCAGTATGTAGTACTCGGAGTTAAATTCTTAATTAAAGACCCTTAATTCTATCTAAATTAATTAAACTAATAAATTAAACTTATACCAAATTCATACCATTTACATCTATGGCAATTCAACCTATATATAACACACACACACATAACATAGTACTTTTTTACAATACTCTAATACTTGGTATATGGATCATATGAAAGAAAATATATAACACTTTAATAATACAATGGCTGCAGATACTAGTTCATCTACATCCGCTTTCGTAACTACATTGATATTCAACGGTGTCGTTGCCGTGATATTTCTACTGCTGTTCTGGTACTTGAAACCCAAAAACAAAAGGGTCTATGAACCAAGAACCCTCACTGATATACAGACCATCTCCGAAGAAGAGAGAATAGATACCCTCGAGTACGATGACGAGAACTCCTGGCTCGGGTTCTTGCTCTCAAGACCACACTCTTTCCTAATACAGCACTGCAGCATCGACGGGTACCTCTTCCTCAGATACATCGGCATATTCGCGGGACTGTCCTTCATCTCGTGCTTCATACTGTTCCCCATACTGCTCCCTGTCAACATCACTAACGGCAACCACCTCGAGGGCTTCGAAGTGATGTCCTTCGCAAACGTCAGGAACAAGAATAGGTTCTACGCTCACGTGTTCCTCAGCTGGATCATATTCGGCCTCTTCACCTACGTGATCTACAGGGAACTGTACTTCTACATATCGCTCAGACACTCCTTGCAGACCACCCCGCTCTACGACGGCTTGCTCTCCTCCAGAACGGTGGTCGTAACCGAGCTCTCAGACACGTACAACCAGGAAGGCGAGTTCGACAGGCTCTTCCCAAACGCCGCACACATCATCTTCGCAAGAAACCTCAAGGAGCTCCAGGACATGGTCAAGGAGCGCGACGAGACCGCCCAGAACTACGAAAAGACCCTGAACAAGCTCATCAACAAGTGCGTCAAGAAACAGAACTCCGAGAAGAAGCGCGAGAAACTGTACAAGGACGGCAAACCCAAGGACGACCTCTCGACGTACGTGCCCCACAACAAGCGCCCAAAAAAGTGGATCAAGCACTGGCCCTTGCCAACGTTCCTCGGCGGTGAAAAGGTAGACCTCCTCACATACTCCACAAAACAGATCGGCGACCTCAACGACAAGATCAAGGAAAAACAGCAGGACTGGCAGAAGAGCGACCACCTCAACTCCGTGTTCTTGATATTCGACACACAGCTGGAGGCACAGAGGTGCTTCCAGTCGGTACCAGACATCCTAGGGTTCACAAACTACGGCAAATGCCTCATCGGCTGCACCCCAGACGACCTCAACTGGGATAACTTGAACTTGACAAAGAAGGCCCGCTACATGAAAAGACTAACCGCTAACTCCATATTAACTGCAATGATCATATTCTGGGCCATCCCTGTCGCAGTGGTGGGTTGTATCTCAAACGTCAACTTCTTAGTCGAGAAAATACACTTCCTACACTTCTTGAACAACGTCCCAAACGTCATAATGGGCATCATCACAGGGTTAGTCCCATCGCTAGCTTTGTCCATCTTGATGTCCTTGGTGGCTCCTTTCATCAAGAAAATTGGTGAAATGAGTGGAGACATCACAAGACAGGAGACAGACCAATATTGCCAGAAATGGTACTTCGCTTTCCAGGTGTTGAACACCTTCATCGTTACCACTTTGGCTTCTTCAGCTTCTTCAACTGTAACAGCTATCATCGATGAGCCAGGCTCGGCAATGACCCTGCTAGCAAATAATCTACCAAAGGCTTCAAACTTCTTCATCACTTACTTCCTATTGCAAGGTCTAACTATGCCAACTGGTCAACTTTTGCAAGTAGCAAACCTAATCTTGTCAAAGTTCATGGGTAGAATCCTCGACACTACACCAAGACAGAAATGGAACAGGTACAATACCTTATCTAAGCCATCTATGGGTGTCGTGTACCCAACAGTTGAAATATTGGTTTGCATTATGATTTCATATATTATCATTGCACCAATTTTACTTGTCTTCAGCACCATGACTTTCCTATTCCTCTACTTCGCATACTTGTACAACTTGAACTTTGTTATGGGCTTCTCCTTTGATTTAAAGGGAAGAAATTATCCGAGGGCTTTATTCCAAGTGTTTGTCGGTATTTATTTAAGCGAAGTCTGCTTGCTCGGTTTATTCATTATGGCTAAGGCATGGGGTCCATTGGTGTTGGAATGTTTCTGGATTGTGGTTACAGCCTTGGCCCACATTTATATGAAATGGAGGTTCTTACCATTAATTGATGCCATCCCATTAAGCGCCATCTTGAACGCTAGAGGTAGTAAGAAGCACAGATACCCTCAAAAGGATCAAGGTTTGAAGGAAGTCAAGGGTATCGGTGAAGACATGAAGAAGCTGTTCGAAGATGATAATCATAATGGTGTGCTAAGACCAGCCACAAAGGGTGACTTGAGAAGAGCTGATTTGCTACCAGAAGATGAACTTGAATCAGACTCTGAAGGCTGCGGTGATGACATCTCAACACTAGGTGACATGGAAGAAAGTTTGCCAAAGAATGACAGAAAGCAAAGTAATGTGACCGACGGCTCTAAATATGCAAGCACATTTGTTGGAAGCGATGAGGACTTCAAGAAGTTGCACTATGCTGATGTTAAGGACATGAAGAAACAACAACAGAGTGGACCAGAGGTTAATCCTAAAGGAGCTGTCGTGGGTAATGCAGATGTAGGTAAGATCTTTAGTGATCCTATGGCTATGACTGATGATCCTAATGCTTTCCCAGATAACATTTTGCCAAGTCAAGGTAAATTTAAAAGACTGGCTAATTTCTTCGAACCTAGTAAGAGTTATCCATTCTGTAAGGTCAGAAATAGATTACCACACAGTTTAAACACCACTATTCAGTATAACCTGGATTATGCAGAAACCGCTTACACTGATCCATCAGTAAACTCTACTAGTCCTATCGTATGGATTTGTAGAGACCCTATGGGTGTATCTCAAAGACAAATCGATGAAGCACACATGGACAATGTACCAATTACAGATGAGTTCACAGAATATGATGAGAAGGGTAGAGCACAGTTCACCTTTAACCCACCAGACTTTATTCGCAAGGCAAAGAAGTGAATCATTGAGAGATAACGAAACACTTCTAGACACTCTATTCTTAAATATCCAATGATTCTTTATTTTATTCGGCCCTTTTTTGTTTTCACATTCAATATTATTCCCACTCACTAATCATAATCATTCCAGCGAACATTTACAAATTTTATAAGATTGCACCTATACTAATGTTTAATTATTATTTTGTTTATGTCAGTAACTAGTTAATATATTCCTAATAATAATAATATCAAAAAAACCTTACGTGCAAAATGTCGCATATCATTTATAATTTCATGTACACTTATCAAATTGGACTGCCTGATTAACGGGCAGCATTGATTCTGATATCGTCCAGCATAGTCAACATAGACTCACCAAAACATAAAAACTAATTAATTAACATCCGGATTTCAAAAACAGAGAAGTCTCAAACTACACCGTTAATACCAGTGAATCATAGTTTAGTTAATTAAAAAACACAGCTCTTGTAACCAATATTTTTAATACAGCGGTCATTATCAATTCACTACTATTGTAGGATGACTGCTAAGATTCTCATTTATGTATCATGTGATTTAATCGTCATTGATAATACCTTGAGAAAAGGGTATTAACCAGACACCCCTACAGTCATCTTACCATTCATTACAACATTAGCATATAAATAATCATAGTCGTGAGTGTGGTACATGAGCTAAGTATAACCACAATAACTAGTAATCAAACTGTATAAACCATGGGAATTACTATAAAAACAGTAAATGGAGATCAGGTCAATGAGATCAAATTTGATGACTGCAGCTACGCATTAAAGGTCTTCCCGTTACTAACGGTGCTAAAGTATAAGATAAAGGATCTGTACAAAGAGGCGGATGTTGTTTGTTACTATGATGGGCAGTCCAAACTAATACAAAATGAAAGAGAACTGTCGTTTCCTGATGGATCAACTCTAATTATAACGTTTAAGAGACAAGTAGCAACGAATTATGTTTCCACTGATGACCTAGACGCTCAGGAATATGAGATAGTCAGTGAGAAAGAAGACAATGCTCAAAAGTCTGTCAATGTTCCCGTTGTGGTCCTGGATGCTATTCGCAAGCAAGTCGATAAGATGGATACGTTCTTGAAGAAAGTAGCAAGTGAGCAACATGTTAATGAGGAGAAGTATTGCAAAATGGAACTCTCAAAATTAATTGATGCTGAAGAAGCTAACGATGTATGTGATCCGAAAGAGAAAGATCTCGAGATAGCTCATTGTTTTGAGGTTTACAAGCGATATAAGACACTTTATTACGAGACGAAGGGACAACAGATAAACTTTTCATTCGACGACTATTTAGACTACATACTTAAGAATACAGATCATCAACCGATCAAAGTATGCTCTCAAGCATTCGTGCACTTATCTCAAGATTATGATACGGTGACTATCGATCTTGTTACCACACCAGGAGAGTTTCCAACAAATCACCAATTGTCCGTTTCTACATCGAACTCAAATTTATTTACTATCAATTTGAGTGGATTCTTCCCAAACACTGGAGGAACAAAAAAATTCAGATACTTCCCTGTTACCGAGGATATCAAATCGAAGCCCTTGAGTGTAGCTATTAGCGACAAGACAACAGGCCGTATCACCATGAAAGGTAAATCTGAAGGTAATTCCCTACCAAAATTGATAAGGCTATCTACGGTGGTAGATAAAATCGAAAGTTCAATAGACCTCGACAGCATACAAGAACAGACGTCAAAATTATACGACGAAATACTGAAATATGAAACTGCAAACAAAGAGACAAGCATCATTAGTGAAGACGAATCAGCAATAAAGACAGAATCAGCGAACTGGGAAGAGTATGACTTTCTAAGCGACTCTAGTGTATGACTTCCACGAATTGAATGCTCAGCTTCATTATCACCCACATATAAATTAACTATACGCCAAATATATAAATACCAACATAGGAAAAGTAAATCATATATTCAGAACATCTGCAAAAGTTGTAATCTCAATTGCATGCATTATACGTTGTTCAATATCCTTATATTGTTGCCGTAACTACATTGCTCGACATCATAATGCCCCAGGAGTTCACCTGCACGGACATATTCACGGAGTGGGCACAATGACGAAACAAAGGCATCCTTCACAGCACAAAAAAAAGAAAAGTAAAGGAACGAAAAAGACAATTGAAAGTAGAAAGATAATAAATGCAGATGTAAAAGGAACTGTCAAGTACTCTTTCGAATCTAGTCTATCCATTGGGCGGTTATTTCCTAACAGCATTGTACTCAACCTGACTTTTGATATTGTTTTTAATTCTTAATTAGACCTCGACGCTGAAAAAGAGGTGTCATTAAAAGGAGGAACTCCTAGGATCGAAAAGAAAAAAGAATCAATACAGCCCGTGCTGGTCAAGGGAAGTTAATACCATAGCAGTATCAGAAGTTAATTATCATTGAAATAAGGTACATCGTTACTAGAATAGCTAAAGCAGAAATTATAGAAGAGAACCTAAAGAAAGAAAAAAAGATGAGTTCCGATTCGCAACCTAGACCTTATATGGTTGGGTCGATGGTGAACTACCTATTCTTCAGCAGATTATTGCCATTGCTACCAATCGAGTCCACTGCTACATCTCATGTGGAGGTTGAGGCAGAGCCATTTTTCATTTCAATTAGGGGTGTCCTGATGAAGATTGCTATCTTTAAAGATTTGAACATTGTGATAGAGAATGCACTTAATTTATTAGAGTCTATACTTGACGATGAAGATATTATATCTGGAAAGATAAAACCAGATGCAATTCAATCGAGCTTAGTGGTTGTACGATTGCTAAGTGACATTGTGGAATTCTACTGGCAATATAATGAACAAAAAAGCAACGATAAGGACGATATGAACACCAACATAGATATTTTCGAGATCAAAAGTTTTGCTACACCAGACTTTGATCCTATGGCTAGAAAGAAATCCAATTTTGATTGGCAAAAGAAGCAACAAAATATGTCGAGTTTCTTTGTCGGATACTCAACGTCTAAGACGTGCTATCATCAAAAGCCTCCCAAAAAACTTGATGGAGATGTCATATCGAGACTTATATATACATGTGCAAGGTTGACGTTCAATACACAAACACTTGAAGTGCTGAAGAACATAGAAAAACATTCACCCGAAGATGTTCACCAACCTAACACGTTAGACCACTATGATGCGTATTTGAAAACAAACAATTACCCAGAATACTGTAGTAACATGGATAATACGATAAATCACATATTAAAGTTTATTGCCGCAGCAAATCCAAAAGAATATGTGAAGTTTGTGGAAACTAACGTGCAAAATCTTTTGCAAGAGAATGCTCTGGAGGCCGAAAAATACATTATAGAATATTTGGACTTATTTAGTTATGCTTTCATTACAAAGGACTTCCTACCGACTTACCTGAAGAAGGTGAGCAGTGTGTTACATTCTTTGAAAAATCCAGCATACAGGTGCTTACTCCTTTTCTTTGCATCAGAATCATTACTATATTGGATTATGCTGCGACCTAGGGATTTTATGGGAATATATTCGGTGGTGGAAGGTCATCATCCTGGTTCAACACATCTAGAGGTGAATAAAACCACCAGTGTTATAGCTAATGAATTATTTGAAGAAATCTACACCATGTTTAACGTCAGTTCGATTTTATCTAGTACCCAAAGCATTAATATTTTGAATCCAATCAGATATATGGAAAGAACTGTCAGTCCGATACCTACGGAATCCAATGAATATCGAACGAAATCGCATAGAAATAGTTTCCTGGAGCGAGAAAATAGAGGACTGAAATCTTCATCTCCTGATCCATTAGAAGTACACACACCGGCCCCTCAGTTTGGTGACGTGTTCCAAGATGTACCGACTCCCATGTCTCGAACTTCTCCAGAGATTACTCTGAATGCCTCTGACTTGATAAAAAATTATCCTGCTACCGCCAGAAATATGACGTCTTCAACAGCTTCTAATTCTTCTAGTAACTCTAAAAATTTCAACCCATTTGTCGACTTCGATACCATCAAAATACAACCTGAGAATACTAAGCCAGAAATACCTCACTTGGACAATGTTTTAGATTTGTACACGATTCATGACCAAAGCATTGCGCTACCTCATACTTCGGTGCTGCGGTTCTTAACCACTTTAGTCATGATTGATTTGGATGCCTTCACGGAATTGAATTCGACACCTTCTAAATATTTAACAGATATCGATAAACTAACCAAAGGAACAGCTACTTCTAGAACATCGTATAGTAAATTTGATTCATCAAAACAGAAAGAGAAGAATGGCAGTATGAAACAGCTATCAAATAGTTGGAAAAAATTAACAAATTTGCAGCTGTCAAAAAAGAAAACTGTGAAATTTTTAAAAGCTCTAATTAAAAATCTAAATGGTCTTCAATATGTCTGTGACAATGCCCTCCTCGATACAATAGGATCATTATTGTGCTTGATGAATATGAATTCAGCTCTTTCGCTTGTGGAGCCAAATCTGCCATCTGTCCTTTTTTCGCGTAGATTCTTAGTGGTTTTAGGAAAAAACTTAGATGTTGGTGAAAACTGGGATGGTAAGCTTAATACCAGTATGATTGAATGCTTGCAAAAATATCCAAAGGTACATGGGCGTTTCTTGCTGAGCTATTTTTCATCAGCAATACGATTTGATTATATGTCATTCTTAAACCATTTAAATTTGGAGGATGCTCTCAATTCATTTGATTTACGTAAATTGAATTTCTACACTGAAGGTTTTAGAATTTTCTTTCACTTACCCAATACAGAGTCGTTATTAAAAGCTGTAACTGAGCAGACATCAGATTTTATAAAGATATTGTTCTCCAATATTGCTGACATATTGTTAGCAGCCAACGCATATTTTGGAGATAAAGTTTCTGATATCGTTAACTCTATCTTGGATGGTACTATATTAGACGAATATGGAACGAGGAAGCATTTCACTGGCAGTACGTCCTCCGATGTATCATCCGTCAGGTCCTTCTCTCCCCTACAGAGAGGTTTTACGCCTGGGATTAGCCCATCATTTTCTGAAATTGAAAACTCCGGACATTTGTATGCTTCCGCCGAGTCAGCTTCTCCAAGGATTTCCGATTCAGACTCAAGCCAAACTTCTCTAGAGAATAGCTCTCAAACCGAATCTCAACTATCTCATTTAGTTGCACCTCGTCCCCATCACATTCCACCTACTTCTTCAAACTTAAGGACTTCTGTATTATCTTCTGCTGCTGTGAGAGAGAAGTCATATGCATCTTCAGGAAGAAACGCATCAAACGAACCTACAGCAAACATTGCTGCGGCTTTAATGACGGTAACAACCTCAACTCCATCAATAACCAGCAATGCAATGAAATCAGCATATCAAAAGTCAAAGAGAAGATATTCAGATGAAGCAGCAAGACGATTTTTTAGGTTGAACATGTCAAATGTCTCCGAAAATGCATTAATGGACTCCAACAGTGAACCAAATCCTGAGGCAAAATATATCATGATATCAATATTCAGCATATTCAAAACACTAACTAAATACTTCATTGTTCCCCATGATCAAAATTCGAAGTCTAGTTGGGTTTCTAAAGATTTCCGTAATATTATCAAACCAATCTTTGTCGCATTTATTAGTGAGGACGATAATTTACAGTCAAAGGCGAAATATTTTATGGATGTTTTAATCGAATTCGTAACCAAGTTCAGTGACTCTACCGAACCTTTAACCATGCAAGGTTATCATCTGATTTGTAGCTATACGATTATATTATTTGCTGTTGGTCTATTTGACATGAAACTGGACACTAAGAAACGGGAAAGTTTACTTGACATTGTAGTCCAGTTTATGCGTGTAAGATCGCATTTGGGAATAACTGCCGAAAAGACTAATCAGATCAACATCATTAAGGATATTGAATGTGCAACATTTCCAATGATTCTGGGCATCGTTGGTAGAGGACTCTTTGTTTCCCTATATTGCAGTAAGCCAAGTGTCCAGAAAATCTTGAAGGCAGCTTTCAGCGAGTTCCTAGAGCTATTGCAATTTCATGACAAATATGCAGAACAGCACGAAAAAAATTGGATTGACAATGTCAAGTTTATACAAGCAGTTTCTGGGGATACTCACTCCACGTCTGGCTCTGTTGCATTTCAAAGACGTGTTCGAAGAAGCATCCTTAATCACATAAAGTATCCTGATTCAATTCTCCTTGATTCATTTAAAATGATATATAGGAAATGGTACTCTCTTTCCTTGTATACAGATTACTCACATGAAGATTTGAATGATTTTAGAAGTTTTGCAGGCATCATAGCAACTTTGTCAGGTGTTCTATTTGTTGGTAATAATAGTGACAGAGAGAACTATTCTTATCTTGAGAGTATGAAGGCTGAATTAATTAAGGATCTTGACTATTTCATTGCAATGCAATGTAAGTGGCTTAACGATACAGATTTACTAACTAGAGAGAACTCTAAAGATATTTTGAGTTTAGAGCTACATCCTTTATCTTTCAGATTTTTATTCAAAAATTTAAGATCTAGATTACAAGAGATTTATGACCTTGATCTTTCAGAGTGCGAACAAGAGCTAAATTTTGTTTTGTTGGAGCAAATTATTATTATATTGCGAACAATACTAAACAGAGAGGATGAAGAGAAATCAATGCTTCTATTTTCGTCCGAGATCGTAGATTTTATTGATGAACTATGCTGCCAAGTGGAAAAAATTCCTCATACCAGTCCAAAGTATTTTAAGGGTATTATTCAGATGTCTAAAATGTTCCGAGCCATGAAAAGTGCAGAGGGAACGTTAGCATTGATGAATCACTATCAATTGAAAAATAAGTGGCTGAAAATTGTAACTGATTGGTTTAAGTTAACAATATCAAAGAACTATGACTTCGAGAATTTATCAAAGCCACATAGAGAAATGGATTTGAAGACTCGTGATTTGGATATTCTACACATCGATACAGCTATAGAATCATCTAGTGCAATTGCTTATCTAACTGAGAATCTTCCTCTAGAGACACCAGCATCCACGTCATCGGAAGAACTCAAGAAGTCTCAGGCATTAGTTTTTGGCCATAACTTTAATATTCTCTTCAAAGGTCTAGAAAAGACAAAGGATCCAGAACGTTTTCCTGCATCATTGAAACATAAAATGAATGTCTTCACTGAGAATTTGATACTTTCTTTAACCAACTTATCCAATAGGAATGTCGAGGCCAGCTTACAGTTTACATTGCCAATGGGGTTTTCTAAGAATAAAAATATCCGCCTGGCGTTCTTGAAGGTTTTTATTAATATCGTCAAAAACTCAGAATCTTCTCAAACTCAATCACAAAAAGTTAGGCTTGAGGCCATGGATAAATTATTGAAATTCGCAATTAGCCACCCTAAATTATCTCTTGTAGCTGCTGCTATCTGTCCCGCAAATGATCTAGATGCCTATGCAGCAGACTTGGTTGATGGTTTCAATACCAGAAATGCTGCGCATTTAGCGGTATCTCAACTTATCGATGCAGAAATTGAGCAATCTACTAGATCTACAGATATCCTAAGAAGAAATAGTGTGGCTACTAGGGCATTATCAATGTTAGCTCGTCTCAAGGGTAACAAATATCTAACTAAGACGTTACAACCAACTCTTTTAGATCTAATAAGAAATCAAGAAGTATTTGAAGTGGAAAAATCGAAACCTCCTGGTGAAAACTATGAAAGAGACGTTGCCCTTTTCAAGAAGTATATGAATAAGATTTTGGACTCAATAACAGATTCTCTTTCATATATGCCTCCAGAGTTATTCTACATTTGCCAAGGCATCTACCAGAATGTCAAAGAAAAATTTCCAGATTATGCTTTGGTCGCTGTTGGGTCGTGTATGTTTTTGAGGTTTATTTGTCCCGCTCTGGTTAGTCCAGAATCAGAGAACCTAGTCAATACCATATCTATTAAGGAGAAAAAGTCTTTTATATCCTTGGCAAAGGTAATTCAAAATATTGCAAATGGTTCAGAAAACTATGTAAAATGGGAATCCTTGAAAGATGAATGCAAATTCTTTGATGAATGTAAAAAGAAAATATTTGATTTTCTTGCCGAGGTTTGCAGAACTGATAGGGAGCTAAAAATAAAAATTAGGACTGATCCAACGCCACTACAGTTTGACTTTGGATTTCTACACAACTTTTTATACCAAAATGGTTTGGCTATTAGAAAGTTCTTACTAAGTAAGGATAATAATACTGAAAACTTTGAGTTCTTGAAAAATACTATACTGCTTGTGGATTCCTTACTAGGGGAATTGGGTCCTCCACGCTTACAATACTCTAGTGGGCTTCCTGATTTCGTGAGAGAAAATGCTACTACTTATCCTCAATTATACGAATTTATGAGTAGGTACGCTTTTAAGAATGCCCATACGCTCCAAAGCGCCACTAATTTTGTTCAAGAATCAATGTCTGCACAAGGTATCCCAACGTTGACAGTTTTGTTCGGAAATTTCAGCTCCAGTGATTTAGAAGCGGAGATTTTAGCTTATAAATTTTTGAAAATTTACTCAAGAATATGGTCTGCAAAACACTATCTTATTCTCGATTGCACTAATTTTCATAAACCAAGAGCAGATTCAAAAAAGTTCACGACAATGCTGTGTACTTTAGTTCCTGATATATTTGTCAGGAATTGTATTGGGTTTTACTATTTTAACGTAAATGAAGAATTTATTGATATGTTTTCAATTTATTTCCGCGAAGAAAATCCATATTTAATACCTGAAATTCCACATTATTTTATTAATAGTAGCACGGACGATAAGCTTGTAAAAACTTTAGGTATCGGCAATGAGGGTCTGGACATTATTGAGGATGTTCGTATATCTCTACATGATATCTCCCTTTATAACGAAGAAAAGAAGCGATTCACGCCTGTGCTACTAAAAATGGGTAACAGATACTTTCAAGTTCTTCATGAAACCCCAAGACACTATAAAATCGATGAGATCAACTCACTAGTAAGCATCAAGTTTAATGATGTCTACGATATTAGTCAAATCTCTGCTGTTCATGTGTCATCCAGTACAGGTATCATGAAAGAGTTTACAGTTATCTTCATTGATGGTAAAAAGCTGGTATTCAGCAGCACTAAATATTTGGAAATTGTTAAAATGTTTTCTCATGCTCAGTCAAGATTAGAAAATGAATACAATATTGCTTCTGCTACTAATAATAATATCAGGCATGGAGGAGAAATTCTATCTTTAGAGAAAGAAGCCGAGAGCTTGAGTGAAAATAAGAAGATTGTATGTCATATATTACTTGTCTCCTTGGTAGGCTTGTTTGATGACGACAACTTAGTTAAAAACTTTTCATATAATTTACTGGCCGCAGCAGAACAATCATTTCACCTGGATCTGGGTACTCATTTTCACATGTCGCCAGAAATATATGTTCCTGACGATACAACTACATTTTTATGTGTGATATCAGAGTCATTATCTCAAAACTCTCCCGAACTAACCAGATATTTATGGGATTATATTTTAGATGGTTTAGAAACAGGTCTATTACCACATAACATGATTCCGCAGACAATATGTGCTCTTTCATACTGGACACACAACCTCTATGAGTTTGTTTTCTTAGGTCATCCAGAAGAAGGTCCTGAGGCCATTTCGAGAATATTCAGAAGCCTTATTAGACTAACGATAGCCGAACCTGATTTTATTACCATATACGTTCAACAAATATGGTGTCTATTAATAATTGATGGTCGATTATCAGATATTCTAGTTGAGGAGGTTATAAACCACGCTTTAGAGCGTGATTCAGAAAATAGGGATTGGTCTAAAACCATTCATCTATTGACAGCCTTACCAACTGTGGAGATTTCTAGTTGTATAATCGACAGATTATTGTTCAAAATACGTGGATTTTTGCCATCTTTGAGAATTGAAGCGTTAACTCAGAGTTGGTCAGAATTGACAATATTGGTCAAAGTCAGTGTTCATCTGTTTTTTGAAACTCCTCTTCTTGCTCAAATGTTTTTGCCTGAAGTTTTGTTCATTATATCTTTATTAATTGATGTTGGTCCGGTTGAACTGCGTAATTCACTGCATGGCCTACTAATGAATGTTTGCTATTCGTTATCCATGAATCTAGCTCTTGGTGAAAATGAAAGATGCCATCTAGATGAGATTACCAGAATATTTTCAACTGAGAAATCGAAATTCATGTTTGGATTCAGTCAGGAAAAGGGAAGCTTACTACAAAGTTTCACCACTACATCAGTTTCAAGCAAGTTCAATATTTTAGAATGTTTCATAACAAACATGATGGCTTTAATGGATTATGGTGCCACAATTGAATCAGGTCAATGGAAAAGTAGGTATAAAAAGTATTTGATGTCTTTCGTCTTCAACGGGGATTCCTTCTTATCAGCCAGGGCAATTATGATTGTTGGGATTGTTGGGAGAAATAATGCATCATTAACATTATGCCGGAATTTGCTAGGTGAAACAATAAAAGTTTCTAGTATCCCGGTTGTCAATGAGGAAACTACTTTCCTCCTCATTGCGCACATATTTTGTTTTTCCAAAATTGTTGATGGTCTTCACCCAAGCTCCCCCATAATCAAAAAAATGTTTTGGTTTGCAACGATTTTCCTTGAATCAAAGCATCCTATTTTATTTGAATCAGGCTTGCTACTGATGTCCATGTGTTTGAGAAAATTATACGTGTACAGGTTTGATGACTCCCTAGAAATGGGACCTGTAATCCCTCAGCTGATGGAGGACAGGAAATTTGCAGACAGATTCTTATGTGAGATTGATGAAACATATGGTGTCTCCTGGAATATTACAAACTTTACATCTATTATTATTTCGTTCGTTATTCGTGGTTTCTCAATACCATTTATCAGATCTAATGCTCTTTCATTTTTATCGATGCAGTTCAAGCATAACTATTACGAACATTTGATAGATAACACATCCGAGCAATTCTATCCTTACATGTTTTTAATGTATCTACTCTTTGGTACAGAACAATTTATTGAAATACTTGAAGATTCTGATTATGAGGAGAAAATTGTATATTTGGATCAGCATATCCGAATCCCAATGAGTCTTTTGGAATGGCTAGGTAAAGACAACGAAGCATCGCAGGCCACATTATTCCAATGTGCAGCCCTCTTCAGCAGCACAGTAACTGATGAGCCCTTTAAGCTGCGTTTTTCGTTGATATTAGAATGGCTTTTGAATGAAAATCCGTTATGTGTTTTCAAATTCTATGCTCTAATTCGTCAAGAATTGAAGAGAATATCATCTTTCGAAAGAGTTTCTGATTGCGGGCCAGTCATTTTTGAAATTGTGAGACTGTTGGTATTGCATCCCGAATTTGACAGGCTGGATGAATTCTATGATAGTTCTGTGAAAACCTTGAAAGAGAGGGGATTAGCAGCACTAACGTCTAATGAAAATATTGAACAAGATACAAAAACTCTAATTACATCCCTGTTTGAAAGTCCAGAAACGATATTTAAACGTAAAAAGTTAACGACACAAATTGTAGCTGTAATGATAAGCTCTACATATTAATAAGATAAAATTCTATAAATGAGATAATATTGAATAGTTAACGTGCTTTAAAAACTAACTTTAAATGAATAATTTCTACTATATATAAATGTTTTGTTCAATGCAAATTTAAAGGCTGTTACAAAATGTGATGGCGTTCTATTAGACACAAATATGCAGTGTTATATGTCTTTTATGCAAAGTAATTTGAATGTTCAGTCTGATATTTTATCTAGAATGAAGCTAATTTGGATCTAAATAGTCATGATTAATGAAATTTTTTTCTGTGTTCCTTATCGAAATCTTGTTTAGCAGATTTATATATGAGCATAGTCGCTCTTGCATCTTCGACTGAAGAGTGCTGCCCTGACTGGATATCCATGTTTAAAATCTCCTTCGCGAGCTTTTTCAAACTTGGAGATTTTCCTTTTGCATATTTTTGCCTAAATGGAAGATGTCTAGCAGTATCGATAACTTTGGATTTTGGATGAGAAAGCATCAGGGCCTCCAGATCGTGCTTAACTGCATGACCAACCAATATCTTATCCTTCAGTATATCTGATAGTTGTTGTTGTGCCTGCTTAAAACTAACGGCATTCTTCATATGATCTGGAGTTATACCACTTACCCATGTTCTCCAATCCGTAACAGTTTCTCTAGGCTTCACAAATATATCTAGTACCACATTACCATGAAAATTTACTAATGATACTCTGGCCAATGCGGAATCTTTACCTTCCGGTCCAACACCAACAAATTCACAATCCATGGCTATATATTTACCAATTTTGTTAGCATCTTTTTTAGTCTCTGTAGTAGTTTCAACTGTATCAATCTCAGTAATTGTCTCAGTGAACTCGAACTTTTTACCTACTTTCTTGTTTTCCTTTTGTTGATCAATCTCTTTATTCATTTGGTAGATCATACCCATTATCTTACTCTTGGGTTTCTTATCTTGTCCCACCTTCTTGATAATGTGTGGCTTCTTATCAATCCTTTTCTTTCCCGCCTTCTTGGTAACGCCATCTTGTAACTTGCTCCAATTAGATGATAACCTCATTTTTATAGTCCAATTTTCTTATGCAGTTACCAGTATCACAAAATTCAAGTCCATGAATCAATTACTTATATAAACTTATATGCAGAAATCCCACAAAACTGCTCATCGCATTATACCAAATGCTCATCGCAAATTTTAGTTGTGTCCCTCTGCACGCTGCGATTTTTTCAGCTCAATTTGAATCATAGCCATTTCTCAAAATAATAATAGATTAGCCATTAAATGTGCATTATCAAACTCCAAGGTAACTGTAGCGTTCTGTTGTGATATCTATGAGATTACTGTGGATCCAAAGTTTTGATCTTCCAGTTTCAAGTTTATTCACTAAACCGCAATAACTAAACCACGAGAACAGGAGAAAATAGGGTATACTATAGATTGATTGTACCTTAAGACACAGAATGGATACCGTCGCGTCTATTAATAATCTGAGGGCGCAATTCTTTCGAATATGCCCCGAAAAGGACCAGATGTCTCGAATTATTAAACCCTATATACCACAGACTGAAAAGGACGCGATTGTAAAATATAGCACGCAGGATTATGACAAAGTTGATCCTAAGATATCAGACGTGTATACTAATCCTGATGGTACTTCCTTACTTACAGAGATGGAGTCCCCGCCGATATCGAAGAATTTTATGGATAGCTATGCGACCATTGCCAAGGCAAGGCTGAAAAAGCATAACGAGGAAGCATACTTTAGAGGAAATCGAACATTTAACCAGGGAGACTTGAACAATAGGGTGATTGAAACTAAGGATGATGGTTACAATATGGATGAGCTAAAAAATGAAAATTTGACACAGGTCGATGGTACATTAATCGAAAAGAGTCATAACGATTTTATTGCTAATAATACACTAAAAAATAATTCTATTTCGACAAGCATATTGAATGATGACCTCAGTGATAACGTAGTATTCGAAAACACATCAGCGAAGAAGAAAGATGCTAGAAAATCGGGATTGCCCTTTGTAAGAATTTTTAAAAACAAAAAAGATAGTAATGCAATTCCTTCTAAGCAGAATAACACCAGCTCTAACTCAAAAAATAGAAAGAAGAGTTCATCTAATTCAAATGCTGGTAAAACGGATAGCGGCTATTCGTCTGTTTCAAATAAATCATCAAGGTCAGATTTAAGGTCAAAGAAATCTAGTCAAAATATTGGTAATCATAGACAAACACATGCAAGACGGAAAAGTAAGTTCTCCATGAACTTTGATTTCGATGAAAATTTAGAAGAAGAAGAGGAGGATGAAGATGAGGACGAAGAAGGTGCTGATCTTCATTCAAAATTTTTTCGATTAGATAGTAACTCTTCAAGTCAACAGAGCTTGTCACAAAATAATGAGTATACAGGTAGCAGAGCAGGTTCTGTGCTAAACAATAATGGTAGCAAACTAATCCATGGAATCCAAAATAGTAATAATAATAACAATAATAATAATAACAATGTGACGGTAAATGGTGGCAAATATATTAATGATAAGTTTAGCAATCAAAACAACAAATCAAAGCTTCATGCTGGTCATAGCTTTGTTCAAAAAACCACGGCTCTTGATTCCGGTAAAAGTGTCAGTTCTATGCATGGGTCATTAGTCAATGGCGCCGTGCAAGGACTTGATGGTGCTGCGGTTAACTCTGTTTCGGCTAATGAGTTGAAGTCAGTACATTCAGCAGATGATGCCATTTCAGATCTTGATTCTTTTATTGAAGCTCAGAATTTAGAAGAAATGGATTTTGATGCAGCTGGTAGCGACATCAACAAGATTGTCTCCAACGATTCTCAACGGGAAACACATATTTCTGATGAAAATGGGACGAGCAGACTGTCATTAGCTGATGATATGAACAGTATAAGTGATGCATCATCTTATGGTAAGTCATTGTTGGGATCTGATTACAGTGCAGATGAATTGATTAAACAGGACGCTTCTACTCTTGATTCTGCATCATTGATGGCAGCAACTGATATGCAGACTCATACTATACCATCTAATTCTATACCCATGTCTATTGATAAGTTTGGATTGTATGAGGGTGTAGATGACTCTACAATAAACAACGTCTTCGGTAAAGCTGTTCAAAATTTAAAGACAGAGTCGTCCACCGAGAAAAAAAACGTTGTTCCTCAAATGTTTTTCAGTTCACCAAGCACCGCTAATAAGGCAGAGTTTGGAACAAGCGCTAATTCTACGGGTAAGATTAATACGACACCCAAAAGCACTCAATATAGATCTAGATCCAACTCATATGATCAGGCTCGTTATAATCGATATGATAGTAGGAAAATTAGGAAAGGTAGCCAGAGTTCTGTTGACAGAAATAAATCTAATTCTTCACAATCGAATGGCCAAAGTCATAAAATTGAGTTGAATGATAGCTTGGTTATCGAGCGCCGTACAGATTTATCGTCTGCAATACCTGCAGTATCTCAGTTATCGACATTGTTCAAGATGCAGAAGCAAAATGCAGGTAATCCTTTGAGTGCGTTGCAATATTTCTCATTTGTTTCTGGGAGTAAGGTTGCCAAAACTGATGTCATGCAATTGGAAGTCTACATTCAAAACTCTAAAAAATATAAAAGGGACCCCTTTACTGTCCAAATCCGTAAAAATTCAACTGTTTTTGAGGTGATTGGGTTTATCTTGTATTCATACGCCAATGACTTCAAACCACCCAATTTTGAATCAGATGGACTTACAGTAGATAAAATTGGTAATCCAAACAATTTTTCTCTATCAATTGTCGATGAAGATGGCGAGCCGTTTGAGGATAATTTTGGTAAATTGGATCGAAAGAGTGAAATACAGACAGTCTCTGACAATGAAGTTGTTCTTTGTGAGGTAGACGGCAATGAAAAAGAACTGAATGAATCTATGACACCTGTTCCTTATGACACATGTGGTGATATCGTCGATGGAAGTAAATCTGCAGCAGTAAGTAGGTCGTCTAGTGTAGGGAAATCTGAAAAGATCAACCAAAGAAGCTTCTACAAGCCAATTGTACAAGATCAGGATGATTTAGAGAACACCCAAGGATCTAAGATTGTTCCAATAACAGTATATTTGTATCCAAATTTGAATCCGAAATTCAATTACACTACAATTAATGTGAATGTTACATCGAAGATTAACGATATCTTGGTTAGATATTGCAAGATGAAAAATCTCGACCCCAATGAATACCTGCTAAAGGTGGTTGATAAGATGAGCACTTATGATTTAAATGATACTGTTTTGAAGCTAGATGGTAATTATTCTGTTGAATTGATATCTAAGAAAGAAGCACGCGAGAAAAGACTTGAAAAATTAAAAGCTGACACTTCGATGCCGGTCTTACCAACCATTCAAAGTAGTGATATGACACCATTAACTATAGATCGTGGCGGAAAGTCGTTCTTAAAAGGTAAAAATGAGGATAAAACTTCTGAAGTAAAGGCGACAAAAAGTAAGAAGTCGTCATCCAAATATAAGCTATCTTTAGCGAAGCAAACATCATCATCTAGCAACCAAAGTGCCAATGGTCTTGGTATTGGTAATGGTAATATGCATACTATCGGTGGTTCTAATGCATTAACTAGCGGTGCAAACTCTTTATTCAAGTCAAAGAACTCTTCAAGGTCCTCTTTACATGGCCCTCTACAGTTCTATAATATAAATAGGTCTCAGACCAACATTGATGTCAAGGCAGGGCCAAGTAAGCCTTTAAGTGTAGATGACAGTACAACCAATAATAGCGCAAACAACTTTCAAGATCTATTTTCCGGTGCTTATCACAGATATAAAGTGTGGAGGCGCCAACAAATGTCATTCATTAATAAGCATGAAAGAACATTAGCACTTGATGGTGACTATATTTACATTGTACCTCCCGAAGGTCGCATGCATTGGCATGAAAACGTTAAGACTAAGTCATTACATATTAGTCAAGTGATCTTGGTTAAAAAATCAAAGAGTGCACCGGAAAACTTTAAAATATACGTCAAGAAAAGTCATGACGATATCAAACGATATTACTTTGAAGCCGCCTCTGCTCAAGAATGCACCGAAATTGTAACCAGATTACAAAATTTAATGAATGCATACAAAATGAACTTGAAATAGATGAAAATAGTATAACAAAATGAACCTAGCATTTAGTTTTTAATTCTTATACCGCAAATATACATTAGCGACTTCTATACTATGATGTTATTGGTCGATTTAACATCGTTGTGTACGTATTCATCTACGTTTCAACAGGTCTCGAGGTACTCTTAGTCTGAATCGAGGACTATAGGCTTTATGTAAAAGTAGTGAACATTGGCTATATTACAAAAGTATTACGATAAGTATAATAGTATTATAATCTAAGCTTTTAAATTACTAGTTTGCTAAATAATTTTAGGTCTTCAGATTTCAAAACACATCGGAAACTAATTATACGGCTAAATAATGGGTTCCGCATATCAAATTCTAGGAAGATCCTTTCAACCACACCAACTTGCTATTGGTACTTTATCTCTAGTTGCACTAGTGGCTATGCCAAACCCTTTTGCTGCTAAGAAGGCCAAGGAAGTGGAAATTCAAGCTTCTTCAAAGGAAGAAGAGAAATTCATTAAGGAATACTTGGAAAAACACAAGTAACTGTGCTCATCAAATTAGAATTATTTATATGGCAACTTGGTTATATTCAATGGTCAGGTACTTTTTTATTTTTGATTCTATGCCAATACCGTGCATTTATTCTAAACAAAATAAGGGTTGGTTTAAGTGGTAATAAGACCTTCATGTACATATAAAGGGAGGAATCTTTACTTCAGGTTGATGAATTAGTTGAAATGCTACAATTAATTTCAACAGTACATCAAATGAATATTGGAATCCTATATCTGAAACTAATCCGCACACACTGTACTTCATATTCAAAGACTTTCATTTTTAGAACATTCTCTATAATAAGTATGTATAAATATAACATCACAAACAAATATGGACTTCCTAGTACATAGTTTAATCATATCTTTATGTATGATAATAATGCGTGAATTGATAATCTATTCTAGTATACAAATATGTTGTTATTATTATTTCATTTTGTCAGGCGGAGACATTATCATTATCTAGTCTTTAAAAAGAACTTCGTTAGATAATGGGTCTGCGGCAAGAACTGCTTCTCTCTTCTTGATCTTTCTTTCAACAGCAGCATCGGCTCTACTCTTAGCCTCGTTGGCAGCCTGTTGCTTCATTTGTGCTCTGACAGCATTTGGTGAAACATATTGCTTGTTCTCGTAGATCTTTGGACCACCAAATGCACCTTCAAGTACAAGGATGACAGTCATGACAAATCTTGGGCCGATTTCCACAAGGGAGATATCATTATCTTCTTCACCTTCTTCATACTCGCTCTTGTTTCTGGCGCTATGGGATATTTCATAGGTTCTAACCCAGATCTTGTCATCAACAATACTGAAGGACATGACATGATCAATAAATGGTTTCCTCTTTCTGGAGGTTGGAGGAACACCAAAGTTATGTATCATCATCTCTTTAATTAGTTGGTAATGAGGAGTTGTGTCGAATCTGTTGTCAAAAGATAGAATGGGTCTGGACCCTTTCAGACAATTACCGGTAAAGTTCAACTCATCCATTGTGTGCAGGTTTTGAACATAGAACTTGATAGTTGGTCCATTAGGTGGCTTGGACATCCACAAATAAAGATCCTGATGCTTTCTGGCCTCAAAGAACATGATATTGTTACAGTTGTAAAGTTCAGTAATCTCATTCAGTTGTTGCAGATCCTTCTTTGTATCTAGCTTTGGTTCTTTTCTGGTATGTGGTAACAAAGAGTGTAAATCCTGAATTAAGTGGCGGTGTCTATAGTTAACACCTCTACTAGAAATCAACAGTGTACGCTGTTTGTTCATATACAGCTTACCATTACCACCATCGGTCTTAGAGGCTTCCTTCTTGGATTTGCCTGACAATGCCTTGAATATAGATGACATTCTTATTGTTGTTGTTCCTGCTGTGATAATATCAATTGGAGAAATACACTAATCGAAGCAATACCACATTTTATTTATAATATGAAGAAAGTGTTTTGCAGCTCATCTATCAATGCTCATCGCAAATTTTCACTTTTTTCAGTTTTTGGAATTTTTTTTTCACTATTTTGTGCTACATCCATTTCTAGGAAGAACTTAAGTTCAGGTCGATTGTGACAAAAAAACAAGTTGACCGCATGAAATGGAGGTAAATAGCGATGAGCTAACTATATATTTTCCAGTAACAGCAGTGAGAGTAGCGTTACTGAGATACTATTGATTCCTGGTTCAACTGCTTTGTAAATTAAGGATTGTTGTTGGGTAATTGAAGGAAGCAATGTCAGACAAAATAGAAGAAGAAGTGCTAGAATTGATTAGAAGGTCAAATTTCAAACAATGCTATGATTATGTTGGTAAGTTGAGGAAACAGTATCCAAATTCTGCTTTCCTATTAGCGTTAGAATTATATGTTAAGTATAGGCATACTCCTCAAAAATTTGATCGAACTTTGCTAGACACAATTCAAACCTCTGAAACACATGCGCTATCATTTCTATACAAATTTTATGTTGAATTGCTATGTTATGATAAAGCCCTTGGTGTTTATGAGATTGCAGCAACAAAATACCCTAGCTATGAGACTTCTTATATGTGGTTTAGTAAAGCAGTGGAAGTTAACGATTACAAGGCAATGGCTAGAGCTAGTCTGCAAATGGCAAAATACAACTCTAACTCTAATGACACCAAATTGGAGTGCAGAGACTATCTGATTTGGCACGCCATCTCCGTTGTGGCATTATTCAGATGGAAAAGAAGCTCAGTATCAGAGACAGAGTCGAAAGTCCTGCCTCAATTATGCTATAAAAATATGCTTAGTCTGAAACCTTTCAAAAGTGTACAGGAATTAATTATATTCTGTGAAGTATGTGAGACCTTATTTGATAATAAGTCTAAAGAAATTGTTGACCAAATTTTGCCAAAACTAGATTATACTGCAGATCTGTACTTGAAGAATTTTTTTGTAAGAAACATTGACAGCCTTGAGCCTCAGGAACGTTATAATTCCTGTATCAAGATCTTGGCCAATTACGATGATTTTTCAGTGATAGAATGTTTGTTAAGAGCTGGTATGGACTTAAATATTGACAAAAATACTGTTCTGGATAAACTCAAGAGTATGATAGGGGATTCTCGCAACTTTAGAGTAGCAAATTTAAAGGCTGATGTCATTTTTAATGGCAGAGTACAGGAGCACGCATTAAAATTTTACATTGATAAATTCTACAATAAGCCATGCTGCCATATAGACCTTAATAATTACTCAGATTTTATTGATTTTAAACAACTGAGGCAATTCTTTATGGATATAGACAGTGAAGACTTGCTTTACGAATACAATAAACTCATGTTATTCAAAGATTGTTCTGTAGAGCAATCCATTTCTATATTCAAAAAACATCAGAATGAAATAATTGTTAAATCTAAGACTAACATATCTAAAAATTCTGAGTTTATAATGAATATTATTAGGGCCAATGTTATAGAGAAGAAAGAGATGGAGATTTCTGATGTGCTGTTTGGAATAACAATTCTTGAAAACTATCAATCCCAAGATCTCTACAACTTTGAGACTAGATTATGGCTGGTAGTTTTTTATCTTTACTTAGGTATTGTACCGTTAGCATATTCCCATTTCAAGGAACTCAATGTTAAAAACGTTCAAGTAGATTCAGTAGAGTATGTGATGTATTCCAGGTTTTCAACAATGTTCCCAAATAAACAGCATGATTATCTCAAGAATATCTTCGACTGCCCAACGAATATCTACGAGAATTCACTTAAAAGACTCCCAGCACTTCTAAGAGTTAGCTTCGAAAGAAAAGCATATAGTAAAATTCTTGGGATGATTGAGTTTTACAGAAAATTAGAGGTATCAACCAATAGATGGATGCGTAGTATTGAAAAGAGTAAGTTGACTAGGTTGAATAATGAAAAGCGTAATTCAGGAATGACAGAATTACTTGTTCTCTGGGAAAGCCTGCAACATATTAATGAGCCTGGTTTGTCCGATAATAGAGATAAGAGTCTATTCCATCCATACCTTGATCTTAGATCATGTCCAGCAGTTCTGCGACAACTACATATTGACGAAACTTGGCTATATGCAAATATTTCACAGGAATTTATGATCGAAGCAGTTTCATCTAGGGCAATTGAGCCAATAGTTAAGGAGATGTTGTCGAATTACGATATTATAGAAAAGGTCAGCGCTAGTGAAACCATGACTGTCACCGAAAGGCAATCCTTCGAATTGATACACGATGTATATGCTAATGATGGCTCCAATGTGCTATCTATATTGGACAAGATTGATTTAGCTGAAACTAAAAGTATTGGATGGCTTCAAATTCATTCATATTTGCAACAACTAACAGTGCTAAAAACTTTAGATAATATGAAAAAGCTAAAAGACAAGGTTGTGAAACAACAGATCAAATCTAAGCTCTCATATGTCAGAGAAAACTGTGATGAGATATTCGATGTAATGATTAGGGACATAAAGAAAGGAGCTGGGCAATTGAAATCTGGTGGTTATAAAGACATTGTAGATAGCTTAGGATTTAACGATTTGGATGAAAAGATTCTAGTTGATTCCATTAACACTGTTAGAAAAGTGACTAGGAATTTGTAGTTATTTGTACTTCCGATACACAGATCTTATAAGTTTACATAAATTAATCCATTAGTGATTACTTATTTAGACAGTTATGTATCATCTCTATTTACCATTTCAGCCATTCAAGTTTTGCTTTCAGCATCAAATAAGCTAGGAGTCTGTAGCAGAATGTGACGCATATTACAACACCCAAGAAATTCTTTGTGTTTCTATGAAGTCCATAAGCATCTAATACATCCCTACCAGTTTTTAACACGCAGGAACCATCAGCATTTTGTGGACCATCCTTACAAGTGAAATTTAAATTGTCTGGGAAAGCAAAATTAATGACAATAATAGAAGTGTACCATACAGGATTGATGTAATTAATACCTTTCAAAACTCGAGACATGTGTAGTGACATCAATCCTGACAATTGAGTTCCTATGGATAGAATAACTGAAATACAGTTGACAACGAAACCTGGCCTTTTAAATAATGTATTGGTCATTATTCCTAGAGCTTCACCACATGAAACAATCATTAGTGCACAATAGACATTGGCAAAAAAGTTTCCAGCAGTTCTAGGCATGCCACATCCAAACACCGTCAAGGCAGAATACACTATTGCAGCGATTGTTGTTAAAGGTAACTCGAGTGTCATGTAAGCCAAGTAAAAAGGTGCGACTCCATACACTCCATCTTTGAATTCCTCATAAAAATAATCTCTTTCAGGTGGATAAACAGCCAAGTTAGCAAGCATACCAACAAAGTATAAGGAGGTAGATTCTTGGGCTAACCCAAGTCGGTTGGATATACTCGTGTAATTGTGTTTTAATGGCGCAAAATATAATGCAAAAATACCACCTAAACCTGGAACTTGAGCAATACGTGCCATTAATGAATCAAAATTCCGGATCGTCGTTGTATATTGTCTTCTTAGGTTTACCATATAAGCCAATTTTAGGCCAGCGGGTTTGGAGAAGTATTGTCCATATTCATCTTCAAAAGTTTCCAGAGTATGTTCCTCTTCAGTTACGATTGACTTTTCAGCAGACAATCGTAATCTTTCTGCTCTCCAAGTTGACAAGATATTTTCTACTCTGGTCTTAGAGTGTATTTCATTTTGTTCATTTTGAGTGTTGACAGAGATCAGATCTAAAAAGAAATCTGCGATATTAGTAAATGATGGGCATTTATATCCCATTAAATCAAAATGTTTTATCATTTCCTCTGGTGATCCATTAAAGGCAGTCCGGCCTGATTTTGCGAGCAGCAATATATTCCCAAATTTCATAAATAACTCAGATCTTGGCTGATGTATGGTTAGTATAACCGTCTTATTATGCTCGGAGCATAAATTTTCTAGAATTTCTAAAATTGTCGATGAGGTAAAACTATCTAAACCGGAGGTTGGTTCATCAAGAAGAAGAATAGGACGGTCGCTTAACAATTGAATGCCCATGCTAACTCTACGCTTTTCCCCACCACTAATACCTTTTATAAACTCATTGCCAATGATTGTGTTTTCACAATGTTTTAATCCTAAAATCGCAATTAGTGAGTCAGTTCTACTTCTCTTATCATCCTTGCTCAAATGTTTCAATCGTAAAGCAGCAGCAAAATCGAACGTCTCTCTGACAGTTAGCATTGCCAATAAATGGTCATCATCTTGTGAAACATAGGAACACAGATGTTTGAACATATCTTGGGATATAGGCGTGTCATTTAATTTTATTGTTCCGGCAGTGTTGAACTTTACAAGCAAAGAGGATTCGAGTCTACCTGAAATTAGGTTTAAAAAGGAAGATTTACCTGAACCTGAGGGACCCATTATCGCATTGATCATTCCTGGCTTAAATACAGCGCTTACATTTTGTAAAATTTTCTTGTTTTCGTATTCAAAAATTTTGTGATTCTTCCGATTGTAAAGCTTTGTATATTTTACTTCTAAATCAACATCTTGTGCTACAACAGTTATATGAGCCAGTTTATTTGTCATATCATCTCTTTGATTTGTTGAGATTGAGTCATCGGTATCTTTGATGTCGCTTTCTTCAGTTAAGTTAGAGGCATCATCCTTAATATCTGACTTTTTATGCTTCTTTTTATTTACTTCATTTTGCAAAGTAATGTCAACTTTGTTCCATGTCAAAATAATTATACTGAGCATAAAGAATCCAACAAACCAACAAAATAGAATCCACATTGGTAATGTCCTCCAATGAAGTGGAAAACCATATTGTCTTACGACTTGATTACCTTGGCACTCAAAACCTTCTCCACCATTACAATATGAGTCAGAAAATGTATTTGACAATAATGAACCAAAACCATACCATGTAAAGGCAATGTATTTCGTCCATCTAACATACACCGGCATCAATTTTGCATTGACAAAGAATCCACAACTCATAGAAAATAGAGTAAAACTCAAATTTCCAACAAGTGAAGCCTTAGCAAAATCTCTAGATACAGCAACAGAAACCATAGCAAGAGCAGAACAGATTAGTTGTGCTAAGAGATTCACGGCGTACTGAAAAAAGAATTTGCTAGCATTCTTCTCAAGTCCAAACATGAAATAGGTAATACTTGTATACAAAATGGTCATTAAGATGTCATCAGTTATGAACAAAGCTAACTTTCTGGCCACAATGAATGCAATACCAGATACAGCACCTTCTGCACGTTCTCTATCAAATAAGGCAATATCTTGTTCACACAACCGGTAAGTATCAAAAAGAAGATAAAGGTAAGATTGTAATATGACAGAAGCATAAAGACAAGATATTAAAGTACGCAAACCTCCAATATTAGAAGTATCAGGTTTGAAGTATATCCATCCAACTATTGCACCCATCACCACAGGTTCTGCAAAAGTAGCAATTAGAGTATTAGTATCATTAAAATTTAGTTTATAGTTTCTTCTGGTTAGCACGCTAACTTGCTTCCAAAACGGTAATCGTCCAGTCATACTTTTCAACTGAATCTCGTATTTATGGTTGATAGGCTTATATGATAAAGTTTTCTCTTCATATTTCCTCCAATGCGATACTAACATTTCAAGTCTCTCCGATGTAATTGCTAAGCTATCTTCAGTTCTTCCATCAACTGAAGATAAATCTATAAAATAATCGGCAGGGTTTACAAGATCAGGAACATCGTAACTAATTGACTTGAAATACGGTATCAATTCATTCATTTGATTACAAAAAACAACGTTACCTTTTGAAAGGATACAGACATAATCAAATAGAAATAAAATATCTGATCTAGGTTGATGGATAGATAGAATAAAAGTGCGGCCATCTTCCTTTGCTAGCTTCTTGAGTGTCTTTACAACCAAATATGCTGAATATGCATCTAACCCGGTGGTTGGCTCATCCAGAAACATTACTGAAGGATTAGAGACCATCTGGGTACCCATACTTAGTCGTCTTTTCTCACCTCCTGAAAGTCCTCTATGCGAATTGTCACCAACTAACGTATCAGCACAGTCTTTTAATCCTAATTCATCTATAAGTTGGTTAACAATCAGAGTCTTCTCAACTTTGGATGCGTCTAGTTTCAAGTCTGCTGCATACATAAGTGTTTCACGGCATGTTAACCTAGAACATAGAACATCTTGTTGAGGAACATATGCCAGAGTAACATTTTCTTTGTAAGTAGCATTTAAATCAAAACTAGCCTCACTACTAGAATCATTGACGTTATTTTTATCCGCTTCCAAAATGTAGGATATCTCACCTGAATGTGTCAAACCAGAACTAATCTTAGATGCCAACACATTTAATAATGTAGTTTTACCTGACCCAGATCCACCCATTATAGCCATCACAGACCCGCTCGGTAGGTCCAGTGAAAGGGGGTGTACCAATACAGAATCAGTCTTTGAAGCTGTAATGCTCAAATCACGTACATGTAGTCCTACCCGTGGTATTTTGGAGAAAGATAGTTTATTTTCTACCAGATCCTGTTGTTCCATTTATTACACTATTATATTTTTATGTTCTGTCGAAATGGTCATCAATTTCTTTCAATCGAATTTTTTAATTTCTTCCTATATTTGCCTTTAACACGTTCCAAATGTAGTATACTGTACTACCTTGATAGATTATTATGGTAATTATTACTTCTTATCAGGGTTTGATTCAGCTATCTTTTTTGATTGCTATATCAGCTAATATATCTTAAAGTGATAGCCTAACAAAAAGCAAAAACCCTTAATTTCCATTATTGGCTCATATGGTATATTATAAATCTTGGTATAGACCTTATTAACCTACTTTGATGCATTGGTAAGCCACACTCGTTGCTGGCAAAGTTTTCACTTTTTGCGAAATGGAAGTCATATCATAGACATTTTGCTATTTAAACGACTTCGTTCAAATGATTTACGAAACTCAAAGTTATTCACATTTATATACAGTATATGAAAAGCCTATGAGTATTATTTAATTGATTGCGATCATGTCGTCAAATTAGGAATGAAATCATTGCAAATCTCTATTAGTATTAGCGCACCAGCATACACATAAAACTCACTCTAACCTCTTAACCTTTTCGTCATATTCGAGCTTGACCTCCTCCTTCTCTTCCTATTGCCTCCAAGATCAGCCAATTTACCTGATCTTGTTAGCCCATTAACTTCGTTGGCATTCACCAGTATGCTATCAAGGTCTAGAGAATCCGGGAGTATAACTTGCCTGATAAAGCATTCTTTAACATTGATGTTCTTTAGATGAGATGTCGATATAGGTTGAGGAGTAACTTCTGAATAAACAGAATCACTGTTATAGTACCTATCTAATGTTGCATCTCGTAAATTGACATTACTATGCGGTGACACAGAGATTACCATCCCATATACTGTAGACCCGTTCTGTAGCTCTAAAGTAACGTATTGATTCTGTAACTTTCGCAGAAAATTCGTAAGTTTCAAGGGCATTGTGTAAATATTATGACTTAAATTCAATTATCTGTAATTATATGAGAAATAAGCAGTATTTGCTTGTCTTGCACATGATGTTATCTCCTCTCCCATTCTTGTATACTGCTCCTTTTCATTGACAAGACATGAAGTGATTTTTTATTTGCAAAAAAATGTGAAACTGTACTGGGTCAATGGCTAAAGAACAATAGAAAGAAAGATTCACAGATACATTGCAAGTAACTATTAAGACATAAGGAAATTGAGTTAAATATCTAAGTCTATTGGTAATCGGGATACAGTTTTCGAGAACTTAAGTGAAAAGCGGCCATAAACCTAGTTGATCGGCAATGGTGAATGGTTACAGTCTCCTTGATTTAGTTCGAGATATTGGAAATGGTCATTTGGGCGTGTTGTCTATTAACATAGAGAAAAATGGTGTTAGAATTGCTGCATTACAGAATGATTTACAGGGGCAGGATGATAAAATGATTGATAGACTAGTAGATGGCAGTAAGATAATTATGCCGGGCCAGGATCCAACTAGGCGATGGACAAGGCTTAATATCATGGTTGTTTCATTTTTAAAATTTTGTCGAGATGTAGACCCATGGTCTTTATGGACCAGCAGTGATTTGATATTCGAACATTACTCTAATCTTAACAACGCCCTATTGGATGATTCTTATCCGGTAGATGCCTTAACAGAGTTATTTTTATCTGAGACAGAATACGTTACTAAGCTAGCAATAAAATTGGATGCAAATAATTTAGACCTTGGTACTAAACAAAGTCTATTTCTCTCGTATATTTCATCCATTATATCCAAGTTATTCAATAGTATAAAGCCACCTAGAGATGGTGCGAACTCTACTATTCCAAATAAACAGTTGATATTGCTCAACATCATTAATAAACTGAACAATATTTATTTCAGAATTAATTCCCCTCAATTGTGTTCCAATATATTCAAGAATTTCAAGCCTAAGAGTATGTTTGAAAGTTTCAAACGTTATCCAATTCATGAGCAAATTGAGTTTCGGTATCTTTTAGGTAGGTATTATGTGATAAACTTCAGAATGACAAATGCTTTTGTTCAATTGGATACAGCTTTTAGAATGTTGTGTCAATACATGGAACAGTGTCCTCATACCGCTACTAGAGAAATATTGCAAAGAAACCTAAAACGAATACTAAAATATCTTATCCCAGTTGGGATTACTATAGGTAAAAAACCCCATTTTCAAGCAGTTCGGGGTATTGACCTCGATTTGGCAAAAAGTTATATCGAATTATCGAGAAATGTAAATTCCGGGAATTTCAAACAAGTGAATTTTTGGCTAGCAAGTAATGAGGATGAGTTGAAATCACAGAATCTTTTACTACCACTGTTACAGAAACTTCCTATATTGGTATTTAGGAATCTATTCAGAAAGGTCGTTATTGAATATGTTCTATCAGCACAAAACAATAAAATATCCTACGACTTACTGATGCGTGCATTGCAAGTTTCTATAGGTTCAGATCAATTGGCTTTACCGCCAATGTTTAAAGTGATTCATAGACCGGAGGATGTGGAAAATATACTTGTTACATTAATTAATCTGGGATTTCTGAGAGGTAACTGCTTTCCAGCATTGCGATTGTGTGTGGTCAAAAAGACGACAGATATTAACGATATATTTCCGGAAATGACAGAGAGAATTGTAAAAATGTTTCCACTAAATAATGAAGATAACTGGTTTGATATCTAATCTAATATTTAAGTGCTAATCTCATCCTTAGTAATAAATCAATTGCATTCCATCAAATAATAGCATATAGTTGACAAAAGTAATTTATAGAAGCTACGATTATTGTACATTTTTGATACTACATATAACTAATGCCTTTCTTATATATTCAACAAGACAGTTGATTGATACATACCGAGTGATCTTGTAATCTAAGAAAGTACTCTATGAATATTTATTTAACTAATTATGGGTGACTCCGAGATTTTAGCCATTTTCAGGCGAAGGCTTTTGGTTCTCCCGTTGGTAGCGAATGAAAAAATATATATCTTGAGAATAAGAGCATAATAAATCATAAAATGGCATTTGAATATTAAGTGATCAGTTAATATTTCAGCAAGCATCCATCAAATAAAACATGTTGCGAATCACTTATAAGTTACCTATTGCTTTGAGACAGCAAGCATTTGTTGCACGGAAACTTGTACCTACAATCAAAGCAAATTATTCGACAAACTCAGATGACGATGTTGTATCGAGAATCAAAGTTCATCCCATTAAAAGGATTAATGAATCGATAGACAAGAAAAGAGCACGTTTGATATATCAATCAAGGAAGAGAGGTATTCTTGAAACTGATTTATTGCTGTCAGGTTTCGCCGCAAAGCACTTGAGATCAATGACAAATGAGGAGCTTGATGAATATGACGCTTTACTAAACGAATTGGACTGGGATATTTATTATTGGGTAACTAAGAACTATAAAACAAGTCCTGTTCCAGAAAGATGGAAGAACTCTGAGATACTAAAAAAATTGCAAGACTTCAGTGAGAACAAAGAGAAGAAAATCCTTAGAATGCCAGACCTTGAAAACTATTAAGAGATATTATTGCAACTTTACTATTTTGATGTTTCTTACATCTAACTAGTTTTGGGTCATTTTACTCCTTATTTTACATATTTATCATCTTAACTGAGAACTTTAAATAGGCATTGTTATTCGTCGCACTTTTTGTTTGAATAATTTTTATCTGTAAATAGTACTAGATTTTCTTACCATTTATAATTAAAACAACGATTCTAAATTTTTTCTATTTTACAAAACTTTATCTCAGTAAAAACCTTCAAGTGCCCTTGTAGCTTTGTCCAACCGTTTTAAACCCTCTTCATATCTTTCAGGATCCAGAACCATATCGGCCGTCAATCTAGATAGAGAGTCAACTAAACGTTCAAGTGCCTTCTTCTCTTCAGTCCTCATGCCTAGGTTGGAGAATTCTGAACCAATTAATGTGCCCTTTGTTACATTCACTAGCTGGTTTAAAGTTTCGATGTCAAAGGATTGAATATCCTCCCTTGTATTCTTCTTTTTGTTTTTCTTTTTCGATTTTAGTTTGTTTGGTTGGTTAACCTTTTGAATAGGTGTATTCTTTTGACTATTTTCCTGATGAACCGGCGCGTATTGAAACTCTTCCGCTTCGTCCTCATCTAAAATATCTTCGTATTCATTATTATTGTCAACAAAGGAGTTTTTAGATGGAAGCTCAGGCCTTCCACTAAATGCTTTAATAGTGTCATCACGGTAAATTTGGCGATTGTTGTGAGGAGTAATGGGTAGCGGACGGCTCAAATAAGAATCATCCATAGGTAACTCATCGTTTCCTGCATTTTGAGATTTTTCATGTAAATCCTCCTGGGAATTATAGCTAATGGCAGAATAATAACTTTCGGATTTAGCAGCGTCACTACGAGAATAGTTATGGTTAATTGGCCTTTGTGGTGGTGAAATTGCCTCTGATTGATTCTCTTCAGTTCCAAATATCCTAGATCTGGGCCTGTCCTTGCTCCTTGGTGGAATTGTTGGATTAAATGCAGTAGTTTCTGTCCTCAAATGCGGTACCTCAATGTCTTCTTGGCTTTTTGTGTATTTATTAGTTGCTAATGATGGCATGTTTGCACTAGAAGTTATTGAACTTTCATCATCTACATCAGGTATCTGTAATTGCTGATCCAAGTTTTTCAAGGTCTGATCATATGAGTAAGAAGATGTGCCACTTTCACTCGCTAGATTACCAGAGCCAATAGATGAGTGTAGCGGCTTTTTTGAAGTTGTAGCCAAATGGATTGATTCAGCTTTTTTGCTATTCGAATCCTTATCTGATGGTATGACTTTAGAGCTCACGGATCGATTAAAGGATCCAAAACGTCCGACAGGCTTCGCATTCTGGACCGATTGGATCACAACCTCACCATCAGTAGTTGATTCTGGTACTTTGGTCTGTAACTCGCTATTGTTACCGTTTTCTTCCGTATCTTCTTTACCAGTCTCATCTCTATTTTTAATACTTTTAGAAGGGCTGTTTCTTACCACATATGACACTTCAATTGCATGATCAACAACTCCAGAATAATTTGATAACACACTAGCTCTATTATTGAGATTATCAGTCGCCGGAGAACGAGGCATTTGAAAAGTCGACTTCTTAAGAGGTGAAGTAAAAGTATCTTCTGATTGCGGCGCTGGTGATGATGTGGTGTGATGTGATAGATGAGAAGATGTGGTATTATATTCTGCCGGTAGTGGTTCTTCAGCATTCGGACTACCCAAAGAATCAATCATAGCGGATAGTCGTTGAGTATTTACTGACAGTTTTGATGGTGAGCTGTATTCTTCCATATCTTTAATAGTTTCAGGCTCTTGCTGTAAGTTCTGTTCGTGATTTCCTGTTTCCCAAATATTCATAGCGAAGATGCACCCACCAACCATTATCTCTTAATATTTTTGTATTGTTTGGATTTAGATCAAAATCAATTATTTCAAACGAACGTACATATTTATATGGATAAAACTAGTCTCCATACTAAAATCATTTCCAGCTGCAAGACATAATTACTAGAAAACATATGAATAGCGTTACCAGATATGATAAATGCAATAACAAATTACTATGTATATTCTTACTAAATTCATTTATTGTTTATTTCAACAGAGTTACACTATTCCTTATATCACTATAGCACCAATTCACATTCATAAAAGCAAAAACGTTTTCCAAACACATTATATTGTTTCGGATTTCCTACCCATTAAAGTTTTTATCGTAAATTATAATATTTATAGAATAAAATTTAATATTAATATAATAACTATGTTATAATAGTAATCATGTGATGCTTTACATTTAAATTGGTACTATATTTTTGAGTATTTGATAGAAATTCAAAGAGGATTACGAATTGCAGACACGCAAATACATCTGTTAACAAGCATAACTTGTTGCAGGCTATATATTCATTAATACATTATTTATTTTCGATAAGCCAACCAAAAAATTAATGTCAATGTCATCTTGTTCTTTTGATCATCTCTTAAGGGCAGCTTTCTAAAGTCATATGTATCTAATAGCCAAACTTCAATGACGTTTGAAAAAGATTACTTAACAACGTAGTAGAACAGAAGTTTTGCTGTGTATGGGGTAGAGTACTTACCATTGTTGACAGCATTGATTTGTCTAACTCTGTTAACCTACTTTGTGTAAACTAAAAGAGGAGATCATTTATCAGATAGATATATGGTCATATGGAGTGAATCCCATTAACAGTGGATAGCAGGAAAAGTGTCTGCTCTTAATGCTGGTAACACTTATGAGGTTGCTCTAGCGTAACCAACTATTTGTCTTTGGTGCTAATTATCACTAATTAATTTTGTTTGTTTTACGTTCTTGTCCACTGAATAATTTTATCATCGATGTTCTAAATCATCTAAGAATTTCGTAATACAAAAGGAAGAAGCAGACCACCACGAACATTTGATAGGGGAAAGTCAAATTTTGCTACTATGTAAATCCCCTAAAAGGGATTCACTCACTAAATTGCCTTGGAGGCAGTCTAAACTTCAGTTATATTTGATAAAATTTGGAAATATCATGTAATGGCAGCAACTATGATTTAGTAATAATTGGGTAATTTGACAGTCTGGAAATCTTTCGGCATGCAGCATAAGAAACAAACAGACTATGTAGTATAAAAGACGAATCGATATTGTAAAAAACTTGCCATTGTATACTTAGGAATTTTTTAGATAATAGCCATATAAGAAGACAGGCACGAATATCGATTTAGCACAATATATTAGTTATACACAGCCTAGGAATTGGTATTTTTTACAAAGAAGTTTAGTCGTGTTAATTTCCTCACAGTTAAGGAATTACTCTGTATACTCAGGAATAATATTTAATAAAAAGGTACCATAATGACTAAGATAGAAGGTCAATCGCAGGAAAAGAAAGTAAAAAGATCGTCTGGGTCTGCTTTCAAGCTCACCATTGTCAGTTTATTTATTGCACTAGCATGTATATATTACAAATTTTCTGCTGTAACAGAGGTGCATGATATAAAATTGGGTGCTCGTAATGATCAAGACTCGATGGCAAGTCAAAACAGAGACTATGATCAGCTAAAAGATAACAATGATGGCATAAATGATGATAGAATTTATCGTTCAATTTTAACACATTTTATAGCTGGTGAGCAAGAAGAGGGAGTTGGTGCTAGAGTTAGACGTTCTGTTGGTACTTATCAAATGAGGAGGTTCACACCATTTTTGATGTTGGATGACTTCACTGTAGCTCCTCCAAATGGGTTCCCCGATCATCCACATCATGGTCAAGAAACAATTACATATGTTACTGACGGTATGATTGCTCATGAGGATATAACTGGTTCAAAAGGTGTTTTATTGAAGGGTGATCTTCAATTCATGACTGCTGGTAAAGGTATAGTTCATTCCGAAATTCCAGTTACCACAAAGGATGGTAAACCTTGTCGTGGTCTGCAATTATGGGTTGATTTACCTTCAGATATGAAGAATATTGATCCTCGCTATAGAAACTTGAGAGGCAATGAAACACCTGTTGCTTATCCCAATGAGAATTTAGAAGTTCGTGTCATTAGTGGTAAGTCTTACGGTGTTGAATCATTGAGAGATTTGGCATACACTCCTGTTCATCTATATCATTTCCTAGCAAATAAGACTGGAACTGAGTTTGTCCAAGATATTCCAGAAGATTTCAATGTATTTATTTATGTTATGAAGGGTTCTATTCAGGTTAATGATGTTGAGTTGACGACTTTTAGTTCAGCATTTTTCGATGTTGATGGCAATGCAATCAGGGGCAAAGCACTGAGTGAGGATGCCCAGTTTGCAATCATTGCTGGACGTATTCTTGATCAAGAAGTCATTCAGCATGGGCCATTTGTTGAGACAAATAGAGAGAAATTAATGGAAGTATTCAGAAACTATCAGGAAGAAAAGAATGGTTTTGAGAATGCTCACAGTTGGAGATCTTCAATTCATGATGGTATTTCTGAAGAAGAAGCCTTAAAGTTATATAGAGAATAATTAAATGAAGTATAGGTCAAGACAATTGTAAGGAATTCTTACGACTCTTTAACATGACATATAACAGCCATATTAATTGACATAATTTATTATTTTGGTCATGTATTTTTGTTATTGTAACAATCCTATGAAACATTAAAGATTCAAAAGAAACTACAAAAATCTAAAAATCTCTTATCGTATGTATGTTATAGACTAAAAAATCATAAATTCTTCGTCATGTTCAAAATGTTGATTATGGAAAGTATGTAATTGATATTCACTGCGCTTTTTAGTTTATACATTTAGCAAAAACTCATATGACTTACGTAAAGAATTATCCTGGCAGCTATTAAGGAACAAGATTATTTTAGCATTTCATAAGATATTACTGGCAACTTGGCCGAGTGGTTAAGGCGAAAGATTAGAAATCTTTTGGGCTCTGCCCGCGCAGGTTCGAATCCTGCAGTTGTCGTTATTTTTTTGTTTCAAACTGCTGTACTTAGTATTTTACCAACAGCTATTCTAACAAGTTATGGAAATTGTAACCTCTTAATGAGTTACTAGTATCATACATAATTTTTTACTTATTGTTTGAATTTTCCATTTTTCTGGGGATGAATCGTCTCCTTGATGGAAATGACCTATGAGAAAGATACAAGCCTGCAGTCATTTTGTTTTTTTTTGCAATACTATATTGGCCTTTGTATAAAGTACTTCTCTGTATAAGAATCTTGCTTTAGGAAATAGTATATTTGCAGGTGGTAAATTAATCGGAAGAAAATAGAATTAAATTTGTAATAAATCAAAACTATGCTTGCTTGGATGCTTACTTTGTAGTATCGCTTTTTTCTGTGTAAAACAATACTACTTTAACGATACTAAAAATGGCTTTTTTAAAAGTACCAAGATCTCAAGGAAGATGAATGAATCAATGTCACAACGATTATATTATATGTGAATACAATTCTAACTTTTCCTACTAAGGTATACGCTCATAGAGTTGCAAAAACGCTTACCATTTCAACTTCGACATTGTCAGAAGAAGAAAAAAAAGAAAGAAGCATGTAAGCAAAAAAAAGAAAGAAATGCATTGCATAATAGCAAGAAGATGGATTCCTGCGTGCATTGACAATATATGTTTCATTCCATGTCAATGCATAACTACGATTTATGTTCTCTCTCGTGAGGCATTTCGCAGAAGTAGTAGTGTATTATAATCAACATTAAAAGACAATATACAATTGTCAGTACAGAACGGTTTCAATTTAGAGAAAGGATCTTTGCAGCCATCAAAAAAAAATTTTGACATACACTTTCAACTTGCCCACTTGATAATATTATTTTGGCCGTTGAAATCCTCGCACACCTTCTGTGAAATGATTTCGCATCAATAGGATGCGTAAGCTGCCTTCTTAGTAAGGATGTGAAGTGGAGTTTGGTATGCTGGAACGGTTTTTAACCCACGTTATCCGATTACATTGCTACATAAATTTCAACTAAGCTAGGCACTTCTTCATCTCGCACCTTGAAAAAGAAGCACTAGCAATACTGTTTCCTATATAGCACATTGATGATGTTACTATAATTATAGTACGCTCAATTTTGACGGCTGGTTTCATGCTAACTGTCAAGCATCAATGTACTTCTGCGGGAAAAGTGTTATCAGTCAAAGAAAGAGAGAAGAAATCCTTATACTCAGTTCAATATTCAAGAAAAGTTACTATTGTTTAATGTCTGGGTTTCTTTACTTTTATAGAGGGACACTTTTACAAATAATAATGACATTTTCTGAGTGAACAGCTCAGTTCTCAGCTCCACTGCCTATTACTCTTCGTGAATTTCTTCTGCCCTGAATCCACGAATAACCTCGTTATAATAGTCTTTGTCTAAAAAAGGTTAAAAGCTTGTAATCCTTATGGGTCTGTTTTAGTGAACGGAATTTGAATTCCATTTTTTTTCTTTTCTTGTTTCTCCTCCCTAAATTTGACGTCAAATGTACCGTCTACTGCTTGCCCACCTTATTCAATCCATAATCATTATAGTTGTCCCAGGTACTATAGCTACCTACAGTTATTTTCCTGTAAACATTAAAGGAGCACATCTAATGTGGATGAAGTGTAGGGAGAAAGAGCTATCTTTCCCTCTGAGTATTCTCCAAAGGTTTTTCTTGAACTGGATAAACAAATCAGAAAATAATGCGCATTACAATAATCTTGTACAAAGCATTGTATGTAGCACCCATTGTCTTGCTCTATTTTACTATTCTCCCTTCCATTTTTCTTTTGTACAAAAAATAGAATGAAACTAGAAATTGATATTGATACCTCCTTACTGAGTGGTAAACCATCGGAGGCATTTCAATCAGTTAATTATATAAATCAAATATTTTTCTAATGCCATCACAAAAGTGCCCTTGTCATATTATGCGTAACTCAAATATATATATCTGCAGCCAGTATACATAATTTTTTCCATCTTGGTTAAATTCCTAATACTATATTTTTTGTTGCAAGAGTGTTATAATTTTTCATTATTGAGGAAAGTACTCAAATTCCAACTATAGCAATACGAGGTCATAATTGCTGAGTACAAAGGACAATCTACAAGGGTACAGTTTTAATCATTTCGATACAGATTACGTTACATAGGATTCTACCTTTATTTGGGAGTACATAAAAAGCATTAGAAATCATAAAGTGCTCGCATATTAGACGTTCATCACTCCAAGAAACTTAACTTTAACATTCATACTTCAGTTTGCTTCCAACATAAACAAACACATTGTTTATAATACTCTCGAAATATTCAGATTATTGTAACTTGGTATTAGTCGCAAACGTTAGCTAACAAGTCTCTGCACATTTTCATCCAACTCAGTACTTTTTTTTCAGTCGCACCTTAACTAAATCGGGCGAAAGTTGAACGAAAACCAGGAACCAAAAGAAATTTGCCAGAGTACGGTAGATTTCACAAAGGATACAGTGATAGAACTAAAGCAAGTTTTTGCTGATTGACATAATACACAGTAAAGCCTACAAGCAATTGAGTCGTTGTATTTCTTTTGAAATTATCAGTCTGACTTTTTTTTCAACTACACTGCACCAAACGTTATAGAATGGGTATTTGCGGGTCTAAACCTGACAAAGCAGGTGATACAAAGCCAGGTACCTCGAAAGCCAGAGTAAGGTCAGACAACAGGAATTCTGGTGGTGCAAGTAATGGTAAATCAACAACGGCTGGTCAGAAGGATGGCCAAGATATGGAGGGCGGACAATCTGGCAACAGTATGTCTAACGAAGGTGACAAGAAAACTACATTAGAAGAAGAGTTACAAAATACTAGAGGACTTCCGGTTGATGAACAGAGTTCTTCACAATCTGGTAGTAACAACCAGAAAGCCATAAAAGTCTTATTATTAGGTGCTGGGGAGAGTGGTAAATCCACAATTCTACAACAACTCAAAATTCTACACCAAAACGGTTTTACCAAGCAAGAATTGATTGATTACACACCTTTAATCTACGATAATATAATAGAGATAGGAAAAGATATCATCAGTGCAAGACGAAAGTTTAATGTAGATATTGATGACCCTACTCTAACAGAAGAAGATCTAGACAAGATTTCTAATTACACTAGCACAAGAAAGAACACGGACGAGGATTCCAGTGAGGGTGAAAACTCTATTACTGTTAAACCAAGTGAACAAGCCAATACCACCAGTATTGTGAGTAAAGATGAATTCCCTAAGGAGTTTTATCCGATATTATCTAAGCTTTGGAACATGAAATCGACGCAAGAATTAATAATGAGTGAAAAGTCATCACAATTTTACATGATGGATTCAACAAAATATTTCTTAGATAATCTGGATAGGATATGCAATACTCCAAACTATATTCCTACTGAACAGGATGTTCTAAGATCAAGACAGAAAACTTCCGGTATCTTTGATACTGTTGTCAATATGGACAATAACTTTCAAATGCACATCTATGATGTGGGTGGACAGAGATCAGAGCGTAAGAAATGGATTCATTGCTTTGACAATGTTACCTTAGTAATTTTCTGTGTGTCTTTATCCGAATATGATCAATTTCTGATGGAGGACAAGTCTCAAAACAGGTTCCAAGAATCCCTAGTCCTGTTTGATAACATAGTTAATAGTAGGTGGTTTGCTAGGACGTCAGTTGTATTGTTTTTAAACAAAATTGATTTATTTGCAGAAAAGATACAAAGAGTGCCTCTGGAACACTATTTCCCAGACTATATGGGTGGGAAGGACATCAACAAAGCAGCTAAGTATATATTGTGGAGGTTTGTTCAACTCAACAGGGCAAACCTAAACATCTACCCCCATGTTACTCAGGCTACTGATACTTCGAATATAAAACTTGTCTTTGCAGCTATAAAAGAAACTATATTAGAGAACTTACTAAAAGACTCTGGTGTCTTACAATAGTTTGATCTCTACCTTTCCTAGGAAATGCCAGTTTCAAAGAAACTAGTAGGACTGAGTCAAAGTACAATTGTTAAAACCAACATTCTATTATAACTATTACAAACATTCATTTTGGCACTTCAGATTTTTATTCCCTAGATTCAATATTACGGATAAAATGATGTTGCCACTTGTATTATTACGAAAGTGAACATTCATTTACTATACACGCTTAGATAAAATTTTCTTTTATAGAAACTAACATATATTTGATTTTACTACTGTAGCTGAAGCGTATGCATTGTGTTCCCAAAATCAAACGACGAAATGGTGGCATTTTCCAATTCGATAAGGCCTCCACGTTATAATTGGCATAGTCTCTCTTGCCATATTTGATTGCTTAGTTTCTTTTATTTCCATTTTCTAAATGACGTTTTTTTCACGACGGTCGCTCTGTTTCAGGCCTCGAACAACGAATTTGCCATTGAATTTTTACTAAATTTCATTTTCTGAACTAAATACCAGACGAAAAATTCGAGATTCAATAATACGGTCTGTGCTTTTTTAATTTCCCTAATAACATTAACTTTAATGACTATATATCATAAGTTTTTTACGTGTATAAGTTCAATTGCAGAGCATCAAGAAAGATAAAGAAAAGATAGCAAAAGTTTCAAAACTATGACGGTATTTGAACTCTTTGCCTCTTTGGTGGATAGCCCAAGCATCCCATGGAAATCTATAATTACTGGTTTTTGCATCAGTCAATTTGCATTTGAGACATATCTAACCTATAGACAATACAAAGTTCTTCAAAAGAATCAACTACCACCTGTTCTAGTTAATGAAATTGATAAGGAAACCTTTGAAAAGTCCCAAGAATACTCCAAGGCTAAGGCCAAATTCTCAGTATTCACTGATCTGTTTTCGCTAGTCCAAAATTTGGCGTTTATTAAATATGACTTTCTACCAAGATTATGGCATATCGGTGTAAAAGTCAGTGCTCGTATACTACCTGCCAAATATGCTGCTGTGTCAACAATTGCTCAAAGTTTATGGTTCTTGGCTGTTTTGTCTAATCTGTCAACGATTATTGGCTTGCCAATCTCATACTATAAGCATTTTGTGCTTGAAGAGAAATTTGGTTTCAACAAATTGACTGTAAAGCTGTGGATAACTGATATGATAAAGAGCACTGTCTTAAGCGCTGCATTTGGTATTCCTATCTTATTTGTCTTTTTGAAAATTTTTGAGAAATTCCAAACTAATTTCTTGTGGTATATTTGTCTATTTGTTTTTGTTGTTCAGATTTTGGCTATCACTATAATTCCAGTTTTCATTATGCCATTGTTTAACAAATTCACTCCACTAGAAGACGGTGAATTGAAGACTTCAATAGAAAATTTGGCTGCTAAGGTTGGCTTTCCACTAGACAAGATCTTCGTAATAGACGGTTCAAAGAGATCATCTCACTCAAATGCTTACTTCACCGGTTTACCTTTTACTAATAAGAGAATTGTCTTATTTGATACCCTAATCAATGAAAGTTCTGTGGAAGAAATCACAGCTGTTTTGGCACATGAAATAGGTCACTGGCAAAAGAACCATATTGTCAACATGCTGTTCATTAGTCAAGTGCACATTTTTGCCATCTTTTCATTGTTTACCAGTGTTTACCGTAACGTTTCTTTCTACAAGACCTTTGGTTTCAACGTTGGATTCAACGAGATTTTAAATGCTGCAGGAAGTTCTACCACTGTGTATACCCCTGATTTCCCAATTATTATTGGTTTCATGCTATTTAATGATCTTTTGACACCAATGGAATGTGGTATGAACTTTGTCATGAGCTTGATCTCCAGACTTCACGAATATCAGGCAGATGCTTATGCCAAAGCACTAGGATATACTCAAAACTTGGGTAGAGCCTTGATTAATTTGCAAATCAAGAATCTATCCACAATGGATGTTGACCCATTATACTCAAGCTATCATTATTCTCATCCAACATTAGCTGAAAGATTAACTGCTATCGACTTTGTTAATGAGAAGAAGAAAGAATGAGCTCCATTAAGGATCATGATATTGCATGTATGCTATTTAAGTTTATAATTTAACAACTTTTAATATTTCCTTAAATCTTTTTACATATCGATAGTTCCTGTCATGTCTACATACTCGTAAAAACAAGCGGAATGTGAAGACAGGTAGTATGAGAATACCATTAAAACTATCTTGACAAAGTATATACAATAAATTAATAACATCATTGTGAACGTTGGACAGGACTCTGGGAATTAAGTTCAACGAAGCGAGACTTCCCTTTGAGACAAAGATGGCCTCCTGAACAAAAAGCACAGCAATAAGCTCAATTTGCCACCTTTATTTGGCAATCCATTAAGCATTGCTCAGCAACCCGTGTAAAGATCAACGCCAATTAACTAATCTAGACTATTCGATTTAATTATTATAGTTTTTTTTAAGCGTTTTTCCTGTCTTAATCTATTAGTTACAAAAGGTTGCATCTTTTCATTGCTATTGTAACATCCCAAAGATTAGTACTTGAAACTATCAGCAGTTACAATGACAACAGACTTAATGGATGTGGATACTCCCTTGGAGAATGAAATGAATGGAAGCAAGAATGAAGATGTCAGATACGCTGAGGAGAAGACAATGGCAGAGATAATTGATACATTAAAAGTTATCGCTAAGACCACAGCATCCCTAGACCATCGTTATATTTGGAGAGCACTAAAGGAATTGAGTAAAATTAGGAAAAACTACCTGAATCAAGAAACATTGGCTATACTAGTCTCTGTATTATATCCAGACCACTCAGAGTATAAGGTTGATTTGTTGAAGTACATAAATGAGAAGCACAAATCTGAAGTACCACACGCAGATGAAATCAGGGCAAAATACCCAGCAGCTTTCTATGAGATAACTTCTGATGGAAAATCTTTGGCAGTTTCAGCGGAAATCAATGCATTTATTCATTTATTGACCCAACTCTACTTGTTAGACAATCAGAAAATCATAGAGCTTATTTCCTTTAACAACAAAGTTGTGTTACCAAAGATTTTAAAATATTACAACCAAAGATCGTTAGATTTAATCAATTCAAAACTATGGTTTTATATAGTAATGGCGCATGAACAACAAGACATTAACGGAGGTTATGTTGATCTTCGCAATGAAATGATGAAGGCTCTAAAGACGGCATCTTTGAAGCATGATAACGAAACTCGGGCGATGCTGATCACTTTGATTTTGAGATTCTTCTTAGCCTCAGGTGAAATAGATGCTGCGTCGGATTTTATCAATAAAGTTGATCCTTTGACTTCTGATGTCTCTAGTCCTTTGGAGGCCAGATTTTTCTTCTACCAATCTAAAATCAACACCATACAATTAGACTACTCAACTGCTAATGAATATATTGTTGCCGCCATAAGAAAAGCACCTCATACAAAAAACAGTTTAGGTTTCTTACAACAAGCAAACAAACTATCATGTGTTATTCAACTCTTAATGGGTGATATTCCTGAGTTATCCTTCTTTCACCAAAATGGGATGGAGACATCTTTGAAACCTTATTACCATATTGCAGAGGCTGTCAAATTAGGTGATTTAAAGAAGTTTACTTCGACTATCACAAAATACAAACAACAACTAATAAAGGATGACAATTATCAAATTTGTGTTAGATTAAGGTCCAATGTTATAAAGACAGGTATCAGAATTATTTCTTTGACCTACAAGAAGATTTCATTGAAGGATATATGTCTAAAGTTACATCTAGAGTCAGAACAAACTGCCGAATATATGGTATCGAGAGCTATTAGAGATGGTGTTATTGAAGCTAAGATTAACCATGAAAAGGGCTACATAGAGACCTCAGAGGTGAACAACACCTATATTACTGAAGATCCACAAACGGTATTTGATGAAAGAATTAGGTTTGTCAATCAACTTCATGACGAATGTGTTGTGGCAATGAGATACCCGCAGGATAAGAAGAAAGGGTTGAACAATCAAAACCATGACGATGAATATCTTGAAGGCGATCTGCTGGATGATTTGTCTGATTTTTCTGACATTGATGATATGGGTTTCTTGTAATTTCGATTATATATCTACTAATTACTTGCATATATAAATGTCCATACAGAGAGGATAATAATTCATTATTGTTGAAGCGAAGTCGTTTATGACTTTCCATGCCATGTTGTTTACCAAATGTTGTTCTTATTGTAGTCCCTTCGCCTTTTAGGAATTTTTTACGTAGTTGCGCAGTGGCAGTACGAGAGCTTTTGAAAATAAAGATGACATACAGGTTATTTCTATAATATTGAACCTGCATTGTTTACTTTGATAGTAGATAAGCATTATAATATAGCAAGTGAGCAAGAGTTCAAATAGTTGATAGCTAATAAGCTTTGCTCTCAATTTAGTTACCTGGGGCTTGTGAGGTTCCTTAGAAGATATTAAGTAAAGTTGATTATGACGCAGCTAACCGAAAATACAGATGAATTGCATAGCATTAGGTTGGCTATAGATCCCAATTTGATCACATTACCAATAGGATCAAAGTCAACCTCGCCACACTCAAATTCGACTTCTGATGGTAATCCAGAATCACATAATACTGAGAACGAAGAAGTTGATAATAAAGCTGGTAGCCTGCCACCAGAACAATTGAGTAACAATAGTGCTAAGTTAATTGTAAATCCTTATGAAAAATATGGTAGGATGAGTCTAGGACAATTGATACCATTGATATCTCAACAAAGAGGACCAAATTTCAAATTTGCTGATATTAATGAAGACATATTAAAACAGGAATTAGCAATCGAAAACGATAATGGGAAACAAGAATCAAAAGATGATACAAAAGCTGAAGATGGCATAGATACTATGGATATCGACCAAAATGATAATTCAGAGGTAAATACAAATGATATAGGCTATAATGAATGGTCTAATGAGCCAAAGGAAGATACTGGCATATTAGACAATACACAAGATACTAATATCAATGGCGAGATGGAATCTCAATTAACTCAAGAAGAATTCAATAAAATTAGAAAAGTAATGCTGGAACATATCAATATGGCAATGAATGAGTCTTCATTAGCAATGGAGTTTGTCAGTCTATTACTTTCGCCGGTAAGGGAATCAACAGCGGTATCATCTATGTCACCATTTTTGAAGAAAACTGTGAATCCAGGCTCATTAAATAGTGAGAAGGTTAAAATGCCTGCTGTGTCGCGTCGAGATAAACTGTCGTTATCAATTTTAAGTCGTGGATGGAAGCTTCGCGCACTCAATGAGGCACGAGCTATATTGAAGAAAAATTTTACAGAAATATCGAGCTCTTTAAAACAGGAACATCACTATTGGAGTAGCATAGCGTACAATATCAGTAACAAGGATGTTTTGTTTAAAATTAGGGACAAGCAAACAACGAAGAGATCACTAGGCCTCAAATATGGATATGAGGATTCAGGATCGACTTTCAGAAATGATAGAGGAACTGCAATTCTTCGTGGGACTGATGAAGCAAATGGCCTGGAACTTATTCCCTTAACATTAGGAAGAACAAGTACAGTTGGCAGTGTATATAAAGGCGGTAAATTTTTGAGAGTACGAATATTTACGAAGATTGAATCTGAGGGTGATTATATTTTGAGCGGTGAGAGTAGCCTTGACAAGTTATTCAAGAATCACAGTGAGAACAGCGATTCTAAGAATGATGATGTCAGATTGCAAATCTCAAAATTAAAGTTCTTCATCTTTGAACAAGAACTTATGCATCAATTGAAGAAAGAATGCGCTTATCTCATATCATATGGTGTAACAGTAGAGAATGAACATAAAATTGTTATTGAGTTACCAAACGAGAAGTTTGAAATAGAATATTTGAGTTTAGATGATGATTCAGTAGTGAACCATGAACAAGATGCCCCCAAAGCCAATGATAGAAGAGCCTATCTAATGTTGGTGACTTTACGCATGCTTTTGATTGTCATCTACAAGAAAAACTTAAGACAGAAGATGGTATCAAACACCAGGAAACATATAGCAAGCACGGAAAAAGACATTTTGTTAATAAGACCATTGCTAGGTAAAATGAGACACTCTAATCATAAGAAACTGATACGCAAGATATTAAAGGAATGCGTTCTCGAAGTAGTTCCAGACACGGAGTTGCAGGAGCGTTCCATTCAAAGCTTAGATAAAGAAGACTTTGAAACGTTTGACTTACAAGATGCTCATATTGTGAAATTGACTAAGGACATCAATGCTTTCCGAAATGTTCTGGACGTTGGGAAAACTGAGTTTACTATAGATATGAAGCAAAGTGGCAAGCTATCATTGATTCTGGAATCTCCAAACTATTGTAATGCCCAGGTATCGATAAAGTATGATAACCAAACGAGCAATACCCATTTTAATACTGTGTCAACGGAATTTAAAGAGGTTGAAGAGTTTCTTCACTTCTTGATTTCAACCTACGTAAATCCTGAGTAAATATGAGGGAGTTGGTCATAGGACTTAATAATGAGAACTAAGGAGATGGATTTTATAAATAAATAGACCATATATTGTAGATATGTTAGATCTTAATTCTGTGAGACTTATAAAAAGCATGTAGACATCAATACTGGAATAATACTTACTTTAGATTCTTGCCGATATATGAAGTCGTGTATAATGTGATGTTCAAGAACTTCCCCACGTCATTTCGATGCAAGGCGTTATTGCCCATCGAGGGAGCAACGGCCAATTATAAAATGCAGATAACGAAACATCAAACGTTTAGATTAAGTGGACATTTGAAGTATTGGAAAATAATTGCGTTGATATAAGTAAAGTCTAACTTTAAGCCAATTGATAGACGAAACAACTAGTCAGTTACTTTACTAAAACAAAACAATGACTTACACTTTAACCATTCTAGGATGCGGTGTGATGGGCCAAGCCGTTCTTTCTGCCATTTACAAGGCACCAAAGGCAACCTCTGTCATCAAGGCTTTATATCCATCTAAGATTATTACCTGTAACCATGATGAACCAAGTGCTCAACAAGTTACCGACCTTATCTCAACTTTTGAGACTTCCCCTAATGGAATCGAAGTCGTCTCTACCTATGGCAAGAATGTCGAAGCAGTGAAGCAATCTGATGTTATCATTTTGGGTACCAAGCCATTTCTGGCAGAGCAAGTATTGAACGGTGTTAAAGACGTTATTAGTGGCAAGTTGATCATCTCATTGGCTGCTGGCTGGACAATTGGTCAATTACAGGCGTACACACCATCTGTCTCCAGAGTCATGACTAATACACCAGCTAAGTACGGTTATGGTTGTGCTGTAGTTTCTCATTCTCCTCAGGTTACAGAAGACCAGAAGTCATTGGTCAGCGAACTAATTAGCCATGTTGGGAAGTACGTTGAACTACCAGAGAAGAATATGGATGCTGCCACAGCACTTGTAGGCTCAGGTCCAGCGTTTGTCCTATTGGTGTTGGAGTCTCTAATGGAGAGTGGTATTAAGATGGGTATCCCATTGAAGGAGAGCACCGAGTGTGCGTTGAAAGTGCTAGAAGGTACTGCAAAGATGGTTGAAGAATCTGGTGTTCACCCAAGTGTTCTAAAGCACCAAGTCTGCACACCTGGAGGCACCACAATTGCAGGATTGTGTGTCATGGAAGACAAAGGTGTCAAGAGTGGTATCATCAGAGGTGTCGAAGAAGCTGCGAGAGTTGCTGCCGAACTGGGTAAGAAATGAGGGATCATTGTGATTATATCAGTAAATAAAAAGTAATAATTTTTAAACAGAGAAATCATCTGAAATTCTAGTAAAACAACTCGCACGCATATATATTGTAATGGTAGTACTAGTAGTAGTACTAGTAGTAGTACTACTACTATGTAAAAGCTACCTCGACGAAGCTCAACGTTTAAAGTTATATAAATAGGTAAATAATGTAATCACGTGATCATCGGACCAATGGAGTTCAAAAGGAATAGCGGAATACATCGCATCCTTACCTACCAATAGGTTACATACACATAGCAGGCGCCAATGACAGTGTTCACCGAGAAGAACGTAGCTTGTTCTTAACCCTTCCCACCCATCGCAACATGACAACGAGGAAAGCCAAAAGCGTAAGAACTACTCACAGCGAGAAAAAGCTACCTCCATCAGTCCGCGCTTGCACTTCCTGATAGGGCTTAGCACTGATCACCCAAGCTACAGAATTGACAAGTATCGCCCATATGTCTCTCCTTGAGCCAACACAGGTCTTGGTACGTCTTTGTCTGTGTGAACATCCTTGTAATTTATCAAAAGATGGCGAGTGTGCAAGATAGCAAGCGTTGTTTGTGCGGTGTGTCTTATGTGTTGTGTGTGTGTGTGTGTGTGTGACCCATCCCAAGAAGTAGTAGTACGGTTGTTTCACTGCTTACTCACATCTTCTCTCATACTCCGAAAAAAATGAAGGAAGCAGAAAAACGGCATCTCCAACAGAAAATCTCGTGGGTGAGAATGTGTACACTGGCATAGAAACACCCGTACTCCTTCCTTTACACCTGCTTCCCAGTTCGACTTCGATGACTTTCCCTCCAACCCCCATGAAGAATAGCTGACCGTTCGAAGGTTTCTCTTTACTGCGGAGGGTATTTCTGATCTCGGGAGAGAGATGCACGCAGGAGGACCAAGGGCGTGTGACTAGCTCCTCTCCCTCACCGCTTTCTACTGGTAGTGTATGTCTGTGTAATGACTCTGCAATGACTCTGCAATGACTCTGTGCCTATGTGTCTGTGCTTATTTGTCTGTGCTTATGTGTCTGTGCTGTCCATGTAAATGTGTGACCCTTAGTTCCACATGAGATCTTCTCTCCTTCCCCTGGGCGGGTATATAAAGGGGACGAGAAACCACCGTCTAGGGAAGGGGAAGATCTTCCTTGGCTTCCTTGGCGGCTATGTAGTTTATCAAGAAAAAATTGTTTTTTCTTTTAAGTACTGGGAAGGAAATTTAAACAAGGAAAACGGAACTTTCAAAAACTATGTCTGAAGAAGGTACGTTCGCACATGAGGAAAGTCTACCCAGGCTTCCCTTGCCGGATCTAGAGTCCTCCTTTGAGCAGTTGAAAGCCAGTTTGGAACCACTTTACTATGCTGACGGGTACTACCAGCACCCACTGGACCCCGAGCAGATCGAGTCTCTGTCCTCGAGTCTGACCAGATTCGCCACGTCGGATGCTGCCAGGAAGTTGCAAGCCAAGTTGAAAGAGTTTGAAGAGAAGAACAGTTGCTACCTAGACAAATTACATCTCGATATTAATAACCAGACGAGTGCGAAAGAGATCGCAGATGATGTGCTGCCAAGGAACCCATTCTTGATTCTCGCTGATGACGCAGTGCCGGACATATCACAAGCTGAGAGATCCGCTGTGCTAGTACACTCCGCACTGCGGTTTATTTCCGCTCTAAAGAACAACAAGCTGCCTCCTGATGTCAACACGAAGAACGGAAAGTACTTGTCTATGGAACCTTACTTGAATCTGTTCGGTACTACAAGATGCCCCATCTTTGAAGAAGGTGAAGTGGAAAATTTCGATCTGGACAAACCTTACACTGCGTCTGACCTCGATGGCTCTGACGAAAGCTCAGATGAGTTCGACGATGACTATGAATTCGAAGCTGGTGAAGGAACAAATGATTTTGGTGATAACAATAGAAGAAGAAACTCTTTCATTGGTGCCGGGGATGATGATGACGGGCTAGAGCCTAAGAAATTGATCGAGGAAGCTAACAAAGAAGTTGAAGAAGAAGAACAAAAAGCCGAACATCAACGCCGCCCCACAACTGCATCCACTACAACAACTATTAACAGTACACAATCTGCCGGTGACAAAGAAGAAGAAGACGAAAGACTGGGCCAAGAAGTGTTCAAACGCCATGGTATCACAGTTAAACGCCACCATGATTCAAAACATATTCTGGTAATATCTAAGGGCCAGTATTATACTGTCGATGTCCTCGACGAAGAAAATAAAATTCTATACAATGCAACTGCATTGACATCCATTTTTCACCACATACTAGATGATGCTGAGAAATCATACTCATTTAGGAAATCTACGGCATTGGGTAGTTTGACTTCGCACTCTTTCAAAAATTGGAAATACGCCAGAAAGAGACTACAGAAGAGATATCCAAACGAATTACATTTGATTGATTCAGCATTATTTGTTCTGGTATTGGATGAATCAGCTGGTAACACTGCAGATGTTGCCGCAGATGAAGCAGAGCTGAAACCAGGCTCCATCCAAGCCACTTCCAACACTTGTAAAAGGTTGTTCTACGGAACTAGTATTATTGATAATGGTGGTCATCAAATCGGTTCCTGTGTCTCTAGATGGTATGACAAATTGCAATTAGTGGTCACCGCTGATGTCAAAGCTGCAGTCATTTGGGACTCTTTCACATGTGATGGTTCTGTGGTGCTTAGGTTTACTTCTGAAGCATACACTGAATCTATTTTAAGATTAGCTAGAGCTGTTAACGCTGGTGATCCTAGGTTCTCATTGTGGCCATCTGTAGTAGATTCTGTATGCGACAAAGAAATTGCAAAGACAGCTGGTGATATTAAGTCTGGTGAAATAAGTCCTGACTTGCTTGTTAACAAAATTGATTGGTCCTTCAGTAATATTCTAAACACACATGTGCATTTGTCTGAGACGAAGCTAGCTGATTTGATTTCAAAACACAATATTGTAAGATCTTCTGTTCCCTTAGGAAGGAGATCTGCTCAAAAATTGGGTATTAACCCTGACTCCATGATCCAAGTGGCTTTACAAGTGGCCTTCTATTCACTATACGGTAAAATGGTATATGGATTCGAGCCTATTTCCACAAGATGTTTCAAGAACTCTAGGTCCTCGTTCATTAATATCCAGAACAAAGAACTACTTGAGCTTTGCCAATTGTTCATATCTACTTCAATGGACGGTCTAGGTAAATTGGATAAATTCATACAAAGTTGTCAGAAACATACAGAAACTGTCAGATTGACCAAACAAGGCAAAGGGTTTGAGAAACATTTTAATGCATTGAAGTACTTGTACAAATTCCATGATCTTTATGGCATCGAGTTAAGTGAAGAAGATAAACAGATGGCTGCATCTGTTTTTGAAAGCGAAGCCATAGCACCATTCTCTGCTCCAGAATTAATCATTGCTAACTGTGGTAACTCTGCTACGACAACCTTCGGTATCACTCCCGCGGTACCACACGGGTTTGGTATCGGTTACATTATCAAGGATGATCAGTGCGATTTGACAGTAACTTCCCAATTTAGACAAGGTAGCAGATTACTGTTCATGCTAAACTGGGTTCTGAATGAGATTAGAAGTTTCTGGAGAATGGCTCGTGCCACTTCTCAAACAAAGAGTGGTGTTAAAATTAGTCCTATGGTGGATAGGCTGTATGAGATGGACAATGCTTTGAATTCAAAGAATCGTACGTCTTCCAACCTGAACATGAACACTGCATACGGCTTATTTGACTTGGATGCTCATGTTGACAGCAGAAGCGTTTCAAAATCTCCATCGCTAAAGAACTTACCTGCGAAGTTTGCTGAGATGACACCTTTCAACCCATTGGTGACAGCGCATTCCAGTCTAGCGCTTTCAGTTCCTACTGAGAAGGAAAAGCACGATACAGGTCACCAGATTTTGCAGTTTCAACCAAAGATCATTGGTGATGAAGGTGACGATGACGACATAGCTCTTCCAAGTGTGGAAGACATGAACTTATCAGCAGCAGATGCTGCCAAGAGACGTAATGTTATCGACTCCAAATTTGAAATTGATTTTGACAGGTCCCGTGTTGGACGTAAGATTGTTACATTTGACTAGTCATGCCACTATCCTATTAATAAAACTACTATGAAAAATTATGCGATTGTATGCTATAGCCTTTCATACCCAGAGCACAAGCTGACCGTGTTAATATTCCAATGTAAAATTAGTTACTCTTATTCTTTGTTATATTTATTTTTCATACTTACTAGCATAACCACCCCCATAAGCACTATTTATATTTTAACAGGATTTTCTGTCGTTAAGAGAGGTATGTAACCTATTTGAAAAGGAGCAATGTGCTAGCCGGAGATATGCGATGTTACTGTCCTGAATGTGTTCTAATTTCCTTGTCCTACAATGGCAGCGGTATAAGTCACATGTTTATAGCATCTCAAACGTGAATTAACGCAGCAAGGAGAAAAAAAAATTTTTCCTTTCAGACGGTGGCCCATACGCATCGCACTAAATGTCAGAAATGTGCACAGAAGCTACTGCACAAACTTGATATTTTTTGATGGCGATTTTTTTTTCATGCAATTTTGACAAAAAATGAAAATTTCGAGCAATTTTTCACTTCAATTAGCAATAATGGGTGGAGGAACTGGGAGAAGTAGTATTGAGCTTTTGGCGGTTGTAGTCTCCAGGAACATAGTATAACTAGGATTGGACTCACGTTTACTTAAGAAGTGTTAGTTACAGTTTTTTTAGTTGTAGGTCTCAGACATATCATACAAAATACAAAGCTAAGGAAGCCATGTCTGATTTGCAAGATCAAGAGCCAACTATTATTATCAATGGTGATCTTCCACCAGTAGAAGAAGAGGAAGTCTATGAGCAGGAAGAGCAAGAGGAAGTTGTTGAGGAGAAGCCAAAGAAGAAAGTTGCCTTTACCGGTCTAGAGGATGGTGAATCTGAGGAAGAGAAGAGAAAGAGAGAGTTTGAAGAAGGTGGTGGATTGCCAGAGCAGCCAGAAAACCCAGACTTTACTAAGTTGAACCCACTTTCTGCTGAGATTATTAACAGACAAGCTACTATCAACATCGGTACTATTGGTCATGTCGCTCACGGTAAGTCTACTGTTGTCAGAGCCATCTCTGGTGTCCAAACCGTTCGTTTCAAGGATGAGTTGGAACGTAACATTACTATCAAGCTGGGTTATGCCAATGCTAAGATATATAAGTGTCAAGAGCCTACATGTCCAGAACCAGACTGTTACAGATCTTTCAAGTCTGACAAAGAAATTAATCCAAAGTGTCAAAGACCAGGTTGCCCAGGCCGTTACAAACTTGTTCGTCACGTCTCTTTCGTCGATTGTCCAGGTCACGATATTCTAATGAGTACCATGTTGTCCGGTGCCGCTGTCATGGACGCAGCCTTGTTATTGATCGCCGGTAATGAATCTTGTCCACAACCTCAAACTTCTGAACATTTGGCTGCCATTGAAATCATGAAGTTAAAGCACGTTATTATTCTACAGAACAAGGTCGATTTAATGCGTGAAGAAAGCGCACTAGAACATGAAAAGTCTATCCTGAAATTTATCAGAGGTACTATTGCTGACGGTGCTCCAATTGTCCCAATTTCCGCTCAATTGAAATACAACATCGATGCAGTCAATGAATTTATCGTGAAGACTATCCCTGTCCCACCAAGAGATTTCATGCTTTCTCCACGTTTGATTGTCATTCGTTCGTTCGATGTTAACAAGCCAGGTGCTGAAATCGATGATTTGAAGGGTGGTGTTGCAGGTGGTTCCATCTTGAACGGTGTGTTCAAGTTGGGTGATGAGATTGAAATTAGACCAGGTATTGTCACTAAGGATGATAAGGGTAAGATCCAATGTAAGCCAATTTTCTCCAACATTGTCTCTCTATTTGCTGAACAAAATGACTTGAAGTTTGCAGTCCCAGGTGGTCTGATTGGTGTTGGTACAAAGGTCGATCCTACCTTATGTAGAGCTGATCGTCTTGTCGGTCAAGTTGTCGGTGCCAAGGGTCACCTACCAAGCATTTACACAGATATTGAAATCAACTACTTCCTACTGCGTCGTCTATTAGGTGTTAAGACTGAGAAACAAGCCAAGGTCAGAAAGCTGGTTGCCAACGAAGTTCTTATGGTTAACATTGGTTCTACTGCCACTGGTGCCCGTGTCGTTGCTGTCAAGGCTGATATGGCTAGATTGCAACTAACATCCCCAGCATGTACAGAAATCAATGAAAAGATTGCTCTATCTAGACGTATTGACAAGCACTGGCGTTTAATTGGTTGGGCTACAATCAAGAAAGGTACCACTTTGGAACCAGTTGTCTAATTGCGACCTCAACAACATCTATTATTCACTTCTCAAAGTAAATTCTTTCACGATTTGCTTTAGCAATATCCTATGTATACTTCAAATTAATGTAATTAAATATTTCCCGCATTTTAGTTATCTTTTCAAGGAACTTCATTCATCAAATACAGGTTTGGATAAATTTCTTTATGTGAGCTATTAATATTAAGTAGTCGCCATAAAATGGTGTACTAAATATAGTAAAGCTTATTATATAGTTGGGTATGCATTAAGGATTTCGTTCGGCTATATATGCTAAATATCATCGGTTTGATTTTATCTGTTACTGATCTGATATTAATACAGATCAGCAATATCTTTTTGTTCGCTATGTATCTTCTTTTCTTCATTATTTTGCTGTTTCTGAGTCTCTGAATGCTTTGGGTAGTCATTCTTCTTTGTATCCTGGCTTCCCAATTTACTAGCATTGTATTCGTTTGGATTAGGGATTTCGGTTCGCCTGTATGGTATGTTAGTTTGAGTGCTATTGTATTTTGATGTAGGCTTACCTGGTAAACTACTATGGCCTTGCAATCGAGTTTGGGACTGATTGTTATCATGGTACCCTTTGTGACGGTATCGATTTAATGTAGTTGTAGTTATGCTCTGATCCTCCGTTTCACTAAAAGCTGCTCTGTTATTATATCTCGAATTAACTGAGGAGCTGTAGCCTCTATTATACCCATTCTTCCTATCCTCATTTGAAGAGTAACGGCCCTCGTTCTGGTATGGTTTACTTCCCATATTCTCAGCTCTAGGATTGCTATGAGTTCCCATATTCGACGGTGTTATTCGGTTTCTTAGGCTACCAGAATGGCTATTACCTTCGTATCTCCCATATTTCGGCCCTGATGGTAGGGATGATCCGCCATATCTATTTGCCTTTGGTTGGGGATGTGGGACAGAAGGGTTTTGATTAAATTTCTGTCTCTTTATAGGATACTGATCATTCTTTTGATTACTTTGGTATGGCTGTTCTCTCTTAATACCTGATTTTTTTTCGAACTTTGCAGGTGATGGAGTAGCTTCCTTAATATGCCCAGGAGGTGCACTTGGGCCCTTCTGTGACATTGCTTCATGCAATTCTTCCTTATAACGTTTTATATCTGCCTCATGACTTTCTTCACATGGCAGAGTTAATCTGTCGGCGGCCAAAGGCTCTTCCTGAAAGAAAGGATGTTTCATTGCAGACATAGCTGTTAACCGCTTATAAGGATCTAAAGCCAATAAGCCTTTTAAAAAGGAAAGCCCAGTTGGTGTGAGATGCTTCCCAAATCTTTCATCAATCGTTGACTTATATTCAGTTTTTGTCAGCTCCGCTCCAGGTAGATATTTAGCTAGTTCCCATGTCCTTTCATCAGGAGTCCCCATTAGTTTGAATATTACATGCCCTTGATCAATATCTGTCTTACCTTGAAGAATTGGCTTCTTCTCAAAGAATTCAGCAAAAACACAGCCAACACCCCAAATATCTACAGCTGTCGTATAGTATTTGTCACCTAAAACCAGCTCTGGTGCTCTATACCACCTAGTAACAACCACAGAAGTGTACTTTGCCCCAGAACCAGCACTACCTGGAAATTTAATATTTGGTGGAGATCCATAATACTGCCTTGCTAAGCCAAAATCTGCTAATTTCAGTACTCCATTATGATCTATCAACAGATTTGCTGTTTTTATATCTCTATGCATAAATTTTGAGCAATGAATAAAATTAACACCTTCTAATATCTGCTTCATCATATTCTTTATATCTGCCATTTTTAATTCTATCCGAGGATTATGAAGGATACCTGAAAGATCAGCCACCATATAAGGCAGTATCATGTAGAAAAATTTCTTTGGTACTGCAGGAGGATTTGCAGAGTTATTCTGATTAAATTGTGCATAATCCTTATTGTTAGACTCTGGTGGAAAATCGTAAACCATTTCTAACAGCTTTATAATGTTCTTGTGGTTAAGTCGTTTCAGGATTGTAATTTCTCTCTGAGCGGTAATTGGGAACAAGTCATTCTCTTGGTTAACAATTATTCTTTTCATCGCCACTTTGCGTTGGGTCTGCAGGTGTAATCCTTTGTACACTTCTCCAAATGTACCTTGGCCCAATTTTTCCTCTTCTTTATAATTTCCCTGAAAAGTGGTACATCCATATATCTTTCCCTCTGATCTAGGTGCTAGTTCAATATAACTATCACCTGTCTTTTCATCAATTTGTACTGTCGGTAGAGATTTAACTCTACCTATTTTATATTTGGATTCTGTCCTCTTCAGTGCAGGAACATTGCTATTTTCTTGTGACATTTTTTCATACAGCTTTCTATCAGTTTTATCAAATAAACACAGTTAATAATCTCCAGAATATTTTAAGAAACTGTGATCCAATACTAAACCGAATAGTCTCAGAAATATGAAATGGCTTTGTTGAATTTGTACCAATGCCTTCTATGAACAGGTCCTCGTTGATTCCTGAAACAATAACTAATTCACTGAAACAAATGAAGATGCCAAAATGGTGACCTTGTATACCTTCCAAATACAAGAATACTCTAAGCGTACCATTATAAAACGGTAATTGGTAATTTTGATGTATCTGTTTAACTATTGAATATTTTGTCAAATTTAGCACTCTGTGAAGCTTCACTCTCTAGGATCTAAGAAATCTTCAGTCGTTAATAATGATATCAATTATCTATGTTTTGTCAAGAAAGTAGTCATGCTATTAAAATCGGCACTCAATGCCATATTATTGCCCAATCTTGTTCCAGATGAAACACATTTCTTTTTAGGATTTCAGTTAGTATACTAGGGAATTAAAAGAACTCAATCTCTATTGATTTTTAGAAAATAAAAAAACAACAACAACAACAAATATACTATAAATTACAATTGTGTCCATTGGTAATACATAGATGACCTTGGAATGGTTCTTCTGAGTTCATGCAGAGTAATTTGCATTTGATATACACGTAAGTCGTAAGGTAGAGCATTACCTTGTAACTGGTAGTTACTAGCGTAGAAAACAGCCATAGCAGATTCTCTCAAACCAACATCTGATTTTTCTGCAAGAAATCCCAATGACAGCAATGACTCCCAAACGTTCTTAATATCACGTTTTGGCCACTGCTTGATTGCAGAATCAAATACGATGGTGTTCTTTCTTTCTTCTGTATCCTTTGGTACCATTGTCGGTATCTTCGCATTTAGTACCTTTACAATAGACTCATATTCAGCGTATGTAAGATTGAAATTTACAGATTCATCTTTTGTCTTCACTGCAACTCTGCAAGCCGATATCAAAATTGCAAGTTCCAGATCTGATAAAGATAATGTTCTATCACGTAGATTATTTTTTAAGAGACTTTGGGTGTATCGAAGAGAAGCCTCACCAGAGTTTAAATTATGCATCAATTGATCTAAATTTGATGAGGTTCCAATCATTGGTAGCAAGGAGTTTCTTAACATCGGTATTGATCTATAGTTTTCATCATTTACTTTAATCAGTTCGTATAGTCCTGTACTTTCATTTTCCAGTGCTGCCTCCACAGCTTCATTCCATTGCTCCTTATACTTGAGATCCGTTCCGGAATGTATCTGTAACAAATATTTAATGTTTTGAAGTAATTGTTCTCTAGACCCTATCTGGGGCATGTACACTATCCTCTGAGAAAATCTACTCCTCACTCTTTTCTCCAAAAACTCTAAAATGTTCAGTTTTGTTGTGCACCCAAATATACAAACTGGTACTCGAGCATGCTCCACCATATCAAATAAGTTATACAGCAAAGTTTGCCTTACTGGTCCCGCAAACGCATCAATTTCATCGAACAAAAACAGCACAGTCACCTTAGACTGGTCTGATTTAGCACTATCATCAATTTGTCTGCTCATGGATGCAACATCTAGCAAATGCAGTATTTTTTCAAAAACTTCAGTTAAAGAGCCCTGACTAATGTCAACAATAGATGTCATTTTCTGCTTTGCTCCATCGACATTTTCAATATTGCTTAGCTGCTCTTCCAATTGAGTAGCTATGCTATTGATAGCAGTCAGTTCTGTATGGATTAAACCATTCAGCTTGATAGTAATGAACTGCTTACTGAAGTCTTTAGATATCTTTGACACTATGTGCTCAAGCAAGAAAGTCTTGAAACCTTCTCTTTGTCCTACTATGATGGCTGAATGACTCTCCTTCTGTATAATAGCCTGTTTGGCCATTCTATCTATTTCTTGTTCTGCTTCCTCCAGAAATGGTAATACAACATTGTCATCCACAGGTAAGTTAAAGTTTAACTGTTTAAGAAGATGCTTCTTCAGTTTCTTAAACTCATGATCCGACTCTTCTTTGGATATGCTTTCATGCTTCCGGCTTTTCTTTAGGATGCTTGTCAAGTCATCAGTTTCGACAGCTTCATAATTGTCTATACCTCTCTTTATTGGGATTAACTTAACAGTCTTAACTGCAGCACTCAAGCCATCTTCTATTGTCATGTCATCATTCATATTAAGTTATCTCTTATGATGCACAAACGTATATCCACCTGATAATAAAATTACAAATAACTCTCTATGAGACAATGATTGATCCAGCATAAAACTGATATTGCGTATTTAATTCAAATCACTCAGCCATTACAGCTATTTAAAATGTGTTATTGTTTAATGTTTGCCTGACTTTTCGCATGTTAGTGATAAAATCCGGAAGTTGCAATGAGCTTCAAAATTACGGCAACTGCAACTTGAAGCTACAATACAGATGGTAGTACGACACATAAACATATAAAAAGGAAATCTATTTTACATTGGAATTAAATGATATATAATTGTTATCATTACAGTTGTATTGAGTACTTGTTACTTTTTGGTAATCGGAAGTGAATTAAAAATACAATCGATTGCGCTCGGAATTTGTTTTTTTTGCGTTGAGTGGATATAGGCTTATTGTGATTGTTCATTGATATGTAATGCAAAATCTTATCTTTAGATATCATTAATTCTTCATATAATCTTGACTTAAGATTCAATGAATTAAAAATCTTATCATAATGGAAAAACGAGGTTAACAAAAAAAAAATTAGAATTCTATCATTGGTGGGTAAATTAAGAACATGAAAAAGAGCAAAAAAGAAACATAATTGGAGCTTGTTATTTCGGTGTTAGGGATTTAATGTATGGATTTTGCTTTATCTTTTCTCATGAGTAATAGGAGTCTTTTAGTTTTTAGATATTTTTTAGCTGAAAGCGCAAAAGGGTAGCCTTTTGCAAGATTCAATAATAGGAGCTAGTTGAAAGAAGAAATAAAATTGTGGTCTACGCTAGGAATGTTGTCTATTATTTCTTACCAACGACTTCCCAGTCACCATCATCTTCAGTGACATTCAATTGTTTGGTTTCTTCAGTCAATTTCTCAACATCACCAGAGTTTTGTTGAGCAGTAGTGGATTCTGTTTCATCATCTTCATCATCTTCATCACGTAGAACATCGAATGCAGACTTTTGGATCTTTGGAGTCTCCTCTGGAGCCTTAGCTGGAGCAGCATTCTTCTTGGTACCTTGTTGAGTAGCTTTGTTAAATTGGGCTCCTCTAGCAGCACCCCAGTCCAAACTTGGTTCTTCCCTCTTTGGTCTGTCTTCTCTCTGTCTGGAGGCTTGGAAACCGGAGCCCCTAGCGGCACCCCAGTCCAAGTTTGGTTCTTCTCTCTTTGGCCTGTCTTCTCTCTGTCTGGAGGCTTGGAAACCGGAACCCCTAGCGGCACTCCAATCCAAATTTGGCTCTTCTCTCTTTGGTCTGTCTTCCCTGTCTCTGCTGCCTTGGAAACCGGAGCCTCTAGCGGAGCCCCAGTCTAGATCAGGTTCTTCTCTTCTTGGTCTACTCTCTCTGCTAGCTTGGAAACCGGAGCCTCTAGCGGAACCCCAGTCAAGATCTGGGTCCTCTCTTCTTGGCCTGCTTTCTCTAGATGGCTGGAAACCGGAGCCTCTGGCGGCACCCCAATCCAAGTTTGGTTCTTCTCTGGAGGCTTGGAAACCGGAACCTCTAGCGGAACCCCAGTCAAAGTCATCACCTCCGGATCTGAAACCTTCTCTTCTTGGAGCTGCAACGGAGACATAGACAGTACGTTCATTCAACTTTGTGGAGTTGAAAGTCAAGGCCTTAACCAAGTCTTCACGTTCCTTTAGAGTAATAAAAGCAATACCTTTCAAACGGGTAGGGTCCTTAATACTCTTTGGCAAACTAACCTCTTCTACTGCACCTTCTTTACCTAAACCGTCCTCAACCCAGGCTTGAACACCCTCCGGAGAGATATCCCATGGAATGTTGTTGATGATGGCTCTGTATGGAGGAGCGTTGGGCACTGGGTACTCCTCCCTCTCGAAACTCTTCGCACCACCGCCAAGAGCAGGGTCCAGACGCGATCTACCTCCACCCATGCCCATGCCACCCATGGCACCGGCCTTCTTAGCCGCAGCAATATCCTCCAGCGGAATAGTGTTGGCACTAGTGTTCTCAATTGGAATATTAATCTTGTTCAAATCAACCTCATCCTCAGCCCACGAACTACCGAACGTATCGTCGTTCAAGAACGAGTTCAAATCCATCTTAACAGTCTTCTTAGGAGGAACCATCTTGCCGTAGTACTCTTTTTGTTTAAGTCGCAATTACCAAATCCGTTAAATACCCTAGTCTTATCTAGAATACCCTCTTTGGCCTCCTCCAGAAACCCAGCAACCCACATAAAACAACCGACTTGGCCCTCCTTTTAATGCTTATTATCCTGCAAGAACCGGTTGGCAACTGTCGCCGAAGGGCATCGCGGGCTTTTGCAGGCAAAAACACAGAAAATTTTTCAATGCGGGTAACACTCATCACGTGGTGCTAAAAAAGTGCCTGTCTGAGTCTGGTGGGGGACCCCACCCTTTTCGGGCTGAGCGCTCTCACTCTTCCCAGTCCTGCGTTGGGCGGTTAAATTGCTCGGCGGCTGTCTTTATTATACCAGATCGGCGGGGGGTTCTTTGGTGTATTGCTAAGCAGACAGCGGGCAAACAGTAGGTTATAGCGTTTGCAGAGAGTATCTCGATGGCTGAGCGTTTCGCTGGGTTGTTGCGGGGTGTAGATCTGTTGCGGGGGACAGATGACCGGTCCCGGTGCGTGTTTGGCACGCGGTTCGAGGTTTATAAGAACCGTATACACGGGTACAAGCACACAGACTCGCGGAACTCCAAGCGGGTGCCTTGCACGCTGGAGAGTGCGCGGCGTGGGTTTGTGCCTAGGCGGTTACTGACGATGCGGGTTGGGGTGAACAACGATGAGGTGTTCCGGTGGCTGGACGACCAAGGAGGCGTGCCGCGCGTGGCGCCTCTGGAGTGCCAGACGCTGCTTGTAGGTGGCAGTGCATTTAAGCTGCTGGGTCAGACGAAACCGCTGGAGTTCGAAGGACAGGTGTATGATGTGGGGACTGTACGGACGTCCCTGTACGGAGACTTATTGCTGGTGAGTGCTAAGAATACAGGTGTGGTGTGTCTATGCTACATATCTGAGAAGTTGAACGATATATTCCTAGTCGATAGGTTCGAAGGCAATTGTAGCGTGTCTTGGAGTTTTGCGTGCTCTAAAGCTACAAACTCCTTTGCAATCTATGATAAGGCCAGCGGAGAGTGCCACGTATTCACAGTTGATGATTCTCTGGAGTTACAGCTCACCGGTGAGCTGAGTCTCGGCGAACCCGGTGAAGTTACCATTCTGAAGGCCACCTTCCTTGATAACAATTCTGTGTCTAGACCACAATTGCTACTTGTGATATCGCGTTTATCCTTGGTTTCATACGTGCTCATCGACTATGATGCCAATAATATGCTCGAGGATTGCAATTATCACGAGCTGCCGTATCTCAGCGGAGATGTCATTCAGGATATAATCCCGCTGAGCAGAAGCAAATGCCTAATGTACACGATAAACTCTTTCTTTCTCATTAACGCGGACCAGATTATGTCTGGCGACCTAAATTTCCCTCGGATATCCAAACGACTCCTAAAAGGCACAAAAGACTGGTTCAACGCTCCACAGCTACTGGAGTACTTAATTGCTCATGATCAGGAGTATTATGGAGAATTCTCTGATGCGATCATAATTGGGACGGCAATAGGGAACATTATCGCCTTACTTGTTAGTGATAATGGCAACATCGAATATCATACATTGACAAGATTTAAAGGTATCAAAGCGCTCTGCTCAGCAGACCAGTCCTTGATTTCTGACCATAAATTCAAATTGCTTGTGCTTTCATTTGGTAAATCTATTTCATTGACTTTGAGTTTAAAAGACATATTCAACTTTGAGCACTATGAAAACTTACCTTCAAACTTAACTTCAAATCTATGTGATAAAAAGACAGTGACTTCCGATTCAGAAAATAACTTTGATATGGTACTTATTGACCCAATCCATTCCATAAAAGAATCATGCCCCGAAATATGGCTAACTTCACCACATAGCGTATCAAAACTATCAATCGAAAACCCTACAAGGAAATTCAGATTCCTTGGATATTTGGAGGAAAACCATCAGTTCTCAACTTTATTTCCTATTGAAATCCATAATACCTATGACAAACATTCATCCAATGGCATCTACCACACTGACATTCTTGCATTATCATCTTACGAAGGTTATACAAGAGTTGTATCCATTAATTCGAATGGCAACACCAACCTTGAGGATGGTACTATTTTTATTCCCAATGAAAAAATCGAAACTCTCGAGCTTCACAAAGTGAATGATTCAGTTATACAAGTAGGCAGAAAGGGAATTTATTGCCGAGCGATAACTTCTCATCCGTCATCTACAGTGAGCTACGAACCTTTCGGTAATGATTCTATAGATCAAGTATGTTTCATTGGTAACCAACTATTCGTCGCATTGAGAGATAGTAAGGAAATTTGGTGGTCATCCGCAACTGATGATTTATTATTGGTAAACAATATGACTAAAATTAATCTTGTCACCAGCGATAATGAGATTATGAACTTTGAACACATTACCAAAATTTGTGCAATTCTTGACACTTCTTCGAATGATGATATAGCCTTATTGGTACTAAGTCTAGATAGTCTCAAAATTTTTAAAACCAGTACTAATACTGCCATCTGTGTAGACACAAAACTACTAAATGAGTTTCCCAGCGATATGGTAACTTTAGGCTCCACAGTAGTCCTTTTTTATGAAACGCGAATATATGCTTACAAACTCGATAATTATAAACTACGAGATTGCAAGTATACCAGTATCGACAATCTAATAGGCGGTTTTAAATTCAAGAAAGTTGATAATAATAGACTACTGCTGTATGGGTCAAAGAAATTATATCTACTTGATATACAAAATGATCTTACCATCGAAGAAATTGAAGTATTTGAAAACCTGAAAAACGATATAATTCTCGATTGCTATTTCGATATTAAAACCAAGAAAATGTATTCACTATTATACAATGGAATACAAGTCTCGGTTGAAGGGATTTCAACGTATTATCCGAAAAACTATACCATTCGCCATACTAGAAATCCGAATAAGCAGTTCCTTTTTCTTTCCAAACTGAATAGAATGTTGATTGTTAATTTTGATATCGGTGAATGGGAGCTTCTAAAACTGAGAAATAATAAAACTCTCACATTGGATAAATGCTATTTAACTGATAAACATAACAATTTAGTACAAAGCGTCTATGAGCTGCCAGGATCGAATCCGAACACTAGAATTCTTTTAAATTATGGTTCTAGTGTCTCCATCATTGAGCTAAGGCCTAAAAAGGGTAAAATAGATATTGGAATAATATCGTCTACTGATATTCCTGACATCCACAAACATGCTCAGATAATGAGCAGTGACGTCGTAATGCTCTATCGACCAGGGTCATACTCTAATTCTGAAAGGCATAAGCATATGTTTATTCTTTTATCAGGATGTTCACACGGTCATCTGTCTATAGATGAATGGTTTGCCTTTGACACTCTCCACTCAATAGATGAATTCATTGTAAAAGATGATGAATTATATTTTAAAACTGATAATGGAGAACATGTATTTAAAGTTGTCAATAATGCGGCCTTAAAAGAAGCGATTGTGATGAAACTAAATATTCCATTCGAATGTAAAGTAGAACAACTTCTGAATTTCAGCGATAGAATTGGAGTTGTGTGTTCCAGTGATTTGCGAGGAATAGCCAAGTCACAAATTCTCTTTTTTGAAAGTAATAGGACTGATTTTATTGGTAAATCTAGGAAGATAATGTCCCGTACACGGAACGTATCATCTCATGATTTTTTGGAGACTAATGTCGGTAGCGATGACGATGAGTGTATCATTGGATATGAAGCTTGGGATGTAAACTATTTGGATCCAGACAATGGCTCAGACTCCATGGATGCTGACGGTAGAATAAACTCATCAGGTTCGAGTAGTGACGATATGTCAATTGATTCCGATGATGATATTTCCATTAATATAGATATGACTGTTAATGACCAAGTTTTGCGGTTCGGTCCTTCAGTAGGTATTCAGCAAGATCTTGATGAAGATGGAATAGGTTCTACCATTCTATCATCTGCAGATGCCACTCATAATAATCACCCTGTTGGTAATAATGAGCTATCAAATTTACTAGATGTTCACCATATTACTAGAGGTAGACAGTTTTTTGAGAGTGTCGTTTCTCGTTCACATGATACTCCACTGTCAATATTGCAAAACTATAGACTGCTCAATCCACAGGTAATATCAGAATCTGATACAAAAGACAAAGACCAACATAAGGAAGAAACAAGCGAACCAATTTATACCATCAATTTTGATCAGTCGGTCATTCGAGCGAAATCTCATAATGACAAGCTATACGTGATATTGTTCGATCAATCGGTACTTGTGTTCACTTCGGAGTTGGACGCTAACAAATCTGATGAATATCTAACAACTGAAACATATACATCTACCAATTGTATGGGAGCATAATTCGATGGCAAAACATAAACTAGTATTATATTTCAAACTATAGATTGTGTAAGTATCCTATGTACATACAATACAAAAACGGACACATCTCATAACAAAAAAAATGTGCGATGAGCTTCAAACTGTAAAAAAGATGATAAGCACAAATGCACTTTTGAAGTAAAGAACTAAAGTATTTAATTTGCTTGAAACACATGAGAGATTAACTAGGTCATATTGGGCATATGCCTCTTTTTCATAGTTATTTGGATATCTATAACAGCAGACTTATCGAAGTATTCATTCAATCGGTAAGTTGATGTCGGAGAAATAACATTACGATAATTATTAGGGCTTGCATTGGATAATGACTAATAGCACCTCAGAAGATGATTTGAATCGACTCAATTCCTTATTAACTCATCGATGGATAGATTTCAACTCCAAATCAACACAGATAAATGGCTATTACGAAGATTCATGTCATGCCGGTCTACACAAAGTTGATAAACCTCCATTACGACCTTTATATGACCAAGTTGGAGTTATCCCCAAATTAGATCAGGTACTTGATTGCAAGAAATTTCTTATAAATAAGAATGATAATGATTTAGATGATTTCTTGAGTGACCTTGAGCTTCTTGAAAAGGCACCATTAATCAAGAATAAAATTAATGTAAGTACGCTGATACCTACACCAACAGTATCAACAAGAGATCCTGAGTCTCTAGATGATCCAGACTTTGAAAGCTTGTTGGAAGACAGTGAGCAGGATCCAAGGGCTGATGCTCCTGAGAACACTGATGCTACGGAAGATATCAATACCAAGTTGGAAAATGCCAAAATGGAACTGGAACTCGGATTTGCTATGAGAACAGAGGGCCACTTATTTCTAGGTAATAAAAGTTTCCAAAACATATTGACTCTCGAAATAGATGATTATGCTTTTATTGATACCTCGAGGTCTAACTTTCCTTCACTTCTATTAGTTATCGAAAAGGGAACTAACATACTGTACACAATTGCTCTTTTTAAGGATATCAAGAAATCGTTTGTTTTACAGTATTGTTATTTAACGTCAGTAAATCCTAGACAATTGCATGGCAAGCCCCTAAAGTTATTCACAGATTTAAATAATCATACTTTTGCTGTAGTTGGGCCTCATTCCTTTTGCAAAATATTCCGGTTTAAAAACTATTTACAGTTCGAGTATCTTACAACTATAAAGTTTTGTGATGTTGTCGACATTTTCTTCAAGCAGATTGGCACTGACGCTACTAATTGCATCACTGAAATTATTTTAATAAATAAAAAGGGCAAAATTCTTTTGATCCAATATGACTATAAATTGGACAAGATCATAAAGAGGCAAACAAGTTATATTGGTATTCAAGACAAAAATGATATTATTAGATCTGTTTTTAGTCTATCAAAAGAAGTGTTATTTTTATTAGGCAAAGAAAATCAATATGTTGCGCATAAGAGCAATATCCTTAATACAGAGCCCGCGGAAATAAAACAATTTAAGCCATTTCATAATAAGGAAATCAAACTATTTGAACTTCCCTGCCTAATTTCGGAAATCAAGGAAATTTGTCCAACTATCCGTTATACTCACTCTGTCCTATATTATACTTCATCTTCAAATGATATGGGCATTATGTTTTCAGATTCTAGTGATATTCTAGAAACAATTTTTATAAAATTGTCGTTGAGTGTGGAAGCAGAAAATGCTCCCTTTATTCCTATGTGTTGCTTTCCCTCAGAATTACAAGATGAAGTTATACTAAGAGCATTTCTTTATAAAGGATTTATTGACATACCAATCAGGCTATCAGATGAAATGATAAAAACACTAGAAGAACCAAGCATATCATTTTCAATTGTATCACTACCATGGGAAATACATGAGTATTGGGAGCCACAAATTTGCCTTGGTACATCAGTTGTTTCCAGTTGGCCGATTAACCACTCTAGCATATTTGTCGAGTATCGAGATAGATTTAGGACTTTGAATCTATTTGGGTCCAATTTAATGGCCAGAAGAAGCTTGAATATTGACTATCTTGCAAAGTTTGATACAATTTTACTTTACTACTGGGATGATATGGGAGATTCTGTATCCTCTCTAATCTTTTCAGAAAATGAAAGAAAGGATGACTCCTGTATGCTTGTTGCTTCGAACAAAAAGGAAACGCTCTGTCAACTTTTAACTGCTAATGATCATGATATAGATGTTACCTTCCTTGATGATATCATACCTTGTGCATCTACCACATGCCGAGCAATTCTGTTCTTTCATGACTTGGTATTGCAGATATCCGCTACTAGTGTTTATGTAAATAATCTCTCTTCTGAAGGTGGAACTACAACCAGGAAGGTATTTACTAGTGACCATCAGATTGTTAAATTTACTATGTTGGATGGTACCTGTCTATCCTATTGTTCAAACGACACTCTATATGTATCTGAAAGCATCGTTGATGTACTGGATGAAAAAGATGAATTTTATGAAACTGCATTACTAAAGGCTTTAATCTGTCTTGATACTGATGCGCCAAAAATTGATAGCGAAAGGGGTTCTTCGTCGCATAATTCTAGCCAAACTAATGATAACCATAGCAATAGTATCGTTACAATTTCAAACGGGACGAATTTGTACTCTGTGAAGAATCGGGATTATCTCAAAGACAATAGTTATCTGATAGATATCGAGCTTATTTCTCTTAATGATATCAATGATAATACGATGATATTACTCATTTGTACCACTGTTAGTAGAATGTTGGTATTTGATTGGAGCAAGGTTGTAGACTTTCTTCGAGTAAAAGAATGTAAATCAGAAAAGCTACATGGCATATATGAGGAGGCAGTTTTATATAATTGGAAAGCAACTGGCATAAGCAGCTCATCGATAAGTGATGGTAAAGTTACTGTTGTTGCTAACAGCGGTATCTATATGTTAGATCTTCTAAGCATAGTTCATGATGTAAATAAATCGAACACTGCCAAGAAGCTTGCAGTCAAATTTGGGAAGGATGTAATCAATCAACGAAATTCCTGGAAATTAACTCTGAAACAAACGATTGGTGATAAGCAGCTATTCTTCTATGATAAGAGCATCTATATGTGCGATATGAAAGATTATGAGAAGCCAGAAGGTATTGAAATACCCGCGAAGAAATTTCGGTTTGATCTTTATCAAAGCAAACAAGTCTATGATGCTATTTTCGATAAGGTCTCTAATTCAATTTTAGCTATTGTAGATGGTGGGTTATTGGTACTAAAGGACATATATGAAACCAAAATAGTGCATGAGATAGGGACTGATGTCCATGCTGCACCCTCAAGTAACTTCAATGGATTGCAATTCCTGTTTGGTGACGGTCGAAACTACATTCGTGAGGATGGGTATGGAAGTCTGCGATTTGCTGGAGGCAATGACGTTGGTACTAGTGATTTTGATGCTTCGGATGTAGCGTACGCGTTACGCTCAGAAAGGTTTGATGCATATCAGATCTTTGACACAAATCCGAGTAGCCCTCTTGGCCTGCTATGTGTTTGGAATGGTATTATATGTCTTACTAGGTTGGTTCCTGGTAAACCAGATTACATACTGTCCGTGTTAGACACGTATGACTTATATAGCGAGGAAGTGTGGTTTCATTTTAGTTCACTGAAGAACAAATTTGTGGCTACCTATTCCAATCAATGCGATAGCCCCGCTGTACCATTTGAAATAGTTGATGACCGGCTAGTGCGCAAGCATCTCAGCGATGTATCCAAGTCCAATGTGTTTTGTGACACTGGAATTCTAGGTGAGTATGGTATACAAGAGGTAGACGGCGCGCTGTATGTGCTGGGAGGCGGGTCACGGGCAAATTGGGCGCCCTTCCTATGCAGCAAAGAGTGTCGCCCTATAGTGCTCAACAACGACACAGTGGTAGTCAAATGGGATGCACGTACCTTGAGGTTCCTTGAGATAACTAGAGAGCAAGCTACCGCGCCGACGGACCGCATGAGCGAGGCCCGGGAGAGAATGCAAGAGTATTTACGTGAGGCAAGCAATGAAGACGAGTGGTTTGACCTTGAAGAGATGCTGAATGTCGGAGACCCACACAATGACATAAGCCTGTCTGCCAGCCTGTTACCACACCGCATTGAAATAGATGAGGATATAGTGAGTCTGCAGTACGATCAGTTCACCGACAGAATCCTCGTGTACACGACCTACAAGATATGGGTCATTACACGCGACCCGCGCATGGACCTCCCAAGACCACACAGCATCGCCATACGCAACTACATCCCAAGCGACAACGCCCAAACCAAGTTCATAGCACGCAGAATAGAGCAATAGCACACGAAGCAGGTCTATAAATAGCACTCAGGCATTGATCAGACGGGCTATTATCGCCAAAAAAATATATATCATATAGAACGACATAGTTAAGAAGCTACTGGAAAAGCTGTTCTCCCTGCTGCACTTTCTGCACACAAATTTTTGGTGTCACAAGAATTTTTTTTCTTAAAACTTCAAGCCTCCCTCAATATGGACACACCGAATCAGAAAAAAAAAAATAATAAAAAATCATAAATAATACCAATTGTTTACAGGGAATAGTCTATTTTGTAGCGGTTTTTGCAGTTGATTCTTGGGGTTACGTGGACCAGGCACTCTTTAATATTTACAAAGGACTTTTATAATTTTTGCGATTCGTTAATTTGCGTGAAAGAACGAAGAGAATCGAAGAATCGAAAGGAAAAAATAGCCAAAGGATCAAAAAAAAAATAACCACGATTAGAGGATATTTTTAAATCACGAAGCCATAAACTATAGTAATAAGATTGTCAACTACATAAGATAAGCCAAATAAAAAAAGATGTCGCAACAAGTCGGTGCTAGTATTAGAAGAAAGCTAGTTATTGTCGGTGATGGTGCCTGTGGTAAGACCTGTCTTTTGATTGTGTTTTCCAAGGGTCAATTCCCAGAAGTTTACGTTCCAACTGTTTTTGAGAACTACGTTGCTGATGTTGAGGTGGATGGCAGACGTGTTGAGTTGGCTCTGTGGGATACCGCTGGCCAAGAAGATTACGATAGACTAAGACCATTGTCGTACCCAGACTCCAATGTTGTCTTGATCTGTTTCTCTATCGATCTGCCAGATTCCCTAGAGAACGTCCAGGAGAAGTGGATTGCCGAGGTGCTACATTTCTGTCAAGGTGTTCCAATCATCCTTGTAGGTTGTAAAGTTGATCTAAGAAACGACCCACAAACTTTGGAACAATTGAGAGCTGAAGGTCTACAACCAGTCGCTACTGCCGATGGTCAAAACGTTGCCGACCAAATTGGTGCCACTGGCTACTACGAATGTTCCGCCAAGACCGGCTACGGTGTGCGTGAAGTCTTCGAAGCCGCCACTAGAGCCTCTTTGATGGGTAAGCAAAAGAACACCGGTAAGAAGAACAAGAAGAACTCTGGTGAAAAGAAGAAGAGAAAGTGTGTTCTATTGTAAGCAAGCCCTCCATGGGGTTGTTGATTTTTCTACAACTGATACTTGAAAGAAGATTAACTCTTTAACTAATCTAAAAAGCACTATCATAATATTTCAAGGAAAGAAGACTGGAATTCACTCTTTTTTATTTTCTCTTACTTTCTCTTTCTATTTCACCTTAATATTAATTTTACTTTTTTTTTCTTCAAACTACTATTATTCGCTGTTGATATTGCTGAAAGGGATTTTTGTAATCAGCAAAAAATGGATAAGACAAGAAGAAATACATTAGGGAAAATTTATTCACTTTGTCTCTGTAAATGTGGCCCATATTCAACATTCAAAATAAAATAAATCTAAGATAACCATATTGTCAAACTTAAACAGAAAAATTTTTAAGAACTGGGATATTTGATCACTTCTTTGTTGAGAAACTGTACTGGTACAAATGCTTCATTGATCATATGTTAGTGCTGGATGGCCATATATGTTTTAATGCTAACAAAGTTGCTATGTCTTCAAAGCATTTCCATTTTTTTTATATTTAATAATTTTCTATACTTATTTTTTTACTATAAATGATTATTTTTCTTGTCTTAATCAATTGCCATGAATTACTATTAGAAAAGACTATGATTGATGCGAATATTCGTATTTTTTACTAAAATATATGGGTTTTTATTTTGTTAGTATATACATGATAATATGTAGGGGAGAATAGCGGTTCGGACAGCGAATATCAAAATGAGATTATATACATGCGGTGAATCACCAAACACCTTTCTTGACACCCGGTAACTCACCTTTCAATGCTCTCTCTCTGAACTGGTATCTACACAACCTGAAGTCGCTGAGCACAGCTCTAGCGTGACCACTCTCAATGCAACGGTTCTTCACTTGTGTTAGTCTGGTGTAGTTCGGCATGGAACTCAACTGTAACTGAGCCTCAAGTCTTGCCCTAGGTGGCAATGTAGTGTTTCTAGCAATGTATTTGAGAGCCTTAGCTGTTATCTCATGTTCAGCAAACTGCTGTCTCTTGAAGTTGTCTCTGATCACCCTGGCGTTCAAAAACCCAGGGGGAAGCTTGGTCTTGACTGGAAACCTGAAAGTCATCACTTTAGTTATCTGGGTATATGAGTTGTAATTTGTAATACTCTAGCGTCGATACTTAAACATGAGCTCTTCATAGCTTAAGCTTCTTTATGGTTTCCGTTGGCAAAGTCCCCGGCTTCTTCGCCCTGCGCGATGCGGAAATCGTCAAAAATCAGCGAATAATAGAAAGTTGGCATAAAGCTCTAGTCATTCACTGCAAGTTATACATTAGTTCTTATATGGTTTGGAGCAAATCACTATAAATATATGTCTTATCTATAAATATCATGTTGCGGCTCGCATTTCAGGTATCCTGTTTCAGGAACTTGGCGAACCTGCTCGTCTCGTGGATCCCGCACTCCGTCTTGGCTTTGCCCTTCCATCTGCCACTTCTCTCGTCTTCACCTTCCTTGACAGGTACAGTGGAATGGTAGTCACCGATGGACTTGTAGCCCAGGTCGAGCAGCTCATTGTATGGGACTGCGTTGTCGTCGATGTACTGCTTGACCTGGTCAAATGTCCAATTGGCCAACGGGTTGATCTTTATGATTCCCGTGAGTTCCTCGATCTCAACGAACTGCAGCTCCGATCTGGCTGACCCTTGCGACTTTCTCCTGCCAGTGAACACAGCGGTTACTTGCAAGTCCTTGTAGGCCCTGGCTGCCGGTTCCACTTTAACCAGGTAGTCGTACTTGTCGTCGTCGGTCTCCCAGAGGAACTCACCGTACTTGTCCGCAAACTGCTGCTCGGTGTCGCAACCGATGGGCTTGTAGACGTGGATCGTCTTGCCATGAGGCCTGTAGTACTTATCTTCGACGTTCTCCCTCAGTGTCACAGTCTGTGGGAATAAGTGCAATGTGTCAATGGTAATCAACGGCACTAGCGCATCGGCACCGAGCTTGGAAAGCATGTCTATCGTAGCCAGACCAGTGAGCCCAAACGCAGTGGTCTGGAACAAGTGTGGGAATGTGGCCAGTGACCACTTCAGTATTTCTTGTGGCTCCAGCTGCGACAGCGCCTGGTTCCAGTGCGCAAGCTGCTCCTCAGTGACCGATATCCCGTTATTCAAGTTATATACTTTCATCGCTTTGCTCTCCTACAAGCCCAACTACTACGATAAATAAGAATCGTAGCTACATGGCGTTCAGCATAGGCATATTGTTAAGCATCGCCCACACACGCTTATATATGCCGGTTTCGACTAAAGTAGGCACACACAACACATTTATCAAGCAGAAGTGCCACAATAGAAGTACGCTCTACCGCATCGGGATCTAGAAAGCAGGCAACTCGAGATAACTTGCCTCTAGGTCAATCCATTTCACGTGAAGTTGCAGTCAGGATCACTGCTTCTGTGACATTCTAAACAGAAACATCAATGCCATATGCCCTCCAGTGGACGAAACACTACAATTAGACCCTCCAGAATACCAGTTATTCAGTCCTCCAGACCCATATATTACTCGAGCTTTGAGCTGCCGTCCTTACTATTACAAGTGCAGATGCCAGCTCTATGACTATTCCCATCTGTGGTTGTATATAGGTCACGTGATCTATTACGACAAGTGTCAAAAGCTGTGACTTTGGCAAAAGTTATGGTGTGCCCTAAAGCCCAAGCGTGGTAGACCCATAAAGCGATGAGGTATATGTTAGGTGGTCAGGAATGCTTTTGGTGGCCGACATAGCAGTGTAGTGTGAGCGGAGAATCTGGCAGTCGAGATGGGCAGTGTGAAGAGTAGCAACCCTGCATTGGAGGGGCTTCACGAGGAGCTTGGAGTGATGGAGGAGCAGATACGGTCGATAATCGAGTCATTTATTGAGCTTGGTGTGTCGGTGTATGACTTCCCTGGGACGCCTGAGGCTAGCCAGGGTATGGTGACTAACCTGAAGAGGAATGTGGATAGGATATTCAAGCTGAACCAGACCAGTAACGACCCGCAGAGTGCTTTGAAGGATGTGAATGTGCCCTTGGAAGTGGTTCAGTACATTGAAGATGGTAGGAACCCCGATATCTACACAAGAGAGTTTGTGGAGGCTATACGAAGATCTAACCAGTACCAGCGGGCAAAGATGCACGGTATGGGCATGTTGAGGGACTCCCTCGCTGAGAAGATCAAAGAGCAGTTCCCGGAGTTGAAGGACGACGTGGAGAATATCGTGCAGAGAACAAACATGAAGCCCACTGGCCAAGCTCGGGTAAATAGTGGAACTACTAATATGACTACGACTGCGGAGCAATCTAATGTGGTCAATGCAACCGCAGGTGACGTGGGGACAAATGCCAACACTACAGAGAGTGTGGAACAAAATGGTATATAGTGCATCCTAGTGACGGAAATGTCTCAGGCTTCGGGAAAGCTTTATAGTTGGACAAATACATATGGCATACTTTATATTGCTATGCAAAATAAATAGTTTATTGATGTTAACTTACGGTGAATAAATAATCGATATGATATAATATACAGATGAGTGAAACCTAACTAGAACTTTGTTCTCTTTAAAATTTACCAGGGGCAATGTAGCATATTACAAGGACATCTTTGCAAGCTTGTAGACTGAGTCTTGGGTCTTGGCACCACCGATGAAACCAGCGGCGTGAATGAAAACACAGTCTGGGACACCACTCTTGTCGCTCAACTCTTGGTCTCTTAGACCTCTTAGGTGTTCTGGTAAACCCTTTCTGAATTGGAAAGAGGTGGAGCTTACTGGAACAGTTGATACCCTCCAAGTGTTGGAGCTGTCTTTAAATAGCACAAATTCAATTTGGCCTTCAATACCCTTAGCTTTTTCAACTTCATATAAGTGTTCTTTCCATGGACAGAATTGATTCAGTACAATAATCTTGCCAGAGTCATCGACCTCGGATCTTCTGTTAACGGCCTCGATGACTAAAGATTTAGCTGGAATCCATGATAGAGCGTAGCCTTCGACCAGGTCGACAAAAATCTCACCAATGAACTTACTGGCTCTTTGAAAGTTGGTATCGTATGCCTCAGCAGAAGTGTCAGCATTCCAAGATGGGTTCATACCGGAAATGACACCTGGGATGCTAATAGCGTTATCCTTGAACTTTGGAGTCAACTCCTTAGAGTTCTCGTACTTGTCGATACCGTTATCGTTAGCGTCCAAAGCCTCGATGAATTGCTTGTAAACCTTGTCGTAAAGGATATCCAAGTCGCCAGAGGAGATGGAGGCACCTTTATTCTCAACGATGGCAGTGATTATCTCACGGCCGAAGTGCTTGTAGACCAAACCAGCACTGGAAAGCTTTGTGGCATACTCACCATTGAAAGTCTCAAAGAATTCCCTTTGGTGGTGGTCAAAGAACTTGACACCATCGTACTTGGCACCAACATCAACAACAATGTCGCTGGCCTCCCAGTCTTCAGGGTTTCTCGATCTCACAACCTTGGCATCCTTAAACTTTGGCAACAGTCTTAGCATGTACACGGCAAGAGACTCGTCCGCGTGGAAAGGACCGGAATGGGTACAGATTTGCAACATTTCTAACTTCTGGCGCTTGGTATCCATCAACAAGTGAATTGGTATACTTCTATAATTGCTCAAGAATACTCAAATTAGAGCACGCAATCGAAGACTATATTCAGCTGTTATAGGCAGCTCATCGCAAGAATTTTAAATTTTTTTGCAAAATTTGATATTTTTTCAAAGGATTGGCACTGATCCATAGAAAGTGCCGCACAAACTCGTTTTCTTCCTCACATAACCGAGGTTCCAAGTCACCTGAACGTGAAATTGTCACAATGCCTGTTGGATTGGCAGTCAACTCTTTGAGACCAGCACAGTTCAAGTAATTGGGCGTCTAATTGTGTGTACTGGCGGTCTGAATTTAGTGAATTCACTTGCAGTAGCACTGAAATATCTATTTGTTTGTGACAGTCGGGTATACGCTTCTTTGTACAGGTGTAAGCCCCACTAAATTAGCAAAGAATAACAAAATAAAGGATGGTCCGGCCTAGGAGACCTTCGTTAGTGGAGGACATAGCGTCTCAGCCTGGGTTTGAGAGCAGCAGTAGCCAGGAGAATAGTAAATTTGGTGCATTGTTTGCGGATAGCTATCTGCTCCAGAAATTGGAAGCATTGAGTGTTGAGCTGCAGAAAAACAAGGACAATGTTGAAATGCCAAAGTATGACTTGTCCTCGCAGCCGACCAGCAAGTCGTCTGTGGATGATAACGACCCCTATATCACATACAGAAAGTATATACAGCAATTGGATGATAGTATTGAAGGGTTCCAGAAGGTTGTCCAGAAGACGGAGGAAGTCAATGGTAAATTGGGCGATGGACTGGACCAATTCGTTAATATCTCAAAGAGAGCCGATGGTTTTGTTGATGAGACTAGAGAAATTCATGAGAAGAGAGACAAATTGGAAGCTCAGAATAGATTAGTTCCCGAGCAATTAAAATACTTTGAGGCACTAGACCCAATTATCCGTCGTTTGAATCATGCAACGTCCCCTTCGATTGTGAGAAAGGAGTCATTCAAGAATATGATGGTCAAGATTGATAACTCATTGGAATATTTGCACGAACACTCTGATTTCAAAGAAGCAGAGACTTATAGAATTAAGTTTAAACAATGTTTGATTAGATGTTGTGATCTTATTGTTCATCATTTAAATTCTATTGTTAATAGGATATGCACTGAAATCACAGATGGCTTACAAAATAATAAGGAGATATCAGAAACTACTAGGGAGGTTCTTTTATACAACAAATTTGCCTCAATTTCCGAAGAATACACAAGTGAGATCAAGTGCATTATAGAGAGACGTCATATGAGCACCTATACTAGATATCGCGATGAATTGGATTCATTGTTAAATGAGTGCTATAATCATTATTTCCAAGCGAGAAAGTCGTTATTAGATTCCATTATCAAAAATAAACTGAATGAAATTTATAAGTCAGAAGAACACATACAAACAAGAAAATTCATAAGTGCCGAGAAAGACTTCTTTCAACAGTTGGCAGAGAATGAGTATCATTTGTTTGTGAAATTTTTCCCTGGTCCAGAGTCTAAGGAGCGTGGTAATAAATGGCTGATTCAACTCTGTGATCCATTTTATGATTCTGTGAAGGCTAAACTTCTTAGAGAAAATGATATTTTAACTATTCGTGATTGCATTTTACTATTCACTCAATATTACGAATTTGAAGAAGATTACGAAGAGTATGAAAATATATTTAAGGATGTATACTATGACAAATTATTTGAGCCTGTGCTGCAAAAATTACAATCGAGATTAATCTTTAGAGCCCAGAAGTATATTGATGAGGCCATTGTAAAGTATAAACCACCTAAGGGTGCGCCAATGATTACCAATAGAAAAACATCTGCAAAATTGGAATCTGAAGAAGAGATGGTTGGAATATATATTGACGACTTGAAAAAAAGTGAAGTCATCTCTCTACCAGAAACTGACTCGGAAGAGGATGCGACAGATATTATCTTGTCGACCTACTATATACCAATTATCAGAGCACTAGCTCTACTATCAACGATTTATGAGATGATCAACACTGTGGTATTTGATGATTTGGCACATCATGTTGTTAGAGACTGTCTGGTATCTATTGGAGAAGCATTTAACCTACTAACAAGTGGAGATGATGTCAATCTGGTTGAGTACTCACTGTCATACCTAAGAAATTTATTGTTTCTGCGTGACCAGCTTCAAACTTTCAATATACAATATACTGTGAATGAAACCTTTCTTGATTTCTCAGCAGTTGGGTCGTTGTTCAGAAGATCAAGTTCTAATCTTGTCAGAGAAGAACTTCCAAAACCTGATATGGGAAGAAGGAACTCACAGCGTATATTAAGTGCTGCAAGAAATCTGATTCCAAAACTTGTTGTTAATACTGTCGACTCGGGATCAGAACTTGTTGAAGCTTTAAGATTTGCAATCAGATCTTTTACTGATAGAGCTTCAAAAATACTAACACAAGATTATATGAAGATCTCGGACATTGAAATAGAAGATATTCTGGGTGATAACGTGAAATTAAGAACCTCTATAGACACAAATCTCCCTCGGGTTGTGCAATTGATCCATGACTATATCTCGGACGATGAAATCGTCGAGAATTTATTGGATGCCTTAAAAGAAGCTATTCAAATACAATACCAAAATTATTACGACGAGCTTAATAATTTGGTTGAAAATGGGAAAGTGGAAAATGGTAAAGTATTAGAGGTCATGTATCCTGATACATTCTCCGAGTATTTGGCAACCTCAATTAAGAAAGAGGTAGAAATTCTTGAAAACAAGTAAACATTAGAAGTCTATAGAATAATAAAAACCCGGTATATAAAAACGTAAAAAAACAATAGCATAGTAAACATTTTAAAGTTTACTTTTTCCTTTTAAAATTGAAGTAAAAAAAAAAAAAAGTCAATGTCATAATTCTTGGTGTCATTTAATTTTCGTGAAAGTCTTTCTGATTTGGTGATCAATCTATGAATACGATAATTCAACAGTATATATGAGTATACTTGGCACTTTTTTCATGAACCACCATTTCGTTCTTTTTAAACTCGTTTATTTCCTGTTTAATTTCAGGTTTTTGAGTCGTTGTGTTAGCACTACTATCATTACCAGATGAAGTAGATCCACCAACCTCAATGAAGTTGTCTAAGAAGGAGTCGTTACTTCTTTCGTAGACTTCGGGAGCCCATGTATCGGTTAGCAGTACCTCGTTAGAGAATCTCAATTTCTTATTCATAGTCGACATCATATCTTTCCTCACAGCACTAGCAAAGCTTGTAGAGTTTCCATGGGAGGATAACGAGGTCGATGACAAATTAGGTAAGTAAAAATTGATTAAAGAGGACCTATCCGAAGATGGTATAGACCGGATAGTCTCTAATTCATCAGGAGGTATAAAAGTGACCTTTTCCCACTGTACTACCAACCTATCATATATTTCATCGATGGGGTTCTTCTTGGGCGCAGGTTCACTCACTTTTATCTCCGGTGGTTGGGTTGCCGGTTTTTGTTCCACTTTTGGTTCTGCAATAAACAATTTCTTTGGAGGTTGTTCAGCATCGGAGAGAGATTTTGACTTCCATATGTTTTTGAAAAAGGAGCCGAATTTCTTTTTCTCCTTGACCACCGGTTCTTTTGCCTTTGGTTTTGCTTTAATGGGGCTCACAGCAGGTCTTTTCTGAAAGTTGATGCTGCCCACACTCAGGTCGAATTCGTCCTCGTCATCGCTTAGATCGCTGTGGATGCTAGATGCTGAGGATTTGTCTTTGTAAGCGTATGGGTTTATTTTCTCCTGTGGGTTCTTAGCAGCCTGTAGCTCCCTTCTGGGCGTGAACACTTCACCGTTCTCAAACTTGAAGCTGTGCTTCATCTTTTGCTTCTGCAACTGGTACGCTGACACTGTGGGAGTCTCAACAGCACGTCTATCCTCCACCTGTGGAGCTCTGTAGACATGGCTGTGTCTCCTCGATAATTCATGTTGGCGGTCGCGCTCACGCTCGTGCTCTCGCCCGCGATCCGAGTACGTTTTCCCTATGTTAGAAGTTGTCACCGATTTCGACCGCTGTATAGCCGGATACGCCTGTCTCATCTGCTGTTGTTGTTGTTGTTGGTAGTGTGGCTGCATGTAGTAATTCTGTGGCATTTTCTTATGCGCAGGCGCATTCAGCATATTCTGCTTCTGCGAGTTCTGCAACGCTTTCTTCCGCACTGAGTCGCTTCCCACATTTATAGTCTTACTCCGCGTAATCCGCGGCTCCCGCCGCACATTCTGACTCGGAACCTTTTCCCGATCACGCTCGTACCGCTGCCTGGGCTCAAACCTCTCAGACCTCTCAGACCTCTCAGGCCGCTCAGGACTACGCCGCTCGGGACTCCGCCGCTCGGGCACCACCACCGCTATATCCCCCACCATTATGCTCTGCCGTAAATCCATCTGGTCCTGCGTCAGCAACCGCCTATACGAATTGCTCCGCGTAAGGGAAACGCCTTGCACACTCATTGCCGTTACAGTCCTTGTGGTCTTTGGAATTACCGCCGAGCAGGCGGCATCCCGCTATTTATAGTCGAAAGTTTTTCGAGAGAGAGAAAGGCAGCCACCTCACAAAGCCTCTTCTCCCTCCAAGTCTCACAGCGTGGCTATACGCACAGAAACCAAAGCAGAGAAGCTCTTACTTTTCCCGATCCGGGATCTCGAGTCTTGCTGGTTGTACGCATGTCTCTACGTGAGGCCCATTGTCCTGCCAGGTCCCACCAGTCCAGCCAGGTCCTGCCAGTCTCCGCTATGCTGTTTTCGTGTCCTCTTTGCCCCATTCCCTGCGGCTGTCTCTGCGTCTTTCCATTTCCGAGGAGTTCTAGACTCCCTCTCCATTCGTCCTTGGCCCCCCCACATTCTGTGCGCCCGCGTCTGTGCTCCGGGCAGGGGAATCGCGTTTTGACAGCATTAGAACCAACGGAACTTTAAGCTTCTCCGCCTTCCCCGCGCCTGTCTCTGTGGATCCCCCCACCCAGCCGAACGGAACGCTCTGACGGACCGGGATACCCAATTTTGCTTCTCCTGCGCGTTTCACAGCAGAAATCACTGATGCAGGGATTGAGCCACGACGTGCGGAGTTTTCTTCGGGGGTGGGGG
>ERZ1036435.92-NODE-92-length-84404-cov-342.965738_pt1 | contig 84404 bp, 82 predicted proteins | sample MGYA00514223_ERZ1036435 | MGnify/ENA primary metagenome ERZ1036435 (study PRJEB33795, sample SAMN09464927) | human gut metagenome | host: Homo sapiens | place: USA: Stanford, California | collected 2016-08 | study: EMG produced TPA metagenomics assembly of the...
CGTTTTGTTTAACGTTCAATTCAGCGCGTTTGATAGCTGATTTAATGTTTGCCAATGTTCTTACCTCCATATTTACTAACTATACTATTATATCTGAAAACTTACATTTTGACAAGGGAAAATTATTTTTTTAAGTAAATTTCATCGATTTCATGGTTCTTTGTTTTATGAAGAATCACTTCTGCACGATTTCTCGTTGGTTCAATATAATTTTGTAGATTTGTGAGATTGATACTGGTCCAGACCTGATGGGCAAAGGATTCCACTTCCCCAATCGGCATTTGAGTAAAACGATAATAGTAGCTATCAGGGTCGTTTTGGGCTAGGCTCAGCATCTTCAAGAAACGGTCTAGATACCAACTCTCAATGTCATCGACTGCAGCATCAACATAGATGGAAAAGTCAAAGAAGTCAGTAATGTAGAGACGCTCGTTTTGTGGATTTTGAAAGACATTTATTCCCTCAACAATGACAAAATCAGCAGCTTTGACGCTTTGCTTTTCCTCAGGTACGATGTCGTAGACTTCATGAGAATAGACAGGAATATCCACATCTTGTCCATTTTTGATGCGATCCAGGAAGTTGAGAAGAGCTTCCATATCATAGCTTTCAGGAAATCCCTTGCGATTTAAAATCCCTTGTTCAATCAAGGTCTGGTTGGGATAGAGAAAGCCGTCAGTTGTTACCAACTCAACTGTAGCATCTGTAAGTGTACGGGACAGTAGGATTTGAAGTAGGCGACTGGTTGTGGATTTTCCAACGGCAACACTCCCAGAAACCCCAATGATAAAAGGCTGAGCTTTACTCTCACGTTGAAGAAAAATTCCTTTTGAAAAGGCCAAATCATCCTTGGTACGCTTGTAAATCTGGATGAGATGGGCTAGGGGAAGATAGACATCGGTCACATCCTGCAAGCTAATCTGGTCATTAAAACTCTTGATGGATTCTAATTCCTCTTCAGTCAAAGGAGGTGTTGTCTTCCGATGTAAAGATTGCCAAGTCTGGCGGCTGATTTTTTCAAAATGTAAAAATTCGTTGGTCATTTGTTTTCCCCTAGATATTTTGTTTATCATACCATAAAAAGCTAAAAAAATAAAGCGGTTTCTTGATGATAGTAAGCCAATATCGTATAATAGAGGTAGATAGAGGTTGACCAATTTATTGATGAAGTAGGAGATAGTTTCTACTGATTTATAAGCTTATAGAGGGGGCTTTTTAGTTCACAACTTATAGGAGGTGTACTATGAAAATCTTAAAACGTTACATATTGGAACTCTGTTTTATTTTAAGTTTTGCACTACCTTTTATAAAAGGGGCGAATGCGGATAATGGTAGACGCTTTGTGGAAATCTATTACGGTTTTACTTTTTTGATGGAACATGCCATTGTAACAGCTATCTTTATCTGTTCGCTCTTGATTGCTTTCTTCCTAAAAAAACGGTGGACGAAATGGCTTGCTGCTGGTAGTTATGTCTTCTTAGTTCTATGGATTGCTACAGAGGGTTATTTCTTCCGTATGTCGCTAGAAGATTTGGTACGGCTTTGGACAAGTTTGGAAATTCTGACACAAACTTATCAGTTAGGCTTTTATCTAAACATCTTGTTGGGAATCCTGTTGATGATTAAGTATTTGAAGGTTAAGCAATAGTAATAAGAATGCGTCCGATTGTAGATGATAAACTTTTTGTTATATCCTAATTATGATATTTCTAGTTCTAAATGGCTTATTATTTATAAGTGTTTAAAGAGATTGAAGAAAAGTCTTCTTGACTAGTTTTCTTCAGTCTTTTTCGTTTTATTATCAATTTGTAAACGATTTACAATTTAAGTCAATTTATGGTAAAATAGTTTCATGAGTAAAATGTATTATGCAGAAAATCCTGACGCTGCTCACGACATTCATGAGTTGAGAGTGGACTTGTTGGGAGAAAAAATGACCTTTTTGACGGATGCAGGTGTTTTTAGCAAGAAAATGGTTGACTTTGGAAGTCAACTCTTGCTCAAGTGTCTTGAGGTCAACCAAGGAGAAACTGTCCTTGATGTAGGCTGTGGTTACGGACCTTTGGGCTTGTCTTTAGCTAAGGCTTATGGAGTTCAGGCGACCATGGTAGATATCAATAATCGTGCCTTGGATTTGGCGCGACAAAATGCTGAACGAAATAAAGTAGCAGCGACGATTTTCCAGTCCAATATCTATGAACAAGTGGAAGGCAAATTTGACCATGTCATTTCCAATCCTCCTATCCGTGCGGGCAAGCAAGTGGTTCATGAAATTATTGAGAAAAGTAAAGATTTTTTGGAAACTGGTGGAGATTTAACAATCGTTATCCAGAAAAAACAAGGGGCCCCAAGTGCTAAGTCCAAGATGGAAGAGGTGTTTGGCAATTGTGAAATCGTCAAAAAAGATAAGGGATATTATATCCTTAGAAGTGTGAAAGAATGAGAGCAGTTGATTTAATCCAAAAGAAACGAGATGGTCAAGAACTGACTTCGAGTGAAATTGAATGGCTAGTTGAAGGCTATGTGTCAGGAACTGTTCCTGATTATCAGATGTCTGCTTTTGCTATGGCTGTTTATTTCAAAGGAATGACGACTCGAGAAATCTCTGACCTAACTATGAAAATGGTTCAGACAGGTCAAGAGTTTGATTTATCAGCTATTGATGGGGTTAAGGTTGACAAACATTCTACTGGGGGTGTTGGTGATAAGGTGACCTTGATTTTGGCTCCTCTTGTTGCTAGCTTTGGTGTGCCTGTGGCAAAAATGAGTGGTCGTGGTCTCGGCCATACTGGTGGAACAATTGATAAATTGGAGTCTATCAAGGGCTATCAAGTAGAACGTAGTCAAGAGGATTTCATTCGTCAGGTGCAGGATATTGGAGTATCTGTCATTGGGCAATCAGACCAACTGGTTAAAGCTGACAAGCTTCTCTACGCCCTCCGTGATGTGACTGCAACTGTCGACACTATTCCTTTGATTGCGAGTTCGGTGATGAGCAAGAAAATTGCGGCAGGGGCGGATGCTATTTTGCTAGACGTGACTGTCGGTGAGGGTGCCTTCATGAAGACGGTTGATGAGGCGCGTGAATTGGCTCAAACCATGGTGGATCTTGGTAAGGCTGTTGGTCGGAAGACGGTAGCAGTGATTACGGATATGAGTCAGCCCTTGGGACGAGCGATTGGAAATCGTCTAGAAATCCTTGAGGCATTGGAGATTTTACAAGGTCAAGGTCGTCAGGATATTACCCACTTCATCTGTGAACTGGCTCAAATTATGCTTGGTTTGGCAAATGTAAATAAAACAGTTGAAGAAGTTCGCCAACATCTTGAAAATGGTCAAGCACTGGCTAAGTTTGAGGAGATGGTCCAAGCCCAAGGTGGAGACTTGGAAGACCTCTATCGTCCTGTAAATGTTACCCATGTGGTGGAAATACCTGCTCAGGAAACGGGTGTCATTTCAGCTCTTCCAGCTATGGAATTTGGGCTTTATGCTATGAGACTGGGGGCAGGCCGTGCAGTCAAGTCTGATGCCTTGGACTATGAAACAGGAATTGTTTTTGAAAAGAAGGTTGGAGATTCTGTTCAAACGGGAGAAATTGTTGCAAAAGTATACACAAATGGAAAAATTTCTCCTCAGCTAGTTACAGATTTTCAAAAATATGTTAAAATAAATGATAGGATGCAAAGTTTACGAGAAATTATAGAAATTATCTCATAAACTGCAGGAGAATCCGAATATGAAATTAAATAAATATATCGATCATACGCTTTTAAAACAAGATTCAACAGAAAATCAAATTGATTGTTTGTTGTCTGAGGCTAGGGAGTATGATTTTGCCAGTGTTTGCGTTAATCCGACCTGGGTTGAACATGCCAAAAAAGGGCTTGAAGGCACAGATGTCAAGGTCTGCACAGTAGTAGGTTTCCCTTTGGGGGCAACAACTTCAGCTGTGAAAGCATTTGAAACAAAAGAAGCTATCCAAAATGGGGCTGACGAGATTGACATGGTAATCAATGTTGGAGCTCTCAAGTCAGATAATTTAGCCTTGGTAGAGTCAGATATTCGCGCAGTCGTGGAAGCAAGTGGTGACAAGTTAGTGAAAGTCATTATTGAAGCTTGCCTTCTGACAGATCAAGAAAAAGTTGTGGCTTGTCAATTAGCCCAAAAAGCAGGAGCTGATTTTGTTAAAACATCTACTGGCTTTTCAACTGGTGGTGCGACGGTAGCAGATGTTAGATTAATGCGTGAAACAGTTGGACCTGATACGGGTGTCAAGGCTGCAGGTGGAGCTCGTTCTTATGCAGATGCTCTTGCCTTTGTGGAAGCAGGTGCGACTCGTATCGGAACGTCAGCTGGGGTAGCTATTTTAAAAGGAGAATTGGCTGATGGCGACTACTGAGTTGATTGAACTAGCAATTGAAACCAGCAAGAAAGCCTATGTGCCCTATTCTCACTTTCCTATCGGAGCAGTTTTAGTAGCCAAAGACGGAACTGTTTACACGGGAGTGAATATCGAAAATGCTAGCTATCCTTTGACAAACTGCGGAGAGCGTACAGCGATTTTTAAAGCAGTTTCCGAAGGCCAAAGAGAGTTTTCCGAATTGATTGTCTATGGAGAGACTGAAAAACCAATCTCGCCATGTGGTGCTTGTCGCCAAGTAATGGTCGAATTTTTTGAACAAGATCTAAAAGTGACCTTAGTCGCAAAAGATAAATCGACGGTCGAGATGACGGTCGGGGAATTACTTCCATACTCTTTTACAGACTTAAACTAGTCTGAGTCGCTCTCTGAGTGGCACGGCCCTTGTGGCCAACCAATCCATACTTGCAACATCGTTGCACATCTTATTTAGGAGGTTCAGTAATGAACAAGAAACAATGGCTAGGCCTTGGTCTAGTTGCAGTGGCAGCAGTTGGACTTGCTGCATGTGGTAACCGCTCTTCTCGTAAGGCAGATTCATCTTCTGATGTGAAGACAAAAGCAGCAATCGTCACTGATACTGGTGGTGTTGATGACAAATCATTCAACCAATCAGCTTGGGAAGGTTTGCAAGCTTGGGGTAAAGAACACAACCTTTCAAAAGATAAAGGTTTCACTTACTTCCAATCAACAAGTGAGGCTGACTATGCTAACAACTTGCAACAAGCGGCTGGAAGTTACAACCTAATCTTCGGTGTTGGTTTTGCCCTTCACAATGCAGTTAAAGATGCAGCAGAAGAGCACGCTGATTTGAACTATGTTTTGATTGATGATGTGATTAAAGATAAAAAGAATGTTGCTAGTGTAACATTTGCTGATAATGAATCTGCTTACCTCGCAGGTGTGGCTGCAGCAAAAACAACTAAGACAAAACAAGTTGGTTTTGTAGGTGGTATGGAGTCAGAAGTTATCTCTCGTTTTGAAGCTGGTTTCAAGGCAGGTGTTGCCTCAGTAGATTCATCTATCAAAGTACAAGTTGACTATGCTGGTTCATTTGGTGATAATGCCAAAGGTAAAACAATTGCAGCGGCACAATACGCAGCTGGTGCAGACGTTGTTTACCAAGTAGCTGGTGGTACAGGTGCAGGTGTCTTTGCAGAAGCAAAATCACTTAACGAAAGCCGTCCTGAAAATGAAAAAGTTTGGGTTATCGGTGTTGACCGTGACCAAGAAGCAGAAGGTAAATACACTTCTAAAGATGGTAAAGAATCAAACTTTGTTCTTGTATCTACTTTGAAACAAGTTGGTACAACTGTAAAAGATATTTCTAACAAGGCAGAAAAAGGTGAATTCCCTGGTGGTCAAGTAATCGTTTACTCATTGAAAGATAAAGGGGTTGACTTGGTAGTAACAAACCTTTCAGAAGAAGGTAAAAAAGCTGTCGAAGATGCTAAAGCTAAAATCCTTGATGGAAGCGTAAAAGTTCCTGCAAAATAATGGATGGAAGTTATTTCTTAGGAAGCGGCCATCGGCCGCTTTTTAAGAGTTGAGACAAAGTCATTTTGTCTCAGTAAAGCTTGCTACTAGATAAACTAGCAAGTTTTATTGAAATAAAATAAGACTCTGAAAGGAAGAGCACATGGCACACGAAAATGTCATTGAGATGCGTGATATTACCAAGGTGTTTGGTGAATTTGTTGCCAACGACAAAATCAACCTACACTTACGAAAAGGTGAAATTCATGCACTTTTAGGAGAAAATGGGGCTGGAAAGTCCACGCTCATGAACATGTTAGCAGGGCTTCTTGAACCAACCAGTGGTGAAATTGCGGTCAACGGACAAGTTGTCAACCTCGACTCACCATCTAAAGCAGCTAGCTTGGGAATTGGAATGGTTCACCAGCACTTTATGTTGGTAGAAGCCTTCACAGTGGCTGAAAACATCATTTTAGGTAGTGAATTGACTAAAAATGGTGTGCTAGATATTGCTGGAGCTAGCAAAGAAATCAAGGCTCTTTCTGAACGTTATGGCTTAGCTGTTGACCCTTCTGCCAAGGTGGCAGACATCTCAGTTGGAGCCCAACAACGTGTAGAAATTTTAAAAACCCTTTATCGGGGGGCTGATATCCTTATCTTTGACGAACCAACGGCTGTTTTGACTCCATCAGAAATTGATGAGTTGATGGCTATTTTGAAAAATCTTGTCAAAGAAGGAAAATCAATTATCTTGATCACCCACAAGTTAGACGAGATTCGCGCAGTTTCTGACCGCGTTACAGTTATCCGTCGTGGGAAATCAATTGAAACTGTCGAAATTGCAGGGGCTACCAATGCTGATTTGGCGGAAATGATGGTGGGACGTTCAGTTTCCTTTAAAACAGAGAAACAAGTATCTCAACCAAAAGAAGTTGTCTTGTCTATTAAAGACTTGGTGGTCAATGAAAACCGCGGTGTCCCAGCTGTGAAAAATCTGTCCTTGGATGTTCGTGCTGGAGAGATTGTTGGTATTGCGGGGATTGATGGAAATGGTCAGTCTGAACTGATTCAAGCAATCACAGGTCTTCGCAAGGTTGAATCTGGTAGCATTGAGCTAAAAGGAGATTCAATTGTAGGCTTGCACCCACGTCAGATTACAGAGTTGAGTGTTGGGCACGTTCCAGAAGACCGTCACCGTGATGGTTTGATTTTGGAAATGATGATTTCTGAGAATATTGCCCTTCAAACCTACTACAAAGAACCACATAGTAAAAATGGAATTTTGAACTATTCAAATATTACTTCTTATGCTAAAAAGCTAATGGAAGAATTTGATGTTCGTGCTGCTAGCGAATTTGTTCCAGCGGCTGCACTCTCAGGAGGAAATCAACAAAAAGCAATTATTGCTCGTGAAATTGATCGAGATCCTGAACTCCTTATCGTCAGCCAACCAACTCGTGGTTTGGATGTCGGTGCTATTGAATATATCCACAAACGCTTGATTGAAGAGCGTGATAATGGGAAGGCTGTTCTTGTTGTCAGCTTTGAACTAGATGAGATTTTAAACGTCTCAGACCGTATTGCTGTTATCCACGATGGTAAGATTCAAGGTATTGTATCACCAGAAACAACCAATAAACAAGAACTTGGTGTCTTGATGGCTGGTGGAAACTTGGGAAAGGAGAAGAGTGATGTCTAAAAAATTACAACAAATTTCGGTTCCCTTGATTTCTGTCTTCCTAGGAATTTTACTCGGGGCCATTGTCATGTGGATCTTCGGTTATGATGCTATTTGGGGCTACGAAGAATTGTTCTATACAGCCTTTGGTAGTCTGCGTGGGATTGGGGAAATCTTCCGTGCCATGGGGCCTTTGATCTTGATTGGTCTTGGTTTTGCCGTTGCCAGTCGTGCTGGTTTCTTTAACGTCGGACTTCCTGGTCAGGCTTTGGCAGGTTGGATTCTTAGTGGTTGGTTTGCCTTGTCGCATCCAGATATGCCACGTCCTTTGATGATTCTAGCAACTATCGTGATTGCCTTGATTGCTGGTGGGATTGTCGGTGCCATTCCAGGTATTCTTAGAGCTTATCTAGGGACGTCAGAGGTTATCGTAACCATCATGATGAACTACATTGTCTTGTATGTAGGAAATGCCTTTATCCATGCCTTTCCTAAAGACTTCATGCAAAGTACAGATTCGACGATTCGTGTTGGGGCTAATGCAACCTATCAGACACCTTGGTTGGCTGAGTTGACTGGTAATTCACGGATGAATATTGGTATTTTCTTTGCTCTTATTGCCGTTGCAGTCATTTGGTTCATGCTCAAGAAAACAACTCTTGGTTTTGAAATCCGTGCGGTTGGTCTTAATCCTCACGCATCAGAATACGCTGGTATTTCTGCCAAACGGACTATCATACTATCAATGATTATTTCAGGTGCCTTGGCAGGTCTTGGTGGAGCTGTTGAAGGGCTTGGAACATTCCAGAACGTCTATGTTCAAGGGGCGTCATTAGCCGTCGGATTTAACGGGATGGCGGTTAGTCTGCTTGCGGCCAACTCACCAATTGGTATTCTTTTTGCAGCCTTCCTATTTGGCGTTCTCCAAGTTGGAGCCCCTGGTATGAATGCGGCGCAGGTACCATCTGAGCTTGTCAGCATTGTAACAGCGTCTATTATCTTCTTTGTCAGTGTTCATTATCTTATCGAACGCTTTGTCAAACCGAAAAAACAAGTTAAAGGAGGTAAGTAAAGATGTCTATTACAACCTTGCTCACCCTCTTGGTGTCTTCTATGCTGATTTACTCAGCACCCCTCATCTTTACAAGTATCGGTGGTGTTTTCTCTGAACGTGGTGGTGTGGTAAACGTCGGCCTTGAAGGAATTATGGTTATGGGTGCCTTTTCTGGAGTTGTCTTTAACCTTGAATTTGCAGAACAATTTGGAGCAGCAACTCCATGGCTATCCTTGCTAGTTGCAGGATTGGTTGGTGGTGTCTTCTCTATCATCCACGCAGCAGCGACGGTTCATTTCCGTGCAGACCATGTTGTCAGCGGTACGGTATTGAACTTGATGGCGCCTGCCTTGGCTGTTTTCTTGGTGAAAGTGCTTTATAACAAAGGACAAACCGACAACCTAAGTCAGACTTTTGGACGCTTTGATTTCCCAGTCTTGGCGAATATCCCAGTTATCGGTGATATCTTCTTCAAGTCAACTAGTCTACTTGGTTATCTGGCCATTGCCTTCTCATTCCTTGCTTGGTTTATCCTCTTCAAGACTCGCTTTGGTCTTCGTCTCCGCTCTGTCGGTGAACATCCTCAAGCAGCGGATACCTTGGGAATCAATGTCTACAAGATGAGATATTTTGGAGTTATTATTTCAGGTTTCCTAGGTGGAATTGGCGGAGCGATTTATGCTCAATCCATCTCAGTTAACTTCTCAGTGACAACTATTGTTGGACCTGGATTTATCGCTCTTGCTGCGATGATCTTCGGAAAATGGAATCCAATCGGAGCTATGCTATCTAGTCTCTTCTTTGGACTTTCACAAAGTTTGGCTGTTATCGGATCTCAATTGCCATTCTTACAAGGAGTGCCTGCGGTTTATCTTCAAATCGCACCTTATGTTTTGACCATTCTTGTCTTGGCAGCCTTCTTTGGAAAAGCGGTAGCACCAAAAGCAGATGGTATCAACTATATCAAATCAAAATAAGCATACAAAAAAACGTCAGTTCATGAATGAACTGGCGTTTTATTTTTTAGGATGTTGATTGGTTAAGTTTAATCCCCAAGGAACAAGATTTTCAGTCTTATTCTGGATACGTGAGATATTATCCTTATGCCGAATGATAATCAAACTAGCCAGTGCTAGGATAATAGCGATGAATAGAGGGTCATAATTGCTCAGGATAAAACCAACAAATGGAAAGAGTAAAACCCCGATAACAGCTGCGATAGATGCTGTGACACTGGAAAGTGAAATCATACTACCAAGATAGAGGGTTCCAAAGAAAACAACTGCTAGGTAGAGACAGAAGACAGGTGCAAATCCGAAAATCACTCCCGCACTGGTTGCGACAGCCTTACCACCCTTAAATCCTGCAAAGATAGGGAAGGTATGGCCAATAACAGCTAAAAGTCCAAAGATGAGAGGCGAAACGCCTTGTAGATGAAACATAATCGGAAGAAGTGTTGCTAGGGTCCCTTTGAAAAAGTCAATCACAAAGGTTGCCATACCAGCTTTCTTGCCTAAAATGCGGAAGGTATTGGTCGTTCCAGTGTTACCAGAACCATGCTCGCGCAGATTGATTTGAAAGAATACTTGTCCAATCCAGAGACCAGACGGAATTGAACCCAGCAGATAAGCTAGGATTAATAAAACTATTGTAATCATACTCCTATTATATCATGAAATGGAGTAGAAAGTCAGAGAATCTCTTCTGAAATTGTTACAGCGGAGAAAGAAAAATTTTGCAAAATCCTTGGAAAACTTGTAGAATAGTAAAGATGAACGAATAGGAGGTTCCTTGTGTCAAAAAAGGAAATCAATATTAACAATTATAATGATGATGCCATTCAGGTGCTAGAAGGGTTGGATGCGGTCCGAAAACGTCCAGGGATGTATATCGGATCGACCGATGGCGCTGGGCTCCATCATCTAGTCTGGGAAATTGTCGACAATGCAGTCGATGAGGCCTTGTCTGGATTTGGTGATCGTATTGATGTGACCATCAATAAAGATGGCAGTTTAACGGTTCAAGACCACGGACGTGGGATGCCGACAGGTATGCACGCTATGGGAATTCCAACAGTTGAGGTAATCTTTACCATTCTCCACGCTGGAGGAAAATTTGGTCAAGGTGGCTACAAAACATCAGGTGGTCTCCACGGGGTGGGTTCTTCCGTAGTTAACGCCCTTTCTAGCTGGCTAGAAGTTGAAATCACTCGTGATGGGGCAATCTATAAGCAACGTTTTGAAAATGGTGGCAAACCTGTTACGACTTTGAAGAAAATCGGTACAGCGCCTAAGTCTAAGACAGGTACCAAGGTTACGTTTATGCCTGATTCGACTATCTTTTCTACGACAGACTTCAAGTACAATACCATTTCAGAGCGCCTCAATGAATCAGCCTTTCTCTTGAAAAATGTGACCTTGTCTTTGACTGATAAACGAACAGACGAAGCGATTGAATTCCACTATGAAAATGGGGTACAAGACTTTGTTTCTTATCTGAACGAAGACAAGGAGACCTTAACGCCAGTTCTTTACTTTGAAGGGGAAGACAATGGTTTCCAAGTGGAAGTGGCCCTCCAGTACAATGACGGATTTTCAGATAACATTCTATCCTTTGTCAATAATGTTCGCACCAAGGACGGTGGAACGCACGAGACAGGACTCAAGTCTGCCATTACCAAGGTTATGAATGACTATGCGCGTAAGACGGGGCTTCTCAAGGAAAAAGATAAAAACCTTGAAGGGTCAGACTATCGTGAGGGACTAGCGGCCGTTCTTTCTATCTTGGTTCCTGAAGAACACCTCCAGTTTGAAGGACAGACCAAGGACAAGCTGGGGAGCCCACTAGCTCGTCCAGTTGTGGATGGAATTGTGGCGGATAAGTTGACCTTCTTCCTCATGGAAAATGGGGAGCTTGCTTCTAACCTCATCCGTAAGGCTATCAAGGCTCGTGATGCTCGTGAAGCGGCTCGCAAGGCGCGTGATGAGAGCCGAAATGGCAAAAAGAATAAGAAAGACAAGGGCTTACTTTCTGGTAAATTGACCCCAGCCCAGTCTAAGAATCCTGCTAAGAATGAACTCTATCTGGTTGAGGGGGACTCTGCCGGAGGTTCTGCCAAACAAGGCCGTGACCGCAAGTTCCAGGCTATTCTACCTCTTCGTGGTAAGGTTATCAATACAGCCAAGGCCAAGATAGCGGATATCCTAAAAAATGAGGAAATCAATACCATGATTTATACCATCGGTGCAGGTGTTGGAGCAGACTTCTCTATTGAAGATACCAACTATGATAAGATCATTATCATGACCGATGCGGACACCGACGGTGCCCACATTCAGACTTTACTCTTGACATTTTTCTACCGCTACATGCGTCCCCTAGTTGAGGCAGGTCATGTCTACATCGCCCTTCCGCCTCTTTACAAGATGTCAAAAGGTAAAGGCAAGAAAGAAGAAGTAGCCTACGCTTGGACGGATGGAGAGCTAGAAGAACTCCGCAAGCAGTTTGGTAAAGGTGCTACACTCCAACGTTATAAAGGTCTTGGTGAGATGAATGCGGACCAGCTCTGGGAAACAACCATGAATCCAGAAACTCGTACCCTCATACGTGTCACCATCGAGGACCTAGCACGCGCCGAACGTCGAGTCAATGTCCTCATGGGAGACAAGGTAGAACCACGACGTAAGTGGATTGAAGACAATGTCAAGTTTACGCTGGAAGAAGCGACGGTGTTTTAAGTTAGTTTTTAATGAATGGGTATAAACATGAGAACTGAAACAGAGATGCTCGATGTAATTTTAAAGACTGCTGAAACCTTACAAGTCGAGGCTGTCGCCATGTCTGGTTCACGAACTGATGCAAAAGCACTAAAAGATGAGTTTCAAGATTACGACGTGGTCTATGTTGTGGAGGATTTAGATGCCCTGACGAGTGACCTTTCTTGGTTGGAGCAGTTTGGCAAGCGCATGATTGAGCAGCATGTCCTGCTTGACCATCGACATCTTTATCTCATGCTTTTTGGAGATGGCAATCGGATTGATTTGACTCTCTGTCCCAAAAGCCACATCCAAGAGTGGGTGGATAGTGAGGCAGGATTCACTGTTTTAGAAGATCCAGAACATTTATTTGAACCCTATTCTCAAAATCTAGAGCGTTACTGGACAAGCCCAGCTAGTGCGATAGAGTTTGAAAAAGCCTGCAATGAATTTTGGTGGGTGTCAGCCTACGTGGTCAAAGGAATCTGTCGTAAGCAAGTCATCTATGCCACTGACCATCTCTATGGTATTTGTCAGCAAGAACTCTTGAAGGTCTTGGCTTGGCAGGTTGCAAGTAATAGGGGAGTGGTCGACATAGGCAAGAATTATAAGTATCTTTTTAACTATTTACCTACAGAGAAAGGAAAGGAATTCTCGAATATGCTTGATTTTTCAAGTATAGAGAAACTCAGCCATTCTTTATTTGCTACGATGAATTTTTTCCACCAAGAGGCTCAGTCCCTTGCTCAAAAGATGGATTTTGACTACGATAAAGAAGTAGCTGACAAGATGATTGAGTATGCTGAGGAGAGACTTCTTAATCGCTAACTAACTAAAGACCTTAATTTAAAAGATTAAACTACAGAAAGGGTCGTTTGGTTATTTGTAGTAACTGAACACGGGACTAATTTTATTCGGAAAAAGTCAAATCGTCTTGACTTCATCGAGCCCTACATCAATTTTCTATTTTTCTACAGACATTTTTGGCAAGCCAAATCGTCCCTTTATATCTTAACTGAAAACCTTTTCTGTAAAAACCTACTCTATATTCTTTGAAAGGAGTTGAACACGCCCTCAATGCTGTGTGAAAAAGATAAATTCTCTTGCGAACATCGCTCGCTTTAAGAATTTTATATTTTCACTTGATATTTTACGGGCTCTGTATCCTATATGTCTAACATTCAAAACATGTCCCTGGAGGACATTATGGGAGAGCGCTTTGGTCGCTACTCCAAATACATCATTCAAGACCGGGCTTTGCCAGATATTCGGGATGGATTGAAGCCGGTTCAGCGCCGTATTCTTTATTCGATGAATAAGGATGGCAATACCTTTGACAAGAGCTACCGCAAGTCGGCCAAGTCTGTCGGTAACATCATGGGGAATTTCCACCCACACGGTGACATTTCTATCTATGATGCCATGGTTCGTATGTCGCAGGACTGGAAAAACCGTGAGATTCTAGTTGAAATGCACGGTAATAACGGTTCTATGGACGGTGATCCGCCTGCGGCAATGCGTTATACCGAGGCACGTTTGTCTGAAATTGCTGGCTATCTTCTTCAGGATATCGAGAAAAAGACCGTTCCTTTTGCCTGGAACTTTGACGATACCGAGAAAGAACCTACTGTTTTACCTGCAGCCTTTCCAAACCTCTTGGTCAATGGTTCGACTGGGATTTCAGCTGGATATGCTACGGACATTCCACCTCATAATTTGGCCGAAGTTATCGATGCGGCGGTTTACATGATTGACCATCCAACGGCCAAAGTTGAAAAACTCATGGAATTCTTGCCTGGGCCAGATTTCCCTACAGGAGCTATCATCCAAGGCCGTGATGAAATCAAGAAGGCCTATGAAACTGGTAAAGGGCGCGTGGTTGTTCGTTCCAAGACTGAGATTGAAAAGCTAAAAGGTGGTAAGGAACAAATCGTTATTACTGAGATTCCTTATGAAATCAACAAGGCTAATCTAGTCAAGAAAATCGATGATGTTCGTGTCAATAACAAGGTAGCTGGTATTGCTGAGGTTCGCGACGAGTCTGACCGTGATGGTCTACGTATTGCTATTGAGCTAAAAAAAGATGCCAATACAGAGCTTGTCCTCAACTATCTCTTTAAGTACACAGATCTGCAAATCAACTATAACTTTAACATGGTGGCGATTGACAATTTCACGCCTCGTCAGGTTGGGATTGTTCCAATCTTGTCTAGCTATATTGCCCACCGTCGCGAAGTGATTTTGGCGCGTTCACGCTTTGACAAGGAAAAGGCTGAGAAACGTCTCCATATAGTCGAAGGTTTGATTCGCGTGATTTCGATTTTGGATGAAGTCATTGCCCTTATCCGTGCTTCTGAGAATAAGGCTGACGCCAAGGAAAACCTCAAGGTCAGCTATGATTTTACAGAAGAACAGGCTGAGGCTATCGTAACCTTGCAACTATACCGTTTGACCAATACAGACGTAGTTGTCTTGCAGGAAGAAGAAGCAGAACTTCGTGAAAAGATTGCCATGCTGGCGGCTATTATCGGTGATGAGCGGACTATGTACAATCTCATGAAGAAAGAGCTGCGTGAGGTCAAGAAGAAGTTTGCGACTCCGCGTTTGAGTAGCTTAGAAGACACTGCGAAAGCAATCGAGATTGATACAGCTAGTTTGATTGCTGAGGAGGATACCTATGTCAGCGTGACCAAGGCAGGTTATATCAAGCGTACCAGCCCACGTTCCTTTGCAGCCTCCACCTTGGAAGAAATTGGCAAACGTGATGATGACCGTTTAATCTTTGTACAAGCTGTCAAGACAACACAGCACCTCTTGATGTTCACAAGTCTTGGAAATGTCATCTACAGACCAATCCATGAGTTGGCAGACATTCGCTGGAAGGACATCGGTGAGCATCTGAGTCAGACCATTACAAACTTTGAAACTAACGAAGAAATCCTCTATGTGGAAGTCGTGGATCAGTTTGATGATGCGACAACCTACTTTGCGGCGACTCGTTTCGGTCAAATCAAGCGTGTAGAACGCAAAGAATTCTCTCCATGGCGGACCTATAAATCTAAGTCTGTCAAGTATGCTAAGCTCAAAGACGAGACAGACCAGATTGTGGCAGTGACTCCGATTAAACTAGATGATGTTCTCTTGATTAGTCAAAACGGTTATGCCCTGCGTTTCAATATCGAAGAGGTTCCAGTTGTCGGTGCTAAGGCTGCAGGTGTCAAAGCTATGAATCTGAAAGAAGATGATGTCCTCCAATCTGCCTTTATCTGTAACACCTCATCATTCTATCTCTTGACTCAACGTGGTAGTTTAAAACGTGTTTCTATTGAGGAAATTCCAGCAACCAGCCGTGCCAAACGTGGGTTACAAGTCTTGCGTGAGCTAAAAAATAAACCGCATCGTGTCTTCTTAGCAGGAGCAGTTGCAGAACAAGGCTTCATCGGTGATCTATTTAGTACTGAAGTGGAAGAGAATGACCAAACGCTACTTGTTCAATCTAACAAAGGTACAATCTATGAAAGTCGACTACAAGACTTGAACCTGTCAGAACGCACTAGCAACGGAAGCTTTATATCAGACACCATTTCTGATGAAGAAGTTTTTGACGCTTATCTTAAAGAAGTATTTACAGAAGCCAAATAAGTGAAATGAAGAATCAGTTCTCAGAGCTGGTTCTTTTTATTGAAGAAATTTTCTGAAAATTACAAAATATACTTGCTATTTTATAAAAATAGTGTAGAATAAAAGAAATAGGTTTTTAGAATAAGGAGTGGAATATGACAGTAACGATTGATTGGGAAAATCTCGGTTTTTCCTATATGAAATTACCTTATCGCTATATTGCTCATTTTAAAAATGGACAATGGAATCAAGGAGAGTTGACAGAAGATGCAACCTTGCATATTTCAGAGTCTTCTCCAAGTCTTCACTATGGACAACAAGCATTTGAAGGTTTGAAAGCTTATCGTACTAAGGATGGCAGTATTCAACTTTTCCGTCCTGATGAAAATGCCAAACGTCTGCAACGTACTTGTGATCGTCTCTTGATGCCACAAGTTCCAACAGAAATGTTTGTAGAAGCTTGTAAGACAGTTGTTCGTGCGAATGAAGAATATGTACCTCCATATGGAACAGGTGGAACCCTTTATCTTCGTCCCCTTTTGATTGGTGTTGGAGATATTATCGGGGTAAAACCAGCGGAGGAATACATTTTCACTATCTTTGCTATGCCAGTTGGTAATTACTTTAAGGGTGGTTTGGTCCCAACTAACTTCTTGATTCAGGATGAATACGACCGTGCCGCTCCAAATGGTACAGGTGCCGCTAAGGTTGGGGGGAACTATGCTGCAAGTCTCTTGCCAGGGAAATTGGCCAAATCACATCATTTCTCAGATGTTATCTACCTAGACCCTTCAACTCATACAAAGATTGAAGAAGTCGGTTCAGCTAACTTCTTTGGAATTACAGCTGATAATGAATTTGTAACACCATTGAGTCCATCCATCTTGCCATCTATTACTAAGTATTCTTTACTTTATTTGGCAGAACACCGCTTGGGCTTGACTCCTATTGAGGGTGATGTCCCAATTGATAAGCTTGATCGTTTTGTAGAGGCAGGTGCCTGTGGTACGGCAGCAGTTATTTCACCAATTGGTGGAATTCAGCACGGTGATGATTTCCATGTATTCTATAGTGAAACAGAAGTTGGCCCTGTGACTCGTAAACTCTATGATGAATTGACAGGTATTCAGTTTGGTGATATTGAAGCGCCAGAAGGTTGGATTGTAAAAGTAGATTAAAATAAACTAAAGGAGATTTTTTATGAAATCGAAAAAGTGGCTCTTAACAGCAGGAGTGGTCCTGAGCACAACAGCTCTTTTAGTGGCTTGTGGAAAAGCTGATAAAGAAGCAGATGCACCGACAACATTTTCATATGTCTATGCAGTAGATCCAGCATCTCTGGACTATAGTATAGCGACTCGTACATCTACAACAGATGTCATCGGGAACGTGGTTGATGGCTTGATGGAAAACGACCAATACGGAAATGTTATTCCTTCCTTGGCTGAAGATTGGTCTGTCTCAAAAGATGGTTTGACTTATACCTATAAACTTCGTAAAGGAGTTAAATGGTACACTTCAGAAGGTGAAGAATACGCAGAAGTAACAGCCCATGACTTTGTAACAGGATTGAAACACGTAGCTGACGGCAAGTCAGACGGTGTTTCTCTCATCCAAAATTCAATCAAGGGCTTGGATGCCTACATGACTGGTGAGACCAATGATTTCTCTACAGTTGGTGTCAAGGCCTTGGACGATTACACAGTTGAATATACCCTAAACAAACCAGAAAGCTTCTGGAACTCTAAAGTCACCACAGCAACGATGTTGCCTGTAAATGAAGAATTTTTGAAGGCATCAGGTAAAGATTATGGAGCAGTTACTCCAGCAGGAATTCTCTACAATGGTCCTTATATCTTGAAGACCTTGACGTCTAAATCGTTGATCGAATACGAGAAAAATCCAAACTACTGGGATAAAGAAAAGGTGAAAATTGAGAAGATTAAATTGACTTACTACGATGGTTCTGATCAGGAATCGTTGATTCGTAGTTTCTCTTCTGGTGCCTATACGACAGCCCGTCTCTTCCCAAGTAGCTCAAACTTTGCTTCTACTTTGGAACAATACGGAGATAAAATCACTTATAGCCCACAGGACTCAAGTAGCTATTACTTCACCTTTAACGTAAATCGTCAGTCATACAATAAAACTGCAAAAACAAGTGAAGAACAAAAGACTTCTACAAAAGAAGCTATGCTTAATAAGGACTTCCGTCAGGCTATTAACTTTGCCTTCAACCGTCATTCTTATGCTGCCCAGCTAAATGGCGAAGACGGTGCGGATAAGATTATTCGTAACAGCCTTGTTCCTGACAACTTTGTGCAAGCAGGTGGTAAAAACTTTGGTCAAATCGCCCAAGCTGAGTTGGTGAACTATGGTGACCAATGGAAAGGTGTTGAGTTAGTTGACGGTAAGGATTCTATCTACAACCCTGACAAGGCTAAAGCTGCTTTCGAAAAAGCTAAGAAAGACTTGGAATCTAAAGGGGTAACTTTCCCAATTCACTTGGATGTCCCAGTTGAACAAACAGATACCATCGCCGTTCAGCAAAGCAACTCTTTCAAACAGTCAATCGAATCAACTCTTGGTGCTGAAAATGTTGTCATCGACGTTCTTCAAATGACAGATAATGAAAAAGAAACAATCACTTCTCAAGCGCGTGTTCCTTCTCAAAAAGATTATGATTTGAACAGTACAGGATGGGCTCCAAGCTATCAAGACCCAGCATCTTACTTGAATATCATGGATCCTAAATCAGGTTCTGCCATGAAGCACCTTGGTATTACTAAAGGGAAAGATAAGGATGTTGTAGCGAAACTTGGTTTGGACCAATATAAGAAATTATTGGATGATGCAGATTCAGAAACTACAAATCTTGAAGAACGCTATGAAAAATATGCCAAGGCTCAAGCTTGGTTGACAGATAGTTCATTATTGATGCCAACAGCTTCATCTGGTGGTTCTCCAGTTGTAAGTAATGTCGTGCCATTCTCAAAACCGTACTCACAAGTTGGTATTAAGGGTGACCCATATATCTTTAAAGGAATGAAATTGCAAAAAGATATCGTTACAACAAAAGAATATGAAGAAGCACTGAAAAAATGGCAAAAAGAAAAATTGGAATCAAACGGTAAGTACCAAAAAGAACTAGAAAAACACATTAAATAAAGCAGAAAACTCTATATCAGACAAGCCTGATGTAGAGTTTTTTCTTGCTAGTTTTAGGATTTTCTTGTAAAATAGAAAAAGTGAAGAGAGGTATGAAATGAGTAAGAAAGATAAAAAAATCGAAATTCAAGTAGCAGATGCCAAGGTTAATGTAGGAAAAGACAGTTTTGAAGGTTATACCTTAACCATTGGTAAAAAAGTTATCGGAGAAATTGCCGAATTAGATGGACAATTTGCCATCATAAAGAATGGGAATGTCGATAGTTTTTATAAAAAATTGGAAAAAGCTGTGGAAATTTTGATTGAAAATTATAATTTAGCAAAATAAGTCTTGTTTTTTTGAAATTTTCATGATATAATGGTCCATGTTGATTGTAGGAGAGATAGCGAAGAGGCTAAACGCGGCGGACTGTAAATCCGCTCCTTCGGGTTCGGGGGTTCGAATCCCTCTCTCTCCATTTCATCAATGGGGTATAGCCAAGCGGTAAGGCAAGGGACTTTGACTCCCTCATGCGTTGGTTCGAATCCAGCTACCCCAGTTCTTAGGTAATAATCAAGATAAAAATCAAAATATCTTAGGGTATTTTATTTTTATAATTGAAAGACGTGAACGATATGAACATGTCCTTGCGGGTGCTTAGGAAAAAAATTATAAGTATGTCAAGTTTAAGAAGAACTTGATTGTTGGAGGATTTTTTAGATGAACGAATTTGAAGATTTGCTAAATAGCGTTAGCCAAGTTGAGACTGGTGATGTTGTTAGTGCTGAAGTATTGACAGTTGATGCGACTCAAGCTAACGTTGCAATCTCTGGAACTGGTGTTGAAGGTGTCTTGACTCTTCGCGAATTGACAAACGATCGCGATGCAGATATCAATGACTTTGTTAAAGTAGGAGAAGTATTGGATGTTCTTGTACTTCGTCAAGTAGTTGGTAAAGATACTGATACAGTTACATACCTTGTATCTAAAAAACGCCTTGAAGCTCGCAAAGCATGGGACAAGCTTGTTGGTCGCGAAGAAGAAGTTGTTACTGTTAAAGGAACTCGTGCCGTTAAAGGTGGACTTTCAGTAGAATTTGAAGGTGTTCGTGGATTTATCCCAGCTTCAATGTTGGATACTCGTTTCGTACGTAACACTGAGCGTTTTGTAGGTCAAGAATTTGATGCTAAAATCAAAGAAGTTGACGCTAAAGAAAACCGCTTCATCCTTTCACGTCGTGAAGTTGTTGAAGCAGCTACAGCAGCAGCTCGTGCTGAAGTATTCGGTAAATTGGCTGTTGGTGATGTAGTAACTGGTAAAGTTGCACGTATCACAAGCTTTGGTGCTTTCATCGACCTTGGTGGTGTTGACGGATTGGTTCACTTGACTGAATTGTCACACGAACGTAACGTATCACCAAAATCAGTTGTAACTGTTGGTGAAGAAATTGAAGTGAAAATCCTTGATCTTAACGAAGAAGAAGGACGTGTATCACTTTCACTTAAAGCAACAACACCTGGACCATGGGATGGCGTTGAGCAAAAATTGGCTAAAGGTGATGTAGTTGAAGGAACAGTTAAGCGTTTGACTGACTTCGGTGCATTTGTTGAAGTATTGCCAGGTATCGATGGACTTGTTCACGTATCACAAATTTCACACAAACGTATTGAAAATCCAAAAGAAGCTCTTAAAGTTGGTCAAGAAGTTCAAGTTAAAGTTCTTGAAGTTAACGCAGATGCAGAGCGCGTATCACTTTCTATCAAAGCTCTTGAAGAGCGTCCAGCTCAAGAAGAAGGACAAAAAGAAGAAAAACGTGCTGCTCGTCCACGTCGTCCAAAACGTCAAGAAAAACGTGATTTCGAACTTCCAGAAACACAAACAGGATTCTCAATGGCTGACTTGTTCGGTGATATCGAACTTTAATCAAATTGAAAATTCACAAAATCCTTTGTTTCCTAAACAAAGGATTTTTCTTTTGTCTGTAAGCCTTTTTTGATATAATAGTCCTATGTTAGAATCAGAAAAAAAATCACGTTATCAAATGTTGAATGAGGGTCTCTCTTTTTTATTGGATGGTGAAACCAATGTTTTGGCTAATCTTTCCAACGCCAGTGCTCTTCTAAAATCACGCTTCTCTAATACCGTATTTGCAGGCTTTTATTTGTTCGATGGAAAGGAATTGGTTTTAGGTCCCTTCCAAGGTGGTGTTTCCTGCATCCGTATTCCACTAGGAAAGGGTGTTTGTGGTGAGGCAGCTCACTTTCAGGAAACTGTTATTGTTGGAGATGTAACAACCTATCCCAATTATATTTCTTGTGATAGTCGAGCTAAAAGTGAAATTGTTGTTCCTATGGTTAAGAATGGTCAATTACTTGGAGTTCTGGATCTTGATTCTTCAGAGATTGATGATTATGATGCTATGGATCGAGATTATTTGGAACAATTTGTCGCTATTTTGCTTGAAAAGACAGAATGGGACTTTACAATGTTTGGGGAGAAAGCCTAATGTATCAAGCACTTTATCGAAAATATAGAAGTCAAAACTTCTCCCAGTTGGTTGGACAGGAAGTTGTGGCTAAGACTCTTAAACAAGCAGTGGAGCAAGAGAAAATAAGTCATGCTTATCTTTTTTCTGGTCCACGGGGAACGGGAAAAACCAGTGTAGCCAAGATTTTTGCCAAAGCTATGAACTGTCCAAATCAAGTGGGTGGTGAACCTTGTAATAACTGCTATATTTGTCAAGCAGTGACGGACGGTAGTTTAGAAGATGTCATTGAAATGGATGCTGCCTCTAATAACGGGGTGGATGAAATCCGTGAAATTCGTGATAAATCTACCTACGCCCCTAGTCTTGCACGTTATAAGGTTTATATCATAGACGAGGTTCATATGCTCTCTACAGGGGCTTTTAATGCTCTTCTCAAGACGCTGGAAGAGCCAACACAGAATGTGGTCTTTATTTTGGCCACTACTGAATTGCACAAGATTCCTGCCACTATTCTATCCCGTGTGCAACGTTTTGAATTTAAATCAATTAAGACACAGGATATTAAGGAACATATCCACTATATTTTAGAAAAAGAAAATATCAGTTCTGAACCAGAGGCTGTGGAAATCATTGCCAGACGGGCTGAAGGTGGGATGCGGGACGCCTTGTCTATTTTGGATCAAGCCCTAAGTTTGACACAGGGAAATGAGCTGACGACTACTATCACTGAAGAAATTACTGGCACCATTAGTCTATCAGCCTTGGATGATTATGTGGCTGCCTTGTCTCAACAGGATGTTCCAAAGGCCCTAGCATGCTTAAATCTTCTTTTTGACAATGGTAAGAGCATGACTCGTTTTGTGACCGACCTTTTACACTATTTAAGAGATTTGTTAATTGTTCAAACAGGTGGAGAAAACACTCATCATAGTCCAGTCTTTGTAGAAAATTTGGCACTTCCTCAGGAAAATCTGTTTGAAATGATTCGCTTGGCGACAGTCAGTTTAGCAGATATTAAGTCTAGTTTGCAGCCCAAGATTTATGCTGAGATGATGACTATCCGTTTGGCGGAGATTAAGCCTGAACCAGCTCTTTCTGGGGCAGTTGAATATGAAATTGATTCGCTGAGACAGGAAGTTGCCCGTCTCAAACAAGAACTCGCAAATGTGGGAACTGTACCCAAGCCAACCAGTCCAGCTCCAAGTCGCCCAGCAGCAGGCCAGACAGTCTATCGTGTGGATCGCAATAAGGTTCAATCGATTCTACAAGAGGCCGTTGAAAATCCTGATTTAGCACGCCAAAATCTGATTCGTTTGCAGAATGCCTGGGGAGAGGTAATTGAAAGTTTAGGTGGGGCGGATAAGGCTTTGCTGGTTGGTTCTCAACCGGTTGCGGCCAATGAACACCATGCTATTCTTGCTTTTGAGTCTAACTTCAATGCTGGTCAAACCATGAAACGAGATAATCTCAACACCATGTTTGGCAATATCCTCAGTCAGGCAGCAGGTTTTTCACCTGAGATTTTAGCCATTTCCATGGAGGAATGGAAAGAAGTTCGCGCAGCCTTTTCAGCCAAAGCAAAATCTTCCCAAACTGAAAAAGAAGCAGAAGAAAGCCTGATTCCAGAAGGATTTGAATTTTTGGCTGATAAAGTGAAGGTAGAGGAAGACTAAAGAAAGATTTCATGATACAATAAGTTTATGAATAGACAACAATTTATTATCATTGCGCTGTTTACAGCTGCTGAGACCTATTTTTTCAATGAAGCCTGGATGACTGGTCGCTATATTATGGCAGCCTTTTGGGCCATTTTACTCTTCAGAAATTTCCGAGTTAGTTACTTGATGGGCAAGATTGTAGATGTCATTGACCAGCACTTGAAAGGAAAAGACTAGTCCTCAGCTTCTAGACAAAATCAAAGCCTTTTAGGCTTTTTTTTGTTATACTATAAAAGTATATTTATTGACCTTTTACCGTATTTTCTAGGGAAATCAAGTATGTTTCCAGTAAGAACTGTAAAGGTTTTGAAAAAGAAAGGAACTATCATGTCAGTATTAGAGATCAAAGATCTTCACGTTGAGATTGAAGGAAAAGAAATTTTAAAAGGGGTTAATCTGACCCTGAAAACAGGAGAAATCGCCGCTATCATGGGACCAAATGGTACTGGTAAATCGACTCTTTCTGCCGCTATCATGGGAAATCCAAACTATGAAGTTACCAAAGGTGAAGTCTTGTTTGATGGCGTAAACATCCTTGAGTTGGAAGTGGACGAGCGTGCGCGTATGGGACTTTTCCTTGCTATGCAATACCCATCAGAAATTCCTGGTATTACTAACGCTGAGTTTCTTCGTGCAGCCATGAATGCTGGTAAAGAAGATGATGAAAAGATTTCAGTTCGCGAGTTCATCACTAAGCTAGATGAAAAAATGGAATTGCTCAACATGAAAGAAGAAATGGCAGAGCGTTACCTCAACGAAGGTTTCTCTGGTGGAGAGAAAAAACGTAATGAAATTCTTCAACTCTTGATGTTGGAACCAACTTTTGCCCTTTTGGATGAGATTGACTCTGGTCTTGATATTGATGCCCTTAAAGTTGTTTCTAAAGGTGTTAATGCTATGCGTGGTGAAGGCTTTGGTGCTATGATTATCACTCACTACCAACGTCTTTTGAACTACATCACACCTGATGTGGTACACGTCATGATGGAAGGTCGTGTTGTCCTTTCGGGTGGTCCAGAATTGGCTGCGCGTTTGGAACGTGAAGGATACGCAAAACTAGCTGAAGAACTTGGCTACGACTACAAGGAAGAATTGTAATTCCCTCGTATCTTTTAGGAGAAGTAAATGACTAAAGAAAATATTAAACTTTTTTCAGAAATGCACGCTGAACCAAGCTGGTTGGCTGACCTCCGTCAAAAAGCTTTTGACAAGATTGAGACTTTGGAATTACCAGTTATTGAGCGTGTCAAATTCCACCGTTGGAATCTGGGTGATGGAACGATTACAGAAAGTGAGCCATCAGCAAATGTTCCAGATTTCACAGCTCTAGATAATCACTTGAGGTTGGTACAAGTAGGAACTCAAACTGTTTTTGAGCAAATTCCAGTTGAATTGGCTGAACAGGGTGTCGTCTTTACAGACTTCCACTCAGCTTTAGAAGAAATTCCAGAGCTGATCGAAGAATTCTTCATGTCATCTGTTAAGTATGACGATGACAAGTTGGCAGCCTACCATACAGCTTATTTCAATAGTGGTGCTGTTCTCTATATTCCTGATAACGTTGAGATTAAAGAACCAATCGAAGGAATTTTCTATCAAGACAGCGATAGTGATGTGCCGTTTAACAAGCATATTATGATTATCGCTGGTAAGAACAGTAAGATTAGTTATCTGGAGCGTTTAGAGTCACGTGGTGGAGGTAGTGCTAAGGCAACTGCAAATATCACAGTTGAAGTGATTGCACGTTCTGGTGCGCAAGTCAAGTTTGCTGCGATTGACCGTCTAGGTGAAAACGTCACTGCTTACATTAGCCGTCGTGGTAAATTAGGCAACGATGCAAGCATTGACTGGGCAATCGGTGTCATGAACGAAGGGAACGTCGTTGCGGACTTTGATAGCGACTTGATTGGTAACGGTAGCCATGCTGACCTGAAAGTTGTAGCTCTTTCAAGTGGCCGTCAGGTACAAGGGATTGATACCCGAGTAACTAACTATGGTTGCAACTCAATCGGGAATATCCTTCAACATGGGGTTATTCTTGAAAAAGCAACCTTGACCTTCAATGGTATTGGCCACATTATCAAGGGTGCCAAGGGAGCAGATGCCCAACAAGAGAGCCGTGTTCTTATGCTGTCAGACCAAGCGCGTTCAGATGCCAATCCAATTCTTTTGATTGATGAAAATGATGTTACTGCAGGACACGCGGCTTCTATCGGTCAGGTAGATCCAGAAGACATGTACTACCTCATGAGCCGTGGTTTGGATAAGGCAACTGCAGAACGCTTGGTTGTTCGTGGTTTCCTTGGATCCGTCATCGTTGAGATTCCAGTCAAGGAAGTTCGTGATGAAATGATTGCAACGATCGAAGAAAAATTGTCAAAACGCTAAGGGGTAGCCTATGTTAGATGTAGAAGCGATTCGCAAGGATTTTCCAATTTTAGACCAGATTGTTAATGATGAACCATTGGTTTATTTGGACAATGCTGCGACGACACAAAAACCACTAGCAGTTCTGGAGACGATTAACCGCTACTATGAGCAGGACAATGCCAATGTTCACCGTGGGGTTCATACCTTGGCTGAACGAGCAACAGCATCTTATGAAGCAGCTCGTGAAACCATTCGTAAGTTTATCAATGCAGGCTCAATAAAGGAAGTTCTCTTCACTAGAGGAACGACGACCAGTCTGAACTGGGTAGCGCGCTTTGCTGAGGAAGTCTTGACTGAGGGAGACCAGGTCTTGATTTCCGTCATGGAACACCATTCCAATATCATTCCATGGCAGGAAGCCTGCCGTAAGACTGGGGCAGAGCTTGTCTATGTCTATCTCAAGGACGGAGCTCTGGATATGGATGATTTGCGAGCTAAATTGACTGATAGAGTCAAGTTTGTTTCCCTAGCTCACGCCTCAAATGTTCTGGGTGTAGTCAATCCGATCAAAGAAATCACTCAATTGGCCCACCAAGTGGGAGCCGTCATGGTGGTGGATGGTGCTCAGTCTACACCCCATATGAAGATTGATGTCCAGGATTTGGATGTGGACTTCTTTGCCTTTTCAGGTCACAAGATGGCTGGTCCGACTGGTATCGGTGTTCTTTACGGTAAAGAAAAGTATCTGGAACAAATGTCACCAGTTGAATTTGGCGGTGAGATGATTGATTTCGTTTATGAACAATCTGCTAGTTGGAAGGAATTACCTTGGAAATTCGAGGCAGGAACTCCCAATATGGCAGGTGCAATTGGACTGGCAGCAGCTGTGGATTATCTTGAAAACATTGGTATGGATGCCATTGAAGCCCATGAACAAGAATTGATCGCATACGTCTATCCAAAACTGCAGGCGATTGAAGGACTGACCATTTATGGTTCACAGGACTTGGCTCAACGTTCAGGTGTTATTGCCTTTAACCTAGGCGACCTTCATCCGCACGACCTTGCGACTGCTTTGGATTATGAAGGAGTGGCTGTTCGAGCAGGTCACCATTGTGCGCAACCTTTGCTCCAGTATTTGGATGTTCCAGCAACAGCTCGTGCAAGTTTTTATATCTATAATACAAAGGCAGATTGCGACAAGCTAGTCGATGCCTTACAAAAGACAAAGGAGTTTTTCAATGGCACTTTCTAAACTAGATAGCCTTTATATGGCAGTGGTAGCGGACCATTCGAAAAATCCACATCATCAAGGAAAGTTGGAAGATGCTGAACAAATCAGTCTCAACAATCCAACCTGTGGGGATGTCATCAACCTCTCTGTCAAGTTTGATGCAGAGGACCGTTTGGTAGATATTGCTTTTCTAAACTCAGGATGTACGATTTCAACTGCCTCTGCTAGTATGATGACAGATGCCGTTTTAGGCAAGACCAAACAAGAAATCTTAGAACTTGCGACCATTTTTTCTGAAATGGTTCAAGGGCAAAAAGATGAGCGTCAAGACCAACTTGGAGACGCAGCCTTCTTATCAGGCGTTGCAAAATTCCCTCAACGAATCAAGTGTGCAACCCTAGCTTGGAACGCTCTGAAGAAAACAATTGAAAATCAAGACAATCAGTAAGACAAATTTCTTTTGTCTTATGAATCAGTAGAAATAAAGAATGAAAGAAAGGATATTATGGCTGAAGAAAGAGTAGAACCAAAACCAATTGACCTTGGTGAATATAAATTTGGTTTCCATGATGATGTAGAGCCTGTTCTATCGACAGGAAAAGGACTGAATGAAGATGTCATTCGTGAGCTATCAGCTGCTAAGGGAGAACCTGAGTGGATGCTAGAATTCCGTTTGAAGTCTTATGAAACCTTCAAAAAAATGCCCATGCAAACTTGGGGAGCAGACTTGTCAGAGATTGATTTTAATGACCTGATTTATTATCAAAAACCATCTGATAAACCAGCTCGTTCTTGGGATGACGTTCCTGAAAAGATTAAAGAAACCTTTGAGCGTATCGGGATTCCTGAAGCTGAGCGTGCTTATCTAGCTGGTGCCTCTGCCCAGTACGAGTCAGAAGTGGTTTACCACAACATGAAGGAAGAGTTCCAAAAATTGGGGATTATCTTTACAGATACAGATTCTGCCCTCAAGGAATACCCAGACTTGTTTAAACAATACTTTGCTAAGTTGGTACCGCCAACAGATAACAAATTGGCTGCCCTTAACTCAGCAGTATGGTCTGGTGGAACCTTTATCTACGTACCAAAAGGGATCAAGGTAGATATCCCACTTCAAACTTACTTCCGTATCAATAACGAAAATACTGGTCAGTTTGAACGTACCTTGATTATCGTTGATGAGGGAGCAAGTGTTCATTATGTAGAAGGATGTACAGCTCCAACTTATTCAAGTAACAGCTTGCATGCTGCCATCGTAGAAATCTTTGCCTTAGATGGTGCTTATATGCGTTATACAACCATCCAAAACTGGTCTGATAACGTCTATAACTTGGTTACAAAACGTGCGAAGGCTCAAAAGGATGCCACTGTTGAGTGGATTGATGGTAACTTGGGTGCCAAAACAACCATGAAATACCCATCTGTTTACCTAGATGGAGAAGGGGCGCGTGGTACCATGCTCTCTATCGCTTTTGCCAATGCAGGGCAACACCAGGATACTGGAGCTAAGATGATCCACAACGCTCCACATACCAGCTCGTCTATTGTGTCTAAATCCATCGCTAAAGGTGGAGGAAAGGTTGACTATCGTGGACAAGTAACCTTTAATAAAAACTCTAAGAAATCTGTCTCTCACATCGAGTGTGATACCATTATCATGGATGACTTATCAGCATCAGATACTATTCCGTTTAATGAAATTCACAACTCACAAGTCGCTTTGGAACACGAAGCTAAGGTATCTAAGATTTCAGAAGAGCAACTCTATTACCTCATGAGCCGTGGATTGTCAGAATCTGAGGCAACTGAGATGATTGTTATGGGATTTGTAGAGCCATTTACAAAGGAGCTTCCAATGGAATATGCTGTTGAGCTGAACCGTTTGATTAGCTATGAAATGGAAGGATCAGTTGGGTAAAATTTGTTTTTATACTCTTCGAAAATCTCTTCAAATCACGTCAGCTTTATTTACAACCTCAAAGCGGTGCTTTGAGCAACCTACTACTAGCTTCCTGGTTTGTTCTTTGATTTTCATTGAGTATTAGATTTACTCAAAATCAAGGATTTTGAAGATGAACTTGTAACAAAAAAATCGCGGTTTAAATCGCGATTTTTTTTTATAATTTTTCGTTGATGAAGCGGATAAACTGATTCCACCAAACTTTTAAGAAGAAGGCTTTTTCAACTTTCTTTTCTGCTACCATTTCAAAACTAGGACGTTCTGTGGTAATGTAACCTTGACCAATCAAGTCCTTGTCTTCATAAGTCAAATGTCCAACCACTGTTCCGGCTTCAAGTGGTGCTGGGATTGCTTTAGAATCAGGTGTGAATTGAATAGTTTGGGACGATTGTCCCCCAACACGTTCAATAAGAGTGATATCATCTTTGGCAACGGCAGTGACCGCATCTTCTTTTCCATCTTGTACAGGAGCTTTACTATCTTGGTAGGCATCGCCTTTTTGAACGATTTTACGAAGCGTGAATGTAGAAGAGATATAATCCATTAGTGACGATGTAGCTGTGAAGCGAGCGTAAGGATTATTGTCTTGATGGTCTGCATTCAAAACAACTGTGATAACCCTCATCCCTTTTTCGACAGTAGTACCAACAAAAGATTCTCCAGCTTTGTCTGTTGTTCCTGTCTTAAGGCCATCAAAACCACCGCGATAAGCAGGCATACCTTCTAACATGTAGTTGGTAGAAGTGATTGTCATTCCAGCAAAAGTAGAAGAAGGTTTTTTCGTGATTTCCAAGACTTGTGGGTATTTTTTGATGAGATTGCGAGCAACGATAGCGACATCATAAGCACTGAGCTTGTTTTCATCATCTTTTTTAGATCCTGGGTAAATGTTATCCCCTAAAGTCTCATTGTTAAGACCCGTCGTATTGACAACAGTGGCATCCTGAATGCCCCATTCCAAGAGCTTTGCCCGCATCATATCGACGAAATCTTTTTCTGAGCCAGCAATTTTTTCAGCTAACGCAATAGCTGCACTGTTAGCACTGGATACTAGGGTTGCTTCCAGTAGTTGTTCGACGGTATAATTACGAGCCTCCATAGGAACGTTACTCGCTTCAGAATTTGTCGTTAATTTGTATGGATAATCAGAGATATCTACCGGAGTTGATAGTGTAATACTACCGTTTTCCAAGGCTTCATAGACAAGATAAACAGTAATCAATTTTGTGATCGAAGCAATTTCAACTGGCTGGGTTGCATCTTTCTCATAGAGAATTTTACCGGTATTTGCCTCAACAGCAATTGCATGTTTAGCAGCAATATTAAAATCTTGAGCATCAACAGTAGATGCTGCCCCAATAACGGAAAGGCTTAGGAGAGTTAAAATTATTTTTTTCATAGTAAGTTTATTCTATCATAAAGAAAAAAATATTCCCAGTTTCATGATATAAGAAAGAAGCTTTTTTGAAAGTGTGGTAAAATAGATGAATGGAGGTACTTCATGTTTCGTAAGAATAAATTATTTTTTTGGACCAGTGAGATTTTACTATTAACCATCATCTTTTATTTATGGAGACAGATGGGTGGGATTATAACGCCTTTTGTAAGTGTCGCAAACACTATAATGATTCCCTTTCTTTTAGGTGGTTTTTTATATTATTTGACCAATCCTATTGTAAATTTTTTACAAAAGTATTTCAAAATTAACCGTATCATTGGTATTCTACTAACCTTGTGCGCCTTGGTTTGTGGGCTAGTTATTGGGGTCGTCTATCTCTTACCGATTTTGATTAATCAGCTGACAAGTTTGATTGCTACAAGTCAGACAATCTACAGTCGTCTGCAAGATTTGATTATCGATTTATCCACTTATCCAGCCTTTCAAAATTTAGATATTCAAGCGACTATTCAACAGTTAAATCTCTCTTATGTAGATATTCTACAGAATATCCTAAATAGTGTAACGAATAGTGTTGGAAGTGTCTTATCTGCGCTCTTTAGTACTGTTTTGATTATTATCATGACACCTGTATTTTTAATTTATTTTTTGTTAGATGGCCACAAATTCTTGCCGATGCTTGAGCGTACTGTTTTAAAGCGAGATAAGTTGCATATTACAGGTCTTTTAAAAAATTTGAATACTACAATTGCTCGATATATTAGTGGAGTTGCTATTGATGCGATTATTATTGGTTGTTTGGCCTTTATCGGATATAGCGTGATTGGTTTGAAATACGCTTTGGTCTTTGCCATCTTTTCAGGATTGGCCAATCTCATTCCTTATGTTGGACCAAGTATTGGTTTGATTCCGATGATTATCGCCAATGTCTTTACTGATCCTCATAGAATGCTGATTGCAGTTGTTTATATGTTGATTATTCAACAAGTAGATGGGAACATCCTTTACCCTCGAATCGTTGGTGGAGTGATGAAGGTTCATCCAATTACGATTTTAGTATTACTTTTGTTATCAAGTAATATCTATGGTGTCATTGGCATGATTGTCGCAGTACCAACCTATTCTATCTTAAAAGAAATTTCTAAGTTTTTATCACGTTTGTATGAAAATCATAAAATAATGAAAGAACGAGAAAGAGAATTAGCTAAGTAAAAATCAGGAAATTCCTGATTTTTCTTTTTCATTAAAGAAGTGATGGGAGTAGAAATACCGTTTAGATTAGTAGATTAAGAATAATTCACAAAAACTTTGTAAAACACTTGCAATTTAGCTGAAATTTGATAAAATAGTAAGGAAAGTTAGACTGTATTGCCTACTGTCTATCTATAAAATATATTTTATTGGAGGCTTTTACTCAAATGGCAAAAGAAAAATACGATCGTAGTAAACCACACGTTAACATTGGTACTATCGGACACGTTGACCACGGTAAAACTACCCTAACTGCAGCTATCACAACTGTTTTGGCACGTCGCTTGCCTTCATCAGTTAACCAACCTAAAGACTATGCGTCTATCGATGCTGCTCCAGAAGAACGCGAACGCGGTATCACAATCAACACTGCGCACGTTGAGTACGAAACTGAAAAACGTCACTACGCTCACATCGACGCTCCAGGACACGCGGACTACGTTAAAAACATGATCACTGGTGCCGCTCAAATGGACGGAGCTATCCTTGTAGTAGCTTCAACTGACGGACCAATGCCACAAACTCGTGAGCACATCCTTCTTTCACGTCAGGTTGGTGTTAAACACCTTATCGTCTTCATGAACAAAGTTGACTTGGTTGACGACGAAGAATTGCTTGAATTGGTTGAAATGGAAATCCGTGACCTATTGTCAGAATACGACTTCCCAGGTGACGATCTTCCAGTTATCCAAGGTTCAGCTCTTAAAGCCCTTGAAGGTGACTCTAAATATGAAGATATCATCATGGAATTGATGGATACTGTTGATGAGTACATCCCAGAACCAGAACGTGATACTGACAAACCATTGCTTCTTCCAGTCGAAGACGTATTCTCAATCACTGGACGTGGTACAGTTGCTTCAGGACGTATCGACCGTGGTATCGTTAAAGTCAACGACGAAATCGAAATCGTTGGTATCAAAGAAGAAACTCAAAAAGCAGTCGTTACTGGTGTTGAAATGTTCCGTAAACAACTTGATGAAGGTCTTGCCGGAGATAACGTAGGTGTCCTTCTTCGTGGTGTTCAACGTGATGAAATCGAACGTGGACAAGTTATCGCTAAACCAGGTTCAATCAACCCACACACTAAATTCAAAGGTGAAGTTTACATCCTTACTAAAGAAGAAGGTGGACGTCACACTCCATTCTTCAACAACTACCGTCCACAATTCTACTTCCGTACTACTGACGTTACAGGTTCAATCGAACTTCCAGCAGGTACTGAAATGGTAATGCCTGGTGATAACGTGACAATCGACGTTGAGTTGATCCACCCAATCGCCGTAGAACAAGGTACTACATTCTCTATCCGTGAGGGTGGACGTACTGTTGGTTCAGGTATGGTTACAGAAATCGAAGCTTAATTCGATTTAGTTCCCAGAAGAACAATTATTTAAGTCAGACACTAAAAGAATCTTGCTTTGCAAGGTTCTTTTTTTCGAATATTGAACTAAAATGGCTCTTTGTCAACTGTAGTGGGTTGAAGAAAAGCTAAGCTCGAGAAAGGACAAAATTTGCCCTTTCTTTTTTGATGTTCAGAGCAATAAAAATCCGTTTTTTGAAGTTTTCAAAGTTTCGAAATCCAAAGGCATTGCGCTTGATGAGTTTAATGAGATTATTAGTCGCTTCCAATTTGGCATTGGAATAGGGTAATTGAAGAGCGTTGACGATTTTCTCTTTATCCTTGAGGAAGGTTTTAAAGACATTCTGAAAAAGAGGATGAACCTGCTTAAGATTGTCCTCAATAAGTCCGAAAAATTTGTCTGGCTCCTTGTTCTGAAAGTGAAAAAGTAAGAGTTGATAGAGATGATAGTGGTGTTTCAACTCTTCTGAATAGCTCAAAAGCTTGTCTAGAATCTCTTTATTCGTTAAGTGCATACGAAAAGTAGGGCGATAAAAACGTTTATCACTCAATTTACGACTATCCTGCTGGATGAGCTTCCAGTAGCGCTTGACGGCCTTGTATTCATGGGATTTTCGATGAAACTGATTCATGATTTGGACACGGACACGACTCATAGCACGGCTAAGATGTTGCACAATATGGAAACGATCTAGAACGATTTTAGCACACGGAAAAAGTTGTCTAGCTAAGTCATAGTAGGGACTAAACATATCCATAGTAATGATTTTCACTCGACATCGGACTGCCCTATCATATTTAAGAAAGTGATTTCGGATAATAGCTTGTGTTCGTCCCTCAAGAACAGTGATAATGTTGAGATTATCAAAGTCTTGTGCAATGAAACTCATTTTTCCCTTTGTAAAGGCATACTCGTCCCAAGACATAATCTCAGGAAGATGAGAAAAATCATGCTTAAAACGGAAGTCATTGAGTTTTCGAATGACAGTTGAAGTTGAAATGGAAAGCTGATGGGCAATATCGGTCATAGAAGTTTTTTCAATCAGCTTCTGAGCAATTTTTTGGTTGATAATACGAGGGATTTGATGATTTTTCTTTACTAGAGGAGTCTCAGCGACCGCTATTTTCGAGCAATGATAGCACTTGAAACGACGCTTTCTAAGGAGAATTCTAGTAGGCATACCAGTCGTTTCAAGGTAAGGAATTTTCGACGGTTTTTGGAAGTCATATTTCTTCATTTGACTTCTGCAATCAGGGCAAGATGGGGCCTCATAATCCAGTTTAGCGATGATTTCCTTGTGTGTATCCCTATTGATGATATCCATAAATTGGATATTTGGATCTTTGATATCGAGTAGTTTTGTGATAAAATGTAATTGTTCCATATGAATCTTTCTAATGAGTTGTTTGGTCGCTTTTCATTATAGGTCATATGGGACTTTTTTTCTACAACAAAATAGGCTCCATAATATCTATAGGGGGGTTACCCACTACAAATATTATAGAGCCACTAAAATTAAAGAATTGCTTATAAAAAAGCTCCATACACCTGATGTGCATAGAGCAATGGAGATTATTTGATATAGAGTTCTTGATTTTTTAGGACAATTTCTCGTACACTTGCAAACTTCTTAAGTTTTTTGATTTCTTCTGGATGAGTGACGAGAGTGATAACGTAACCTTCCTTGCCCATACGACCAGTACGGCCAGCACGGTGAGTGTAGGTTTCGCTATCTCTAGGAACATCAAAGTTTACGACACATTCGAGGCTATCGATATCAATTCCACGAGCCAGAAGGTCTGTTGCGAGAAGTAGGGTTAGTTGCTTGTCTTTAAACTTTTCTAAGATGACTTTTCTGAACTTGACATTGACATCACTAGCGAGGGAAACAGCCAAGATATCCCGATACTGTAGTTTTTCTTCTGCACTTCCAAGGTCTGATAGGCTGTTAAAGAAGACAAGACCTCGGAAATCCTCTACATGAGCCAGTTTTCGTAGCATATCCACTCGGTGACGTTGATCTACCTGCATGTAGAAGTGCTGGATGTTGTCCAATTTTTGGTCAGAGAGATCAATTGTACGTGTGTTAGGCGCAATCTTCTTTTGGTCAAACTTGGTTGTCGCACTCATATAGACAAGTTGGTGGTCACGAGGTGCGTAGTGAGTAATTTTCTCGACAAAGTGTATCTGAGAATCATCTAGCAATTGGTCGAATTCATCCAGGATGATGGTTTCCACATTCATCATCTTGATTTTTTTCAATTTAATCAACTCAAAGATACGGCCAGGTGTTCCAATCAGAATTTCTGGTCCTTTTTTAAGACGTTCAATTTGGCGCTTCTGACTCGAACCTGATAAGAAGAGTTGGGCAGTTAAGCCGATAGCTTCAGCCCATGTTTTACACACTTCAAAAATCTGTCCAGCAAGCTCAGTATTTGGTGCTAGAATCAAGAGTTGTTGGGCTTTTTTCTTTTGTAGTCTGAGAAGACTTGGTAGAAGGTAAGCTAGGGTCTTACCAGTTCCTGTAGGGCTCACTCCTAGGAGGTTTTCTCCAGCAAGAAGGGGCTCAAATAGTTGGGTTTGAATGGGAGTGAATTCTTGGAAATCGAGTTGGTCACTCAGTTCTTGCCATTCAGTCGGTAGTTTGGTTTTCATTTTTCTGCCTCAAATCTAATGCCAGCAGTCTGGCGCATAGTATATAGTAGCTCATGAACTGAACTTGCATCTTCCAGCCAAATTTGGTAGAGATTCAGATCTGGTTGCTGGATCATGTGTGCAAATGCAGCGACTTCCTCAGTCATCGTATGAGGAGTCTGTTGGATAGGGAGTTGGACTTGATTGCCTTGATGGTCGGTAAAAATAGCTGAGCTGACATGTTCGATGGTGTTGAGGGTCAAGGTACCATCTGTCGTATAAATCTCGCAAGGGAGATTGGAAGTGATGTTTTTTCCAGCCTTGATGTGAACTTGAAAGTCTGGGTAGAAGAGGATTCCGTCACCATTTAGGTCAATGCTATTGTCAAGCTGTTGCCCCTGATAGGTTGCGTCCTGAGCCTTTCCAAAGAGACGAACGGCAGCGTAGAGAGGATAAATCCCCAAATCCATAAGCGCTCCACCAGCAAAACGATCTGAAAAGACATTTGGTATCTGTCCAGCCAACAAGTTAGGCATTTTGGAAGAATACTTGGCATAGTTGAAATCTGCCCCTAAAATTTGCTTGTCTGCTAAAAAGTTTTTGATAGTTATAAAAGCTTTTTCATGGTAATTGCGAGCTGCTTCGAATATAAAACAGTGATTTTTCTCAGCTGTATGTCTCAAATCTAGCCATTCTTGTGGCTGAGTGACAGCTGGTTTTTCAAGAATGACGTGTTTACCTGCAGACAAGGCAGCTTTTGCCTGAGCAAAATGTAAGGAATTTGGACTGGCAATATAGACCACATCAAAGGAGCTCTTGAAGAAGTCTTCTAACTGATCAAAGAGTTGGATATTCTGATAGCAAGAAGCAAAGGTAGTCGCAGTTTTTAGTTTTCTAGAATAGACTGCGACCAGCTTGTATTCTCCACTGGAATGGGCTGCTTCTATGAAGTGGTGGCTGATAGCCCCTGTTCCGATGACACCTAATTTAAGCATAGTTACTCCTTTTCCAATTTCAAATCCTTCTTTCATTATAACATAGATAGACAGGACTATCCAACAGAGGGGAAAAAATTTCAAATAAGCTACTAGGTCTTTTCCAAAGAAAGTGGTACAATAATGAGATGAGTAAATGAAATGGGAGGGAAAATGAGGTTATTACCTATAAGAAAAATATCACGTCAGTCTAAGAGGCTAGCGCTTTTTTTGACTTTTTGTGCAGGTTATGTAGATGCCTATACGTTTATTTTGCGAGGGAATACTCTTGTAGCTGGACAAACTGGGAATGTCGTCTTTCTTTCAGTAGAATTAATTCAAAATAATGTTTCAGATGTTAGGGACAAGGTTCTCACCTTGTTAGCTTTTATGATGGGGGTCTTTCTATTAACAATTTATAAGGAAAAATTGAGAATTGTGAAAAAGCCAATTTTGTCATTGCTTCCTTTAGCAATCTTATCAATCATTATTGGTTTTGTGCCGCAAACTGTAGATAATATCTATCTAGTGCCGCCCTTGGCTTTCTGTATGGGACTGGTGACAACTGCTTTTGGAGAAGTATCGGGTATTGCCTATAATAACGCTTTTATGACAGGAAATATCAAACGGACCATGCTGGCTTTTGGAGATTATTTCCGAACCAAGCACACTCCTTTTTTGCGTGAAGGGTTCATATTTGTTAGCCTGCTTAGTAGTTTTGTCCTTGGCGTTGTCTTTTCGGCTTATTTGACGATTTTCTATCATGAAAAGACCATTCTTGGTGTTCCTATTATGATGAGCATTTTTTACCTCAGCATGCTTTTTGCCTCTTGGCAGAAAAAAGTAAAAGAAAAAGCTTCATTTTAGGTGTTATTACTTGTAAGAAAATAGGAGATATGCTATACTTGAAGAGTTGACTATGCACGTTCCTGTGCAACCGCACGAACATCGTTGCTTGATTATTCAAGTTTAAGTGGTTTGCCCCACGATGCTAGGCGAGTCTTCACAAAAAAATCGGGGAAACCCATAAAAATCATAGGAGGTGCATAATGAGCACATACGCAATTATCAAAACTGGCGGAAAACAAGTTAAAGTTGAAGTTGGTCAAGCAGTTTACGTTGAAAAATTGAACGTTGAAGCTGGTCAAGAAGTTACTTTTAACGAAGTTGTTCTTGTTGGTGGTGAAAACACTGTTGTCGGAACTCCACTTGTTGCTGGAGCTACTGTAGTTGGAACTGTTGAAAAACAAGGAAAACAAAAGAAAGTTGTTACTTACAAGTACAAACCTAAAAAAGGTAGCCACCGAAAACAAGGTCACCGTCAACCATATACAAAAGTTGTCATCAACGCAATCAACGCTTAATTTTAAGGAGAACACATGATACAGGCAGTCTTTGAGAGAGCCGAAGATGGCGAGCTGAGGAGTGCGGAAATTACTGGACACGCCGAGAGTGGCGAATACGGCTTTGATGTCGTGTGTGCATCGGTTTCTACGCTTGCCATTAACTTTATCAATTCTATTGAGAAATTTGCAGGCTATGAACCAATCCTAGAATTAAACGAAGATGAAGGTGGCTATCTGATGGTTGAAATACCAAAAGATCTTCCTTCACACCAGAGAGAAATGACCCAGTTATTCTTTGAATCATTTTTCTTAGGTATGGCAAACTTATCGGAGAACTCTTCAGAGTTCGTCCAAACCAGAGTTATCACAGAAAACTAACACGGAGGAAAACATTATGTTAAAAATGACTCTTAACAACTTGCAACTTTTCGCCCACAAAAAAGGTGGAGGTTCTACATCAAACGGACGTGATTCACAAGCAAAACGTCTTGGAGCTAAAGCAGCTGACGGACAAACTGTAACAGGTGGATCAATCCTTTACCGTCAACGTGGTACACACATCTACCCAGGTGTAAACGTTGGACGTGGTGGAGACGATACTTTGTTCGCTAAAGTTGAAGGCGTAGTACGCTTTGAACGTAAAGGACGCGATAAAAAACAAGTTTCTGTTTACCCAATCGCAAAATAAAAAGGTTCAGTGAACCTTTTTATCCCGAGCCTTGAAATGACAAGGCGAGGAAGCTAGAAGTAGCATTAAATAAGGCTTTCCGAGTTTTCGGAGAGCCTATTTTTTTGTTTTGATACCCATGCTGATACCCATATTTTAAAAACCAATGTAAGAAGCGAATTTATCAGCTACTTTATTTTACGTTGAATGTAAAACTTTTACAATAATGAATTTTATAAGGGAATAAGATATTGTAAAAATTGCTAAGATTTGATATTATAATTGTATCTGAGTAAGTAAGCAGGAATATGGAAAGGAGTGAACCTGTATGAAAAAGCTTATCACCATGATAGTCTGTTCAATCTCTTTTCTTGTTCTATCTGCTTGTGTCAGTAAGAAAAAACTTATTCTTCCTGAACCTGAAACTATTTCTGTAATTTCTCTGCAGAAAAAAACCTCTGAAGATATTAAAACTATCAACAAGAGAGAAGAAATTTCAAAATTGATTAAGGAGATACAGAGACAGTCAAAATCTACCTCTTTGGAGAGTGTAAATGATCAACCGACAAATGTTAAAGATTATATCATTATCAAGTTTTATCATCAGAATGAAGAAAAGGATAGTGTAGTCTATCTATATACTAAGAAGAAAAGACAGTATATTGAGCAACCTTATGCTGGTATTTGGCAAGTAAGTCCAGATATAGCCAATAGGATTAAAGAGTTTTTTTCTAGTTGATTTATAGGACAAAAGAAAATGTTAGAGGCTTTTCTTGCATCATATTATAAACGGTAAATCAACAAGATTTGCTGTTTTTATTTGTTTGAACCAAAATGAGGACTGAAAAAGACATTATTCTAATTCTTGTATTGGGTTGTTAGACTCTTCATTGGAATTTGAAAATTTCCAGACTTTTTTCCTTTTTGGAAAACTTCTAAAATATGGTATAATGAAAAGATAAAGAAGTTGGGGGTAGAAGATGAACATTCAACAATTACGCTATGTTGTTGCCATTGCCAATAGCGGTACTTTCCGTGAAGCTGCTGAGAAGATGTATGTGAGTCAGCCGAGTCTGTCTATTTCTGTTCGTGATTTGGAAAAAGAGTTGGGCTTTAAGATTTTCCGTCGGACCAGCTCAGGGACTTTCTTGACCCGTCGTGGTATGGAATTCTATGAAAAAGCGCAAGAATTGGTTAAAGGATTTGATATTTTTCAAAATCAGTATGCCAATCCTGAGGAAGAAAAAGATGAATTTTCCATTGCCAGTCAGCACTATGACTTCTTGCCACCAACCATTACAGCCTTCTCAGAGCGCTATCCTGACTATAAGAACTTCCGTATTTTTGAGTCTACTACAGTTCAAATACTTGATGAAGTAGCTCAGGGGCACAGTGAGATTGGGATTATCTACCTCAACAATCAAAATAAAAAAGGGATCATGCAACGGGTTGAAAAGCTAGGTCTTGAGGTCATTGAATTAATTCCCTTTCATACCCATATTTATCTTCGTGAAGGGCATCCTTTAGCCCAGAAAGAGGAATTGGTCATGGAGGATTTAGCAGATTTACCAACGGTTCGTTTCACTCAAGAGAAAGACGAGTACCTTTATTATTCAGAGAATTTTGTTGATACTAGTGCAAGCTCACAGATGTTTAATGTGACAGACCGTGCTACTTTGAATGGTATTTTGGAGCGGACGGACGCCTATGCGACAGGTTCTGGATTTTTAGATAGTGATAGTGTTAATGGTATCACAGTCATTCGTCTCAAGGATAACCTAGATAATCGCATGGTCTATGTTAAACGTGAGGAAGTGGAGCTTAGTCAAGCTGGGAATCTTTTCGTAGAAGTCATGCAAGAATATTTTAATCAGAAGAGGAAATCATGAAAAAAAGAGGAATAGTGGCAGTCATTGTACTGCTTTTGATTGGGCTGGATCAGTTAGTTAAATCCTATATCGTCCAGCAGATTCCACTGGGTGAAGTACGCTCTTGGATTCCCAATTTCGTTAGCTTGACCTACCTGCAAAATCGAGGGGCAGCCTTCTCCATGTTACAAGACCAGCAGTGGTTATTTGCTATCATTACACTTGTCGTTATGGTAGGTGCCATTTGGTATCTACATAAGCACATGGAGGACTCACTCTGGATGGTCTTGGGTTTGACCTTGATTATCGCAGGTGGTCTTGGAAACTTTATTGACAGAATTAGTCAGGGATTTGTTGTGGATATGTTCCACCTTGACTTTATCAATTTTGCAATTTTCAATGTAGCAGATAGCTATTTGACGGTTGGAGTGATTATTTTATTGATTGCAATGCTAAAAGAGGAAACAAATGGAAATTAAAATTGAAACTGGTGGCATGCGTTTGGATAAGGCTTTGTCGGATTTGACAGAATTATCACGTAGTCTCGCGAATGAACAAATCAAATCAGGTCAGGTCTTGGTCAATGGGCAAGTCAAGAAAGCTAAATACACAGTTCAAGAGGGTGATATCGTCACTTACCATGTACCAGAGCCGGAGGTCTTAGAGTATGTGGCTGAGAATCTTCCGCTAGAAATCATCTACCAAGATGAGGACGTGGCAGTCGTTAACAAGCCTCAAGGAATGGTTGTGCATCCGAGTGCTGGTCATACTAGTGGAACTCTGGTAAATGCCCTTATGTACCATATTAAGGATTTGTCGGGTATCAATGGGATTCTGCGTCCAGGAATTGTTCACCGAATTGATAAGGATACGTCAGGTCTTCTCATGATTGCTAAAAACGATGAGGCGCATCTAGCGCTTGCCCAAGAACTCAAGGATAAAAAGTCTCTCCGCAAATATTGGGCGATTGTTCATGGAAATCTGCCCAATGATCGTGGTGTGATAGAAGCGCCGATTGGTCGTAGTGAAAAAGACCGCAAGAAACAGGCTGTGACTGCTAAAGGGAAACCTGCAGTGACCCGTTTCCACGTCTTGGAACGTTTTGGTGATTACAGCTTGGTAGAGTTGCAGCTAGAGACAGGACGCACCCATCAAATCCGTGTTCACATGGCTTATATCGGCCATCCAGTCGCTGGTGATGAAGTCTATGGTCCTCGCAAGACTCTGAAAGGGCATGGACAATTTCTTCATGCCAAGACTCTAGGTTTTACTCATCCGAGAACAGGTGAGACCTTGGAATTTACAGCAGATATCCCAGAGATTTTTAGGAAAACATTGGAGAGATTGAGAAAGTAAGAATGAAAAAGAAATTAACTAGTTTAGCACTTGCAGGCGCTTTTTTAGGTTTGTCATGGTATGGAAATGTTCAAGCTCAAGAAAGTTCAGGAAATAAAATCCACTTTATCAATGTTCAAGAAGGTGGCAGTGATGCGATTATTCTTGAAAGTAATGGACATTTTGCCATGGTGGATACAGGAGAAGATTATGATTTCCCAGATGGAAGTGATTCTCGCTACCCATGGAGAGAAGGAATTGAAACGTCTTATAAGCATGTTCTAACAGACCGTGTCTTTCGTCGTTTGAAGGAATTGGGTGTTCAAAAACTTGATTTTATTTTGGTAACTCATACTCACAGTGACCATATTGGAAATGTTGATGAATTACTGTCTACCTATCCAGTTGACCGAGTTTATCTTAAAAAATATAGTGATAATCGTATTACTAATTCTGAACGTCTATGGGATAATCTGTATGGCTATGATAAGGTTTTACAGACTGCTGCTGAAAAAGGTGTTTCAGTTATTCAAAATATCACACAAGGGGATGCTCATTTTCAGTTTGGAGACATGGATATTCAACTCTATAACTATGAAAATGAAACTGATTCATCAGGTGAATTAAAGAAAATTTGGGATGATAATTCTAATTCTTTGATTAGCGTGGTAAAAGTCAATGGTAAGAAAATTTACCTTGGGGGCGACTTAGATAATGTTCATGGAGCAGAAGACAAGTATGGTCCTCTCATTGGAAAAGTTGATTTGATGAAGTTTAACCATCACCGTGATACCAATAAATCAAACACCAAGGATTTCATTAAACATTTGAGTCCGAGTTTGATTGTTCAAACCTCGGATAGTTTACCTTGGAAAAATGGTGTTGATAGTGAGTATGTTAATTGGCTCAAAGAACGAGGAATTGAGAGAATCAACGCAGCCAGCAAAGACTATGATGCAACAGTTTTTGATATTCGAAAAGACGGTTTTGTCAATATTTCAACTTCCTACAAGCCGATTCCAAGTTTTCAAGCTGGTTGGCATAAGAGTGCATATGGGAACTGGTGGTATCAAGCGCCTGATTCTACAGGAGAATATGCAGTAGGTTGGAATGAAATCAAGGGTGAATGGTATTACTTCAATCAAACGGGTATCTTGTTACAGAATCAATGGAAAAAATGGAATAATCGTTGGTTCTATTTGACAGACTCTGGTGCTTCTGCTAAAAATTGGAAAAAAATCGATGGAAGCTGGTATTATTTCAACAAAGAAAATCAGATGGAAATTGGTTGGATAAATACTGGAGGTCAGAATTATTATTTATCCAAGGATGGTTCGCTACAAACAGGTTGGCTTCAATATAAGGGGCAATGGTATTACTTTGCTCAATCAGGAGAAATGAAAACGGGTTGGGTAAAAGATAAAGAAATCTGGTACTATATGGATTCTACTGGTATCATGAAGACAGGCGAGATAGAAGTTTCTGGTCATCATTACTATCTAGAAGAATCAGGAGCTATGAAGCAAGGCTGGCTTAAAAAGGCAAATGATTGGTATTTCTACAAGACAGACGGTTCACGAGCTGTGGGTTGGATCAAAGACAAGGATAAATGGTACTTCTTGAAAGAAAATGGTCAATTACTTGTGAATGGTAAGACACCAGAAGGCTATACTGTTGATTCAAGTGGTGCCTGGTTAGTGGATGTTCCGGTAGAGAAATCTGTTACAACTAAAGTCACAAGTCATTCAGAAATAAAAGAATCGAAAGAAGTAGTGAAAAAAGATCTTGAAAATAAAGAAACGAGTCAACACGAAAGTATTACAAGTTCTTCAACTAGTCAAGATTTGACTTCTTCAACTTCACAAAGCTCTGAAACGAGTGCAAACAAATCGGAATCAGAACAGTAGTAAAAAAGAAGGTTTTAGGGCCTTCTTTTTCCTATCAACTCTTTTCTATTTCCTACCATTCATGTTATAATGGATAAATATGAAGAATCGGAGTAAGACTATGAAATACAAACGGATTGTCTTTAAGGTGGGGACTTCTTCTCTGACAAATGAGGATGGAAGTTTATCACGTAGTAAGGTAAAGGCTATTACCCAGCAGTTGGCTATGTTGCACGAGGCTGGTCATGAATTGATTTTAGTGTCGTCAGGTGCTATTGCTGCAGGTTTTGGGGCCTTAGGATTTAAAAAGCGTCCGACTAAGATTGCTGATAAACAGGCTTCAGCAGCGGTAGGGCAAGGCCTTTTGTTGGAAGAATACACGACCAATCTTCTCTTGCGCCAAATCGTTTCTGCACAAATCTTGCTGACCCAGGATGACTTTGTGGATAAGCGCCGTTATAAAAATGCCCATCAGGCTTTGTCGGTTCTACTTAGCCGTGGAGCGATTCCTATCATCAACGAGAATGACAGTGTCGTCATTGATGAGCTCAAGGTCGGGGACAATGACACTCTAAGTGCCCAGGTAGCGGCCATGGTCCAAGCAGACCTTTTGGTCCTCTTGACAGATGTAGACGGTCTCTATACAGGAAATCCTAATTCAGATTCAAGAGCCAAACGCTTGGAGAAAATCGAGACTATCAATCGTGAGATTATTGATATGGCCGGTGGAGCAGGTTCGTCTAATGGTACAGGTGGCATGTTAACTAAAATCAAAGCTGCAACTATCGCGACGGAATCAGGAGTTCCTGTTTATATCTGCTCATCCTTGAAGTCAGATGCCATGATTGAGGCAGCTGAGGAGACCAAGGATGGTTCCTACTTTGTTGCTCAAGAGAAGGGACTTCGTACCCAGAAACAATGGCTGGCCTTTTATGCTCAGAGCCAAGGTTCTATTTGGGTAGATAAAGGGGCTGCAGAAGCTCTCTCTCAACATGGCAAGAGTCTCCTTTTATCTGGTGTTGTTGAAGCAGAAGGAGCCTTTTCTTACGGTGATATCGTGACAGTATTTGACAAGGAAAGTGGAAAATCACTTGGAAAAGGACGCGTGCAATTTGGAGCATCTGCTTTGGAGGATATGTTGCGTTCTCAAAAAGCCAAGGGTGTCTTGATTCACCGTGATGACTGGATTTCCATTACTCCTGAAATCCAACTACTCTTTACAGAATTTTAGAGGTAAACTATGGTAAGTACACAAGAACAATTTGAACAGGTACAGGCTGTTAAAAAATCAATCAACACAGCTAGTGAAGAGGTAAAAAACCAAGCCTTGCTAGCCATGGCCAATCACTTATTAGCAGCTACTGAGGAAATTTTAGTAGCCAATGCCCTTGATATGGAAGCTGCTAAGGGTAAAATCTCAGATGTGATGCTGGATCGTCTTTATTTGGATGCAAGTCGTATAGAAGCGATGGCAACTGGGATTCGTGAAGTGGTTGCTTTACCAGATCCAATCGGTGAAGTCTTAGAAACCAATCAGCTTGAAAATGGTTTGGTTATCACAAAGAAACGTGTGGCTATGGGGGTTATTGGTATTATCTATGAAAGCCGTCCAAATGTGACGTCTGACGCGGCTGCTTTGGCTCTCAAGAGTGGGAATGCGGTTGTTCTTCGTAGTGGGAAGGATGCCTATCAAACAGCCCATGCTATTGTCACAGCCATGAAGAAGGGCTTGGAGACGACCACTATTCACCCAGATGTGATTCAACTGGTGGAAGATACCAGCCGTGAAAGCAGCTATGCTATGATGAAGGCCAAGGGCTATCTAGACCTGCTCATTCCTCGTGGAGGGGCTGGTTTGATCAATGCAGTGGTTGAAAATGCTATTGTACCAGTTATCGAGACAGGAACTGGGATTGTCCATGTTTATGTCGATAAGGACGCAGATGAGGACAAGGCACTGTCTATCATCAACAATGCCAAAACTAGTCGTCCTTCTGTCTGCAATGCCATGGAGGTTCTACTTGTTCATGAAGACAAAGCAGCAAGCTTCCTTCCTCGCTTGGAGCAAGTTCTAGTTGCAGAGCGCAAGGAAGCTGGACTGGAGCCAATTCAATTCCGTGTAGATAGCACAGCAAGTCAGTTTGTTTCAGGTCGAGTAGCTGAGGCCCAAGACTTTGACACCGAGTTTTTAGACTATGTACTAGCTGTTAAGGTTGTGAGCAGTTTAGAAGAAGCAGTTGCTCATATTGAAACCCACAGTACCCATCATTCGGATGCGATTGTGACGGAAAATGCTGAAGCTGCAACTTACTTTACAGATCAAGTGGACTCTGCATCTGTCTATGTCAATGCTTCAACTCGTTTTACCGATGGTGGTCAATTTGGTCTTGGATGTGAAATGGGGATTTCTACTCAGAAATTGCACGCGCGTGGTCCAATGGGCTTGAAGGAGTTGACTAGCTACAAGTATGTGGTTACTGGTGACGGACAGATAAGGGAGTAAGAGATGAAGATTGGATTTATCGGTTTGGGGAATATGGGGGCTAGTTTGGCCAAGGCTGTTTTGCAGGCCAAGACGGGTGCTCAGATTCTCCTTGCCAATCGTAGTCAAGCTAAGGTAGATGCTTTCATTGCAGACTTTGGTGGTCAGGCTTCCAGCAATGAAGAAATTTTTGCAGAAGCAGATGTGATTTTTCTAGGAGTAAAGCCAGCCCAGTTTTCTGAATTGCTTGCTCAATACCAGACCATCCTTGAAAAAAGAGAAAGTCTTCTTTTGATTTCCATGGCAGCTGGATTGACTTTAGAAAAACTAGCTAGTCTTCTTCCAAATCAACACAGAATTATTCGTATGATGCCAAATACCCCTGCTTCTATCGGTCAAGGAGTGATTAGTTATGCCTTGTCTCCTAATTGCAGGGCTGAGGACAGTGAGCTATTTTGTCAGCTTTTAAGCAAGGCTGGCCTCTTGGTTGAACTTGGGGAAGGCTTAATCGACGCGGCGACAGGTCTTGCAGGTTGTGGGCCGGCCTTTGTCTATCTCTTTATTGAGGCCTTGGCAGATGCAGGTGTTCAGACTGGATTGCCACGAGAGACAGCATTGAAAATGGCGGCTCAAACAGTGGTAGGAGCTGGTCAATTGGTCCTAGAAAGCCAAGAGCATCCTGGAGTATTGAAAGACCAAGTCTGCAGCCCAGGAGGTTCGACTATTGCTGGTGTAGCGAGCTTAGAAGCGCATGCTTTTAGAGGAACGGTCATGGAGGCAGTTGGTCAAGCCTACAAACGAACACAAGAATTAGGTAAATAAGAGGTAGTTTTGTCTGCCTCTTTTATGGTGGCTGATACTCTTCGAAAATCTCTTCAAACTGCGTCAGATTCCATCTGCAACCTCAAAACAGTGTTTTGAGCAACCTGCGGCTAGCTTCCTAGTTTGCTCTTTGATTTTCATTGAGTATTAAATGAGAAGACAAAAAAGATTGTCACAAACCCCTATTTTTTGATAGAATAGAAGTAGTAAAAAAGAAATGAGTTAGACATGTCAAAAGGATTTTTAGTCTCTCTTGAGGGACCAGAGGGAGCAGGAAAGACCAGTGTTTTAGAGGCTCTGCTACCAATTTTAGAGGAAAAAGGGGTAGAGGTGCTGACGACCCGTGAACCTGGCGGAGTCTTGATTGGGGAGAAGATTCGGGAAGTGATTTTGGACCCAAGTCATACTCAGATGGATCCTAAAACGGAACTCCTTCTCTATATCGCCAGTCGCAGACAGCACTTGGTGGAAAAAGTTCTCCCTGCCCTTGAAGCTGGCAAGTTGGTCATTATGGATCGCTTCATCGATAGTTCTCTTGCCTATCAGGGATTTGGTCGTGGCTTGAATATTGACGCCATTGATTGGCTCAATCAGTTTGCGACAGATGGCCTTAAACCCGATTTGACCCTCTATTTTGACATCGAGGTGGAAGCAGGACTGGCTCGCATTGCGGCTAATAGCAATCGTGAGGTCAATCGTTTGGACTTAGAAGGTTTGGACTTGCATAAAAAAGTCCGTCAAGGTTACCTTTCTCTTCTGGACAAAGAAGGAAATCGCATAGTCAAGATTGATGCGAGTCTTCCTTTGGAGCAAGTTGTGGAAACTACCAAGGCTGTCTTGTTTGACAGAATGGGCTTGGCCAAATGAAACAAGATCAACTAAAAGATTGGCAACCAGACCAGTTTGACCGCTTTGTTCGTATCCTAGAACAAGACCAGCTCAATCATGCCTATCTCTTTTCAGGTTTCTTTGGAAGCTTGGAAATGGCGCAGTTTTTGGCTAAGAGCCTCTTTTGTACGGATAAAGTAGGCGTTTTACCATGTGAGAAATGCCGAAATTGTAAGCTGATTGAACTGGGAGAATTTCCCGATGTCACTTTGATTAAGCCAGTCAATCAGGTCATCAAGACAGAACGGATTCGAGAATTGGTGGGCCAGTTTTCCCAAGCAGGGATTGAAAGTCAGCAACAGGTCTTTATTATCGAGCAAGCTGAGAAAATGCATCCTAATGCAGCCAATTCTCTGCTCAAGGTCATCGAAGAACCCCAGAGCGAGGTTTATATTTTCTTCTTGACCAGCGATGAGGAAAAGATTTTACCGACAATCCGCAGTCGAACCCAGATTTTCCACTTTAAAAAGCAAGAAGAGAAGCTCATCCATCAATTAGAACAAGCAGGTCTGGTCAAGAAAAAAGCAACTCTTTTAGCCCAGTTTAGTCAATCGCGAGCTGAAGCAGAAAAGTTAGCCAATCAGGCAAGTTTTTGGATCTTGGTTGATGAAAGTGAACGCCTGCTGACTTGGTTAGTAGCTAAGAAAAAAGAAAGTTATTTGCAAGTTGCCAAACTAGCTAGCTTGGCAGATGATAAGGAAAAACAAGATCAGGTTTTACGGATTCTTGAAGTCCTCTGTGGACAAGATATCCTACAAGCAAGAGTGATTCTACAAGATTTGCTAGAAGCTAGAAAAATGTGGCAAGCTAATGTCAGCTTTCAAAATGCCATGGAATATCTGGTCTTGAAAGAAATGTAAACTCAAAAATGAACGATAAAGAAAGGAAAGGGCTGTTTTATGGACAAAAAAGAATTATTTGACGCGCTGGATGATTTTTCCCAACAGTTATTGGTAACCTTGGCCGATGTGGAAGCCATCAAGAAAAATCTCAAGAGCCTGGTAGAGGAAAATACAGCTCTTCGTTTGGAAAATAGTAAGTTGCGAGAACGCTTGGGTGAGGTGGAGGCAGACGCTCCTGTCAAGGCCAAGCATGTTCGCGAAAGTGTTCGTCGCATTTACCGTGATGGATTTCACGTATGTAATGATTTTTATGGACAACGTCGAGAGCAGGACGAGGAATGTATGTTCTGTGATGAGTTGTTATACAGGGAGTAGGCATGCAGATTCAAAAAAGTTTTAAGGGGCAGTCTCCCTACGGCAAGCTGTATCTAGTCGCAACGCCGATTGGCAATCTAGATGATATGACCTTTCGAGCTATTCAGACCTTGAAAGAAGTGGACTGGATTGCGGCTGAGGACACGCGCAATACAGGTCTATTGCTCAAGCATTTTGATATTTCCACCAAGCAGATTAGTTTTCATGAGCACAATGCCAAGGAAAAAATTCCTGATTTGATTGGTTTTCTGAAAGCAGGGCAAAGTATTGCTCAGGTTTCTGATGCAGGTTTGCCTAGCATCTCAGACCCTGGTCATGATTTGGTCAAGGCAGCCATTGAGGAAGAAATTGCGGTTGTGACTGTTCCAGGTGCCTCTGCAGGAATTTCTGCCTTGATTGCCAGTGGCTTAGCTCCACAGCCACATATCTTTTACGGCTTTTTACCGAGAAAATCAGGCCAGCAAAAGCAATTTTTCGACTCGAAAAAAGACTATCCTGAAACTCAAATTTTCTATGAATCGCCCCATCGTGTGGCAGATACGTTAGAAAATATGCTAGAAGTCTACGGTGCTCGCTCGGTCGTCTTGGTCAGGGAATTGACTAAAATCTATGAAGAATACCAAAGAGGTACCATTTCAGAGTTATTAGAAAGCATAGCTGAAACGCCACTTAAGGGAGAATGCCTTCTCATCGTTGAAGGTGCCAGTCAGGATGTGGAGGAAAAAGACGAGGAGGACTTGTTCTTAGAAATTCAAGTCCGCATCCAGCAAGGCATGAAGAAAAACCAAGCTATTAAGGAAATTGCTAAGATTTACCAGTGGAATAAAAGTCAGCTCTACGCTGCCTACCACGACTGGGAAGAAAATCAAGAAAATGACTAAACAGGGAAGTTTGCCTTCTTCCCTTTTTTTGTTATACTAGTAGAAGAAAAAAATAGAAAGATTTGTGGGAGTGAAAAAGTCCTGTGGACTTTTTCAGCCTGAGCCAAGAAATTCGAGAGCGAGGAAAGTCCTGTGGACTTTTTCAGCCTGAGCCAAGAAACTCTAAAGTGAAGTAAGTCCGATTGGCTTTTTCAATGTGAACCTTGTCTTCACACTCCCAAAGAGGTATTAGTGTCGTGTCTCAATCTTATATCAATGTTATCGGTGCTGGTTTGGCAGGTTCTGAAGCAGCCTACCAAATCGCAGAGCGTGGTATTCCAGTTAAACTTTATGAAATGCGTGGGGTCAAGTCAACCCCTCAGCACAAAACAGACAATTTTGCTGAGTTAGTTTGTTCAAATTCCCTACGTGGGGATGCTCTGACAAACGCCGTAGGGCTTCTTAAGGAAGAAATGCGTCGCTTAGGTTCTGTTATCTTAGAATCTGCTGAAGCTACACGTGTTCCTGCAGGTGGTGCTCTTGCGGTGGATCGTGATGGTTTCTCCCAAATGGTAACCGAAAAAGTGGCCAACCATCCCTTGATTGAAGTGGTTCGTGATGAAATTACAGAATTACCGACTGATGTTATTACAGTTGTGGCGACTGGTCCTTTGACAAGCGATGCCCTGGCTGAAAAGATTCATGCCCTTAATGACGGTGATGGTTTTTATTTCTACGACGCGGCAGCGCCTATTATCGACGTCAACACCATCGATATGAGCAAGGTCTATCTCAAATCTCGTTATGATAAGGGAGAAGCGGCCTACCTCAATGCTCCTATGACCAAGCAAGAATTTATGGATTTCCATGAAGCTTTGGTCAATGCGGAAGAAGCACCGCTCAATTCTTTTGAAAAAGAAAAGTACTTTGAAGGTTGTATGCCTATTGAAGTCATGGCCAAACGAGGCATTAAAACTATGCTTTATGGCCCTATGAAACCAGTTGGTCTTGAGTATCCAGACGACTACACAGGACCTCGTGATGGAGAATTCAAAACACCTTATGCGGTTGTCCAACTTCGTCAGGACAATGCGGCTGGTAGTCTCTACAATATCGTTGGTTTCCAAACCCATCTCAAATGGGGAGAACAAAAGCGTGTCTTCCAAATGATTCCAGGTCTTGAAAATGCTGAGTTTGTTCGTTATGGTGTTATGCACCGCAATTCTTACATGGATTCACCAAATCTTCTTGAGCAGACTTACCGTTCTAAGAAACAACCAAATCTCTTTTTTGCTGGTCAGATGACGGGCGTGGAAGGCTATGTAGAGTCAGCAGCGTCAGGATTAGTTGCGGGAATTAACGCGGCTCGTCTTTTCAAGGGAGAAAGCGAGGCTATTTTCCCAGAGACGACAGCGATTGGAAGCTTAGCTCATTACATCACCCATGCTGACAGTAAACATTTCCAACCAATGAATGTTAACTTTGGGATTATCAAGGAGTTAGAAGGCGAGCGTATTCGTGATAAGAAGGCTCGTTATGAAAAAATTGCAGAGCGCGCTCTTAGCGACTTAGAAGAATTTTTAACGGTCTAATTTTTTTCAAAGAATTGCTCATGATACTATAAAAATCTTAGAAATTGTGATAAAATAGGTAGGATAAAAAAAGGAGAGTGAAAATGGCGAATCCCAAGTATAAACGTATTTTAATCAAGTTATCAGGTGAAGCCCTTGCCGGTGAACGAGGCGTAGGGATTGATATCCAAACAGTTCAAACAATCGCAAAAGAGATTCAAGAAGTTCATAGCTTAGGTATCGAAATTGCCCTTGTTATCGGTGGAGGAAATCTCTGGCGTGGAGAACCTGCTGCAGAAGCAGGAATGGACCGCGTTCAGGCAGATTACACAGGAATGCTTGGGACTGTTATGAATGCTCTTGTGATGGCAGATTCATTGCAACAAGTTGGGGTTGATACACGTGTGCAAACAGCTATTGCTATGCAACAAGTGGCAGAGCCTTATGTCCGTGGACGTGCCCTTCGTCACCTTGAAAAAGGACGTATCGTTATCTTTGGTGCCGGAATTGGTTCACCTTACTTCTCAACAGATACAACAGCGGCACTTCGTGCAGCTGAAATCGAAGCGGATGCTATCCTTATGGCTAAAAATGGCGTAGATGGTGTTTACAATGCCGATCCTAAGAAGGACAAGACAGCTGTTAAGTTTGAAGAGCTAACCCACCGTGATGTTATTAACAAAGGTCTTCGTATCATGGACTCAACAGCTTCAACCCTCTCAATGGACAACGACATTGACCTGGTTGTCTTTAACATGAACCAACCAGGCAACATCAAACGTGTCGTATTTGGTGAAAATATCGGAACAACAGTTTCAAATAATATCTAAGAAAAGGAATAAGAAAGATTATGGCTAACGCAATTATTGAAAAAGCTAAAGAGAGAATGACCCAGTCTCACCAATCACTTGCTCGTGAATTTGGTGGTATCCGTGCTGGCCGTGCCAATGCAAGTTTGCTTGACCGTGTACATGTAGAATACTACGGAGTAGAAACTCCTCTTAACCAAATCGCTTCAATTACGATTCCAGAAGCGCGTGTTTTGTTGGTAACACCATTTGACAAGTCTTCATTGAAAGACATCGAACGTGCCTTGAACGCTTCTGATCTTGGTATCACACCAGCTAACGACGGTTCTGTTATTCGTTTGGTTATCCCTGCTCTTACAGAAGAAACTCGTCGTGACCTTGCTAAAGAAGTGAAGAAGGTCGGAGAAAATGCTAAAGTGGCTGTCCGCAATATCCGTCGCGATGCTATGGACGAAGCTAAGAAACAAGAAAAAGCAAAAGAAATCACTGAAGACGAATTGAAGACTCTTGAAAAAGACATTCAAAAAGTAACAGACGATGCTGTTAAACACATCGACGACATGACTGCCAACAAAGAGAAAGAACTTTTGGAAGTCTAAAAATAAACAGAAAAACTCAGTTGGCATTGCTGGCTGAGTTTTATTCGAAAGAAGGAAATATGAATACAAATCTTGCAAGTTTTATCGTTGGACTTATCATCGATGAAAACGACCGTTTTTACTTTGTGCAAAAGGATGGTCAAACCTATGCTCTTGCTAAGGAAGAAGGTCAACATACAGTAGGGGATACGGTCAAAGGTTTTGCCTACACGGATATGAAGCAAAAACTCCGCCTGACAACCATAGAAGTGACTGCCACTCAGAACCAATTTGGTTGGGGAACTGTAACGGAAGTTCGTAAAGACTTGGGTGTCTTTGTGGATACAGGCCTTCCTGACAAGGAAATCGTTGTGTCGCTCGATATTCTCCCTGAGCTCAAGGAACTCTGGCCTAAGAAGGGTGACCAACTCTACATCCGTCTTGAAGTGGACAAGAAAGACCGTATCTGGGGCCTCTTGGCTTATCAAGAGGACTTTCAACGTCTAGCTCGTCCTGCCTACAACAACATGCAGAACCAAAACTGGCCAGCCATTGTTTACCGCCTCAAGCTGTCAGGAACTTTTGTTTACCTGCCAGAAAATAACATGCTTGGCTTTATCCATCCTAGCGAGCGCTATGCAGAACCACGTTTGGGGCAAGTCTTAGATGCGCGTGTCATTGGTTTCCGTGAAGTGGACCGTACCTTGAACCTTTCTCTCAAACCACGTTCCTTTGAGATGTTGGAAAATGATGCCCAGATGATTTTGAGCTACTTGGAAAGCAATGGCGGTTTCATGACCTTAAATGATAAGTCATCTCCAGACGACATCAAGGCAACCTTTGGCATTTCTAAAGGTCAGTTCAAGAAAGCACTCGGTGGCTTGATGAAGGCTGGCAAAATCAAGCAAGACCAGTTTGGGACAGAGTTGATCTAGGTCTTATAGACATGATAAAGAAATTTGAAGAAATGAGTTTGGAGGAACTCTGGCAACTTTTTCCTATTTTTCTAGTAGAGCACAAGTCAGAGTGGAAAGACTGGTATGAATTGGAGAAAACAAGTCTGAAAAAAATATTGGGTGTAAATGTTATTAAAAGAATAGAACATATCGGTAGCACTGCTATCCCTAATATTTGGGCCAAAAATATCGTTGATATTCTGTTAGAAGTAGGTAGAATAGAGGATTTAGCAAGAGTTAGGGATTTATTGGTGAAGAATGGGTGGCTAGTGATGTCGGAGAGTCCTAACAGGATTTCGCTAAATAAAGGATATACAGAGCAGGGATTTGCTGAGAAAGTTTTTCATTTACATTTGCGAATGACGGGAGATCATGACGAGATTTATTTTAGAGATTATCTCTGCCAGCATTCAGATATTGCCCAAGCGTATCAGGAATTAAAACTCAGTTTGTGGAAAAAATTTGAACACAATCGAGACGCCTATACTGATGCGAAAACGGATTTTATAAACCACTACGTTTCAGAGGCTAAGTCCAGTAATTTTTAAAAATCAGAAAAGTTTCATCAAAAAAAGTCTTGATAGGAGAAAGAATTGAGAAAATCATTTTACACTTGGCTCATGACTGAGCGCAATCCTAAAAGTAACAGCCCTAAAGCCATTTTGGCAGATCTCGCTTTTGAGGAGTCAGCCTTCCCAAAACACACGGATGATTTTGATGAGGTGAGTCGCTTTTTGGAAGAACATGCCAGTTTCTCTTTTAACTTAGGAGACTTTGACGCCATCTGGCAAGAATACTTAGAACACTAGAGACAATGAGAAGAAGCTAGTATTTTATTGTTCTCTTTGCTATAATAAAAAGAAATAAAAGGATTAGAGAGGTTCTTTATTTGAAGGAACATTCAATAGACATTCAACTGAGTCATCCAGATGACCTGTTTCATCTTTTTGGTTCTAATGAACGCCATCTTCGTTTGATGGAAGAAGAGCTCAATGTGGTGATTCATGCTCGTACGGAGATTGTGCAGGTTTTGGGAGAAGAAGCTGCATGTGAGGAAGCCCGTCAGGTTATCCAAGCCTTGATGGTCTTGGTGAATCGTGGAATGACCGTTGGTACGCCAGATGTGGTGACTGCGATTAATATGGTCAAAAACGATGAAATCGACAAGTTTGTCGCCCTTTACGAAGAAGAAATCATCAAGGATAATACAGGGAAACCTATCCGTGTCAAAACACTGGGTCAAAAACTTTATGTGGACAGTGTTAAACAGCACGATGTGACCTTTGGAATTGGGCCAGCAGGTACAGGGAAGACCTTCCTTGCAGTGACCTTGGCAGTGACTGCCCTTAAACGTGGGCAGGTCAAACGGATTATCCTAACACGCCCGGCAGTGGAAGCAGGCGAGAGTCTTGGATTTCTTCCGGGTGATCTCAAGGAAAAGGTGGACCCTTACCTTCGACCTGTTTACGATGCCTTGTATCAGATTTTAGGAAAAGACCAGACCACCCGTCTCATGGAGCGTGAAATTATAGAAATCGCGCCCCTTGCCTACATGCGTGGACGGACCTTGGACGATGCCTTTGTCATTCTCGATGAGGCGCAAAATACGACTATCATGCAGATGAAGATGTTCTTGACTCGTTTAGGTTTTAATTCTAAGATGATTGTCAATGGAGATATCAGTCAGATTGACCTTCCACGTAACGTCAAGTCCGGTTTGATTGATGCTCAAGAGAAACTCAAGAATATCCATCAGATTGACTTTGTTCATTTTTCAGCCAAGGATGTGGTTCGCCATCCAGTTGTCGCTCAGATTATCCGAGCTTATGAACCAGCTCCAATTAAAAATGAAGAGCGTGAAGAAGTCCAAGAAGAAACAGAATAGCAAAAAAGAGCAGTTTAGGTGGAATTGCTCTTTCTTTTATCTGATAATTAGATTTTTATACTAGTTCATCAATTGGAGTATGTTTTTTATCGAGGCCTTGGGCTACTGGAAGACTAGTTAAGTAACCTTGATAAGTGGTAACACCTTGACGCAAGCCCTCATCTTCAGAGATTGCTTGTACAAAACCTTTACCAGCCAAAGCTTCAATATAAGGAAGAGTGACATTGGTTAGGGCGATGGTTGAAGTACGGGCTACAGCACCGGGGATGTTGGCAACAGCATAGTGGAGCACACCGTGTTTTTCATAGACGGGTTCATCGTGCGTTGTCACACGGTCAGCTGTCTCGATAACGCCACCTTGGTCAACGGCAACGTCAACGATGACAGATCCTGGACGCATTTGCTTGACCATCTCATCTGTCACCAATTTTGGTGCTTTGGCACCTGGGATGAGAACCGCTCCGATCACCACATCCGCATCTCTCACACTGGCTTCGATGTTGAATGAATTTGACATGAGAGTTTGAATTTGGTGACCAAAGACCTCCTCTAATTCAGAGAGACGTTTAGCACTGATATCAAGGATGGTTACTTGAGCACCAAGACCAAGCGCAATTCGAGCAGCATGGGTCCCTACGACACCACCACCGATGATGGTTACTTTCCCTTTAGGTACACCCGGTACACCACCCAGTAGGACTCCAGAACCTCCTGCTTGTTTGGTTAGGAAGTGAGCTCCGATTTGGACTGCCATACGGCCTGCAACCTCACTCATAGGAACGAGGAGTGGTAACTGACCTTGGGAATCTTGGACAGTTTCATAGGCAATCCCTGTTGTTTTTGCTTCCAACATAGCATCTGCTAATTCTGGAGCAGCGGCCATGTGCAAGTAGGTGAAGAGAAGCAGGTCTTCACGCAAGTACTCATATTCAGAAGGTAATGGTTCTTTTACTTTCACGACCAACTCAGCTGCCCAGGCTTCACCAGCAGTAGCGACAATCTCAGCTCCTTGCTTTTGATAGTCAGCATCAGTAAAGCCTGAACCGAGACCAGCATTTGTTTCGATAAGGACGCGATGACCACGACCGACTAAGCTGAGGACACCAGCAGGTGTGAGGGCAACACGGTTTTCATTATTCTTAATTTCTTTTGGAATTCCGATTAACATAGAGAAAAACTCCCTTTCTATTGACGGGTTGTAAATGATTTATCACATTATCTATAAAAATAAGGTGATGATTTTATTCTATATGAAACCGCTTTAAAAAGCAAGGAAAACTTGTTGTAACTTCTTTTTTATGCTAGACTGGTAGAAAATATTTTTAAATGGAGGAGAAGTATGGAATCAATCTTTTTAAAACTAGCTCAGTATCCCATAGTCGAGACTGAGCGTTTATTGCTTAGACCTGTAACCTTGGATGATGCGGAAGAAATGTTTGAGTGTACATCAGATAAGAAAAAAGGAGATTCTCTTGGACGAAAAGCAAATTATAAAGTTAAAGGACGTTGAATTTGTAGGAATTGGTACTTTTGAAGGGGAAATAGTTTTTTTTGATAAGAAAACAGGCAAGATGTTCTTAGGTCATTCTAAAACAAAGTTTAAAGTGTCTCCTGTTGCTTTCTCAGCAGGAGCAACACTTATACTTTATGTGATTGTAAGAGAAATAAGTAAAATTCAGGTATTCAGTGGTTTTTGGCCCTTGATTTTTGGTTTTTTTCTAATGATCATTGTCTCAAAACTCCTCTACAGACCAGCTTTGAATGAAGAATTAATTATTAGTCCTTTTGTACTTTCAAACGTTGATATGATAACTTTTCTTAAAAACGAGAAGAAAAATATAGTTAAGAGCCATCTAATTATATTATTGGCATTTCTTCTTCCAGTGCTTTTTTCTATAGTTTATTTATTGACTTCTAATTTTTTATTTTTGTTTTTAGCCATTTTATTTTTTATGTTTCCTCTATTGTTATTAAACACGAAACCAATACAGAGATTTAAAGTAGTTCATATGTTAGACAAAAAATATTCCACTAAGGAAAATGATATATGAAAAAATATTTAAAAAATATGGTTCCGATAGGAACAATTGATAAAAATCCAGTTTATTTTGATAAAAAAGATTATAGTTTAAACATTGTAAGAAAAAAGACTTCTTTTTTGGAAACTGCAGGCAGTAGCTTGATTATGATTATTTATGTCATAATCGGAAAAGTCAATTCCAAATACTATTCAACCATTCTGGGAAGATATCAATTTCTAATGATTGGCATCCTGATTTCCTTTATAATAGCCTTTGTTGTTTGTTATGCGACCTTCCATCGTGAGAGAGAAGTGGAAAAACTTCAATTAGAGGAAAAAGCAATGAGGGACTTTGTGTTAAGAGAACGAAAAAATATCTTGTTTACCTATTTATCTCTTATCATATTACCACTAATTATAATATTCTTTGCATACCTCTTTATCACATATGGCAATATTTCATGGGGAGTTGTTTCAGTTTTATTTATGACTATATATTTTATGTTCTTTTATAATAAAATCTTCCAAAGAGGAAAAATCATAAATGAACTGTATAAAACTTATAAATGATAAAGATAATTATGAAAAGTAACACTAAAAATTTCATTGCCCTAGGTATATATCAGGGAAAATCTGTCTACTATAACAATGAAAATCATCAACTGTTATATTCAACAAAGGATAAAACCAATGGAGCAACTGCTCTTACTGGTTACAGTTCAATTGCTCTTGTTTTATATAGTGTTTTAAGAAGTATAAGTAAAAATGGTAAAGTACCAACAGATTTTCGGTTGCTGTCTTTGGTCCTTGCTTATATTATCATTAGTATTGGTAGTAGTCTATTCCTTTATTATGTTTTAAACCGTGTCATTGAGTTAGAAGAATTTCGAATTGATTTAATAAACTATCAAAACTTTTTAAAGCAAGAAAAAAGGAATGTTTTAATATTATATATAACGATGCTCTGTTTTTTGATTATAGGAATAGTGACTGGAATTATTTTCATAAGTTCAGGTAATTATATTAGTCTTGTATTAACTTTATCATCATATTTTATTGTATACACTATTTTAAATACCAAATTGATTAAACGCGGCATGATATTGAGAAAGTTATACAAAGAATTAGAAAATAAAGATATTTAATTGAAAGATCGAGTTCTATAGATTTTTTAATTTATTGAAAAATTAGAATAAGCTGATTAAGCTGTGATTTTTAATTAAACGGACTTAGAGTTAGGTCAATTTAGGAGGTTAATGTGAAAGAAAAAACAGTTAGAGAAGTTGAAGAATTAAATAAAGCTTATTTTAAAAGCTTAGCGAACACTCGCGCATCTGTAAGTATGATGGTTATTTCATGGACAGGAGTATTTATATTAGCACTAGAAATTTTCGTTTTTTATTACTATTTTGATACAATCGCTATAATAAATCCATTTATGAATTGGTTCTTTGATTTACTCTTGATTTCTTGTTTCTACCTTATTATTGCATTTTTCATTCCATTAGTTGGTCTCTTTGTATATAAGAAGCAAATTTTGTCAACAATTTTTCTGCTACTAGTCTATATGGTCATATACTCTTCTCTGCAGTTGATGATGCTTTTGATTATAGTTACTTCTATTTCAACGAAGGAATTTACTATAGGATTCTCTCTATATTCTCCAATTTTTATTCCATTTTTAGTTATTTGTACAATTTGTAGTTTTATTTATCAGTATTTTTGGCTAAAAAGAGAGTTAAAAAAAGGTTTTTCTATCAATAGAACAATGGGTAATTATTTTGCAAAATCCAGTGCTTATAGTAAGAACTCTCTTCTTATTATTTTTATAGTTTCTATGATAGGCGGTCTTCTTTCAGGTAAGTTGATACTTATTTTTGGAATTCTTGGAGCTCTTCTTTTCAGCTATGCATTTTCTCAATTGATTACAGAAGTTGCCTACCTTTTATATCTAAAAATTCAGAGCAAGGAGTATTGGGAAGATGTGCCTACGAAAAAAGAGACTTTTCGAGATTTATTTAAGGGGTTCAGTTTAAAGAAAGCAAAAATTCGTATCCCACTTGAGATGGTAGCTTTTGCAATATTATTAGGGATTATTAATTATAGTGGTTATTCAGATGAGAGCATTAAGCGACCTATTTGGCTGGTCTGGAGTGTCAAATTGTTCATCTATGCAATAGAACTGGATATTTTGGGAAGTTTTATTCTTTATGTTATAAAAAAAGTAAATACTAGATTCAAAAAAGGAAAGAAAAAATGATGAATCTTCATTGTCAGTGGGACTCTGAATTATGTAATTATTGATTTTAAGAAACATTTAGAAATGCTTCCAAAGACCAGAAAACTTTCTGCTCTAGAATCAGTTATCTGGTATTCTTTGTTCGCGCTTCTTGTTGTAACTTCTTTTTTATGCTAGACTGATAGAAAATACTTTTGAATGGTAGAAACGTATGGAATCAATCTTTTTAAAACTAGCTCAGTATCCAATAGTCGAGACTGAGCGTTTATTGCTTAGACCTGTAACCTTGGATGATGCAGAAGAAATGTTTGACTATGCCTCGGATAAGGATAATACACGTTACACTTTTCTAACCAATCAAAATTTAGAAGAAACCAAAAATAATATTGCTCAGTTCTACTTGGCCAATCCCTTGGGGCGTTGGGGAATAGAACTGAAATGCAGTGGCAAATTTATTGGAACCATTGATTTGCACAAGATTGATCCTGTTCTTAAGAAGGCAGCTATTGGCTACATTATCAATAAAAAGTATTGGAATCAAGGATTGACGACAGAAGCCAATCGTGCCGTGATTGAGCTGGCTTTTGAGAAGATTGGAATGAACAAGTTGACTGCCCTTCACGATAAGGATAATCCCGCATCTGGCAAGGTCATGGAGAAATCAGGCATGCATTTTTCCCATGCAGAACCATATGCTTGTATGGACCAGTATGAAGAAGGCCGAATCGTTACAAGAGTTCATTATATCCTCACCAAGGAAGACTATTTTGCAAATAAATAAGCAGTTGAAAAGAAATTTTTCGACTGTTTTTTCTTCCTCTTACGAATAATCTAAGAGAGGAGAAAATATGGAAGCAATTATCGAGAAAATCAAAGAGTATAAAATCATCGTCATCTGTACTGGTCTGGGCTTGCTTGTAGGAGGATTTTTCCTACTAAAACCAGTTCCACAAACACCTGTAAAAGAAACGAATTTGCAGGCAGAAGTTGCAGCTGTTTCCAAGGATTCATCGACCGAAAAGGAAGCGAAGGAAGAAAAGGAAGAACCGGTTGAACAAGATCTAATCACAGTAGATGTAAAAGGCGCTGTTAAAGCACCTGGAATTTATGACTTGCCGGTAGGTAGTCGAGTCAATGATGCTGTTCAGAAGGCTGGTGGCTTGACAGAGCAAGCAGACAGCAAGTCGCTCAATCTAGCTCAGAAAGTTAGTGATGAGGCTCTGGTTTACGTTCCAACTAAGGGAGAAGAAGTAGCTAGTCAACAGGCAGGTTCTGGAGCGCCTTCTTCAACAAGCAAGGACAAGAAGGTCAATCTCAACAAGGCCAGTCTGGAAGAACTCAAGCAGGTAAAGGGACTGGGAGGAAAACGAGCTCAGGACATTATCGATCATCGTGAGGCAAATGGGAAATTTAAGTCGGTTGATGAACTCAAGAAGGTCTCTGGAATTGGTGCCAAGACCATAGAAAAGTTAAAAGATTATGTTACAGTGGATTAAGAATTTCTCTATTCCCCTAATTTACCTTAGTTTTCTGTTGCTTTGGCTTTACTACGCCATTTTCTCATCATCTTATCTCGCACTGCTAGGTTTTGTTTTTCTGCTAGTCTGTCTCTTTATCCAATTTCCGTGGAAATCTGCTGGTAAAGTTCTAATAATTTGTGGAATCTTTGGTTTCTGGTTTCTGTTTCAAAATTGGCAACAGAGTCAAGCGAGTCAAAATTTGGCGGATTCTGTTGAAAGGGTACGGATTTTACCAGACACTGTTAAGGTCAATGGTGATAGTCTATCCTTTCGTGGTAAGTCTGATGGACGCATTTTTCAAGTCTATTATAAACTCCAGTCCGAGAATGAAAAAGAAGCCTTTCAAGCCTTAACAGATCTTCATGAGATAGGACTAGAAGGGAAGCTTTCGGAGTCAGAAGGGCAGAGAAATTTTGGTGGTTTTGACTACCAAGCTTATCTGAAGACTCAGGGAATTTACCAGACTCTCAATATCAAAAAAATCCAGTCACTTCAAAAGGTTGGTAGTTGGGATATAGGTGAAAACCTGTCCAGTTTACGTCGAAAGGCTGTAGTTTGGATTAAGACGCACTTTCCAGACCCTATGCGTAATTACATGACAGGGCTCTTGTTAGGACATCTGGACACAGATTTTGAGGAGATGAATGGGCTTTATTCTAGTTTAGGAATTATCCACCTCTTTGCCTTGTCGGGGATGCAGGTAGGATTTTTCATGGATGGATTTAAGAAACTACTCTTGCGATTAGGCTTGACCCAAGAAAAGTTGAAATGGCTGACCTATCCCTTTTCCCTTATCTATGCAGGGCTGACAGGATTTTCAGCATCGGTTATTCGCAGTCTCTTGCAGAAGCTACTGGCTCAACATCTTGTTAATGGCTTGGATAATTTGGCCTTGACGGTTCTTGTCCTCTTTATTATCATGCCCAACTTTTTCCTGACTGCAGGAGGAGTTTTGTCATGTGCTTATGCTTTTATCTTGACTATGACTAGCAAAGAAGAGGAGGGGCTTAAGGCTGTTGCCAGAGAAAGTCTAGTCATTTCCTTGGGCATATTACCCATTCTATCCTTCTATTTTGCGGAATTTCAACCTTGGTCCATCCTTTTGACCTTTGTCTTTTCCTTTCTTTTTGACTTGGTCTTCTTACCGCTCTTGTCTATCTTATTTGCCCTTTCCTTTCTCTATCCAGTCATTCAGCTGAATTTTATTTTTGAATGGTTGGAGGGCATTATTCGCTTGGTCTCACAGGTGGCAAGTAGACCTCTAGTCTTTGGACAACCCAATGCATGGCTTTTAATTTTATTGTTAATTTCCTTGGCTTTGGTCTATGATTTAAGAAAAAATATTAAAAAGCTAACAGTATTGAGCTTATTGATTACAGGTCTCTTTTTTCTAACCAAGTATCCACTGGAAAATGAAATTACCATGCTGGATGTGGGGCAAGGCGAAAGTATTTTCTTACGGGATGTAACTGGTAAGACCATTCTCATAGATGTGGGAGGTAAGGCAGAGTCTAGCAAGAAAATTGAAAAATGGCAAGAAAAGGCGACAACCAGCAATGCCCAGCGAACCTTGATACCCTATCTCAAAAATAGAGGAGTAGCCAAGATTGACCAGCTGATTTTGACAAATACGGACAAGGAACATGTCGGAGATTTGTTAGAGGTGACCAAGGCTTTCCATGTAGGCGAAATTTTAGTATCCAAAGGCAGTTTGAAACAGAAGGAATTTGTGGCAAAACTACAGACAACTCAAACCAAGGTGAGCAGTGTGGCAGCAGGAGAGAAATTGCCAATTTTTGGAAGTCAGTTAGAAGTCCTATCTCCAAGGAAAATGGGAGATGGAGGTTATGATGATTCCCTGGTTCTGTATGGAAAACTTTTGGATAAGTACTTTCTTTTCACAGGAAATTTGGAGGAGAAGGGGGAGAAGGAATTGCTGAAGCACTATCCTGACCTAGAAGTGGATGTTTTGAAAGCTGGGCAACATGGCTCTAAAAAATCATCAAGTTCATCCTTTTTAGAACAGCTCAAACCAGAGATGACTCTCATCTCAGTTGGAAAGAACAATCGAACGAAACTCCCCCATCAGGAAACCTTGACACGACTGGAAACTATCAATAGCAAAGTCTACCGAACTGACCAGCAAGGAGCTATACGCTTTAAAGGGTGGAAAAATTGGAAAATCGAAAGTGTTCGATAGGAAGGACAAATATTATATATTAGTAAAATAAACTAAAAATCTGTTGCATAATAATGATAAAAACGATATAATGAAAGCGTATTCAACATTAATGATATAAAACCATTAAAAATTAGTAAAAATCGTTTAATTAGTTTATGATTATTGGTCTTTTTCAGTCCAGTATATCTGCTGTGAGCGTTCTTAAAACTTATAGGTATGATTGGAATACCTACAATAAGTCTAGTATGAATTGCCAGAGATATAACTATATTAATCCCCTGTTATGGTATCGTTATGACAGCTATTCTGAGTATAAAGTTGGCGGAGGCTGGAAGTACAATCGTTATGAGGTACTAAACTACTACAGCGGAGGCTATTAATCCAAAAAGGAGGGCTAGATATGTTGCAGCTTACTCATGTGACCTTAAAAACGCGACAAGTCATCTTACAAGATGTTGATTTTACATTTGAAAAGGGTAGGATTTATGGTATTCTTGCTATCAATGGCTCTGGAAAGACGACACTGTTCCGCGCCATTAGCAATTTAATTCCTATAAGTAGTGGAAATATTGTAGCCCCTCCTTCTTTATTTTATTATGAAAGCATTGAATGGCTGGATGGAAACTTAAGTGGGATGGACTATCTTCGCCTGATCAAGAACATCTGGAAGTCAGGGCTGAACTTGGGGGATGAAATTACCTATTGGGAAATGTCTGACTATATCAGCCTTCCCATTCGCAAGTATTCCTTAGGCATGAAGCAACGCTTGGTGATTGCCATGTATTTCCTCAGTCAAGCGAAATGCTGGCTCATGGATGAGATTACAAATGGCTTAGATGAGTATTATCGACAGAAGTTTTTTGATAGGCTAGCACAAATCGATAGACAAGAACAGCTGGTTCTTTTAAGTTCCCACTATAAGGAAGAGTTGCTTGATGTCTGCGATAGAGTAGTAACCATTCATCAGGGGCAGATAGAAGAGGTTTAGTTTATGAAAGATATTAGTCTATTTTTATTAAAAAAAGTTTTCAAAAGTCGCTTAAACTGGATTATCTTAGCTTTATTTGTATCTGGACTCGGTGTTACCTTTTATTTTAATAGTCAGACAGCAAACTCCGTTAGCTTGGAGAGCGAGTTGGAAACCCGTCTTGTAAAAGATGAGAGAGTCATCAATGAATATGAAGAGAAACTCTCCCAAATATCTGATACCAACTCGGAGGAATACCAGACTGCTAAAATTAATTTAGAATCGGAAAAAAATCTTTTGACTCAAAAGAAAGAAATTCTGGCTTTGTTAAAAGAAGAACGCTGGAAAGAAGCCTACTATTTGCAGTGGCAAGATGAAGAGAAGAGTTATGAAATTGTATCGAAGCAACCGACTTCTAGCTCTGACTTGAAAATGGCGGTTGACCGCCAACGAAAGACTTACCAAGCCCTATATCCCTTGAACATAAAAGCCCACAATTTAGTTTATCCGACCCACGGGATTGATCAGATTGTCTGGATTTTAGAGCTTATCATCCCAAGCTTGTTTGTGGTTGCTATTATTTTTATGCTAACGCAACTGTTCGCAGAAAGATATCAAAATCATCTGGATACAGCTCAGTTATATCCTTTTTCAAAAGTGACATTTGCAATGTCTTCTCTTGGAGTTGGAGTGGGTTATGTAACTGTGCTGTTTATCGGAATCAGCGGATTTTCTTTTCTAGTGGGAAGTCTGATAAGTGGTTTTGGACAGTTAGATTATCCCTACCCGATTTATAGCTTAGTGAATCAAGAGGTAACTATTGGAAAGATACAAGATGTGTTATTTCCTGGCTTGTTATTAGCTTTCTTAGCCTTTATCGTCATTGTGGAAGTAGTGTATTTGATTGCTTACTTTTTCAATCAAAAAATGCCTGTACTCTTTCTTTCACTCATTGGAATTGTTGGCTTATTGTTTGGCATCCAAACAATTCAGCCTCTTCAAAAGATTGCACATCTGATTCCCTTTACTTACTTACGTTCAGTGGATATTTTATCTGGAAGATTACCTAAGCAAATTGATAATGTCAATCTAAATTGGAGCATGGGGCTAGTCTTACTTCCTTGCCTGATTATCTTTTTGCTATTGGGAATTCTATTTATCGAAAGCTTGGGAAGTTCACGTAAAAAAGAAATTTTTAAGGCCTAGTTTTCCTATAGGGAAGCTAAGGAAAAACTAACATAGAGAGGGAATCAACTTGATTCTCTCTTTTTGATGCGTAAACCAAGTCAAAATATAAAGCCAAAATATAAACAGAAACTTTTCAAAAAATAACTTTTTATCTTGACAAGTGCTCGAAAACTTGGTATCATATAAAAGTTGAGAAAAGCAGAAGTGAGAGCTTCTCGCCTTGTGACATGAAGTTGCCTGGCCCTACGGATGAAAAGTTTCTAAGAAACGCTATCATAACGTGCGGGCTTGTATATTTACGAGTCCGCTATTGTTTTTCTCTAATAAAACAAAAGAGGTGAAAACCATAGCAAAGCAAGACTTATTCATCAATGATGAGATTCGTGTACGTGAAGTTCGCTTGATTGGTCTTGAAGGAGAACAGCTAGGCATCAAGCCACTCAGTGAAGCGCAAGCTTTGGCTGATAACGCTAATGTTGACCTAGTATTGATTCAACCCCAAGCCAAACCGCCTGTTGCAAAAATTATGGACTACGGTAAGTTCAAGTTTGAGTACCAGAAGAAGCAAAAAGAACAACGTAAAAAACAAAGTGTTGTTACTGTGAAAGAAGTTCGTCTAAGTCCAACTATTGACAAGGGTGACTTTGATACAAAACTTCGCAATGCACGCAAATTCCTTGAAAAAGGAAATAAAGTTAAGGTATCTATTCGCTTTAAGGGTCGTATGATTACCCATAAAGAGATTGGTGCAAAAGTTTTAGCCGAGTTTGCTGAAGCAACTCAAGATATTGCCATCATCGAACAACGTGCTAAAATGGATGGACGTCAAATGTTCATGCAATTGGCGCCAGCGACTGACAAAAAATAATTGTCAGAAAGTTAAATAAAGGAGAAAAAATCATGCCAAAACAAAAAACACACCGCGCATCAGCTAAACGTTTCAAACGTACAGGTTCTGGTGGACTTAAACGTTTCCGTGCTTACACTTCTCACCGTTTCCACGGAAAAACTAAGAAACAACGTCGTCATCTTCGTAAAGCATCTATGGTGCATTCAGGAGATTACAAACGTATCAAAGCAATGCTTACTCGCTTGAAATAATAGCTTGACTGTAAGTAAACAATTCTAGGAAATATTTGGAGGAAATAAAACATGGCACGTGTTAAAGGTGGCGTTGTATCACGCAAACGTCGTAAACGTATTCTTAAATTAGCAAAAGGTTACTATGGAGCTAAACACATCTTGTTCCGTACTGCAAAAGAACAAGTAATGAACTCTTACTACTATGCATACCGTGATCGTCGTCAGAAAAAACGTGACTTCCGCAAATTGTGGATCACTCGTATCAACGCGGCAGCTCGTATGAACGGACTTTCATACTCACAATTGATGCATGGTTTGAAATTGGCTGAGATCGAAGTTAACCGTAAAATGCTTGCTGACTTGGCTGTTAACGATGCAGCAGCTTTCACAGCTCTTGCAGATGCAGCTAAAGCAAAACTTGGTAAATAATAACTGATAAGACTGGAACAGGATTGTCCCAGTCTTTTTAAAAATAAAGGAGGAAAATATGGCTTCAAAAATGCTACACACTTGCTTGCGCGTAGAAAATCTTGAAAAATCAATCGCATTTTATCAAGATGCTTTTGGATTTAAAGAATTGCGTCGCAGAGATTTTCCAGACCATGCCTTCACGATTGTCTATCTAGGTCTTGAGGGTGATGACTATGAGTTGGAGTTGACTTATAACTACGATCATGGTCCTTATGTGGTTGGAGATGGCTTTGCCCATATCGCCCTCAGTACACCTGATCTTGAGGCGCTTCATCAAGAGCATAGTGCCAAAGGTTATGAAGTTACTGAGCCAAATGGTCTACCAGGAACTGCGCCTAACTATTACTTTGTCAAAGACCCTGATGGCTACAAGGTCGAAGTCATCCGTGAAAAATAATCTCGTGAGGTCAAGTAGAATGTTCGTTTTCTACTTGACTTTTTTTAGCTGAAAGAGTATACTAGTAAAAATTTAACCTTTAAGGGGAGTCCAGAGAGACTCACAAGGTGTCAGATAAAAGAATAGTACAATTTTCTAGAGGAGACTTTTTGAGTGTGCTCTCTTGTGTTGTACGATTTTAACTGAGGCCTTGCACTAGCAAGGTCTTTTCTTTGTCTGATCCCCTTAAAATTTAAGGAGGAAAAGTCATGAATCCCACATGTAAGAAACGTTTGGGTGCCATTCGTTTGGAAACCATGAAGGTGGTTGCACAGGAGGAAATCGCGCCAGCAATCTTTGAATTAGTCCTAGAGGGGGAAATGGTTGAAGCCATGCGAGCAGGCCAATTTCTTCATCTGCGTGTGCCTGATGATGCCCATCTCTTGCGTCGCCCTATTTCAATTTCGTCTATTGATAAGATTAACAAGCAGTGTCACCTCATTTATCGGATTGAAGGTGCTGGTACAGCTATTTTTTCAACCTTAAGTCAGGGAGATACTCTTGATGTGATGGGACCTCAGGGGAATGGCTTTGACTTGTCTGATCTTGATGAGCAGAGTCAGGTTCTCCTTGTTGGTGGGGGGATTGGTGTTCCGCCCTTGCTTGAGGTAGCCAAGGAATTGCATGCGCGTGGTGTGAAAGTAGTGACAGTTCTCGGTTTTGCCACTAAGGATGCTGTTATTTTAGAGACGGAATTGGTCCAATATGGTCAGGTCTTTGTAACGACAGATGATGGTTCTTATGGTATTAAGGGAAATGTCTCTGTAGTCATCAAGGATTTAGAAAGTCAGTTTGATGCTGTTTACTCATGTGGGGCGCCTGGAATGATGAAGTATATCAATCAAACCTTTTATGACCATCCAAGAGCCTATCTATCTCTGGAATCTCGCATGGCTTGTGGGATGGGAGCTTGCTATGCCTGCGTCCTAAAAGTGCCAGAAAGCGAGACAGTCAGCCAACGTGTCTGTGAAGATGGCCCTGTTTTCCGCACAGGAACAGTTGTATTATAAGGAGAAAATTATGACTAGAAATCGTTTACAAGTTTCTCTACCAGGCTTGGATTTGAAAAATCCGATTATTCCAGCATCAGGCTGTTTTGGTTTTGGTCAAGAGTATGCCAAGTACTATGATTTAGACCTTTTGGGTTCTATTATGATCAAGGCGACAACCCTTGAACCACGTTTTGGCAATCCAACTCCAAGGGTGGCAGAAACACCTGCTGGCATGCTCAATGCAATCGGTTTGCAAAATCCTGGTTTGGAAGTTGTTTTGGCTGAAAAGTTACCTTGGCTAGAAAGAGAGTATCCAAATCTTCCTATTATCGCCAATGTAGCTGGTTTTTCAAAACAAGAGTATGCGGCTGTTTCTCATGGTATTTCCAAGGCAGCTAATGTGAAGGCTATTGAGCTCAATATTTCTTGTCCCAACGTAGATCACTGTAATCATGGACTCTTGATTGGTCAAGACCCTGATCTGGCTTATGATGTTGTGAAAGCAGCTGTGGAAGCCTCTGATGTGCCAGTTTATGTCAAATTAACCCCTAGTGTGACCGATATCGTTACTGTCGCAAAAGCTGCAGAAGATGCGGGAGCAAGTGGATTAACCATGATCAATACTCTAGTTGGAATGCGCTTTGACCTCAAAACCAGAAAACCAATCTTGGCCAATGGAACAGGTGGAATGTCTGGTCCAGCAGTCTTTCCAGTAGCTCTCAAACTTATCCGCCAAGTAGCTCAAACAACAGACCTGCCCATCATTGGAATGGGGGGAGTGGATTCGGCTGAAACTGCCCTAGAAATGTATCTGGCTGGAGCCTCTGCTATCGGAGTTGGAACAGCCAACTTTACCAATCCTTATGCCTGTCCTGATATCATCGAAAATCTACCAAAGGTTATGGACAAATACGGCATTAGTAGTCTGGAAAATCTCCGCAAGGAAGTAAAAGAGTCTCTGAGATAAACTGCAATCAATCTGTTCTTGATTTTTCATCAGTTTGTAATATTGATTATAGAGAATTTTGATACAATAAAATGGAAAGAACAGAGGAAGAAAGTTTATGAAGAAATTGAGATTTGTTTTTTTAGCTTTGCTATTTTTCTTAGCCAGACCAGAAGGTGCAATGGCAAGCGATGGTACTTGGCAAGGAAAACAATACCTGAAAGCAGATGGCAGTCCAGCAGCGAATGAGTGGGTTTTTGATGCTCACTATCAATCTTGGTTTTATATAAAAGAAGATGCCAACTATTCTGAAAATGAATGGCTGAAACAAGGTGACGACTATTTTTACCTCAAATCTGGTGGCTATATGGCCCAGTCAGAATGGGTAGAAGATAAGGGAGCCTTCTATTATCTTGATCAAAATGGAAAGATGAAAAGAAATGCTTGGCTAGGTACTTCCTATGTCGGTTCATCAGGTGCCAAAGTAATAGAAGACTGGGTATTTGATTCTCAATACGACGCTTGGTTTTATATCAAAGCAGATGGACAACACACAGAGAAAGAATGGCTCCAAATTAAGGGTAAGGACTATTATTTTAAATCTGGTGGTTATTTACTGACAAGTCAGTGGATTGACCAGGCTTATGTGAATGCCAGTGGCGCTAAAGTACAGCAAGGTTGGCTTTATGACAAACAATACCAATCTTGGTTTTACATCAAAGCAAATGGAAATCATGCTGATAAAGAATGGATTTTCGAAAATGGTCACTATTATTATCTAAAATCCGGTGGCTATATGGCAGTTAATGAATGGATTTGGGATAAAGAGTCATGGTTTTACCTCAAATCTGATGGTAAAATGGCTGAGAAAGAATGGTTATACGATTCTAAAAGTCAAGCCTGGTACTACTTCAAATCTGGTGGCTACATGGCGAAAAATGAGACTGTAGATGGTTATCAGCTTGGAAGCGACGGTAAATGGCTTGGAGAAAAAGCTACAAACGAAAATGCTGCTTACTATCAAGTAGTACCTGTCACAGCAAATGTCTATAATGCAGATGGTGAAAAGCTGTCCTACATATCGCAAGGTAGTGTTGTTTGGCTGGATAAGGATAGAAAAAGTGATGACAAGCGCCTGGCTATTACTATTTCTGGTTTGTCAGGCTATATGAAAACAGAAGATTTACAAGCGCTAGATGCTAGTAAGGACTTTATCCCTTATTATGAGAGTGATGGACACCGTTTTTATCACTATGTGGCTCAGAATGCTAGTATTCCAGTAGCTGCTCATCTTTCTGATATGGAAGTAGGCAAGAAATATTATTCGGCAGATGGGCTGCATTTTGATGGTTTTAAGCTTGAAAATCCCTTCCTTTTTAAAGACTTGACAGAGGCTACAAACTATAGTGCTGAAGATTTGGATAAGGTATTTAATCTGTTAAATATTGACAATAGCCTCTTGGAAAATAAGGGAGCTACCTTTAAGGAAGCCGAAGAACATTACCATATCAATGCCCTTTACCTTCTTGCCCATAGTGCCCTAGAAAGCGACTGGGGACGTAGCAAGATTGCCAAAGATAAGAATAATTTCTTTGGAATTACAGCCTATGATACGACCCCTTACCTTTCAGCCAAGACATTTGATGATGTGGATAAGGGAATTTTAGGTGCAAGCAAGTGGATTAAGGAAAATTATATCGATAGGGGTAGAACTTTCCTTGGAAACAAGGCATCTGGTATGAATGTGGAATATGCCTCAGACCCTTATTGGGGCGAAAAAATTGCTAGTGTGATGATGAAAATCAATGAGAAACTAGGTGGCAAAGATTAGTCCTATAATTGGATATGATTTGAGTGAATAGTATGTTAAAAATCCTGATTTCAAGTAAAATCAGGATTTTTTCATAGATGCGATTTTTTCTGGATCTGGTGTGACACGGAGGGTCTTTTGTCCTGTATAGGTTACAAAGCCAGGTTTTCCACCAGTTGGTTTATTGAGTTTCTTGACTTCAATCATATCTACCTGGACCAGATTTGATAAGCGCCCTTGAGAGAAATAGGCAGCCAGCTCTGCTGCGTCTGTTTTTACTTCATCAGATGGGTCAAGATTTCCTGAGATGACAACGTGGCTTCCAGGAATATCCTTGGCATGGAACCAAAGTTCCTCCTTGCGGGCCATTTTAAAGGTTAGCTCTTCATTTTGCAGGTTATTACGTCCGACATAGATGATGGTTTTACCATCACTGGCCAGATATTGTTCTGGTTTTTTGCGTTTATGGATTTTCTCGCGTTGTCTTCTGCGGATAAAGCCTGTTTGAATCAATTCTTCGCGGATTTCAGCGATTTCTTCCAGTCCAGCTTGGTTGAGGACGGTCTCCACACTTTCCAGATAGAGAATGGTTGCCTTGGTTTCCTCAATCAGATCGGTCAAGTATTTGACAGCTTCTTTGAGTTTCTGATACCGTTTAAAATAGCGTTGGGCATTCTGGTTGGGAGTCAGAGCCTTATCAAGCGCAATCGTGATAGGTTGATTGGTGTAGTAGTTTTCTAGGATAACCTGGTCTTGGTCGTTTGGCACTTGGTGGAGGAAGGTTGTCAGCAATTCTCCTTTTTGACGAAATTCTTCAGCGTTGTCTGTCGCTAGTAACTCTTTTTCTTGCTTTTGCAGTTTGTGGCGGTTTTTCTGAAGTTCATTTTCAACACGACGAATGAGTTCACTGGCTTGCTGTTTGACGCGGTCGCGCTCAGCCTTATCCTTATAGTAGGTGTCCAACAAATCAGAAAGACTGGCAAAAGAATCTGCCACTTGATTTGCAAAAGGAACTGGGCTGAAGGAAGTCTCAGTCAAGCATGGTTTGGTTTCTTGATTGAAAAAGTTTCGGAAAGTAGATAGTTTATCACTAACCAGAATGTCTTCCAATTCATTTGCCGTATCGCGTCCCAGACCTTGAAAGAGGCTTTGAAGATTTTTAGCTGTCGTTTCCTGTGTTTGAAGGATTTCAAAGAGTTTCTCGTCCTTGATTGTAAAAGGATTGAGAGATTCCGTACTTGGCGGAGCGATGTAGGTCGACCCAGGAAGCAAGGTGCGGTAGCTATTTTGTGAAAAACCAACGTGTTTAATGACTTCGAGGATTTTGTGGCTACTTTTATCAACCAGTAGAATATTACTGTGTTTCCCCATAATTTCGATAATCAAGGTAGCCTGGATATGGTCGCCAATCTCGTTTTTATTGGAAACTGTCATTTCTACAATACGGTCATTTTCCACTTGCTCGATCGATTCAATCAGGGCACCCTGCAAATATTTTCTCAAAACCATGATAAAGGTGGAAGGTTGGGCTGGATTTTCAAAAGTCGTTTGGGTCAGCTGAATGCGTCCAAAAACAGGATGGGCAGAAAGGAGCAGGCGATGACTTTGGCGATTGCTGCGGATTTGCAAGACCAACTCTTGTTCAAAAGGCTGATTGATTTTCTGGATGCGACCATTCACTAACTCTCTTCGCAATTCCTCAACCATGTGGTGTAAAAAAAATCCGTCAAATGACATCGTTCTCTCCTTGTGATTGTATTCCATAGTATTATATCAAAAAGGTAGAATAAAATCATGGAAATGTGGTATAATAAAGCCAAGTAAAGAGAAACGAGAAGCACATGTATATTGAAATGGTAGATGAAACTGGTCAAGTTTCAAAAGAAATGTTGCAACAAACCCAAGAAATTTTGGAATTTGCAGCCCAAAAATTAGGCAAAGAAGACAAGGAGATGGCAGTCACTTTTGTGACCAATGAGCGTAGTCATGAACTCAATCTGGAGTACCGTGACACGGACCGCCCGACAGATGTTATCAGTCTTGAATATAAACCAGAGTTGGAAATTGCCTTTGACGAAGAGGATTTACTTGAAAATCCTGAATTGGCAGAGATGATGTCTGAGTTTGATGCCTATATTGGGGAGCTTTTCATCTCTATCGATAAGGCACATGAGCAGGCCGAGGAATATGGCCATAGCTTTGAGCGTGAGATGGGCTTCTTGGCAGTACACGGCTTTTTACATATCAATGGCTATGATCACTACACTCCGGAAGAAGAAGCGGAGATGTTCGGTTTACAAGAAGAAATTTTGACAGCCTATGGACTCACAAGACAATAAACGAAAATGGAAAAATCGTGACCTGATATCTAGTTTAGAATTTGCTCTCACAGGAATTTTTACTGCAATCAAGGAAGAACGCAATATGCGAAAACATGCAGTGACGGCTCTTGTAGTCATTCTTGCAGGTTTTGTTTTTCAGGTGTCACGAATCGAATGGCTCTTTCTCCTATTGAGCATTTTCTTGGTAGTAGCTTTTGAAATTATCAATTCTGCTATTGAAAATGTGGTGGATTTGGCCAGTCACTATCACTTTTCCATGCTGGCTAAAAATGCCAAGGATATGGCGGCTGGCGCGGTATTAGTGGTTTCTCTTTTCGCAGCCTTAACAGGCGCATTGATTTTTCTCCCACGAATCTGGGATTTATTATTTTAAACAGTAAGAGGAAATTATGACTTTTAAATCAGGCTTTGTAGCCATTTTAGGACGTCCCAACGTTGGGAAGTCAACCTTTTTAAATCACGTTATGGGGCAAAAGATTGCCATCATGAGTGACAAGGCGCAGACAACGCGCAACAAAATTATGGGAATTTACACGACTGATAAGGAGCAAATTGTCTTTATCGACACACCAGGGATTCACAAGCCTAAAACAGCTCTTGGAGATTTCATGGTTGAGTCTGCCTACAGCACCCTTCGTGAAGTGGATACAGTTCTATTTATGGTACCTGCGGATGAGGCGCGTGGTAAGGGAGACGATATGATTATCGATCGTCTCAAGGCTGCCAAGGTTCCTGTTATTCTGGTGGTGAACAAGATTGATAAGGTTCATCCAGATCAGCTTTTGTCTCAGATTGATGATTTCCGTAATCAGATGGACTTCAAGGAAATTGTTCCCATCTCAGCCCTTCAAGGAAATAACGTGTCTCGTCTAGTGGATATTTTGAGTGAAAATCTAGATGAAGGTTTCCAATATTTCCCGTCTGATCAAATTACAGACCATCCAGAGCGTTTCTTGGTTTCAGAAATGGTTCGCGAGAAAGTCTTGCACCTAACTCGTGAAGAGATTCCGCATTCTGTCGCAGTAGTTGTGGATTCTATGAAACGAGACGAAGAAACAGACAAGGTTCACATCCGTGCAACCATCATGGTCGAGCGAGATAGCCAAAAAGGGATTATCATCGGTAAAGGTGGTGCTATGCTTAAGAAAATCGGTAGCATGGCTCGTCGTGATATTGAACTCATGCTAGGAGACAAGGTTTTCCTAGAAACCTGGGTCAAGGTCAAGAAAAACTGGCGCGATAAAAAGCTAGATTTGGCTGACTTTGGCTATAATGAAAAGGAATATTAAGTAGAGGTGGGCTCATGCCTGCTTCTTGTTTTTACAGAAGGAGGATTTATGCCTGAATTACCTGAGGTTGAAACCGTTCGTCGTGGCCTAGAAAAATTGATTCTGGGTAAGAAGATTTCGAGTGTAGAAATTCGCTATCCCAAGATGATTAAGACAGATTTGGACGAGTTTCAAAAGGAAGTGCCTGGTCAGATTGTTGAGTCAATGGGACGCCGTGGAAAATATTTGCTTTTTTATCTGACAGACAAGGTCTTGATTTCCCATCTGCGGATGGAGGGCAAGTATTTTTACTATCCAGACCAAGTACCTGAACGCAAGCATGCCCATGTTTTCTTCCAATTTGAGGATGGTGGCACGCTTGTTTATGAGGATGTACGCAAGTTTGGTACTATGGAACTCTTGTCTCCTGACCTTTTAGATGCCTACTTTATTTCTAAGAAACTAGGTCCTGAGCCAAGAGAGCAGGACTTTGATGTGCAGGTCTTTCAATCTGCCCTTGCCAAGTCCAAAAAGCCTATCAAATCCCATCTCCTAGACCAGACCTTGGTAGCTGGACTTGGCAATATCTATGTGGATGAGGTTCTCTGGCGAGCTCAGGTTCATCCAGCAAGACCTTCCCAGACTTTGACAGCAGAAGAAGCGACTGCCATTCATGACCAGACCATTGCTGTTTTGAGCCAGGCTGTTGAAAAAGGTGGTTCCACCATTCGGACCTATACCAATGCCTTTGGGGAAGATGGAACCATGCAGGATTTTCATCAAGTCTATGACAAGGCTGGTCAAGAATGTTCACGTTGTGCTACTATCATTGAGAAAATCCAACTAGGTGGACGAGGCACCCATTTTTGTCCTCAGTGTCAAAGGAGGAATTGATGGGAAAAATCATTGGAATCACTGGGGGAATTGCCTCTGGTAAGTCAACCGTGACAAATTTTCTAAGACAGCAAGGCTTTCAAGTAGTGGATGCCGACGCAGTCGTCCACCAACTACAGAAACCTGGCGGTCGTCTGTTTAAGGCTCTAGTCCAGCACTTTGGGCAAGAAATCATCCTTGAAAATGGAGAACTCAATCGCTCTCTCCTAGCGAGTCTCATCTTTTCAAATCCTGATGAACGAGAATGGTCTAAGCAAATCCAAGGAGAGATTATCCGTGAGGAACTAGCTACATTAAGAGACCAGTTGGCTCAGACAGAAGAGATTTTCTTCATGGATATTCCTTTGCTTTTTGAGCAGGACTACAGCGCTTGGTTTGATGAGACTTGGTTGGTCTATGTGGACCGAGATGTCCAAGTAGAACGTTTAATAAAAAGAGACCAGTTGTCCAAAGTTGAGGCTGAATCTCGTCTGGCAGCCCAGTGGCCTTTAGAGAAAAAGAAAGATTTGGCCAGCCAAATTCTTGATAATAATGGGAATCAAGACCAGCTTCTTACTCAGGTGTTCTCCCTGCTTGAGGGAGGTAAGCAAGATGACAGAGATTAACTGGAAGGATAATCTGCGCATTGCCTGGTTTGGTAATTTTCTGACAGGAGCCAGTATTTCCTTAGTTGTGCCTTTTATGCCCATCTTTGTGGAAAATCTGGGTGTAGGGAGTGATCAAGCTGCTTTTTATGCAGGCTTAGCTATTTCTGTCTCTGCTATTTCTGCGGCGCTCTTTTCTCCTATCTGGGGTATCCTTGCTGATAAATACGGTCGAAAACCCATGATGATTCGGGCTGGGATGGCCATGACCATTACTATGGGAGGCTTGGCTTTTGTGCCAAATATTTATTGGTTAATCTTTCTTCGTTTACTGAATGGTGTATTTGCGGGTTTTGTTCCCAATGCCACAGCCTTGATAGCCAGTCAGGTTCCCAAGGAAAAATCGGGTTCTGCTCTTGGGACTTTGTCCACAGGAGTAGTTGCAGGTACTTTAACTGGTCCCTTTATCGGGGGATTTATTGCAGAATTATTTGGCATTCGTACAGTTTTCTTACTGGTTGGTAGTTTTCTATTCTTAGCTGCTGTTTTGACTATTTGCTTTATCAAGGAAGATTTTCAACCAGTAGCCAAGGAAAAGGCCATCCCAACAAAGGAATTGTTTACCTTAGTTAAATATCCCTATCTTTTAGTCAACCTCTTTTTAACCAGTTTTGTCATCCAATTTTCAGCCCAATCAATCGGCCCTATCTTAGCTCTGTATGTACGCGACTTAGGCCAGACAGAGAATCTTCTTTTTGTCTCTGGTTTGATTGTATCCAGTATGGGTTTTTCCAGTATGATGAGTGCAGGAGTCATGGGAAAGCTAGGTGACAAGGTGGGCAATCATCGTCTCTTGGTTGTAGCCCAGTTGTATTCAGTTATCATCTATCTTCTCTGTGCCAATGCTTCTAGCCCCCTTCAACTAGGACTCTATCGATTCCTCTTTGGCTTGGGAACCGGTGCGCTGATACCTGGGGTCAATGCCCTTCTCAGCAAAATGACTCCCAAAGCCGGTATTTCAAGGGTCTTTGCCTTCAATCAGGTATTCTTTTATCTGGGAGGTGTCGTTGGTCCCATGGCAGGTTCTGCAGTAGCAGGTCAATTTGGCTACCATGCAGTCTTTTATGCGACAAGCCTTTGTGTTGCCTTTAGTTGTCTCTTTAACCTGCTTCAATTTCGAACATTATTAAAAGTAAAGGAAATCTAGTGCGAGTAAAAATTAATCTCAAATGCTCCTCTTGTGGCAGTATCAATTACCTAACCAGTAAAAACTCCAAAACCCATCCAGATAAGATTGAGGTTTTAAAGTATTGTCCCAAGGAAAGAAAAGTAACCCTACATCTTGAATCTAAGTAGATTTTATGGTAAAATAATAAGGATTTTAAGGAGTTTGATATGTATAACCTATTATTAACCATTTTATTAGTATTATCTGTTGTGATTGTGATTGCGATTTTCATGCAACCAACCAAAAACCAATCCAGCAATGTATTTGATGCCAGCTCAGGTGATTTGTTTGAACGCAGTAAAGCACGCGGTTTTGAAGCTGTAATGCAGCGTTTGACAGGGATTTTAGTCTTTTTCTGGCTAGCCATTGCCTTAGCATTGACGGTATTATCAAGTAGATAAGAAAATAATGGGCAGGACTAGGTCTTTGCCTCTTTTTATTTTTAAAGGATGTTTAAGAAGGTTTTACAGTAAAAGAAAATTAAAAAATCTAGAAAGAAAATATGAAAGATAGAATAAAAGAATATTTGCAAGACAAGGGAAAGGTGACTGTTAATGACTTGGCTCAGGATTTGGGAAAAGATGGATCCAAGGATTTTCGTGAGTTGATTAAAACTTTGTCCCTAATGGAAAGAAAGCACCAGATACGCTTTGAAGAAGATGGCAGTCTGACCTTGGAAGCCAAGAAAAAACATGAGATTACCCTCAAGGGGATTTTTCATGCCCATAAAAATGGCTTTGGTTTTGTCAGTCTGGAAGGGGAAGAGGACGACCTATTTGTAGGAAAAAACGATGTCAACTATGCTATTGATGGTGATACTGTTGAGGTCGTGATAAAGAAAGTCGCTGACCGCAACAAGGGAACAGCAGCGGAAGCCAAAATCATCGATATCCTAGAACACAGTTTGACAACCGTTGTTGGACAGATCGTTCTGGATCAGGAAAAACCTAAGTATGCAGGTTACATCCGTTCGAAAAACCAGAAAATCAGCCAACCGATTTATGTTAAGAAACCAGCCCTTAAACTCGAGGGAACCGAAGTTCTCAAGGTCTTTATCGATAAATACCCAAGTAAGAAACATGATTTCTTTGTCGCGAGTGTTATAGATGTGGTTGGACATTCAACGGATGTCGGAATTGATGTTCTTGAGGTTTTGGAGTCTATGGACATTGTCTCAGAATTTCCAGAGGCTGTTGTTAAGGAAGCAGAAAGTGTTCCTGATGCTCCGTCTCAAAAGGATATGGAAGGCCGTCTAGATCTAAGAGATGAGATTATCTTTACCATTGATGGTGCTGACGCCAAGGACTTGGACGACGCAGTTCACATCAAGCCTTTGAAAAATGGAAATATCGAACTCGGAGTTCACATCGCAGATGTTTCTTATTATGTAACTGAGGGCTCTGCCCTGGACAAGGAAGCCCTTAACCGCGCGACTTCAGTCTATGTAACAGACCGCGTGGTGCCAATGCTTCCAGAACGACTGTCAAATGGCATCTGCTCTCTCAATCCTCAAGTTGACCGTCTAACTCAGTCAGCCATCATGGAGATTGATAAACATGGTCGTGTAGTCAACTACACCATCACACAAACGGTTATCAAGACAAGCTTCCGTATGACCTATAGTGATGTCAATGATATCCTAGCTGGAGACAAGGAAAAGAGACAAGAATATCAGAAAATTGTTCCAAGTATCGAACTCATGGCTAAGCTCCATGAAATTTTAGAAAACATGCGTGTGAAACGTGGTGCCCTCAATTTCGATACCAATGAAGCTAAGATTTTAGTGGATAAGCAAGGCAAACCCGTTGATATCGTTCTTCGTCAGCGTGGTGTTGCCGAACGCATGATTGAGTCCTTCATGTTGATGGCCAACGAAACAGTGGCTGAGCATTTTAGCAAGCTGGATTTGCCTTTTATCTATCGAATTCACGAGGAGCCTAAGGCTGAAAAGGTTCAGAAGTTTATTGATTATGCTTCGAGTTTTGGCTTGCGCATTTATGGGACTGCCAGTGAGATTAGCCAGGAGGCCCTCCAAGACATCATGCGTACTGTTGAGGGAGAACCTTATGCGGATGTATTGTCCATGATGCTTCTTCGCTCTATGCAGCAGGCTCGCTATTCGGAGCACAATCACGGACACTATGGATTAGCGGCTGATTATTACACTCACTTTACCAGTCCGATTCGCCGTTATCCAGACCTTCTTGTTCACCGTATGATTCGTGATTACGGCCGTTCTAAGGAAATAGCAGAGCATTTTGAGCAAGTAATCCCAGAGATTGCAACCCAGTCCTCAAACCGTGAGCGTCGTGCTATCGAGGCCGAGCGTGAAGTCGAAGCCATGAAAAAGGCTGAGTATATGGAAGAATACGTGGGTGACGAGTACGATGCAGTTGTATCAAGTATTGTCAAATTCGGTCTCTTTGTCGAATTGCCAAACACAGTTGAAGGCTTGATTCACCTCACCAATCTACCTGAATTTTATCATTTCAATGAGCGTGATTTGACCCTTCGTGGGGAGAAATCAGGAACAACCTTCCGTGTAGGTCAACAAATTCGTATTCGCGTTGAAAGAGCTGATAAGATGACAGGTGAAATTGACTTCTCTTACATTCCAAGTGAGTTTGATGTGATCGAAAAAGGCTTGAAACAGTCTAATCGTAGTGACAGAGGGCGTGGTTCAAGTCGTCGTTCAGATAAGAAGGAAGACAAGAGAAAATCAGGACGCTCAAATGATAAGCGCAAGCATTCACAAAAAGACAAGAAGAAAAAAGGAAAGAAACCTTTTTATAAGGAAGTAGCTAAGAAAGGAGCTAAGCATGGCAAAGGGCGAGGGAAAGGTCGTCGCACAAAATAAAAAGGCGCGTCATGACTATACAATCGTAGATACGCTAGAGGCAGGGATGGTCCTGACTGGAACTGAAATCAAGAGTGTACGAGCTGCTCGAATCAATCTCAAAGATGGCTTTGCCCAAGTAAAAAATGGAGAAGTCTGGTTGAGCAATGTTCACATCGCTCCTTACGAAGAGGGCAATATCTGGAACCAGGAACCAGAACGTCGTCGTAAACTCCTGCTCCATAAGAAACAAATCCAAAAATTAGAACAAGAGACCAAAGGGACAGGAATGACCCTTGTTCCCCTTAAAGTCTATATCAAAGATGGCTATGCCAAGCTTCTTTTAGGACTTGCCAAAGGGAAGCATGACTACGACAAACGGGAGTCTATCAAACGTCGTGAGCAAAACCGCGACATTGCGCGCGTGATGAAAGCAGTCAACCAGCGATAAAAAGAGGAAATGAAAATGGAAAAACTAGTTGCTTATAAACGTATGCCCTTGTGGAATAAAGAAACCATGCCAGAGGCTGTTCAGCAGAAACACAATACCAAGGTTGGGACTTGGGGCAAGATTACTGTTTTAAAAGGAACTCTCAAGTTTATTGAATTGACAGAGGATGGCGAGGTTCTAGCTGAACACCTCTTTGAAGCAGGGGCTGACAATCCCATGGCACAACCACAAGCTTGGCACCGAGTGGAGGCTGTAACAGACGATGTAGAATGGTATTTGGAATTTTATTGTAAACCTGAGGATTATTTCCCTAAGAAATACAATACCAATCCTGTTCATTCAGAGGTCCTAGAGGCTATGCAGACAGTAAAACCAGGGAAAGCCTTGGATTTGGGCTGTGGTCAGGGGCGTAATTCCCTCTTTCTAACCCAGCAAGGTTTTGATGTGACAGCTGTGGATCAAAATGAACTGGCCCTTGAAATCTTACAAAGCATTGTTGAGCAGGAAGATTTGGATATGCCTGTTGGTCTTTACGATATCAATTCAGCTAGCATTGGGCAAGCTTATGATTTCATCGTATCGACAGTGGTTCTGATGTTTTTGCAAGCAGATCGCATTCCTGAAATTATCAAAAATATGCAGGAGAAAACCACTGTTGGTGGCTATAATCTTATCGTCTGTGCCATGGACACGGAGGATTATCCTTGCTCAGTGAACTTCCCATTCACATTTAAAGAGGGAGAATTGGCATACTATTACAAGGATTGGGACTTGGTCAAGTACAATGAAAATCCAGGCCATTTACACCGTCGCGATGAAAATGGCAATCGTATTCAACTACGCTTTGCGACCATGCTAGCCAAGAAAATCAAATAAACATGTATGAAGGTTGGGAAATTTCCTGACCTTTTTAAAAATGCTAAATGTTACAAAAATTTAATATTTCTGATAATATAATTTTTATTTCAATAAGTGCTATAGTTATAGAATAAAATCACCTTTATGCGTATATATATATATATATATATATACGCATAAAAATTATAAAAGAATAAAAAAATATGAAAAATATGGAACAGAGGCTATTGAATTATTAGAGTAAAAGTGTATTATAAGGAGTGATACAAATATTTATTTTGGAGGAAATTAGATGTTTCATAAAGGTAAACACGATCGTGAAAAGCAATTACGTTTTTCTATTCGTAAGGTCAGCTTTGGTGCAGCTAGTGTCGCAGTAGCTGCATTGTTCATGTTTTTAGGAAATGGAGCAGTATCTGCTGCAGAGCAAGGGGTGCCTTCAACTAATGGGGAGACTCAAGCACCGCAACCTAAAGATCAGAATGTCCAGAATGGGACCTACGAAGGGAACACAGTAGCCACTAGTCCTGCTGCAACAGTAGAGACAAATACTCAACCTTCAACAGTTGAAAATAGTCCTTCTACAGAATCAGCACCTCAGAAGGTGGAGACTCTAGATAAGAAAGAATTAACAGATTTAATCAAAGAAGTTGATGGCAAGTTTGCTAAAGGAACATATGCTACTAAGACAGAAGAAAGCGTTAATAATCTTAGAACTATCTTAGACGAATCAAGAACTGTTTTAAGCACTGCAACAACTCAAACTGAATTAACTGCAGCATATAGAAAGTTAATTACAGCGACATCAAAATTGCAAACAAAATCTGAAAAGAAAAAAGAACAACCATTAGATAATACAACTGATAAGTTAAGTGAAGGTAAAAAACTTACCAGCGCAGAGAAGACTTTGGAGTCTAATTCTATTGCAAACTCAGGTTCTAGAGATGAACGTAATGGGAAAGCGTTGGATACAAATAACCCATTCCGTACAGATTCAACTCCTAGCACTGTAACAAGCACAGATCCCCTAGCTACGAATGCAACAAATGTAGCTATTGTGAATGGTAATTTTGATGATACTAGCCAAGGAGCAGTACTTCCAACTGCAACATCAGATCCTATTACTGTTAAGAACGATATCAGTAAATTAACAGGATGGAAACCTGTTAATTCAACAACAACAACAGTTCCTCTTATTTGGATTCCGAAAGCATCTCAATATGCTGATGGATTTCCGGGTGATAAAGGTTCTAGAATAGGAGCTGTTTTAGCAGTATATCCAGGAAGAGGATCGAGTAGTGGTAGTCCAAAACCTGAATTTGGTCCTATTTATCAAGATGTTGATGTAGTTGGTGGCCAAGAAGTGAAGGTAACTTGGAGAGGATCAACAGTAAATATAAATGCTGGTAATAATGGAGCAAAACTAGTTGTTAAAAATCCAGAAACAGGAGCAGTACTAGGTCAGTATGCAAGAGGCTATTCTGGTACTCCGATGGGAGAAATGTCTGTGCTTGTAAATGTTCCTGAAGGATTAACAAAATTAAGACTTCAATTTGAAACAGCTCTTAATAGAAGTACAGAAAATCATGATGGTAAAGATAAGTACAATAGACCAGCGATATCATCTGATGAGAATGCAGGAGGAGTTGTAGGTAATGTTCGTGTTGCTAGTGGTTCATATCTTGTATCCGAAGTTGTAAACACTACTTATGAATCTACAGCTACTTCTGCTACTTCTGCTACTGTGGATACCACTGTGACTGTAAAAGTTATTAATAAAGGATTCTCAACTTCTACAAATAATCAATATAGAGTTGAGTTACCAGAGGGTGCAAAATTAGTTGGAACAACAGGTACAAGTTCTGCTCAACTAAATGGAACTAGTTTGACTCTTGGTTTTAACAATTTGGATCCTAAACGAGAACAGACTTTAACGTATACTTTTAGTTTGCCAACTACCAAACCAATTGAAAAACAATTGGAGGGGACAGTTTCTTATCAAACTTCAGGAAATCTGATTGATAACGGGACTAAAAAAACAGGTAGTGATACAGTTGCACAACAAACAGTTAAAATTAATATGTATAAAGCTGACCTACAAGCGGAAGCAACAAAAGCAACAACTTTAAATCAAAGTGATTATACACCTGAAGCATGGGCTGCTTATCAAGCAGAAGTAGCTAAGGCTCAAGCAATTTTGAATGAAGAAACAAATAATGTAGAAATAGCGAATCGTAAAAATCAAGCAGATATCAATGCACAGACTTTGTTGCTTCAAAAAGCTCAAGCTAAATTAGAAATTGATAAGGTTAAGAAAATTAAATTAGCAGCAATTGAAAGTACTCCAAACGCAACGAAAGAAGAAAAAGATGCGG